>MDTE01182279.1_pt1 | contig 84334 bp, 57 predicted proteins | sample 811231 | NCBI WGS metagenome assembly MDTE01 (sample SAMN05326651, study PRJNA326480) | marine metagenome | isolation source: seawater | place: Indian Ocean: Red Sea | collected 2010 | reverse complement strand
GTGTAACTCGTTCGCGTGCGCTCGAGAGACGAGCCCTCGTTCCACAGCATCCATCTTCGAGTACGACCACAGCAGAGACGAAGCTGCTGGAAACTCAACGTCTTCTAATCGCATGTTCCGCGTGAGCTTTTCCATGGCTTCGTTCGTGAAGACATCGGTAATGCTTGCCGAGATGGCATCGTGCAATACGAATGAAACTTGTCGCGGAGATAGGTGAGTGGCGTTCTCCGCGGCCACGTTCACGAGTCCCTCGATCACATCTACAGGCACATTGCATCGTGCGAGCGAACACAGCGCGATCGTGTTTTGCAACGCTTTACAGAGCGTCGACCCGTCTCCCGCGTTGAAATCCCACGTCGCCGAGTGTCTTCGCAACGCCGCCGTCGCCGCTCGACACAACCACCGCACCGCCTCGCTCGCGTCACCGCTCATCGTTCGGCGATTATAAAAATTCACCACCCCCCAAATCGCCCCGACGACGTCGTTCGCGGACAGCGTGTCCATCTCGCGTTCGACGCGACTCGCGAGCGCTCGCGCCAAATCCGCACCGGGCAAACCTTCAAATCTCGCGCGATCGGCGTCGTGAAACACCTGCGCCAACGAACGCACGCTCATCCCATCAGCCTCCTCGCGCAACACCCGTTCGAACGTCGTCGACATCTCCGCCCCATCCTCTCCCTCGAACGCGTTCCACCCGCGCGCCGCTCGAAGCGCCGCGAGCACCGCCCGCGCGCTCATCACCGTCGCCTCTCTCGCCCGCGCGCGCATCTCCTCCACCGAGCGCGCGCTTGACATGGCCTCTCTTGCGCCGTCCCTATCGATGTCGCGCATCTCTCTTCGCGCCGCGCGTCGCGCGCGCAGGAGCGCGTTCCAGTCCAACGACCCGGTCGCGCCTCGGTTCGCCTCGCTCGTCGACGCGAACGCGCTCGTCGTCGCGCGCGCGACGACGTCGACGGGCATGGCGCGCGCGCACGAAGACGCCGCGCGTCGTCGCCCGAGCGCTCGAATCGCGCGCATGTCGACGCCGAGGACTGCGGACGGCGCGGCTCTCGGCGCGAAGACGTTTCGCGGAAGTCTAAAATAAAATCACTTACAACGCGTGATCGAGCAATCCGAAATCTATCGCTTCCTGCACGCCCATGTACGTATCGCGAGCCATCATCGCCTCCAATTCATCGACGTCTTGGCCCGAAAACTTGGCGATGAAAGCTGCCTGCGCCTTCGCGTTTCTGTTCAACTCGGTGGCTTGAATCTTCACCTCGATGGACGTCCCCGACAAACCACCGAGCGGTTGGCTGAGGATGATTCTCGAGTTGGTCATCCCGTATCTCTTACCCTTATCACCGCCCGCGACGAGCATCACCGGCGGTCCGGCGACGCATCCCAACGCGACGGTGGACACCGGACACGACACGTATTGCATCGTATCCAAAATCGCGGTGACGCAATACTGCGTCCCCGCGACGCAGTTCACCCACACCCGAATCTCCGCGTCCGGATCTTCCGCCTCGAGCGCGAGCAATCTCGCGCACGCATCCATGGCGACGTTCTCATCGATCCGCGAGCCGAGGAAGACGATCCTCTCGCTCGACAACGCTCCGAAGACGTCCGTCGCGCCGCCTCGTCCATCCGGCACCACCACCGGCACCGTCTCGGGACCAGATCTCGTCATCGCGCGCGCGCGCGTCGTCCCCCGCGCGGGCTTGGACGCGTGCACTGTTTTCCCACGCGCGCGCTCGCATCGCGAGACGCGCATCGTCGTGGACGGCGCCACGGTGGCCGCGCGCGTCGTCGCCATCGAAACCCTCCCTTTGCGTCCACCCGTTCGAATCGGCGTCGACGCGCGCGCTGGCGTGCGTTCTGGCGCTGGTTTCCGAGCGACGCACCGCAGAGGACCGCGCGCGAACCGGAGTGCGAACGGCGACGCTCGCGGGCGACGTCGTGTGCGGTCGCGCGGCGAGGGAGCGCACGCGATCGTCGGGGGGTCGCGTGTGGGCCGTATGTCCGAATAATTTAGTTCGGACAACAGACACAATGTGTGAGAGTACACAAATACATCCAATGAAGTACAATGCTAGTAAATCTGATGGCGCGTAAATCTACACGGTATGAAAACGAACGAGGGAAATCACGCGCTCGAAGGTTGTTGGATCGACGATCGATCGACGCGTCGTCTCGAGAGCGCGACGTCGCGAGACGTCGACGACGCGATCGCGCGCGCGGTCGATCGATCGTCCTCGACGCGCGTCGCCCGCCTTCGCCGTCGCTCGCCATGGACTCGCCGCACGTCGCGCGAGACCGACGTCAGCGTCGAGACGCGTGTTGGGCCGTCTCCTTTCTCGTCGTCGCGACGTCGGCGATCGCGCTCGGCATCGCGGGATCGATGACGACGCCGTCCGGTTCGGACGTGCGCGTTGATTGGCGCGCGCTTCGCGGCGGTGACGCGTGCGCGGTGGGCGACGACGCGGCGTGGGCGGAAGTTTTGGACGCCAACCGCGAACGCATCGCCGCGAACGAGCGCAGGACGACGGCGAGGTTGGGACTCGGCGCGGGGAAAGGGTACGGGCGCAGGAGCTCGATGATGTTGGGACAGAGCTCTGGGTCCACGACGTCGGCGGCGTCGGGACCGGAGGCGATTGACGCGAAGGCTATGTTCGCCAAGGTGTGGCCGTGGGTGTTGGTCGCCTTTGCCGGCGCGTTCGGTTTGGGCATTTTGCTCATGCACGCGCTGAAGAATCACTCGAAAACGGTGGTGTGGGGAGTGATGTACTCGAAAGTCGCGATGTTGGCCACGCTGACGGTGTTGAGCGCGATACAAATGGCTGGGACGATGACTATTTTGTTGGGCGTGTTCACCGCGCTCTCGGTGCTCATCCTCTACCTGTGGAAGGACGAGCTGAACTTGGTCGCTTCTATGATCGCCGTATCGACGCAGAGCCTGAAGGATAACCCACATCTCGTGTCCGTGACAGTGATGCTGCAACTCATCACGCTCGTGTACGCGATTCCGCTCGTGTACTTGAGCATCGACGCGTCTCAACACGGACAGGCGGTGGTGAACCAGTACGCGACGGCGCGAGCGACGGGCGCGTGCACCGGGTATTACTCGCAATCGGTGGATTGTTGCTCGTGGAAACTCGACAGTTGGGTTGGGGCGTACTATTTCCTTGTCTGTTTTGCCGCCATCTGGGCGTTTTCGGTGGCGTTGGAGTTCCGTATGTACGTCATTGGCGGCGTCGTGTCGCAGTGGTACTTTGCCCCGGCCGGCACGACAAACTTCAAAGGCACGACGAAGACGTCTGTGAACAACGCCCTCGGTCCGTCGTTCGGTACGATTTGCTACGGTGGTTTCGTCATCACCATCATAGAGATGCTGAAGCGCGCGGCTGAAAAGTGGCGCCGCGAGAACCGCGGCAACATTCTCGTGTGTTGCCTCGTCATGTGCCTCGACTGCATATATGCGCTCATCGAGTACATCAGCCGATTCGCGATGATTCAGGCATCCATGACCGGTGAGGCGTTTTGCGACGCCGCGCGAACGGTCAGCGATCTCTTATCGCGAAATTTCCTCCTCGCGTACGGCTCGTACGTCTTCCCGCAGTCCATCCTCGGCTTCACCGTCTTGGTCCTCTCCGCCTTTTTCGGCTACAACGCCTACCTTTTGTCGAGCTTTGGGTACGACATCGCCGACGACATCGCCTCCGCCAACACGTCTTCGATCGTCATCGGCGTGTTATGCTTCGTCGTCTCGTACATCGTGCTCAACTTCTTCATCATGATTCTCTTAAACGTCATCGACGCCGTCTTCGTGTGCTACGCCGTCGACAAGGACCGCTCCGCCGTCAACCACCCGGAGCTCCACCAAGTCTTCGACGAGGTCACCGCCAAGCAGCGCGCGAGAGAGGAAGAGGAACGCGCGGCGATGGGAGAACCTCTACAATCTGGAAAGACGACCAAGTACGCGTCCATGTAATATCCACCTCGCCTTTTGTACAACGCCTCGCGTCCCGTCGCCGTCGAAAACCAACAAGAATCTCCCCGCGCCCGTCACTCGCGGCCTCGTGCGCGCGACCGCGGGGCACCCATGTGGCGCCGGCACGTCGGTGTCGCCGCCAAGGTGACGTTCGCCGCCTACGCCGCGGCCGAGGTCACCGCATTCGTCGGGCACCAGCGTCGAATCGCGCGCGCGGAGAACGCGCCCACGCGCAGGATGGACCCAAACTTTGACGTCAAGGCGCACGCGTCGTGGTTCGCGCGCGAGCTCCGTCGAGAACCGAACCCGAGACGGTTGTTCGAGGAGGTGTTCAACGACCGAGCGATCGGGGAGATTCCGAGGAACCGGGCGCACGCGATGCTGTGCTTTTACCTGAGCGCGAAGGAGGCGAGCGAGTTTCCGAACGAGAGGTACCCGAGCGTCATCACGAGGCGCGCGGAGTCGCTCCTGCGGGAGCTGGAGCGCGTGCATGGATTGCAGTTCGCGCGAGATTGCCCGGCGTGGCCGGCTAAGCTGGGCGATGAGCGGTTGGCGGACGTGGTGGAGAACGAACAAAAGGCGTCGGAGAGCACGGTGGCGGGCGCGGCGAAATACGTGGGGGACGTGAATCACGGCATCCTTCAGTGGGTGATGCGATCGTTCGGATATCGGGAGTCGAGGATATACTCGCCCGTGGAGGGGACGCCGGATTTCATTCGCACGAACACGCACAACATCACGGCGTGGTATAAACCGTTGGTGTTGCAGTTTATGATTTGGAATTTTAGACATCGAAGCGAACGGAAGCTTCGTTCGTATGGGTTCAAAATGTACAGAGACGAAGCGACGGACGTTAAACTCTGGGTTCGGATTCCCGAGGAGTGTAAGACGGACACGGTGTTGTTCTTTTTGCACGGGTTCGGCTTGGGCGTGCCGCCGTACACATCCTTCATAGAGAAATTACCTAGAGATAGAATCGTGGTGTGCCCAGAGTGGCCGAACATTTCGTACGGTCTCGATCGTTGCCACGAGTATCCAACGCCTCGGGAGTTGTCAAACGTCTTAGCGCGAACTGTGGAGAGCGTCCAGGATGAGAAGTCGCTCTTGTACCCGCGAATAGAAGAAGTAAAACGAGAGCCGTGGTATCGCGAACGTTTCGGCGGGTGGTTCCGGACGAAGCCATCGAAACGCGAGGTTATGAAATGCGACGTGATCGCGCACTCGTACGGCACCGTCGTCCTGACCGGCTTCAGACGTCACTTTCCTGAAATGTTGCGACGGTGCGTGTACATCGATCCGGTGTGTTTCTTGCCCGCGTTTGGAAGTTATCTGAAGTACGCCTACGATGATCACTTGCTCGAGTGGCAAAATCTCATGCACTACGTCTCAAATAAGCTCGCGAATCCCGACGAGCCGATGGATTTCTTCAACATCGTGCTTAGTTCGTGGTTTATCAAGGGGGACGTCTCGACGCAGCAGTTGATGAAACGTCTGCTCTTCCCTCACGAGGCGTGGGAACGAGGTCCGATGAGCAGCGAAGACATGATCGTTTTATCCGGCCTCGACGAGATTGTCGCGTCGAAGGAGGTGGACACGCGTCTCAGCATCGCCTGGCCGACGGTTCGCATGATTTATGAGAAGCAGTGGCAGCACGGAGGCTTCCTTCTCGAGCCCGATCCGCACAACGTCGTCGCGAGAATGCTTCGATTCGTTAGCAAAGCTTAGTTACCGTAGCTTAGTTCGATTCAGTAGGTGATTGCGCTAGAATTAAACGAGAACGCCCATGCGTCTAAGGAACGGATCGAGCGACGCGTCGCGACCGAGAAAGTTTCGAAGCATATCGTTTCCGTCGATGGTGGCGCAAGGCGACAAAATCGTCTCCCTGTACTTGCGCCCGAGCGCCGGATCGCACACCTCGGGTTTCTTCGCCTCGAACTCGCTGAACAAATCAGCAGCGAACGCCTCGCTCCACAGATATCCGTAATACCCGGCGGCGTATCCCATCATCGGATGGTACCAACTGGCGCCCGGGAAAGCGCCTTCGACGCTCGGCACTTTACTCAACTCGGCGGTGATAACGTTGTAAAACTCGACGGTTTCGTACGTTTTGCCCTTGAATTCATACGGTCCCGGACCTCCGTGCACGGCTAAATCGAACAACGCCATGGAGATGAACCGCGACCGGGCGTAGCCCTCGAGCGCGCCTCGACTGGCGCTGAGCGCGGCGATGTCGTCGTCGCCCAACCGTTCGCCCGTGACGTGGTGCTTGGACAATCGACGGAGCACCTCGGGTTGCCACACAAAGTTTTCCAGCATCATCGACGGTACCTCGAGGAAATCTTGCTCGACGCCCCCCGGCCACGGCACCGCGCTCCACGCCCACGCATGCACGCTGTATTTACTCTCGCTCAGCACGCAGTGCATGACGTGGCCGAATTCATGGAAAAAGGTTTCGACTTCGCGAAAGCGCAAGAGAGCCGGCGCGCCATCCTCGCCCGGTTTGCTGAGGTTTCCGATATTGACGCACGCCGCCGTCGTCACGTCGTCGCCGTCGGTGAACGACGGACGAAGAGGATACACGCATTGATGCGAGTATTTCCCTGGTCGAGGGAACAAGTCGAGGTAAAAGAAGCCCAACACGCGTCTGTCGCCATCGGCTTCGCGCACCGAGTAACACTCCACCTCCTCGTGCCACACCTCGGCGTCCACACGCGTGAACTCGAGGCCGAGCAAGTTTTGGTACGTGCTCAAAATCTCGGATTTTACGTGTTCGAGCGGAAAATACTCGCGAATCTTCGCCTCGTCGACGCCGAGCGTCGCCTTGTACTTTGTCGAATAGTAGGCGACGTCCCAACTCTGAATCGTTCCCGCGTCGGCGCCCTCCTCCGCATCTTTTAATCTTTGTAAATCCGCGAGATCTTCGGCGAGTCTCCCCTCAGCCTTGACCAACAAATCTCTCAAAAACGCCTCCGCGCGCGCGGGCGTGCCCGCCATCTTCGGTTTCAACATGTACTCGGCGTGCGACTCGTACCCGAGCATTCTCGCGCACTCGTTCCTCAACTCGACGACGCGTAAAAAACGATCTGTGTTCAACTCTTGACACTGTCTCGCCTTGGCCTCCGCCATGCGTCTCCTCGTCTCAGGTCTCTTCGCGAACTGTAACACCGGCATCATGTCCGGAGCGATCAACCCGACGCGTCGCGTGCCCTTCGCGTCACCCTCGGCGTACGCACCGACATCGACGCCCTCCAACTCCTCCTCCACGTACTCCACGCACGTCGCATCCTCATTCAACGCCTCACAAAAGCTCGAACACAGGCTCTCGATCTCGCCGAGTTTCTCCATCAGCGTCCGCTGCTTCGCCTCGCTCAGCGCCGCGCCGTTTCTCTCAAACTCTCGCATCAAATGTTCGCTCGCCCGTCTCGCCTCCTCATCCGGCGCATCCTTCGTCCCCACGGCCCGCATCGCCTCGTACACCTCCCTCCTCGCGAACGTTCCATCGAACATCATCTTCAGCGCGTCCTTCGCCTTGGTGCTTCGCTCGCGCACGTCTCGGTCCCGGTGCGTCATCGCCGGAAGCGTCGCGCGCGCCGACGCCTCGCTCGCTCGTCCCAACGCGCGAAGCGTCGTCCCGAAGACATCGTCCCAAGACGTTCCCTCGGCCGCGTCGTCGAGCGCGCGCGCGTAGGCGCGAGAGATGTCGTCGACGATGGCGTCCACGTCGTCGGCGGTGATGCGCTCGGTGAACGCGGGCGTCGACGGAGGCGCGGGGGGGAGGGAGGTCATCGATCGCGACGCGCGCATGACGCACGATCGCGACGCGCGCGCGCGGTGTCGGGCCGCGTGAACGTGCGCCGTCCGCGAGATGACGGCTCGCATGCGAGCCAAGGACTGGGGCGCCGACGAGAGAGAGAGAGAGAGAGAGAGAGAGAGAGAGGGGCGCGGTCGGTGCTACTGAGTGCTACTCTATGTCACAATGCGCGCGCGCCGTGAGGCGGTCGTTGAATACTTCTACAGGTAATGCACGACGAAGGACCAAGCGCTGCCGCTCGATGGTTTCTTTTCGTCGTCGTCGTCGCGCCGTCGGCCGTCGACGAGCTCCTCCGTCTCCTCCGCGCTCTCCATGTCTCTCACGGCGCCGCACGCGCGTCTGCCGGTCATATCGTTGAATACGTTGACGCAGAAGATCGCCATCTCTAAACCGTGTCCCACGAGCGGCGGTCCCCACGTGGACCACGACTCGTTCATCGCCGCCTTTTGAATCGTCGCGCCTAAACCGCCGCCGACGGAGAGTAACAGACGCATGTAACTCATCGCGCCAGACGTCTGCGCTTTGATTGACTCCCACAACTGCGGCACGTACCGCGTCGTCTCCAACAGCGCGTTCAATAAACCTAAAAACAGCGCGTAGTTTTCAAACTCGTAACACGTCGATCCCAACAGCATGCGCCCGACGGGCGCGGCGAGCAACAGACATGGCACCGCGTGCATCACCATTCCGATCCAAGCCGCCCTACGCTTGGTCATAACGCGTCCGAAATATTCAACCTTGGCCGTGCTGGTGTAATACGCCGCGAGCGGATACAACGGCACCCACAGAAGCGTGTACGCCAGCGTGTAATACAGCGTCACGAGCGACGCCTGACAGTCCCCGTACCCGTACCCGTCCATCCCGCTCGCGCACCGTTTGATTTGCTCGTAGTGCAGCACGAACACATTCATCGTCGCGCACACGTTGGACACATTCATGAGCGCCAGCGACGTCAACGACAAGCCCTCCGACGATCGCAGCGCCACCACCTTGACGTACTGCGGCACCGCGCCCAACACGCACCCGCTCAGAAAAACAAACATCACCGCCGTCGCCGCGTCGCTCGCGCGCGACGCCGTCAAGAAACACGACGTGTCCGTCGTCGGTCGAAAGTCGACGCCGTCCGTGATCGTCTTCGTGCGGTCGTCGATCGCGCCGAGGCTGCCGAGACGGGCGAAGGCGCTCAACACCTTTCCGCGTTCGTCGCCGAGCGCGGCGACGCGTCCGAGCGTCGCCTCGACCAAGGCGGCGAGGACCATGACGAAAACGCGCGCTCGAACGCTCGCGCGCGCGAGGGGAGCGCGCGCCGGTCACGCGTCGGGCACTGACGAGACGTCGCGCGCGGTGCGCGAAGAGGAAACGCTCGAATGCGCTCGCCATTCGTCGGCGCGACGCCCGCGAGACGACGCGAGAAACGCGCGCGATCGCGCGAGTCGATCGTGCATGCTCTCTCGCGCGTTTTCGGTCCTCGGCGCGCTCGCGCGCGACGCCAAGCGCGTGAGAAGAGCGACGAGGGCGATGGCCTCGACGACCGGGGCGCGCGAGGAGGCGCGAGAGGCGGACGATAAACGCGCGATGCGCGGTGAGATTCGAGGACGATTGCGCGAGATGGACGCGAAGGCACTTCGCGCGGCGGACGAGGCGATCGACGCGCGTCTTCGAGCGCTCGAGCCGGTGCGAGACGCGAGACGCGTGGGCGCGTATTTAGCGAGCGCGCGTCTGCGAGAGGTGTCGACGTCGGCTTTCGTCGCCAGAAAGACGTCCGAGGGGTCGGAAGCGATGGTATTTTCGCCCATCGTCGACGACGCGTCGTCATCGTCGATGCGCATGCTTCACGTGTGCGATCAAGAGCGGGACGTCGAGCGCGGCGCGTACGATTTGCCGGAACCGCGCGAGACGTACGAGAGCGGCGTGCGGCGCCTGGACGCGGTTCGAGACGTGCGGGACGTCGGCGCGTTGGACGTCATCATCGTTCCTGGCGTCGCGTTCGGTGAGGACGGACGCAGACTCGGACGCGGGGGTGGGTATTACGACGCGTTTCTGACTCGATACGTCGAGGCGGCGGCGAGCGTCGGCGCGCCTCCGCCGTTGATCGTCGCCTTGGCGTACGGATGCCAAATCTATCCTCGCGATCGAGTGCCCGTGCGCGCGCATGATAGACTAGTCGACGTCATCGTCACCGACACTCGCGCGATCGCGTGCACGGAATCAGGTTCGCGCGCGCTCGGCGCCGCGACCTCATAACGCGTCACCTCCGGGTCGCCATGTCCGGCGTTGAACCGCGCGTCGCGTCCGAGTTCTTTCGGAAAAAGTACGAACGCGAGGCGAGGAAGTCGTGGGACATCTTCTACAAGACCCACGGGACGAACTTTTTCAAGGATCGACACTGGTTATCGCCCGAGTGGCCGGCCGTGTTCCCTCGAGCCGCCGCATCGTCCGCGGGCGTGGGGTGTGATGACGCGGACGAGAGGGCCGAAGAGGTGGCGCGCGGACCCGGACCGAGTTACGTCATCGAACCGGGCGCGCGGCGAGCGTTTCTGGAGGTTGGATGCGGGGTCGGGAACACGGTGTTCCCCATGCTCGAGCTGGACCCGGAGGCGACGGTGTTTTGTTGCGACTTTAGCGCGAGAGCGATCGACATGGTGAAGCAACGAGCGGCGACGCTTCCCGAACGCGATAGAAACCGGGTTGTTGCGTTCGTGTGCGACGCGACGTGCGAATCTCTCCTCGAAAACGTGCCGCCGGGATCGATCGACGTCGCGACGTTGGTGTTCGCATTGAGTGCGATGTCGCGGGAGAAGATGACGTACTGCGTGCGTAATTTATCCACAGTCATGCGAGAGGGGCAGAAAGGAGTGGTGTGCGTTCGAGATTACGCCGCGGGTGATCTCGCACAGGCGCGGTTCTCGACGAAGGATGCGCAAAAATTGTCGGAAAACTTTTACGTTCGACACGACGGGACTCGAGCGTATTATTTTACAAAGGAAGACTTGACAGACTTGTTCGCCGAGGAAGGCATGGAGATGCAAGAGATCAAAGTGCACGAGCGCACGATCACGAATAGGGCGGACGCGAAAGACATGAATCGAAGATGGATTCAGGCGTGTTTCGCGAGCGCCAGAGAAGCGCCGAAAGATTTCGTTCCGCCGTCTCGCGAGAAAGACGAACAGTGGTGGGCGAAAAAGTAGAAACTTAGAATCAATCGTATCAATAGAATTCAGAAAATAGTGCAGTACTATTAAGGTTACGTCCTCTTAGTCCGCCTTCAAGAGACCCTTCGCCTCCAAGTAGTCGATAATCTTGGAAGCCATCTCGCGCGGCGGCGCGAGGATACCATCCTCCTTGGCGACTTCCATCTCAATCTCAGCATTCTCCGGCTCCTCGTACGGGTCATCGATTCCCGTGAACCCCTTGATCTTACCCGCACGCGCGGCCTTGTACAAGCCCTTCGGGTCACGATCCTCGCACACGCTCAAAGGAATCTTCATGTACACTTCGACGAAGCGGTCGCCGACGCGCTCTCGCACGCGGTTACGGTCAGCCTTGTACGGAGAGATAAAGCTCACGAGCGTGATCATACCGCTGTCCGCGTACAACTTGGACACCTCACCGATGCGTCGAATGTTTTCCTCGCGATCGGCCGCCGTGAATCCCAAATTAGAGTTCAACCCGTGTCGAATGTTATCCCCGTCCAAAACCTGCGCGATCTTCCCGCGCTTGAACAACTCGTGTTCGAGCGTGTACGCCACCGTGGACTTCCCGCTCCCGGACAATCCCGTGAACCAAAGCACGCATCCCTTTTGTCCGAGCGCTCGCTCGCGCGTCTCCCGATCGACAGCCCCCTCGTGCCACTTGATGTTCGTGCTCTCGCCCACCTTGTACGCGTCAACCTTGGCGTCCGTCGCCATGGTCGTCACCCTCGTCAGGCTCCACACCGGCGCGGCGCGCAGCGCGGTGTCGGCGCGCGCGAACGCCTCCCTCGCGGATCTGCGAAGCATCGATCGACCGAACGCGACGACGTGCGACGTCGCGCCCCGACGACGCGTCCGTCCGACGGCGGACGCGGCGGACGCGCGCGCTTTTGCGTTTTTTTATCGAGCATCACGCGGGCATCGTTTTCTCGTAGTGTCATCCTTCACGCACCCATCTTTGAAAAGTACACGCGTCACGTCGAGAAATCACGCGGACAGTCTTATGTATGTCTTATATACGAGGGACGACGTCCCCGCGCGACCGTTCGGGGAAGGGGTAAGAAATCCTCGGCTGACGCGGATGGGGACGAAATTCACGCATCGGACGATGACGCGTCGCGCGCGTCACAACGCGGTCGCGTCGAGGACACTCGATCGACGCGAGCGAGCGAGCGAGAGATCGATCCATTCGTCGTCACGGCGCGCGCGAGATGTTTTTCGACGATATCGGAAAGACGCTGGCGGATCTGCTCGAACCCGCGGCGGTCGGGCAGACGAAAATAACGACATCCGTGCCCAAGGGGAAAGGCGCGCTCGAGGGATTGGAGATCGAGGTGGACGTGAACAAGCAGGCGCACGCGATCGCGGTCGATCTGAAACATGCTTTGGACATGCCCATGGACGGCGTGCGCGTGATCGCGCGTGGGAATCATCACGGCGATTTGAGCGCCGACGTCGAGGCGAACGGCGCGCTTTTGGAGGGATTGGACGTGGCGGTGGAAAATCTCGCGCGCGATACGTCGAACGCGACGATCGGGGCGAAGTTTGCCCTCGATTCCGTCGGTGTGACCGCAAACAGCGCGTTGTCCGGTGGGAGCGACATCGACGCGAGCGCGTGTTTCGCGTTCGACGACAACACGGCTGTCGGCGCCAAGGCCACCGTGAGCCCGAGCTCGGGCGGGTTGGGCGATTGGACGCTCGCACTCCAGCGACGAGATGGACCCACGACGTTAGTTACGGCGCTCACCGATGGCGGTGACACCATCACCGTCGGCGTCGCGAGTGAACTCGACGGAAACACCACGGCTGGTATGCAAGCGCAGCTTCAAACCGGTGGCGAAACCAACTCTCTCAACTACGCGCTCGGTATCAGCAAGAAGCTTCAATCGGGTGACATGATGCGTATCGTGCACACCAACCACGGCGACACGGACGTGACGTACACGACGTCTCTCTGCGAAGGCGCCACCGCGACTGGGTGCATGCGTTTGATGTCCAAGGGTCACCACTTTAAGACTGGTTTCTCCATCGCGATGGGCCAATAAACGTAATGTCTCATCGAACGAACGAATCTTCGAGTGTACACACAACTACCTTCTGTTTTACAACGTGCAATACTTGACGAGCGCTTCTCGTGGTAATGATGTCAATAATATATATTTTTGAGACACTTGCAACATTCACTTCTGCAGCGGATTGTACGCCATGGCGTCTCTTGAAACGTTGCGCGTGAGAATCTGGACATCCGAGGAACGCTGCAACACTTCTGCTTTCTCCATAATACTCTCCATGGTTGCGTCCGCGTCCGGGAAAGACGTGGAAAACCTGAGCATGGGGGAGACGCCGCGTTTCATCTCTTCCGACACCCGAGGAGAATCAGAGCCGACTTGGATGGAGAGTTCATTCAAGCTCGCGACGGTGTCGCTCTGTCCTCTACCAGATTTGTCGCGAACCATCGTACTGAATCGATTTATCACTTCAAAGACATTTCGCACACTTTGTCGGCGATTCACGTTTGCTCCGCCTGGACCGGATATGTCTTCCTCTGTCACGGCGTCAACTTCTTTTTCCGCGTCTTCAACTTCCTTCAAGGCGGCTCCAACGACGCTGGACGCCTCGACGTGACGTTGTTCTGCGAGTTTTGCGTCTCTCGTGAGAGTTTCGATTTCGTCATCGAGCGAGTTGGCCCACTCGTCCGCTTCCTCCCACATGCTCTTCGTCGCGTTGTACTGTTCCTCGTACACCTTGACAGCGGCGAGTGCCATTTTACAGGCAATGGTTGCTTGTTGAGCGGCGAGGTAACAGACGCGTTCGTCGTCCGCGGCTGCGTAGAATTCTTCGATTCCATTCTTGATTTCCTCGTCGACGCTGTCGAGTAACGTTCTTGTAGACGCCTCGAGCGCGCGCATCTCAGCCATACTTTGACTCGTCGCGTCGTTCAAGGAAGCTTCTGCCCGATCACGCGCTGTGAGCGCGGCGACGGCTTCTATATCGAATATCTTGTCATTCCTGCGCTGTGACTTGTGTGATACCGCGTCGATAGCATTCATGAGCGTTTCTTCGAGTCTAGAAGTCATCTCATCGTACGCGGTGAACATCGTTTTCGTAACGTTCGACGCTCGTAACGCAAACTCTTTATGCCTAAACTCGAGAAGTTCCACGCTCGCGTCCATTGAATTTCGCACGGCTTGGCGGAACGTTGAAAGGATGCCCCTTTTCCGATCGCGGGCATTTTGCAACGAAGTCCTCGCTGCGTGAATTCGAGCCGAGGCCCCCGCCATGTTCGCGTCCGCGGCAAGTCGGCTGTCTTCCAGCACGCGCATCTTGTCGTTTTCTCGATTGAAATCTTCCTCTGCCGCCGTAAACGTGACTCGTGCGCGTGCGGCCGAGGCCATGCGTCGACCTTTCTTGTCTTCAGTCTTTTTCAGGTGTTCGCAAATGTCCACGCTCGCACGCTTTGCCGATTTGAGTTCCCACAGGGCGACGGTGTGCGCCAACTTTTTCACCACAAGCGTAGCCTTCCGCGCCGCCGTCCGAGCGTCGCCCTCTCTTGCCCTCGCAACGGTCACCATGACGTCCCAAGGCATCATCGAGGTACGAATCTTGGACGGAGAATTCGACGTCGACGGTTGGTTCTGGGTTCCCGAACTGTTGCTGGAATCATCGCCGTTGCCATCAGTCGCGTTCTTTCGCACCGCCTCGGCCTCGGCCTGTTCCGTCGCGCGCACCGCTTCGCCCACGAGCTCGATCAGACGCTGCTCCTCCACCTTGGCCGCCGCCAACCGACTCTCCATCACTCTCGCCGCGGCGAGCCTGGTGTCGACCCCTATTGACAAGAACCAGTGCGTCTCCTCCTCGTTCTCCGCCACCGGCACCGACGTCGTGATGCTCCCCGTGCGCGCGTGCGAGGGCGAATACGCCTCCGTCTCCTCCTTCGCGTCCTCCCGCTCTCCTCTGTGGTCGCCGAACGCTCTCGCGAAGAAGCCCCCAGGCTTTTTGGTTTCGTCGCCCTCTTCGTCGTCGTCCAGCCCCGCAAAGTGCACGAACGACGACTTCCGCGTCATCCCGGTCCCGGGCAAGCTTCCAGTGACCCCACCGTCCCGATCTCGCTCCGATCCCGTCGGCGTCGTCGGCGCGCTCCCCGCCAGCGGGTCCAACGAGGAATTCTTCAGGATGCCTCGCACGGGCGCCGCGTCGCGTCCCGGCGGCGATCGCGCGCGATCGGCCCCGGCGCGCGCGTCATCGATCGATTTCCCACACGCCGCGCCCATGGTCGCTCGACTCGCGCGCGTCCGTCGCGTCCGTCGCGTCCGTCGCCGTCTCCCGTCCCGAGCGCGCGTCCCGCGCCGTTCAAAAAGAAGACGCCTCAGAGATGCGCGCGACGAGCGCGCGAGCGTCAGCGGCGTCGAGTCGTCCGCGCGCGAGTCGAGTGGGGTCGGCGAAGACGTCGGCGTCGTCGGCGAGGATGCGCGCGAGGGCGTCGGCGGTGATGAGGGCGCGCGCGAAGAGCGCGACGGAGCGCTTGTTTCGAGCGCTGGACGTGCGATGTCGCGCGGTGTCGTCGTCGGGCGCGGGCGGGAGCGAATCGGCGGTGGACGGTGAACGGATCGTGGTGCGTGCGAAGAGACGGTGGGAAGAGACGAGGGCGATCGCGCGCGAGGGGGAGGGAACGCGCGATGGATTTGAAGACGGTTGGTGGCCAGAATAATCATTATTTGAAACCTCGACGGCGCGCGCGCGCGAACGAACGCGCGAGAGGATGCGCGCGCGAGTGATGTGGATTCGAAGACTGACCGTTTATGCCGCGGTCGCGTCGCCGCGAACGTCGCGCGCAGAATCGCTTGCGAGCGGGTTTGGATTACGAGATTAGCACGGGGTGCGAAAACGCGAAGGGCAAGGCGTTTGATGATTTTCAAAGCTTTTTGACGTCCTCTCTGACCGAGCTGGAGACGTCGTACGCGTCGCCGATGCTCGCGCACATGGTGAGAGATTCGAAGATGTACGCGAAATTGGACGTGGAGCGACGACAGCGGTTGTTGCAGAACGTTTCGGCGGCGCTGCCGGCGGTGCTTCGAGCGCCGCCATCCGCTTCGAGTTCGACCGCGCCAGCGGCGCCTGCGGGACAGAAGCCAAAGGTGTGGTCGCCTCCGACGTCGACGACACCGGAGCCTAGCGCACCGTCTCTGGTGTTGCAAAGGATGGGCGCGTCTGCGAGTCCGACGTTGAATACGTCCAAGCCTCGCGAGACGGAGACTGCAAAGCCCGCCGCGGCAAAGCCCGCCGCGGCAAAGCCGCCGGCGGTCTCTCGTGACTCTTCAGAGTTTCCGACGATCATCGTGTTCGATCTCGAGACGACGGGTCTGAGCAAAGAGAAGAGTCGAATAATCGAACTTGCGGCGCAATCTCTTCACGATCCCGCGTCGTCGTTTAGTACGCTCATCAATCCCGGTCGTTTCACCATTCCAGCAGCCATCACTTCGCTCACTGGCATTACGAACAGCATGGTGAGCGCCTCTAATGTCCCATCGTTCGCAATGGCTGCCGAGCAGCTGGAGGCGTTTATCGACCAGGCGCGTCAATCGAGACCTGGTGCGCCGATACTTCTCGTCGCGCACAACGCTCGACAGTTCGACGCGGCATTCATTCAACACGAGTATCGCAGACTTGGCCGAGAGTTACCATCGAGCTGGCGGTTCTGCGACACGCTACCGCTCGCGCGAGCCTTACTTCGCCCAGATGGTCTCACGAAGTTCAACATGGACGTCTTGCGTGAACATTTCAAAATAAGCATTGAGGGCGAAGAGACGCAAATGCATCGCGCCGGCACGGATGCCGGCGTCTTGGCGCAGATTCTCAATAAAATGCTCGACCATCCGAAAGCAAAGGGCTACGAGTTGGCACAGTTGGAGAAGTACTCGTTTTCTCTAGGAGATCCGGGCGCTGGGAGCTTGAAGCGCGCCACCGCCGAGGCAAAGACCGCGAGTGAGAGGTCCTCCTCTTCGTACGCGGGAGGAGCGCCAGGTTGGGGTGGTGGCGGCACGGTCAACTTGAGCGATGGTGGGGAGGCCGACGCCGGTGGTGGATGGAGTGCTGTTGACGAGATGGAAAACGAAGAGAAGATCGAGTTGAGCGATGGCTCGAACGTATCTTCAAACGACACGCCGCTTCGGGGTAATCAAAAACCGTTCTGGGCGGCGGAGGATCCCATCAACGGCATTCTCCCAGAGACGGTCGATTTCCAGAAACTCGCTGAGGTGGCTGCGAAAATCGATACGTCGGAGCTTCGTCTCGATATCGAGCGTTGGAAAGAGACGCCGATCGAAGAATTGAAGGGCAAAGTACCGAACTCGACCATGAAAGCGCTCAAGTCGGAGGGCATCACCAGCATCGAAGCTGTTTTGCGCAACTGCCCTAGAAAGTACCAAGAGTACAGCGCATGGAACAAAAATCACGCCATGGGCACTCAAGTCGTCTTAACCGGCACGGTTCGTTCGATGCAGATCAGAGACTTCGTGCGCGGGCGCTCCTTCCCGAGCACCGTACTGGTTGAAGTCGACGTCGGCGCCGACGAACTCGCACCGACAGAGGATGATCCTTGGGGAGCAAATAAGCCTCGATGCAAAGTCAAGGTTTGGGAGTACATTTCTAAAGACATGCGAGAAACCATGCCGATCGGTGCGCGCGTGAACGTGCGTGGCACACTCGGGCCGGGCGATAGAAACTGTCAGTTTAGCATCGACGGCGGTCGAGTGGTTCCGATTCCAGAGGACTCGCCCATCATGACCTCCGATTCCTCGGAAATCGTCGCCACCTACGCGAAGAGAGGATCGATGAACAACTTGCAGTGGCACCGAGCGATGGATGCGTCGATGGACATCTTCACGGAGAAGCTCGCCGCTGATCCGATGGAGGTGTCCATGGGCCGCGACAACCCATTGCTGGCGGAGTTGGGATTGCTTTCGCACGCGTCGGCAGTCAAGAATATTCACAAGCCAGTCGACGTCGAGGCGGTCGCTCAGGCGCGCGAGCGACTGGCTTTTGAAGAGTTGGTGTTGTTGCAAGTCGCACTTTTGCAAGAGCGCAGTCGCTTACAAGCTCTTCCGGTATCGGAGACGACGGAAGGAGTGTGCATCGTCGGCACGGCGCTCACCGATGAATTGCGAAGCGAGTTGCCGTTCGCGCTGACTAGATCGCAAGAGTCGTCTCTAGAAGAAATATTGAGTGACATGGCCGGTCCCGCGCCGATGTTGCGATTGTTACAAGGTGATGTGGGTTGCGGCAAAACCGTCGTTGCCGCGATGGCGCTCCTTGCCGCGGTGGGTGCCGGACATCAAGGTGCCTTCATGGCCCCGACGGAAGTTCTCGCCACGCAGCACCATCGGGTGCTCACCGATTTATTGTCTCAAATGGGCGATCCGCCCAAGGTTGCGTTACTCACGGGTTCCACGAAGACTGCGGAGCGGGCGCAAATCCTCGAAGAGTTGAATGCCGGCAAAATCGGAATCATCGTTGGCACGCACGCTTTGATCCACGAAAAGGTCGTCTTCAACTCGCTTGGCATCTCCGTCGTTGACGAGCAGCACCGTTTCGGTGTCGAACAGCGTGCAGCATTACTTTCCAAAGGTAAATTACCGCCGCACATGCTCACGATGAGCGCGACGCCGATTCCTCGTACGCTCGCCATGACAAAGTTCGGCGAGATGGCGCTGAGCGTGATCGACGAGAAGCCGGCGGGACGTCTCCCCATCATCACAACCGTGTGTAGCGCCGATGATCACTCCGTCGCATACGACGCCATGTGCGAGGAAGTGGCGCGCGGCGGTCAGGCATACGTGATTTTGCGCCTCGTCAACGAATCGGGATCGTCGAGGATGTCAGAGGTCAAGGGAGCAGAGGAAGAGTACGCTCGATTGGTGAGCGAATACCCGAACGTACGGTTTGGTTTACTTCACGGCCAGCTCGCCGCGGATGAAAAAGCAGCCGCGCTCGAAAAGTTTAGTTCGGGAGAGACGCAGGCTCTCGTCGCGACGTCTGTCGTCGAAGTCGGCGTCGACGTGCCGAACGCGAGCGTCATCATCATCGAAGACGCCGACGGTTTCGGTCTCGCGGCGCTCCACCAGCTTCGAGGACGCGTGGGTCGCGGCGAGCGCCAGTCCAAGTGCTTCTTGCTTCACTCACCGGGCGTCGGTGAGAACGCCGAATTGAAGGAGGACCGCGCGCGCGATCGTTTGCGCGTTTTGGAACAATCGAACAACGGTTTCCGCATCGCGGAGAGCGATTTACAACTTCGCGGCGCCGGTGAGCTCTTCGGTACGAAGCAGAGCGGCCAACAAGTCAACCTGTTCCATGCCTCCATGTCCACCGATCTCTCCCTCTTAGAAGCCGCGCGTAAAGCCGCGGCGGAGATGATTTCTCGCGCGTCTGTGCAACGGGAACCACTTCCCGCGCCGATATCGGTCGCCCTCGAGACCCGACCGGCGTTAATTCTCGACAACGCCGTCGTCTCCGGTGGTCAAGCCGTCGCCACTAATTAATCCAACGATCTAGTCTCAGTTGACAACAGTAGCTCCGCACTCGTAAAGTACACTTCCGTCCCCGACGCGCAGGGTTTCTTCACGAGTGCACGATCGTCATTCTTTCGCATCGACGATGTCCAACACGTCCCTCTCCCTCTCCACGTCTTCTCGCGTCACCTTGCGCGCGTCTGTGTACGTCTGCCACGACCCATCGCGAGCGATTCGCGCGTCGTCGCGCGTCGTCGCGCGGTAATCCGTGCGGTAATCCGTTCGCCTTATCCGACAACTGTCTCATCGCGCGTTCGGCGCTCTTGATGCGCGCTCGAGACGCGTGTGGCGCTCGTGACTGACCCGGTGCGCGATGATGGTCGTACGCTCTCGCAGGAACCGACGCGTGGGCGCTCGCGCGACGCGCTCGGTCGGCGTTCGCGCCTCCGCCGAGTACTCGCCGAAGAAGGCATTCTTCTTCCCGGGTCAAGGCGCGCAATCCGTCGGCATGGCCAAGGAACTCTGCGAGGAGTGCCCGGCGGCGAAGGAAATGTTCGACAAGGCGTCCGCCGTGCTCGGGTACGATTTGCTCGACGTGTGCGTGAACGGCCCGGCGGAACGCTTGAACTCCACCGCGGTGTCCCAGCCCGCCATCTACGTCTCCTCGTTGGCGGCTCTCGAAGCCATGAAGATGACGGACGAGGGTAAGGCTGCCATCGATGCCGTCGACGTCGCCGCGGGCTTGTCTCTCGGTGAGTACACGGCGTTGACGTTCGCCGGTGCGTTGACCTTCGAGGATGGCTTGAAGCTCGTGAAGATTCGCGGCGAGTCGATGCAAGAAGCCGCGGACGCCACCCCGTCCGGTATGGCGTCCGTCATCGGCTTGTCCGCCGCCAAGGCCGAGGAACTCGCCGCGCGCGCCGCCGCGGAGTCTGGTGCCCCGGTGTCCGTCGCCAACTACTTATGCAACGGCAACTATGCTGTCTCTGGCGCCATCCCGGCCATCGACAAGGTCGAAGAAATCGCGAAGCCGGAATTCAAGGCTCGAATGGTCGTCCGCCTCGCGGTCGCCGGTGCTTTCCACACCGATTTCATGGCTCCGGCCGCCGACAAACTTAAGGCTGCGCTCGACGCCACGCCCATCCAAGCGACCCGAATCCCGGTCGTGTCCAACGTCGACGTCAAGCCGCACTCTGACGCCGACAGCATTCGCGCGACGTTGGCCAAGCAGCTCACCAACCCGGTTCAATGGGAAACGTCGATGACGACGCTTCTTGAAAAGGGTTTGGAAAGCGCCACCGAAGTTGGTCCGGGCAAGGTTATCTCTGGCATCATGAAGCGGGTGGATAAGAAGTTCCCGTGCGACAACTTCTTCGGCCAGGAAGCCAAGTAAATGTCTAAAGGAGACAAACGAACGTTTTTAGTACGAATTGAAGTGTAGCCTATTGCATCGTTAAAAAATAGTCGTAGCGCGCGCGATCGCACTACTTGATTTGCCTGATTTTGCACTCGCGAACGAACGGAAACTTCGTCTTGAGCGCCTGCGCGATGGAAAAAGCAAGCGCCTGCGGACCTTTAAATTTGAGCACACATACGCCGCGTTCGAGCGACTCGACGCTCACCTCGCCCCCATGCTGCGTGATGGAGTTGCGAAGTTTACCGAGATACTCTTCGATCGTCTCCACGGTCATCTCTGGCAAATCTTCCCCCACGTTCACCACCTCGTCCACCGCGGGTCCAAACTTTTTCTTGAGCAACTTTTCGATCCCGCCCTTCATCGTCGCCGACGACGACGCGCACGTCCCACACGCACCGTTGAGACGGACCGCGATGATTCCATTCTCAATCTTCACCAACTCGACGTTCCCACCGTCGGCGATGAGATACGGACGCACCTCATCCAGCGCCTCGTCTACGTTTTCCGGCGTGAGCTCGAGAAAGGGCTCGTCCGCGCTCCTCCCTTCCGAACTCTCCGCCGCTGTCTCCGCCTTCTCCGCCGCCGCCGCCTCGGCCGCGAACGGACTCACCACCGCCACCTTCTCGTCGCCGTCCTCCACCACCGTCTTCACCGCCGACGCGTTTCCCGCCGCGTCTCGCGCGTCCTCGGCGTCCCACTCCGCGTTCAGCGCCGGCGTCTCTCCGTTCCCCAACGCCTCCCGCCATCGCCTCGCCTCCGCCGCCAAAACCTCTCGAGTCGTCATCGCGCTATTTCTGAACGCCATCACGCGCGCCGTCGCGACGCGAGCGCGCCCCGCGCGAGCGCGCGTCGACCGCAACGCCTGCGCCACGTTTTTCGCGTAGTCCACGTACGTCACCGTCCCCGCGTCGTCGTACGTCGCGAACACGCCCGCGGGCGGCGCCGATTCGTCGGCATAGCGCGCCAACCACTCGTCCACGCTCGCGCGCGCCGTGCCGTCCTCGGGCACGACCGCAGCGCCGGCGCGCGCGTCTCGACGTCGTCGCGCCCCGCCGCCGACCTCGAGGCGCCCATCGCGTCGTCCGACGCGCGACGCGCGCGCGCGCGAGGACGCGCGCGAGGACGTCGCGCGCATCGTCGCGCGCGTCGTCGTCGTCGCGCGCGCCGGTCTCGCGACGCGCATGGTGGTCGCGCGTCGACGTCTCGGGCGCTCGCGCGCGCGCGCGCGTCTCCGCACATTCGAGCGGTGCGCGTCGGTGCACGTCGAGCGCGCGGGCACTCGTCGTCGAGGGTCGAGCGCGCGCGTTCGAGACGACGCCGGCGCGATCGTCGTCGAGGGTCGAGCGCGCGCGTTCGAGACGACGTCGTCGCTTCGGAGACGCGTTCGAAGCGCGACGGATTCATCATCGTGTCGATCTCCGTCGTCGGTGATCGACGCGCGGTCGCGGACGACGGACGACGCGCGAGCGGTGGGCGAATCGCCGATCGACGCGCGAGTGTGTTCGCTCGGAGATGACGTCCGCGGCGACCGTGGAGACGCGGGGAGTGGCACGCGAGGCGTTCGGGGATAAGATGAGCGCGGAGAGCGCGCAGGGACAGCGCGAGCAGCGCTCCGAGAGCGAGACCGCGGCGCCGGCGCCGGTGGTCGAGGAGGAGAAGGAAGAGAGCGAAAATGATGTGTGGCGCGCGGCGGCGTACGGGAACGTCGAGGCGATGAAACGGATGGTGGAGGAGGATCCGGGGTGCGTGAACGCGCCGGATGGTTCCGGCTATCGCGCGCTGCAGTGGGCGGCGTTGAATAACAGAGTGAGCGCGGCTACGTATTTGCTCGATCAAGGAAGCGCGATCAACGCGAGCGATAACGATGGACAGACCGCGTTGCATTGGGCGTGCGTGCGCGGGTCGCTTCCGTGTGCGGAGTTGTTGCTGCGCAAGGGGGCGGATTTAAACGCCAGCGACGCGCGCGGATACGTGCCCTTGCACGTGGCGGCGCAGTACGGACACACGGGAATGATTTATCACTTTAAAATGCGTTGGAACGCAGAGGTGGACGTCACGGACGGTGATGGACGCACGGCGCTGCATTGGGCGGCGTATAAGGGGTTCCCGGATCCGGTGAAGTTGTTGGTGTGCATGGACGCGGACGTGTACCGCGCAGATAAGGAGGGATGTACCGCCCTACACTGGGCCGCCATCAAGGGTCGAAGCGAAGCTGCCCACTTGATCGTTCAGGCTGGTGGTTTGAACGCGTTGACCGCCGTAGACGTCGACGGGAACACGCCAGAGGCTTTGGCGATTGAAAAGGGCAACCACTCGCTGGCGCAATTTTTCCACTCGCAGTATCGACGGCTGTTGAACCGCGACAAGTTCTGGCAACAAAAGGGACTCGCCGTAGCGTGCTTCTCTCTCGTCGTCGGACTCATGCTCATGTTCACGCACTACGTGATGTTCGCTCCGAGCACTGCGACCATGGACGTCAACTTGGCGTTTTGGTCGCTCGTGGTTCTCGCGTCGTCGGGCGGGGGCCTCGTGTACATGAAGCGAGTGACCACGGCTGATCCCGGATTCGTCACCGCGTCGCTCTTGTCGTCGCTCCGTCGCGGTTCGCGCGCCAGCTCGGCGGCAAAGGAAGTGGACGAGCGACTGAACCACCCCGAGTTGTGGGGAGGCAACTGGAACCAGCTCTGCGTGTCGTGTAAACTCGTCAAGCCCTTCGGCACCAAGCACTGCGCGGTGCGAGATAAGTGTGTCGCGAGGTTCGATCATTACTGTCCTTGGATGGGTAACACGATCGGAAAGCGCAATCACAGAGATTTCGTCGTCTTTCTCTGTCTCGAGACGTTTGCCATGGCGGTGGCGTTCATCGTCGCCATCGTTCGCTTGAACGAAGAGTCCCCGAGCGAAAAATACCGCTCCGGCGCCGGTATCATTCTCTTCGCCTTTTTGGACGCCATCACCCTCCTCCCCGTGATCATGCTCACCATCTCTCAGCTCGTCCAAGCGGCGCAAAACGTCACCACCAACGAGCTCTCCAACGCGCACCGCTACGCCTACCTCAAAGCCTCCGACGGCTCCTTCACCAACCCTTTCGATCGCGGTTCATACGTCGCCAACCTGCGCGCCTTCTTCTTCGCTCCCAAAAACGCCCCCATCTTGGACGAAATCGCCGCTCGCGGCCTCGCCGACGTCGCCGAAAGCGTGTAGACTCGCCGCCGTTTCATGCGAACCGTCATGCCACACCACACATATTCGGACAAAGTGTACATAGTGAATACATAAAACCACCTACAATTAAAAAGTCAGCGTACCTTCGCGCGAGGTGCCCACGTGGCCGCGATCGAATCCAATCTTCACCGCGCGGCACACGCGCGCGCGCGTCGTCTCGCCCTCGCACATCGCGCGCGCGCGATCGAGACGCGGCACTGTATTTTTAAGACTACGATCGCGCGAGTCTCACCTCGCGGTCGACGTCGCTCGCCCGCGCGTTCCCGCGAATCGTCACCGACCGTTTGCGATTCAAAACCAACCGACGACCGATCGAGATGACGACGTCCGTGACGACGACGTCCGCGACGGTGACCCGCGCGAGGAAAACCGTCGCCGTCGTCGCGCGCGCGGTGACGTGCACGACGAGCGCGCCGCCGAAACCGAGAGTGGTGATCGGCACCGATCGCGTCGTGTGCTCGCCGGCGCGCGTGAGCGCGGCGCAGCGTCGACGACGCGGACGACGCGGCGGGAGCGATGAGGACGCTCTTCGCGAAAATCTCGACGATGGTGACGGTGGAGGAAACGATTGGTTCGGTGGACGCGGTGGCGGCGGCGGTGGGGACGGTGGCGGCGGCGACGACGAGTCGGGCGACGACGAGGACGATTTCGAATTCGCCGCCGACGAATTGTCCGCCTTTGAGCGCGCGTTGTTTCGAGACATGGAGATGAGCGCCATCGACGCGCACGCGTTGTACGCGTGGCAGAGCGCGTGCGCGGTGACGCTCGTCGGGTGCGTGCAGCACGTCATCGATACCGCTCACGCGCGCGCGAGAGAGAGCGTCGTCTTCGCCTAGACGGGACGACGAACGTGTACCATAGCGCCCTTCGCCCGCATTCACCACCATCATACGCGGACGCCGCGACGACGAAAAAAAAACACAAACACGCAGTTTACGATGTACCAGTGTATAGAACGCGCGTTCGATCGACCGTCGCGGGAGACGACGGCGACGTTTCGCCGCTTTAATTGTAACAACCGAACCGACCTGTTGTACCAAGACGCGAGGGAACGGCACGTCTCGACGCGACGCGCGCGCGATGCGCGTCGAGACGTCGTCGGCGCGAATCGCGCGACCGGTGTCGTCATCGCGCGGTCGAGGTCGTGGTCGCGGTCGACTCGACGCGTCGTCGTCGTCGCGCGATGACATCGAGTACAGATGCGACGGCTATCGCGCGATACGGTGCGACGACGACGACGACGACGACGACGAACGCGACGCGCGCGTCGTGCGCGTCAAGGTGGATTGTGGGCCGGTGTCCGCGTACACGGGCGGGCGGTACGACGGGGAGCGCGTGACACCCGCGTGGCAGTCGACGGCGAACACGCCGCCGTCGGAACGTCTCGGGCGCGGCGCCGAGCGGCGGACGTACGCGTTCGAGCGCGTGTTGCCTCGAGATGGGACCGATTGGACGTCGGAGATCGTGAGTGTGACGGCTGAGCGACCGTTGGGGATCGTGTTCGAGGAGGACGCGGACGGGCGCGTGCGCGTGGGCGAGTTCGTTCCGGGCGGTTTCGCCGCGAAGGCGTCCGAGGTGGCGTCTCTGGCGCCGTTCGGGGCGCAGTGTTGTCGAGAGGGTGATATTTTGCGAGCGTTCACGGCGACGCAGGTGGTGTATAAAACGACGGCGGCGTTGACGGGGGATTTGAGCGGGACGAAGAGAGTGAGGACGCTCTACGGCGCCGACGACAAGGATTGGAAGGACGTCAGCGCGGCTCTCGCGAACGGTCGCGTGGCGGACGGACCCGTCACGATCGTCGTCGAACGTGATCTCGATCGCGCGCGCGCCGAGGCGTGGCCGCGGGTGACGAAAGAGATAGAGTTTAGAGGGTTGGGTGAGGAGACGACGGCGGAGAAGAAGACGCGCGAGCGTTTTCTCGACGACGACGACGACGACGCCGATAGAACGAACGCAAACATCGCGTTCGCTGCCGCCATTGCTTCATTCGTGGGATTGATCCTAGCTGGCTTTTCGTAGTTACAACAACGTGTAGTGGTACATTACGAGCGATTGCGATCTATTTTATCTCGTAAGCGTTCGTGCGTCGCGCTTCGTGCGGGTTCCTTCGGCTTGGTATCGGTATCGATCCCGACAACGCTTCCGCCCGAAATTTCCTCCGCCAACGCGGTGTCCGTGCTCAGTTTACTCGAAGTGTCCAAGAACAACATCAAGTCTCGATTCTCCTCTTCGAGTTCTTTGATGCGCGCGTCTTTCAGCGCGAGTTCTACGGTTTTGCGCTTTTCGGCGCGAGCGAGCTCTGTTTTGAAAGCCTCGACGTTTTCGGCGAGGGTATCGCTCATGCTCTGCAGATGTTCGTTTTCGTCCCTGAGTTGTGCGATCGTTTTGCTCTGGTCGGCGTTGGTCTTTTTGGCGGCGCTCAGCTCTCTCTTGACGTCCTTGACGTCTTGCATCGCGCGAGCCACCACCGCGGCGTTCATCTTCTCTTCGTTCTCGCGAGAGATCGTTCCCGCGTTCCTCGCGTTGGCGGCTTGTAACAGATTTTCAAAGTATTTACGCTGTGAATCCAACTGCGACGTGAGCAATAAGTCGTATTCGCTCGCGATGGCGTCGAGCTTCGACGCCACGAGCGCCTCCTCGAGTTCGGCGTCCAAATCGCTCACGTCCGGCGGACGAATCGGCGAGCAACTCGCCGCGCCCTCGTACCCGCTCGCCGCGCTCGACGTCGACCCACGTCTCCCGACGGGCGGCGAGAGTTCGACGAGACCAGCCTTGCTCTGAATCAAACGATGCACGAAACCGTCCGAGACGTAATCCCACACGCGTTGCGTTCCGAGTTCTAGCGAGTACGTGTGGTTCGTCTCTCGCCAGTGCTCCACCGCGCACGCACCGGCGTACCTCCCGCACCGCACTTCGCCGCAAATCAAACACACCCACAGATCATGATCCTTCCCACACGACGCGCACGTCGCTTTCGCCTCGGGTTCGTGCGCGTAGCGACACACCGGACACGATGCGTCCGCCCAACCGCTCAGGCACTCGGCGTGAAACGAGTGATTACAGATCGTCGTCACGATCCCCGACACCTCGGCGTCCAATCGATCGAGACACACCGGGCACGTCGGCACCTCGGTGCGCGCGTCGCTCGCCGAGATCGTCCGCGAACCATCGCCGTCCTCGAACTCGACCGACGCCACGTAGAGCGCCACGCACGTCTCCGCCCGTCCGCTCATCAACCGTCGCCCGTGGTAGTTATCCACGAAGACGTCCGCGGCGTCGCGATCCTCAAACTCCAACAGCGCGTCGTACGACGATCGCGTCACCTCTCCGTCCCTCGCGCGCGCGGGCGCCACCACGCGCGTCGACCGCAACGAATCCGCCGCGCCCGCCGCGAATCGACAAAAATCCGCCACCGACATCGCGCTCGGCACCCCGATCACGCACACGACCGACGTGCGATCGCGCGGACGCGCCTCCTCCCCCTCGATCGCGTCCCCGTCCGCGTCCGTCGCCTCGACGTCGTCACCGCGCGTCTTGAATAATCGCACGCATCCTCGCACGACGCGCGCCCCCGCGCTCGCCGTCGTCGTCGCGAACGCGCGCTCGCGCACCGAATCCGAGACCCACGCGCGGCCGTCCTCCCCCTCGTCCGCGTCCCCCCGCGCGCGCGAGACGACGGCGGCGTACGCGCGCGCCGACATGTCGCGTCGTCTCGTCACTCTCTGACGCGCGTCGCGTCGTCCGACGCGTCGGCGTCGACATGGCGCCGCCGACGACGACGAACGCGCGTTCGTCGCGCGCGACGCGCACGAGCGTCTTCTTCGAGCGACTCGGCGCGCTCGCGCCGAGGTTCGCGCGCGAGGACGCGGACGAGGACGAGGACTCGGGACGGTTCGGACGACGAAAACCGAGCGGAAAGGCGGCGGCGCGCGCCGAGCGAAAGGCGAGCAAGGCGGCGTTGTTGCGACCGAACGGGACGTCGCGGGAGAGCGAGGACGAGGGGAGCGATGGGAGCGATGGGTCGAAGCGCGCGAGGGAGGATGCGGGGACGGAGGACGCGGCGCGAGGAGGGGGACGCGGAGGCGGCGGCGGCGAGGGCGACCACGTCGAGGCGCCGGCGACGTCGTGGAGATTGGAGAAGAGCTCGGAGGATAAGCTCGAGGCGCTGAGAGAGAGGCTGAGGAAGAAGATTGAGAGCAGCCGAAGCGCGAGAAAGGCGGCGGAGAGCGCGGAGACGGTGAGGGATGCGAAGGAGTGGCGGGAGCGGAGAAAGGCGGAGAAGCGAGAGCGAAAACGCAAGGAAAAGACGAACGCGACGCTGGTGGAGGCGAGAAAGGGCGCGAAGAAGCGCAAGGGCGCGGAAGGAGAGGATGATGGTGGTTCGAAGGCGGTCAAGACGAACGATATGGCGTTCGGACGCATCAAGATGGATGACGTCGAGCTGAACACGGGTCGTAAAAAGAAGAAAGAGTCCAAGGAGTCGCTTCTTCGCAAGGTTCAAGCTCGCCAGAAGGCGATCGACGACGCCGGTGGCGAAGAGGGCGGTGGGAAGGCGGTGGCGGAAAAGTTTGCCTGGGAAGCGGCGCTCTCTCGCGCGTCTGGTGAGAAGGTTTTAGACGATCCCAAACTCTTACAAAAGAGCATCAAGCGCGAGGCGCGAGCAAAGAAGAAGAGTCGCGAGAAGTGGGAAGAGCGCACGGCGAAGGTTCAAGAACAAATGAATGCCGCTCAAACGAAGAGGAAGACTAATCTGAAGGCTCGAAAGGACAGTAAGATTGAGCGAAAGATGGACAAAGCCTCGAGTAAACGAAATCGCCCGGGTTTCGAGGGCAGAAGCGACGGCTTCATCAACAAATGATGTAGTAACTAATATCTTCTTTTCGTTGATCATGACACATTCTAATTACTGTAGAACCCATTGAAGTCTAACCTCGAGCACAGCGACGTGAGGTTCATGTCTACGTCTCCGGCGTCGTTCATCGTGTTGAGCAAGTCACCGAGCAACTGCGTGAACTGCGAATCCGCGTCGCTCAGGACAGCTTCGACCTCTTCGCTCAGCGCATCCAATGCGTTCGCCGCATCTATACTATCGCCGACGGCACGTTCAACGTTATCGACAAATCTCGCGCTGTCCCGTGCGAATCGCACGGTGGCGGCGCGGAGTCGTTCGAGACGCTTGAGAATGTTTGGTGAAAAGAGCATGGAGCCCTTCATGCACGACTCTAAAAACGTATCGTGGAAGTCGATGAGCTCGTCCGCAGATCGAGCGCCGTCCATGCGCGAATTCAATTTATCCCAATACGGTTCGATGACCTCGTTGGTGACGTAGTAGAGGTAGTTTTGCAGAAAGTTGAGCATTCTCTGAGTGAGCGCGTGCGCCTTTGCAAACATTCTGCCCAGCGTATTACCTCTCATCGCCTGAAGACGTTGCCATCCAGCGCAGAGATTCCGCTCGGCACATTTAAACTCAAACAAATGACGGAACAATATCTGGTATTTCGTCACCGCGCGACGATTGAGCACGATGCTAGCGGGCCAAGGTGTTTCGCAATCGAGCACAAAGGCGTCGAAGCCAACGAGTTCTTCCGCGCCTGCCGCCTCCCTTAGCGATGCTTCGTCATCGGTGTCGACGAGCCTTCGCAACAGACCGTGTCCATCGATCGATGTCAACAACTCTTCCGCGTGCTCGTCGCTCACGGCGCTCGATGACCTCACCGCGAGATCGAGGATGGTTTGAAGCTGCGACTGACGAATATCCTCCACTTCTTTGACGAGCTGTTCCTCCGCGATGTCTAAGAAATGCATGAGGAAATCACCGCGCGCAAGCAAAAAATAACTTTTCATGCTGCTCAATCGCGCTTTGAGATCACCGTCCTCGAGCATGATTCGCAACAATTTGCTAGACGCGTGCTCAAATCTGTCTTCGATGCGGTCCGCGTACTTGCCAGTTCCGACAATCATATTCGGTCCGAATTGCATCTTACCGAGTCCATCGTTCGGTTTGACTGGAAGTTCTGCGATCGCCGATACCTTGGTCTCGCGCACTGCGTTCAAGTACCTTCCAGTGGTGAGTATTTTTTGTGCTAGTTGGTCGCCGATGAATTGCGGTATCTCTTCGCGCAAGGAATAACGTTCAGTCCAGTACGTCGAGTTATAATCGTCCATCAACGAGCGTTTCTTGATGTCCTCTCGTTCAACGATCAAGAATTCATCGTATGGATCATCCACTTGACCGTCGTACACCCAGAGCTCGATGGCGCGACTGTACGGCGCGGACGCCGCCTTGCTCAGACGTTGCACCAGTGCTAAAACGGCGCTGTCCCCGGCGTGTTCGCACCCCTCGCGATGAAGTAGGTTCAACACGCTCGCGCCCTTCAAGTAGAACGATCTACTCGCGATGCTCGCCATCAGTCGCAGAGCAGGTGCGGCGGGTTGACAGTAAAACCACGCCGCCTGAAGCGAAAGCGAACCGATGTTGCGCTGATGCTCCAGCTGCACGACGAGCGTGTGCCAATCGTTCATGAGCTCGCGCATTTCCGCAGCTAACGCGTGTGAGACGTACCCATGCCTGAACTCTTGTCTAGACTCGATGAAGGCGCGCATTGTCGCCGCATCGGCGCACAAAGGGAGCATGTTTTTCACCAACGCCGCGAGCGGAGCCTCCAAGCCGAGCTCGACTTCAAACTTGACTCTCGTCAGCCCGCTATCGGTGGTGACTAATCCAGACCTCGACTCTACATCGGGTCCCTTCCACGCGCTGATGTATCGCCCGTCAACGCCCATCATGGCGTATAATAGATCGTCCAGCACCAGCAACTCTTGCTCGGCGGCGGCGTAGTCACTCAGCGCCTTGACGTTGCGATCTTGTTCCGTCCCGCTCCCTAAGTGCGCGCCGGTCAGAAACTGACGCTTATTATTCCAATCCGGTAAACGCGGTCCCTCGGCGACGTCCCCCGGACGCTTAACGAGCGTGCGCTCGGCTTTCCCGAACAATCCGACGGAGCGCTTCATCGCGCTGCTCTCGACGCTCATCTTGCGAAATTCGCCCGCTAAACTCGTACCCATCCCCGCGTCGCTCACATCCTGCGAACTCACCGAACCCGGCGCGGCGTCTCTCCCCAGCGCGGCGTAGCGTTCGGGCGTGCCCAGCCCACCCGGAGAAGACATGAACGACGGTTCCTCCTCGTTCGCCTCGCCGTCCCGACCGCGACTCGTCGTCTCGTACCGTCCAGCCTCCGCCTCCGCCTCCGCCGCTCGCGCCCCAGACTCCGACACCGCGAACACCAACTCATCATCGCTCGCAATCTTCGCCATCACCGCCAAGTACCGATCCAACTCCTCCACGCGAAGCGCCTTCAACCGCTCGCACTCGCGCGCAAACGCCTCCGGGTCCTCGCTCCTCTCGCTCAGCGTCCGCCTCGACTGCGTCACCGCCACCTTGGTGACATCATACTTCGATATCATCTTCCCCAACATCGCCGTCGACGCCGACGCGAGCGATTCCGTGAACCTGTGCTCGGGATCGAGTCCGAGCGCGCGCGTCAACGCGCGCACCGATCGTTCGAGCGACGCGGTCGCCTCCTCGCCACCATCACCACCGTCGACGCGCGACATGACGATCGCGTTCGACGTCCGCGCGCTCGCGCGTCGTCGTCGCCGCGCGTCGTCGTCTGTCGAGTCGTTCGTTCGTTCGTTCGTTCGTTCGTTCGTTTCAAACGACATCGCGTACTGTGCCGCGCCGGTCCCCATCACGTGATTCACACACGGACCACTCGGGACCGGGGGAGGACCGCGCGGCGCGACGGATCCTCCGCCTTTCTCGAGCGCGCCGTTCGAAGCCATGGTACGCGATCGACGACGCGAGCGCGCGCGACCGGGGACGATGGACGCGAATGAATATTTCGCTCGCGGTGGACGCGCGCGTCGGACGCCCGGGAGGCGCGCGCGAGAGGCGTGTGTCGTCGTGAAGATGCGCGCGGTGTGGGGTTTCGAGACGCGCGATGATGGACGCGATCGATGGTGACTGACGATGTGCGCGCGCGATGGTGCGACCGCGACGCGAACAGGGAATTGATCTCATCGCCGGTGGGCGCAACAAGAAGACCAGCCGCACGGCGCCGAAGTCGGACAATGTTTACTTGAAGCTCTTGGTGAAGGTGCGATGATGTCGAGCGAAAGCCCTAACGCGCGTGGATGGGCGATGGTGACTGCGCGGTTTTTTTTTGTGCGACACGAGCGATGTCGAGCGACGCGGAATGACTGACGAGTGTGAATGTTTTCTTTTCGCGCAGCTTTACCGATTCTTGGCTCGTCGTACCGACTCCAAGTTCAACGAAACCGTGCTCAAGCGTTTGTTCATGTCCAAGACGAACCGCCCCCCGTTGTCCCTGTCCAAGTTGGCCAAGTTCATGAAGGGTAAGGAGGGCAAGGTCGCGGCGATCGTCGGTACGGTGACCGACGATGTTCGTATGTACGACGTGCCGGCGTTGAAGGTGTGTGCGCTCCGATTCACGGAAACCGCGCGTGCGCGCATCATCAAGGCGGGTGGCGAGTGCATGACGTTCGACCAGCTCGCGCTCGCCGCGCCGACGGGCGAAGGCGTCGTGCTCTTGCGTGGTCCGAAGAACTCTCGTGAGGCGGTCAAGCACTTCGGTGCTCCGGGCGTGCCGCATTCCAGCGTCAAGCCGTACGTTCGTCACAAGGGCCGCAAGTTCGAGAAGGCTCGCGGTCGTCGCGCCAGCCGCGGCTACAAGGCGTAAACGGGCGCCGAATGTGGAGGTTAGCGTCGCGCTCGATGGTAGAGATATACTTTTGGAATATGACGTCGAGTGCACATTTAAACACTTTAAACTCAACCGTTCGTACGTGAGCATATTACAACAGGTGACTAAAGATGCGCGCGCAATCGGTCTCGTCAGCGCGAAGACGCGTCGATGGATGACTCGGCGGACGACTCGTCGCTAAGCATCGAGCGCAACTGAGAACCGATGACTATAACTGTATAGGAGAAGAGTAACACCGTGATCGTATAAAACTCAACTTCGGTGATGTATCGCTCACCAGTGAGCGGGCTGTGCGATATAAAGAGCGTCGCGAGGATTCCCCAACCGCCGACGAACGCGCCCCACACGCTCCCGGCGATCCACACTAAATCCTTGACGAAGATGGCTCGAGAGAGCATGAGCGCGTTTCCACCCGTGATGAAGACGCTCGTGAGCACGGATAAGCCCTGTAAACTCTCCGGACTGTGCAGATTACTCGCGATCTGCGCCACCGGCATGGACATGAAGAGCGCCGTCGCCGTCCAACCGCTGCATTCGCTCCACTTGGTCGGAAGCTTGTCGGCGCGATGCGCGGCGACGAGACCCAAGATGGAGAGTTCGACTGGTAACCACCCGAGTCCCGGCGTGAGGGCGTTGGAGATGATCTGTGGTGTTACGGTGAGACCAATCACCCCGAGCGCGGTCTGATACATCGACCACAACTTCTCCCCTCGCGCGCCGTGCGCGTAATTGAAGTATCTCGCCACGGAGAGCGACGCGCCGCCGACGATGAACGCGCTCGCCGACGCCATGGCGATCGGCGCCACGTTGTGCACGTTCCCACTCCACGCGATCTGCGTGATGAGCATAAAAGACGTCGTCACCCCGATCGCCTGCGCCGCCGTCGCCGTCGGTTCTCGCTTATCGGCAAAGTAACTCAACAACAACAGATTGCCCAACATGCCAGCCGCGTATCCTTGCCACGAAACCGCGCCGATGGCGGCCAAGTCACCCGCCATCGCGTTGACGTAATTCTTCCAAATCTGAGGAAACGTCAGAAGCGTCAACGGCGCCATCGCACACAGCGACAACCACTCCGTCAACGCGTCCCACTCCTCCTCGGTCTTCGGCGCGCGCGCGCGGCGCTCCGCGTCTCCGTCGTCGCCGTCGCCGTCTCGCGCCGCCAATCTCGCCTCGGCATCGCCCGCTCGTAACGCCCGCGCCCGCTCGAACGCTCTCCTCGCGCGCGCGTCCACCATCCTCACCCTCATCCCCGACGTCATCGTCACCCCATCGCGCGCACCCGTCGTCGTCGTCGTCGTCGGCCTCCTCGCGCGCGCGCTCGAATCCACCACCAACCACCGCGCGCGCGCGATCGATCGACGCCTCGCATCGCGCGCGCGCGACGACCTCCGCTCGACTCGTCGCCCGACGAACGCGCCGACGACATCGACGACGCGCGACGCGTTCATCATCGGTCGTCACACCGTCCCGTCCGTCGCGCACTCGCGCGACCGAACGATCCATCCATTCATCGAATCGCATCATGCGCGCGCGAAAAGCGCGCCGCGTGATATTTTCGTCGCGTCGAGGCGGAGGCGTCCACGAGATGGTCTCCATCCATCCATCCGTAGTGTGGACCCCGTGTACGGTATGTATTTCTTCGTGTGTACGGAGTGCGTGTGTAGACGTCTTCCTCGGTTCGTTGGGGTTCTTTTGCCGATACTATGTGGGCATCGCGTCCACGCCGCGCGCGCGCGTCTCTATCCATTGATTCATTCATTCGGGCTCATTCGCGCGCGCCCCGTGTGAATCGTCGCGCGCGCGTGACGCGGGAGACGGTGACGTCGACCTCGACGCGCGTGGGCGAGCGCGCGTGAGGTCGTGAGGTGACGCGACGCGCGTGTGTGTGCGCGGGAGAATCGGTGGATCGATCCATGGCGACGACGACGACGATGACGACGATGGGGAAGACCCCATCGCGCGCGACGACGATCGCGCGCGGTGGGACGCGCGGTGCGTTCGTTCGCGGTGCGTTCGGACGGTCGATGACGAGGACGCGGGCGTCGTCGGAGGCGGTGTCGAACGAATCGAGAGGCGCGGACGCGGTGCGATACGACGACGGGGACATTCCTCGCGAGGTTGGACGGGCGTCGAAGGAGGAGCTGGGAAAGTGGCTCGAGTCGCGGCGTTTGCCGACGCAGAAGATGGCGTTGGAGGTGAATTTGGCTGAAGGGAGAGGGCTGGTGGCGACGGAGGAGATCGCGCGGGGTGAGGCGGTGTTGGGGGTGAACCGAGGGACCATCATCACCGTGCGGAGAGCTCTCGAGGAGGCGAAGCTCGGGCCGAGGCACGCCGAGTTGCAAGAGTGGAGCATTTTGGCGACGTTTTTGGCGCAGCAGGCGTTGGCGTTGGAGCGTGGGGAGGCGGGGACGTTTGGGGAGTACATTCGTGCGTTGCCGAGACGAACCGGGAGCGTGTTAGATTGGCCGGAGGATGAAGTGGATAAGCTCTTGGCGGGGTCGCCGTCGCGTCTGGCGGCGGCGGAGAGACAGGAGAGCGTCAACGCGGCGATCGATGAGATTCGGTCGTACTTCCCGGAAATCACCGTCGGGGCGTTGCGATGGGCGTTCGACATTTTATTCAGTCGTTTGATTCGTTTGGACGCCATGGGAGGCGAACTCGCGCTCGTGCCGTGGGCGGATATGTTGAACCACAAGCCCGGGTGCGCGGCGTTCATCGACTTGAACGACGACAGCGTCAATCTCACCACCGATCGGGCGTACAACAAGGGTGAACAAGTGTGGGCGTCGTACGGTCAGCGTCCGTCGAGTGAGTTGTTGATTTCCTACGGGTTCGCTCCCGAGGTTGGCGAGAATCCCGACGACGAATACGCGCTCACGCTCGGCATCGACGTCAATGATCCGTACGCCGAAGCGAAGGCTCAAGTCCTCAGAGACATGGGTCTCAGCCCGGTGGAGACGTTCCCGCTTCGATTGAACGGTTATCCGCGTCAGTTGTTACAGTATGCGTCCTTCATCCTATGCAACCCGGAAAAGCCGAGCGAGCTTCAAAGCTTGGCGAGAACGGCGTTCACCGGCAGTTCAAACTTTGGACAAACCATCTTCGACACTGTGCGAGGGATGGCCAACGGGCGCGCGCGCGGTACGCAAGGGGTGATCTTAGGCGGTGTGGCAGGCGAGATAGCCGTTCGGGAAATGCTTGCGGATATGTGCGCCGAGGCGCTCAACGCGTATCCGAACACGCTCGAAAAGGATAAGGGCATCGCCGAGGGTCGCATGCCCGAATTCCCGGGAGCCGACGCGTGGACCGGCGTTGCGCCGGAGAAGATTCGCGCCACGCAGCGTTCGGTCTCCGCCGCACGAGTTCGTGTCTCCGAGAGACGTATTCTCGCCAAGACGGACAGCGAAGTCCGTCTGCAGTTGCGCAAATTGAAGCAAAAGTCGTTGATGGACGGCTTGTTGTGATGGGGCCATCGGTCGCGCAGCGCTTAGAGCTTTTAGATCGCGCTTTTAATCTAATTTTTCGAGTCAAAAGGGAGCGCGTGTCGTTAATAGATTTCTCGCAAATCCGTATTACACCCCAGGCACCAACTACCGTCGTCTAGAGCAATCTAATTGCTCTCAACGCCGTGTCTCGCAAATGCGCGAAACGTTTACGCTTCCGGGAATTGGAACGAGCATTCCTTCCCAGTAAGCTTCTTGTAAACACCCGCGAACGTGTCGAGCTTGTACTCCGTCGTGTTACGATCCTTCGGGTCCAAGTACACCTTGAGGAGGCGGGAGCCATCCAAGCGGTATCGCTGGCGCTTGCCGACAATCTCCGTGGGGTAAACCAAGTCTTCCAAGAGCGCCGTGTGAACCGCGGTGAGGGTACGAGATCTAGGGCGGGAGCGCGCCATGTTGTTGGACGGCACCGGCATGATGCGTCGGTTCGCGATGATCACCACATCCTTACCGCTGAACTTCTTCTCGAGTTCACGAACCAAGCGTTGTTGAATCTTGTGGTAAGACTTCAACGCGCGGAACGGCACGTGAATGACGATCGCCGTGCGGCCACCCGCGACGGAGACTTCGGTCGCGGAGTTGATGTAAAGGTCCTTAAGGTCGGCCTTGAGCTCAGCGTTCGTCGCTTCGAGGTCAGCGATGGCCTGCGTTGTCGTGAAAAACGAGCGCGCAACAGTCAGTCTCACATTCTCTCAAACCTGGAGTCCCCCGCCCGGACCGTCTCGTCCGTCGCCATCGTCCATCAACACCACGCCGTCCACGCGCGCGCGGTGCCACCGCGGACGCGCACACGCGCGCGAGATAATCACATCATCACACATATCCACTCTCTCGCGTCGCGCGTCGCCCGCGCGCGCGTCACGCGCGAGTCGATCGGTCCCAACAAACCCTAAAGTCACCCATCGCGTCGCCGGATGTCTGTGCGTACCTGCGCCACGGTCTCCTCGAACGACGTCACGGCGGCGCCGTTCGGCTTAACAATCTGTGCAATTGTAAAAATTTGTCCATTTCGTCAGTCGCTCGTTCGTCGGCGTCGTCATCGGCGCTCCGAGGCGCCGCGTTCGATCCCACCGCGATCGGGAAAGCCCCAAAGCGCTCGGCCGCGCCGGCGCATCGCGCGCACAGCGGCGCGCGAGCATCGACGAGCGTCGCGCGCGCGATGGAGCGAACGGATGTAATCATCGTCCCGCGCGAGATCGTCCGCACGCACCTTCAGGGTCATCTTCGCAAAAGCTCGCGTCGCGTAAAGGAGGATCGCGTTCGCGTCGAGGGCGAGACTTCAACGAAGACGGCCCAAATGTCCGATGGTTTATGAAGGGCCGCGCGGGGGACCGGCTAAGGGAACAGAGACGCGCGACGCGACGGCGACGCGTGGGGAGATGAGAAATCAAAAATGGATTCGTCGTGTTTCAAACGTTTTTATACCGGCATCGGTCTAAACTTTAACGGCTTGGGCTCTTCGCCGCCCATGCGCTCGAGTCGGTGGGCTTCGTACTCGTCGTACGAACCCTCGAAAAAGACGACGTTGGAATCGCCCTCGTACGCCAAAATGTGCGTGGCGATCTTGTTCAAGAACCAACGATCGTGCGAAATACAAATGGTGGTGCCGTTCCAGGATTGAATGGCGTCCTCGAGGCATCGAAGGGTGGCGACATCGAGGTCGTTGGTCGGCTCGTCGAGAAGCAAACAGTTGCCGCCGCTCGTGAGAGTTCTGGCGAGTTGCAATCGGTTGCGTTCACCACCGGAGAGGCTGCCGACCTTCTTCTGCTGATCGGCGCTCTTAAAGTTGTACCAGCTGCAGTACGCGCGCGCGTTCACTTGGCGAGTACCGAGAGTGATTTCTTCGCCGCCGCCGCTCAAGGTGTCGTACACCGTCTTCTCCGGATCCAAGCTATCGCGGCTCTGATCGACGTACATGAGCTTGACCGTTTCACCGACAGCAATATCACCGCTGTCGGGCTTTTCTTCACCGGTGACCATTCTGAAGAACGTCGTTTTACCGGCACCGTTACCACCGACGATGCCCACGACGGATCCTGGCGGGATGATGCAGTTCAGGTTGTCGATGAGCAGACCTCGGCCAGGGTAGCCCTTTTGTAATCCGCTCGCGTTGATGACGACATCACCGAGACGAGGTGCGGCAGGAATGGTGATGGAGTCCAAATCTTGTCGCGCTTGGAATTGGGCCGCGGCTTCGCAAAGCTCCTCGTATTGGCGAAGACGTGCCTTACCCTTCTTAACTTGACCCTTAGCGTTCGAGCGCACCCATTCGAGTTCTTGCTCGATTTGACGATCCAACGAGCTCTTCTTCTTCTTTTCTGCGTCGAGACGCTTGCTCTTGCTTTCGAGCCAAGACGAGTAGTTGCCCTCGAAGGGAATGCCCTCGCCGCGATCGAGCTCCAAAATCCATCCGGCGACATTGTCCAAGAAGTAACGATCGTGCGTAATCGCGACGACCGTGCCCTTGAAGGTGGCCAAGAACTGTTCGAGCCACGCGACAGATTGCGCGTCCAAGTGATTTGTGGGTTCGTCGAGAAGCAAAATGTCCGGTTGAGAGAGCAACAAACGGCAGATGGCGACGCGACGACGCTCACCCCCGGACAAGTTCTTGACGAGAGCGTCACCCGGAGGGCAACGAAGCGCATCCATCGCGCGCGCCACGGTACGTTCGAGCTCCCAGGCGTTGGAGGCGTCGAGCTTATTTTGCAATTGGTCCATGCGCTTCATGAGGGCGTCGACGTCAGCGTCGGGTTGCGTCATATCAGCGGCGATTCGATTGTATTCATCCAAATCATCTTGCACCGCCTTCACGCCAACCGCGATGTTTTCCGCCACCGTCTCACCGTCGTCCAACGCCGGTTCTTGCGCCAGGTATCCAACCTTGATTCCCGGTTCCAGGTACACCTCGCCGTCGAACGCCGTGTCCACCCCCGCCAAAATCTTCATGAGCGTCGATTTACCCGCCCCGTTCGCCCCGAGGATCCCGATTTTCGCCCCCAGGTACATGCCCAAATTTATATTCTTAATCAATTCCTTCCCGTTCGGCGTCACCTTTCGCACCTTGGACATGCTCAGGATGATTTTCCGCGTCTCCGTCTGGTACGCGCTCCCCTCCTTCACCTCCCCGGGGCTCTTATACTTCCCGGCCCCGCCTCCGCCTCCGCCGCCGCCGCCGCCCGCCGGTTTCGCCCCACCGCCACCCTTGGCGTTCTTACGCGCGCTTTTCTTCCCCGCGTACGTCGTCGTCGCATCGCGTCGTCGTCCCGAGAAGAGCGCCGCGTCGAGCCGCCGTCGACCCTGAGGTCGAAGCGCCGCGCCCGTGGCGAACGCCGAGCGACCGGCGCGCGCGCCCGCGTGCGCGCGCGTCGCCGCCGCCGCCGTCGTCATCGTCGTCGTCGTCGTCGTCGCGCCGAGCATGACGCGATGGATTCGCGAGACCCTCTCCGCGCGTCGCGCACTCGCGGCGACTCGAATCATCGACACTCGCGGACGCGCGCATGCGCGACGTCGACGTCGCGCGCGCGTCCGAGACGGACGACGACGTCGACGAGACCGTCGCGCGCGTCGCATCTCGCGCGCGCGCGAGCGCGTCGCCGTCGTCCGCCGTGCGCGCGGTGCTGCTACGGATTCGACGCGCGCACTGGCGTTGGAGCGCCGCGCTGTCGCTCTTCGCCGCGGGCGTGCTCTTCGCGACGCAGTACGGCACGCTGGAGGGGGTGCGACGAGTGATGAGCGATGGGTACGTCACGCGCGCGGCGTCGCTGGCGTCGACGTCGCCGACCGCGGCGTTCGCGAGTCGCGCGAGCGCGCCGTGATTGGTCCGGACCCGCGCGCGAGTCGCGCGAGACGAACGCGAGCGCGAGCGCGCGACAGAGAGCGACGACGAGGAGGAGGAGGACCGAACGCGCGGGAGATCTCGCGTTCGTCTCGCGCGTCGTCGTCGAGCGCGCGCCGTTCATGTAACGTGATTGTAATGCGCCGAGCGCGTAACCGTCTCCTCGTCTCCGCAATCGACGACGCGTCGTTTCGTCGACATGCCGACCCCGCGTCGGCGCGTCTCGCGCGCGCCCGCGGCGAAGACGTCGTCCGTGTCGCCGTCGACGCGGGCGCGCGGGAAAACGCGCGCGCGCGCGGCGAGCGAGGCGTCGAAAACGCACGCGAGTCGCGCGTCGGCGATCGCGATGCTCATCCTGGGACCGACGCGAACGCGCGTCGTGCGCGAGTGGGCGGCGACGAGATGGCGCGCGAACGCGCGCGCGTTCGTGGTCCTCACGTTGGCGTGCGCGGCGACGTATCTGCGGGACGTGTACGTGCCGGCGGCGGTTCGCGTGCGGGTGACGAATAGTCTCCCGAGTTGGGTGAACGATACGGTGCTGTCCAATATACCGGCGTTGGATGTACAAATGTTGGAGCGCCCGGTGGCGGCGAGGCGAGGACCCGGCGTGCGAGTGCGTGAGCGTGGTCTGGGGGCGAAGCATCCGGTGGTGATTGTCCCGGGATTCGTGAGCACGGGATTGGAGTTGTGGCGCGGCAAGGCGTGCGGCGCGAGTTATTTCCGGCGGCGAATGTGGGGGACGCCGGCGATGGCGCGCGCGTTTTTTAGCAACCAAAAGTGTTGGATGGAGCACATGAGACTCGATTCGAGGTCTGGGTCCGATCCTGAGGGCATTCGTCTTCGAGCGGTTCGCGGATTAGAGGGAGTCGATTGGTTTGTGCCGGGATATTTCGTCTGGGCGAGAATCATAGAAGAGTTGGGGGAACTGGGGTACGACGCGAACACCATACACAGCGCGGCGTACGACTGGCGATTGAGTCCGACGATGCTAGAGCGCCGCGATGGGTATTTCACACGATTAAAGTCCGTCATCGAGACGTTACACGCGGTGCACGGGGAACAGGTGGCGGTGCTTGCGCACTCGTACGGGGACACAATTTCTCGATATTTTTTCGATTGGGTGGAGACCCCAGTGTCGCAAGGCGGAGGAGGTGGCGGGAGACGATGGGTGGATAAATACGTGCACGCGTACGTGGACATCGCTGGCCCGATGCTCGGGATTCCAAAGACCATCCCGAGCCTACTCAGCGGTGAAATGCGAGACACGGCAATTCTAGGAGAACTCGAGGGAATGCTCGGAGGCTTACTCGAGACAGCGGTGGGACGTTTGATAGGTAGTCAGATCAAGGAGGTGTGTGAGACTTTCCGGACGTGGGGCGCGCTCTGGGCCATGCTTCCACGCGGCGGTGCGGCCGTTTGGGGGGACGAAGATCTCGGGGCTCCCGAGAAATCATCCGCCGACGATGTGATCAATTTTTTCTTACAAATGCGCGACGCGGGATCGTCTGTGGAACAGAGCGTCAATCACACCGTCACCAGCGCACTTGACATGCTCTTCGAGTATTTGGCGGAGTCCAATCCACACAACGTCGCAGAGTTTAGTCGAGCCGCCAGTCGAGATTCTCGGCAACGTCTGAAGAAACTCGTGCCGGACTTGGAACGAAAGACGGCACCGAGTTTCGGTGACCCGCTGAGCAGACCGTTGCCGTACGCAGCGAATTTAAAGGTATATTGCCTCTACGGTGCCGGAAAACCGTCAGAGAGGGCGTACGTGTACGAGCGATACGCGGAGGATCCTTTGCGCCCGTATCAACTCGACGTCGCTCAATCTCAAAACGGCACGCTCACGCGCGGCGTGTGGCAAGTCGACGGCGACGGTTCTATCCCGCTTCTCTCGCTGGGATACATGTGTCGAGAGTGGACGCGAAACGCAACCTTGAACCCCGCGAACGTATCCACGACGACGCGCGAATATCCGCACCGAGCGCTCCCCATCGCCGTCGGCGGATTTCAAGGCACCTCCGAGGGCGATCACGTCAACATCATGGGCAACGAAGACCTCATCACCGACATCCTCACCATCGTCGCCGGCGCCACCGCCGACGTTCCCGAACGACTCATCAGCGACATCGACGACCTCTCGTCCATCGTCTCTCGCCGCCGCGCCGCCGTCAAATCCGACCGTTCGTACGACAGTTACTAGCGCCCACGCCTCGCCTCTCGCCTCGACGACGCGCATCCGCGCGTCACGATCGATTGTCATCCCTCCCACTTCCTTTTCATCCGCCTCTCGTCGCCTTCACGCGTCGCCTCTCGTCCGTCCTCGATATTCGCCCCCTCGACGCGTGCCCAGATTTCGGACACCGAAAAGGCGCCGCGGATTTGGGTGCCGAAACGGCGCCGCGGTCTCGAGCCCCATTGTTCGGCTCGCGCCCGGCGCGAGGTGACGGTCCGCGGGTCGAGTGAACGCGATAGAAAAGGCTCGTTCGCCGACCTCGGACCGCGCGCGCGGCGACGAGCGGCGCGCGGCGTCGAACGGCGTCGACGCGTGCCCAGATTTCGCGCAACGGTCGATCGTAAACGATCGTCTCTTCGCGACATGCCCCGGCGAGCGCTGCCGAACGGAATCAAGCTGGGATTCATCGAGGAGGAGGGGGAGAGCGCGGAGGATGGTCGGCGCGATGCGCCGGTTTCGACGCCGGTGAAACCGTACTGGCGACCGAAGCAGGCGAGCAAACCGCCATCGCGAGGAGTGCCGACGAAAAAATTCAAGGCGGTGAAACCGAGAAAGCCGAGGGTGCTCTGTCAGGACGTGTCGAGTGAACGCGTGGAGGGGTACGTCAAAGCGTTGAGGGAGTATCATCGACAGCTTCGGATCTATGAGTATCAGCTGAACATCGTGGATAAGTGCGACGAAACGCAACTGCGCGAGTTTCTCAGTCGAGTGGTTATGTGCGTCGTGCGGTGCTTAGTGGCTGAAGACACGGTGCACGGCGAGTACGTCGAGAAGGCTATCCTTCGTTGCGATTGTGACGCGATGCACGCCGTGGATTCGTTCATGATCACCCTGTATAAGAAGGATGACTGCATGGACAAGTTTTCAAAGGATATGATCCTTCTCGAAGAAATCTTGAGCGGCTTTTCCTACAGTATTCTCGCCATCAAGCACGGGTTCAATAGCAGAGTGGCCAATTGCGTTGGCGAAATCTCGGCGGAGGCTGAAAATCGGGTGAAGGGTCTGACTTGGGAAGATAAGGATCGCATGGAGCGACGATGGAAGCGTTGGTTGCACAAGACGACCTTTGACGATTGTCAAACGGGACCGTTCAATCGACATGAGCTCTCCAAGCTCGTTAAACCACCGTACACGGTGGAGTACCAGCTGAAAAGCAATTACGGCGGGGCATTCGCGCATCTGAATTCAGACCAGGTGAATCCAATCGCATTGTGCTATAAGAAGCTGAGTGAAATGCCGGAACCAGATGTGAGCGCCGGTGATTTCGTCATCTACGAGAAAGGAACCGAGCCCACCAGAACGCACAAAGAAATGTGCGATCTCATACATAAAATTGCGAAATCTCCTCGTGCGCAAGCTGCGGCTAATAAAACCGACCTGAACACCATGCTCAGATACGTTCGACGATGAAGTTGACGCAAGAAAGCAAACTGAACATGGCCTGCCATTGACGCCGAGCTGAATATACCACCTGAATCTGACCACCCCACAGTAGAACTTTGGACTAGCGATCGGGCGTATAAACGACCCGTCAAAAATAGCATCTTGGTAGCTTTTTTTGAATCGAGCAGTACCAACGTTCTTCGAATCAGCTCCCCGACGACGTGTCCGAGAACTGGCCGAGCGCCGCCTCGCTCTGCTCGCACCGACCAGCCTATCCCGCACACGTCGCCTCGCCGAACCGCCTGAGAGAGATCTTTCGGCGAACGGTCGAGCGCGATGCAAGTGACGATGCGACATCGCGGTTTGATTCCGTCCACTCGCGCGGGGTTTCGCTCGGCGCGCGTGCGCAACGGTGCGACCGTGTCGAACGTGACGTCACACGCCCGAGTAATCCACGGAAGAGCTCTATCCGTCGATTACGAGGACGACGTGGACGTGAGCGTGATGGATAGCTACGACGGCGCGAGCTGCGTGGTTACCGATTCGCAAGTCGTCGACCGAGTGACCGTCGGACAGGTGTTGCGCGATCAAATCGCCACGATGGGTGGAGAACAACTGATGGATCCGCAAGATTTCGTCTCCACAGACGCGCAACGAGCGCAGTGCGCGGTGTTATTCGGGTCATGCGCGTTATTAGCGACGAAGGGATTGTGGATTTTTGGACAGGACGGGTTTTCGACGGCTGAGACGGTCATGACACTCGTCACGGTGGGGTTGGCGTACTGGACGAGCGACTTGGGAACGGGCATCTTCCACTGGAGCGTGGACAATTACGGGAGTAAAAAGACGCCGCTCCTCGGCGGCGTGATCGATGCGTTTCAAGGGCATCATAAATACCCTTGGACCATCACGAAGCGTCAGTGGGCGAACAACATTCACACCACGTGCATAGCCCCGCTCGTGTTCACGACGCCGACGCTCTTTTTCAACGAGCGAGCGACAGACCTCATCTTCGTCGGCGTGTTCACGTCGTTGATCGTGCTGAGTCAACAATTTCACGCGTGGAGTCACATGAAGAAGAGCGAGCTCCCATCCACCGTGCTGAAGGCGCAAGATATGGGGCTCTTGATAGGTAGACGGGACCACGGGCAGCACCACAAGTCGCCTTTTGCGTCCAACTATTCCATCGTGAGTGGATGGTGGAATCCCATACTCGACGGTAATGGTTTCTATCGCAAGCTCGAACAGGTGATCTACGACACCACGGGTGTTCCGCCCAGATGCTGGTCGGACGACGTCGAGTTTGTCGTGCAGGAGTCTGCGCCGGAGGGTTGGGGTAAAGGAATCTTGGGGCCGAAATGATTCGCAACGCGCTGAGCGTTTTCTGGTGTCTTTGCATGATTTGAATTCGTTGCAACTCGCGTGTACAGCTCCTAGTGTTACAATTGTGTAGTGTTGATACAGCTTAGTTTCTCTCATCGATCTCATCGATCTCATCGACTCATCGAGCGCGACGGAGCGCCAAGACTTCGTCGATGACTCGCACGCACGCGTCGTGGTGCATCGCCAACGCGACGTCTCTCGGCGAAACGGGTTCATTATTCGCTCCGAGAGAGTGGTCGGTGTTCAAGTGATCGGCTTCCCATTGGCCCACTTCCACGGTCGCGCCAAGGGAGAGCAGCATCCGAGCGGCTTCCCATTGACCCCACTCACACGCAGAAAATAGCGCCGTTTTTCCATTGAAGTACCTCGCGTCCAAATCCGCGCCTCCGCGAGAGACGAGTAATTCGATGCACCGCACGTCGCCTCGTTTCGCCACCGCGTGAAGAGGTTTCCATCCCTGTCGCGACCACCGCGTGTTCGCGTCGGCGCCCGCGTCCAACAACCGCTCCACGCACGCCGCCCTCGACGCTTCCGACACCCCGTCCGCGCACGCCGCCTCCAGTAACGCCCCATCCTTCGGCATACCGTGCGCGAGCAGCACATCCAGCGCGTCTCGCTCACCTCTCGACGCCGCCGCGCGTCCCGCTCTCGTCAACGCCTCCTCCCACGTCTCGTCTCCCACCGGCCGCGTCGTGTCCAGTCTCTTCTCCAGCACGTTCCCGAGCTCTCGCGCGCGTCCTCGCATCGCCAACACCGCCACCGCCGCGCCGACGTCCGCGTGCGGGAATCCACACAGCACCTCGAGCGCGGGCCAGTTATCGCTCCTCGACGCGCGGTCGAGGTCCGCGAGCCAACGCGCGAGGATGGGGTCGCGTCGACGCCGCGCGAAATTGCTGGACACGGTGAGCGCGCGCGGCGCTCCCGCTCCCGCGCGCGCTCCCGACGCGCGCGCGATGACGGTCATCGGTTCGGTCTCGCGCGCGCGTGTCGCTCCTCCACCGCGCGCGCGCGTGTGTGGAGGCGGTCGACGATGAATCTCGCGATGACGTGGCGTGACTGTTGGGGACGCCGCGGCGCGGAGGAAGACGGAGGGAGACGCGCGCGGCGTTACATGCGTGACTAGGACGATTTCTTCTTGGAATCCGCGGCGTCGCGCTCGGCCTGAGCCTCCTCTAATCCTTCGCAGTGGTTCCAAACGACGCCGATCTCTCTCGCGAGCGCGGCGCGAATGAACGTGGCGCCGAGGACGCCGGGGACGATGTACAAGAGCGCCGGTTGGGCGGCGTCGAAGACGTTCATGACGATGATGGTGGTGACGATGCCGATGACGTAGCCGATGGCGACGGCGTTGAAGTACGTGGGAACGGCCTTGCCGTCGTGCTTGGCCGTGCGAGAGGCGGTGGCGGATTTCTTGGACGCGGACCTCGTGAGAGCTTTTTTCGGCTCGGCGGCGGCGGCTCGGCGCGCGTTGTCCATTCTCAAAATCATCGCGACGTAGAGACCCGGGATGACGATGTCTCCGAGACCCAACATGCTGAACGGTTTCTCCGTGCCGGAGATGGCGCTCAGGGCGATGCGCGGGAAGAGGAGTTTGATCGGGGCGTCGAACGAACGCGCCACGCTCACCATCACCGGGGTGAAGAATACCCAAAAAATGTCGTAGAAGAACAATCCCGCCAACAAAACCGCTCCTATTTGCACGCTATCGATCGATAAGTACTCGATCCCTTGCAACGCAAAGCACAGCCCCAACGCGTTGTTCGCCAACCAATGCTTCGTGCGGACGTACTGTAGAGTTCCGACGCTCGCCAAAACCGTCGACACCGCCTCCGCCGCCGTGCACTCCACCGTCCATCGTTCCTCGTTCAACCAACGAATCTTCGGCACCGTGAACAGGGCGTGACTCGTCAAATCGCGTCCACCGAATACACCACCGTGCACGACGGGCGTGACGATCGCGCTCGTCGCCAACACGCCCAGAATACCAAAGTACGCCGTCGCGAACGCGCCGAGTAAACTTTTGGGCAAAAACTTAAACGCCAAAAACGCCGAGAACAACACGCACGAGCCGACGATGGGAAACTTCTTCGCATCGTCCGCGCTCATCACCTCCCCGCTTCCATCGCTCGCCGGCAGAACGCTTCGATACGCCCCCGCGACGACGCACAGAGAGCTCACGGCGACGATTTGCACATTAGGATCCACCACGGTGACGCACGGCGCGAGCGCGCACGCGAGCAGGGCGACGTGCACGAACGGCGCCGCCATCCTTTCGTACGCCACTTTCTCCGCGCTCTGGGGCGCCATGACGCGTGGGTATCGACTCGCGACGCGCGCGACTGTGTCGATCGGGATCGGCGCCGCCGCCTCGGGACGCGCGCGCGCGGGAACGACGCGCGACGAGTCTCGAATCGACGACCGCGACCTCGAAACTATCCACTAAAGCTACAAACACTACACACACACCGACGCGACGACGCGCGCCGCCCTCGCCGTGCCTCGCGCTCAATCCGCGCGACGCCGAATCCTATCCGCGCGCCCGCTCGCCGCGCCCGCGCCCGATTGCGCCGCCAACTGCGCCTCCGTCGCGGTCGCCAACGCGTCGTTCACCGCGCGTCTCACGCACGCGCTCGCCTTCGCGCTCGCCTCTCCCACGACCCCACCGACGAGTTCAAACGTTCTCGCCAACGCGTCGTCCACGACGGATTCGCGCGCGATGAGAAACGGCGCGAGAAATCCGTCGTAGACGTACAGCGCCCCCTGCCACCGCGGGTGCCACAGATAGATGGAAAACGCGAGCTTACACTCGCGATACAGCCCGACGCTCGCGTCGAACGCGCGATCGAGCCAAGGAATCATCGTCATCCACGCGCTCGCGACGACCCAGTACACGCACCATCCGCGCGCGGCGTCGGGTTTTTTCCGATCGTGTTCGAGCGTCTTGAACGTCAGGTACCCGGGGTAGAGGACGATGAGCGCGAGCTGCGCGACGGAGGCGACCGCGGGCGAGAGCATCGCGCGAGGTCGTCGGGTCGCGCGCGGGGAGACGATGCGTGCGGGGATGAGTGCGGGGATGAGTGCGGGCATCGATGCATCGCGTGTGGGTGACTCCTCGACGAGTCACGACCGGTCAAATCCATCATCTCCCATCGCGGGTCGGTCTCGCGCACCGCGTCGTCGCGCGTCGACGACGACGCGCCAACGACCGAGGATAGTACACATAAACCATCCATCGTCGCGTCGCGTCCTTCGATCGCGCCGTCTCCGCGACCGAGACGACCGAGACGTTCGAACTTTGAATGTGTGAGCGTTTTTTTTGCACTCACGTCGTGCGTGCGTCTCGAGACGATTCATTCATCGTCGGACGGGAGTGCGACGCGCGGGATGACGACCGGGACGCGAGGTCGAAAAGAGACCTGGGCCCCGTTCGCGTCGCTTCGACGACGCGCGCGCGGACGCGAGAGTCACGTCGAGGCGTGCGAGGCGTTCGCGAGAGGTGATTATCGCACCGCGGTGAAGCGTTTCGGGGACGCGCTCGACGTGGACGCGAGGAATCAGTTCGCGCTGTGTAATCGCGCGCTGGCGAGGATGCGACTCGGGGATTTCGTCGACGCGGTCGCGGACGCGGAGGCGTGCGTGAGAAACGCGCCGGAGTGGCACAAGGCGTGGTTTCGATTGGGACAGGCGAGAGAGGGCGCGGGACGCGGCGGCGAGGCGTTACGCGCGTATCTGGAGTGTCGACGGTGTGATGTCGACGGTGTGGACGCGGAGGAGTGCGATGGGGCGATCGAGGCGTTGCGCGCGCGGGTTGAGAGCGAGAGCGAGGGGAAGAGGGAGGCGATGCGGAAGATGGAGGAGGCGCGGGACGCGGAGGTGCGCGAGGAGGACGCCGAGAAGGCGCGACGACGGGACGAGAGGATTAAAAAGTGGGAGGCGAAGCGCGCGAAGCGTAAAGATGCGGAGGAACGATTGAAACGAGAATTGGGTGTCGTTGGGGACGACGTGCGGGTGGCGGATGTGCACACGTACGCGGATGAGTTTGAAGATTCAGACGACAGCGCGTTGGAGGCGTACGACGGCGCGGGCAGGGCCAAGTTTATCGAACGGAAGATTACGGATTTCGCCTCCATCACGAGGCGCGCGCACACGCACGTGGGGGCCAAGGCGACGGTGGACACCATGTTCGAGATGAGACGGTACGGTAACTGTCAACTCTCGTTGAACGCGAAATTGGAGGCGACGGCGAAATTCAAATCGAGCGCCGACGCCATGGACGAGTGTCGTCTGCCGTACGTCGTCATCCCGGCGTGGAGAGAAGCGTCGAGTCCGTGGCCGATGCCGCTCGCGCGATCGCATCAGGACGTACAAGATTCTATGTGGCTTCTTGAATCCGTCGCGCGAACCACGGCGGCGGCGATGTACGAACACGTCGGTAAATCCGCCGACGATTTACATCGAACGCTCGATTCTCCGCTCTTCGAAGTCAACGGCGAGAGCGGGCCCAGACCCGAGGACGTGTCACCATCGGCGTTGGTATTATCGAACGACGAATCGTTTGTTTCTGCGTACGGCGAGCGAACGAACGCGCTCTTGCGCGTGGACTGGTTGGAGGCGTACGAAGAGGAGGACGGCGCAGCCGACGACGGGGCGACGCTCTTGCAAGTCACCATCTGTCGCGAGCTCGCCGAGCGTTTGGACGGCAATTTCATGCTCACGGACGAGCTCGATCCGAGCGAACGCGAAGGCCAAGGTCCGAACGGTGAGAGCTACGCGTGCCCGCGAGCGAAGAGACCGGCTGAACGGACTCTCGCGTCGTTCTTTCTTTGCCCGGTCCAGAAATAACGCGCCGGGCGTTGACCGCGAACCCGACAATGACGCCCACCGATCCTCGGTCCGATCGCGCCCTGGTGCAGACGAACGCATCAAGTGTCGTCGACATCGCGCGACGATTGCGCGAAGATCTTCGCGCGATCGACGAGCTCCGTCGTCGAGACGCGCGCGGCGAAGAATCGCTCGAAACGTTTCGTCTTCGCGACCTCGAGGCGAAGACCGCATCGTGGCTGCTTCGCAGACGAAAGCTCAAGCAATCATCCCTCGGTGATCGCGAACGAACGCAGTTGCGAGAGCTCTTCGACGCGCTCGACGCCGACGGTGGCGGCGAGGTGGAGTTCGACGAAGTCGTCGGCGCGTTCGCCGTCGTCATGGGCGGGAGCGACGCCGAAGCCGCCGCCAGAGAACTCTTCGCTCGAATCGACGTCGACGGCAGCGGTACGCTCGATTTTCAAGAGTTCACGCGATTGATGAGCGATCTCGAGAGCGCGCGAGAGCAAGGCTCGAGCGGCGGTGGCGACGAACGCGGCGCGATTTTTCGACAGGCGGCGGCGGCGCTCCAGACGCGCAGGTGCGTCTCCGATTTCATCGAACAATGGACCGGACGCGACGGCGGTCGGGCGAAACGACACGCCTTCAAATGATTCATCTTATTTTCATCACCATAGCCTTCACGAATGATGCGATGCATCCATCCACGTCGTCCCTCTCGCGCGCCGTTCTCGCGCGCTCGAGTCTTCGTCTTCGTCGTCGTCTTCGCGCCGAGACGTCAGAGCTCGACTCGCGTCATGCCCACCGACGCCGCGCCCACCTGCGTCGCCTACGACGACACGCGCACCGCGTGCATCATCGGCACCGCCACCGGCGAACTCGTCTTTCGCGACCGCGCGTCGTCGATCGACACGTCCGGGACGTCCCCGCGTTCAAAATCACAATCACACGTCTCCACGACGCCGTGGACGCGCGAGACGTCGACGCGCGCGACCGATGGCGACGTCGGCATCGTCGACGTCGCCCTGTGCGACGCCGAGTGCGGTCGCCGCGTCGCCGCGTGCGCGGAGAACGGTGAGATTTCGTTTTGGGACGTGGAGACGCGCGCGCGGGACGCGCTCGCGGCGGGACGGGCGGGACGCGTCGACGGCGGCGCGCGCGCGCGTCAGATTGCCTTTGCGCCGCGGTGTGGATCTCTGCTACTGGCCGCGGCGTGTGATGACGGTGTCGTGCGGTTTTATGAACCGAGAGAGAGATGCTCGGGGACGGCGTGGGAAGCGAGCGACGCGTTCGAGAGCGCGCGTCCCGGCGGGCGCGCGACGGCGCTCGCGTGGCGACGCGCGAGCGAGAGCGGTCGGTGGCCTCTGTTAGCCGTCGGGATGTCTTGGCCGCGAGATGGGAGGCACACCGTGTGCGTGCTCGCGCGAGACGCGCGCGCGCGGCGGTGGCGCGTCGTCGCCGAGACGGAACACGACGACGACGACGCGGAGACGAAGCGATTGGCGTGGAGCGCGACGACGACGACGCGAGGCGCGATCAATCTCGTCGCCGCGCGTGGGTCGACGTGTGTCGTGTACGAATGTACCGGTCTCGCGACGAGTGGGGTGGGGTCGATGAAAACCATCGGTCGATTACGACATCCGGGCGTCGTGATGAGCTGCGATTGGAACGCGAGCGGAAGCGTCGTCGCCACGACGTGCGAGGACGGCGTCGTGCGCCTGTGGAGCGCCAATCTGAAAGACGGGACGTGGTGCGAACACGCGGTCGCCGAATAGAATTTAGAGAGAAAGAGAGAGAGAAATTGTGACTGTGACTGTGTCGTGAGACGTTACACACGTACAAGGTACATCATTCGACCGCCGCGCGTTTCGCCGTCTCCGCGGCGTCGACGAACTCCGCGAATCCCGGCTCGACGTCCTCATCCGGGACGCCCGCCTCTCGCACGCACGCGCGCATCTCCTCCGCCGCGCGCACGCTCGCCTCGATGTCCTTTTTCAACGCATCCGCGTCGTGCGGTGGATACGCCCCCGCACCGACGTCCTCCACCGCGCGTCGAAACCGCTCGCACGCCTCCACCATGGGTTCGAGCGCGTCGACGCGCGCGCGTCTCTCTCTCACCGTCGGCGCGATGAACGTCTTGAGCACGAGCGCACACGCCGTCGCGTACGCACTCATCGCCTTCGCGCGACGGATCTCGTCCTCGTCGAAATCATCGTCACAAAACAATAAATCATCATCGGCGTCCGATCCCGTCGGCGCGGCGTCCGCCTCCGTCTCCGCGCCGAGCGTTTTCAATTCGTTCCGCACATCCACGACAAATCTCGCGCTTCGCATCAACCGATGCGATATCGCCCGAACCGCATCTTTCGGCGCGTCCACGAACGATTTCGACGCCTCCCACACTCTCCCCACCCCCACGCGCACGTTTTTCCCGCGTCCGTCCCCGTCTCTCGCGCAACACGCGCGCACGAGCGCCGTCGTCGCGCGCGCGCACTTCCGCGCGCGTTCCACCACCTCTTCACGGTAATACCTACCCCCGGCACCACCGTTCATCGCCAACGTACGACTCACATCGATCGTCAACGCCGCGTGCGCGTCGCATAACGCCGCGAGCATCCCTCGCGCGCGTTCGTCGTCGACGGCGTCCGCGGCGGCGTCGTCCCGGAAAAACACCCCGACTGCGTGAATGGAATGAATGCGTCCGTCGTCAGTCACCGTTCGCGTCGTCGCGAGGAACGACCGAACCATCCATCGCGCCGTACCTTTCGTCGCCTCCGCGTCGAGACGCGCGCACGCGTCGACGCACGCGCGCGTCGTCATCGCGTCGACGTGCGCGTTCGTCCCGGGCCCGGCGGCGGTTTTTGAATCGTCGACGTCGACGCCGCGCACGGCGGTCTCGACGAACGACTCGCACGACGAGACGAGCGCGTCGCCGTACGACGGGAGATCGATCGCGGACGTCGCGTCGACGGTGGGCATGGTCGTCGCGATGTGATGATCGACGTCGTCTGCGAATCAGAATCACTTTACGCGAACGACGTCGGCGGAGGAATCACGCGCTTTGAAATGTCGTGCGCGACGCCGTCGGACGATTGAAAGAAACGCAAAAAATAAACACATTCATATTCCTTTTTACTCACGCGCGCTTTCTCGTACCGCTCGCCGTCTCACGTCTCTTCCTCGCGTCTCGCCGCGCGGCGGCGACGTCTTCGATTCCCGCCGCGCGCGTTCCCGTTCCCGTCCTCTTCCTCTCGCGTCATCGCCGCCACCTGACTCGGCGTCGCGCGCGATTTCCTCTTTACCTTTTTCTCATTCACCGCGCGGCTCGGGTTCGCCTCGACGACGCGCGTTCGACGCGCCTCCTCGTCTCGCGCGCGCGTCTCCTCGCGTCGATCCATCGCCTCGCGAAACGCGACGTACGCGACGCCGCCGGTGATGACGACGAGGAGGACGACGGCGAGGCCGAACCCGAACGCGACCAGGGAATCATCGGACGCCGCGTTCGACGCGACGTCCATCTCGATCGCGCTCTCGCCGTCGAACGCGCGCGGGCGCGTCGAACGCGTCGTCGCGCGCGAGCGATGACGATGCGTTATCCTCGACGTTCGGGACGCGATGACGACGCGAGACGACGCGCGAGACGTCGATGGACGCGATGCCGTCGATCGGTGGGACGTCCGTCGCGTCGACGCGACGCGCGCGCGCGCGGTCGGGGACGCGCGCGCGCGGTGGGTGCCGATGCCCATGGCGTCGACGTGTGATGCGTTTTTGACGCGTTCGACGCATCCGCACACGTCCTCGCGCGCGCGAGGCTTCGAACGCCCATGTCGAGACGCGAACGCGCGCGAAGGGATTCGTTCCCTCGCGCGCGCGCGCGGAGACGCGCGTCGGCGCCCGTGGGGAGACGCGAGACGTCGCGGGACCATGCGGTGGCGGCGCGCGCGATTAAATCATCCGTCGCGTCCCGACGACGACGACGAACGACGACGACGACGGAGACGAGAGAGACGAGAGAGACGCGCGCGGTGTACTTTGCGCGCGTCGACGCGTCCACGCTCGCGGTCGACGACGATGAGGACGACGATTGTGATTGGGATGATTTCGGCGCCGTCGGGACGCCGTCGGGACGGCGCCGCGCGTCGGATCCGACCCGGGTCGAGACGCTTCCGCCCGTGTTCCCGACGCTCACCGAGGACGTCGTTCGCGCGGTTCGACGCGCGAAGGAGACGCCGAGGGCGTCCGATCCCGTGGCGGCGATTCGAAGGATCGCGCGGGACGGGCGCGCGAGACGGTTGGCCGACGCGGCGCGAAGACGCGCGGAGGTCGAGCGCGAGACGGTCGAGGCGGAGGAGGCGATGGAAATCGCGCGGGAAGGGGACGGTGAAAGTGATGCGATGGAGACGGGTGATTCGCCGAGAGGTGATGTTGGACCGAGGACGAAGGATGACGCGGAGGACGCCGACGACGGCGTGTACGGGTTGTTGACGCGCGCGGCGCGAGACGAACGCGCGCCGTCGCTCCCGTCGACGTACGCGATTCAGGAGGTTCGCGCGAGCGATCCCGTGTGTGATGATCTCGTTCGACTCTCCGTCGCGTTCGCGAGCGAGGACCCGCGCGTGGGATCGCTCGTCGGAGGACTCGGCGCGGCGACGGCGCACGTCTTGCGAGACGCCGGCGGCGTCGCCGTCGGGTACACGCTGACGCACGAGAACCGCGCGCCGGAGTGGGATCTCTCGCGCGCCGTCGCGCTTCCACCGCGTCTTTCGCACGTCTTCATCTCGCGCGAGAACCGCGAGCGCGGACTCGGGACGGGATTAGTGGATTGGTGGCGACGACGATTCGCGCTGCGATGCGCGTTTTTCGCCGTCGATTCTCCGAACGACCGCGTCGAGCGCGCGTTGCGCCGCGTCGAGTGTTCGATGGCGACGACGCGGTCGGGACACGACGCGTCGAGTGTACATTACCTAGCCCCGTGCGTCGCGCGGACGTCGTCGAGATGCGAGAGCGGTCGCGACGAGTAGAAGATGAAGAAAAAGAGAAGATGAACAGACAATTCTATTTCGACGCCGACTCGATGTACCTCGCCGCGGTCTCCGCCTCGGCGATGTACCGTCCCGCCCGTCTCGACGCCTCCACGTCGTACGCACCCACGATTTCGGCGCGCGCGCGCTCGGGCATCTTCATCGACGCGTCCACGTCCGCCTTGGTGACGCCGCGACCGAGCAATCGCTCCATGTCGGCGCGCCGCACGCCGTTTTCCAACACGTCGCGCGTCTCCACCCCGCTCTCGTACTCGTCCCACGCGACGCGCGAGACGAGTTCCTCTCGAATCGACGCCACGACGTCGTCCGCCGTCGAAATTTCCCGACGCGTCTCCTCTATTTTAACCGCCAATTCGTCCGATCCTAATCCCTCGACGTCGTCGAAGAAGACGCCGCACTCGCGAAGAGGCGTCGTCTCGCCCGTGAGTGGATCACGCAACGCCAACTCGGCGTGAAGACGATCGATCAACGCGTCGTCGACGACGCGCCTCGCGAGACTAGTGTCCGGAACGACGCCCACGACGCCGCGATCGAGCCCGACGCGTATGCGTTCGAGATGGTCGACGCGAACGCGCAACGCCGCCGCGCGCCGCGCGCGCGCCGCCAAATGGTCAATCATCGGTCCCGCTTCGCTCTGCGTGCCGCGATACGCGCGCACGTCCTGTAACAATTTCCCGTGTCCTCGCCAATTTCCCTCGTATCGCTCCTCACCCGCGACGTACCCCTCGTCGCCCTCGCGTAATTTCGCCGGCGTCCACACCGACGGATTTTTCCCGACGCTCGTCGCGCGCGACCCGAGCGCGGCGGCGCCCTCCAGGATAAAATCTCCGAGACGATCGCCGCACGTCTCCATCTTCGGGTGCAGAGGATCGATCGTCAGCGATCCATCGATCGCATCGCACGCGTCGTCGTCGTCCCGCGCGTCACCGAATCGCACTTGCACCGCCGCGCCGCACGCGCCGAGCGTCCCGAATTGTCTCTGCGTCGTCTCTCTCGAATCCCTGAGTCGAGATAACGGTGGGACGATATCGCGCGCGAACGTCGCGCCGCGAACGTCGACCGTCACGCGATCGTACGCGCGCGATACTCGCGGTCGCGTCGTCTCGTCCTCGTCGTCGACGCGCGCGAGCCGCGTCGCGTGTCCCGTCTCGCCGCCGCGGGACGCGCGCACCACCTTGCCTCGCTTGGTCGCGTCGCGACGAAACGCGATCGTCGTCGGCGCGCGCGCGCCCGTGGAATCTTCAAACGTCACTCGCACGTCCGCGTCCCGCATGGCGCTCCCGAGCGCGCGCGGAGGGCGTCGAGGAGTGACGGAAACGCGCGCGCGCTGTTTTCGTAACGCTCGCGATTTTTTCGTAACGCTCGTTTCATTAACGCGCGGGTCAACGACGCGACTAGTCGCGCGCGCGCTCGGGGCGACAGGCGTACGCGTCGAGGACGAAACCGGCGTCGAGATCGTCGTCGAGTCCGCACGCGAGGACGGGGACGGCGACGACGTCGAGCGCGGGAGAGTTGAGGTCGACGCGGAGTCGAGAGACGAGGGCGCGGCGAAACGCGGCAAAGTCGCCGGCCGACGCGTGGTACAGACGCACGGCGAGCGCGATGTCGTCGTCGACGGCGCAAAGGTTCGCCTCATCGAGTCGCGCGAGGACGTGGCGACTCGCGGCGGCGGCGACGACGTCGACGGTGCGGTCCGAGCGAGGCGCGGCGACGACGCACCTCGCGAAGCGGGACGCGCGAAACACGCTTCGCGAACGCGCGCCCTCGTCGTCGGGAAGCGGTTTTCCCGCGCGCGACGCACCGACGAGCGAATCGTCGTCGTCGTCGTCGACGTACCCGCGCGCGCCCGACGGACCGTCGTCGACGAGGAGCGTCGGCACGATCTCACCCGCGGCGTTCTTCGGAAGGTCGGCGACGACGAGTTGCGTCACCAACGGCGACCACGAAAATTTCCTATCCCCGCGGTCGCACTCGCGTCGAAGCGCGCGAAGCATCACGCGCGACGGGTGCGCGTCGATACCATCGCGCGCGTACGCCTCTTCGTGCGCCGCGTTCGTGTAAAGCGTCACGGCGAGCGCGCGCGCGCCCAGCGGCGCGCCGACGACGTCCGCCACCGCCGCCGCGCTTCGCGTCGCGCGTTCGAGCTGAGGTTCCACCCCGGGCACGAGATCGAGCGTCGTCGGTTCCATGCCGATCTGTCCGGCGACGTGCGCGAGACCGCTCGCGCGAACGGATTGTCCGTACGGACCGATGCACGCGGGCGCCCAGGAGGACAACGATTGCACGTGGAGCGATTTCCGCTCGGCGCCGTCGTCGAGGACGAAGACGCAATCAATCTGTAGCTTGACGTCGCCGGGAAAGCGCGTGGCGACGCACGCGCGCGCGCTGGGCGCGACCGCGGGCATGTACTTGGAATACACCGCGTTCACGCGCGCGAATTGCGCCATGTCGTCGAGATAGACGTGCGTCATGGCGACGCGCGGCCACGCGAGAGCGGCGGCGGCGGCGCCGAGACGCTCGACGACGCGCGCGCGCGCGTACCGAAAGATGGCGTCCGCGCACGCCTCGTGCGACGCCGTGCCCTCGGCGGAGATTGAAACACACATCATGGTCGACGACGCCGTCAGAGAGGGACGAAGGACGCACTCGACGCCGTCGACGGCGACGCGTTCGTCGTCCAACGCCGAAAACGCGCCGCTCGTCGACGCCGACTCGTTGGACACGACGCGCGCGTTCACCGTCTCGCACTCGTCCTCCACCCACATCACGCGTCCCGGCTCGATGGACTCGCCGTTTTCTTTCAAAACCACCTCGAACGCCTCGACGACGAGGTGTCCGCTCGGGGCGAACGCGTCCTCGCTCGTCTTGACGGCGCGCGTCTTCGTCAGCGCCAAACGTCCCCTGACGAACATCGGACAATCCACCACCAACGTCTCGAACTCCCCGCCCTCGCCCGCGCAATACGACCCGTACTCGTCCTCTATCCTGCACAACTCCTCGCTCGCGTCCGCGATGGAGGCGCCGAGATGTTTCGACGGATTCAATCCCATCGCCGCCACTTTTACCAACCGCGCGTCGACGCCCTCGTCGCGCACCCGTCGCAACACCTCTCTTTGCGGCACGCGCCACAGCGGCGCCAACGACGTCAAACCTAAATCAGCACACACCGCCTCCACGCGAAGACGCTGATAATCGCTCAAAATCGCTCCCGAACACACGCTATTCACCCCGGGCTCGGCGCGCGTCACGGCGCGTAAAAGCGCGCGTAAATCCTCCACCTCGTCCCCATCCTCCCCCGCGCCGTACTCCAGCGCCAATCTCTTCGACCGACCGCGAATTCGTCGACGAAACACCGGTTTCCCCGCGCACGCGCCCAGCGCGTCGACGCACGCGTGCGCCACCGTCTGAAAACAGTGCGAATCCAATTCCTCCGCCGTCGCGTCGAGCGGGCACAGATTCGCGAAACACACCACCTCGGCGTCGTCTCGCGCGTCGATCGTCATCGCCGCGAGCGCCCCGTCCTTCCCACCGCTCACGAGCGCGCAGCACAAGTGTCTCGGCGCCATGACACCGCGCGCCCGCGTCTGGCGCGTTCGCGCGCGTCCCCGAGATAAAGCGCTGTATCTCGCTTTATCCGTCGCCACACGCCGACGCGTCTCTCTCACGCGCGCGAACGCCGCACGAACGCGCGCGGGAAGGTTTCATTCGTCATGTCCGCCCGCACGAACGCCCCGCGCGTCGCCGCGACGCGCGCGACGACGAAGCGAAGGACGACGTCGACGTCATCGAGATCGGGACGAGGTCGCGCGGTGACGCGCGCGAGGCTCGAGGCGAGGGACGAGCGCGACGAGGACGCGACGCGCGTCGGGAAAAACGTCGCCATCGGTGTTTTCGCCGCGGGAGTCGTGGCGTCGAGCGGGGTGGCGACGGCGGACGGGGATGTGATTCCGAGCGCGGGGACGCCGACGGCGCCGCCGGAGACGACGGTCGCGCCGCCGACGCCGAGTCTGCCGCAACCGACGGAAAACGCGCTCGACGCGTACGAGGCGGCGACGAGAAGCGGTGGGAACTCCAAGACGGCGAAGAGTCTCGTGAGCAAGGGAAGCTCGGGGAAGAAGAGTGGGTTCGACGCGCGCGGGAAGGATAAGCGCGGCGGGCCCCCGGCGGGGGCGCTCGCGGCGGCGCCGGCGGTGCTCGGATTCGGTGGATTCGCCGCGTTTAAGGCGTTGAGCGGTGGCTCGAGCGAAGACGACGATGAGGAGGACGCGCCGCGAGTCAAGGCGCGTCCGCCGAAGATTGAACCGCCCAAGGTTGAACCGTCTCGCGCGGTCGCGCCCCCGCCGTCCGAGCGTGACGAACCCAAGATGGAGATGCCGAAGATGGAGATGCCGAAGATTGGCGTGCCCAAGATGGAGATGCCCAAGATGGAGATGCCGAAGATGGAGATGCCCAAGGTGGAGATGCCCAAGGTGGAGATGCCCAAGGTGGAGATGCCCAAGGTGCCGAGCGTCGACGCGGGTAAGAAGCGCCTGCCGCCGGACGCCAAGCGCGAGAATTTCCCGTCTCGCGCGGAGATTTGGGCGGCGGAGGACGCGGCCGAGGCGGCGGAGGAGGAGCGTCGCGCGCGAGAGGCTGCCGCTGACGCCGAAGATGTGGAAGAAGAGGACGAAGAGGAGGAGTACGAAGAGGAGGACGACGAAGAGGACGAGTACGAAGAGGAGGAGTACGAAGAGGACGAGGAGGAAGAAGTCGCGGAAATCGAAGGAGACGAAGATGCGGACGAGGACGTCGACGCGGACGACGTCGAACAGTTGCGCGCCATGGCTCGCGAAACCGAAAAGACGGAGCGAGCCGCGCTTCGTACCGAACGCGAAATTAGAAAGGCTGAACGCGCCGATGCTCGACGCGCCGCGAAGGAGGCGCGCCGCGCGGAACGCAAGGCTAAGAAGGCTGAGCGCGCCGCCGCGCGGCGAGTCACGCGACGAGAAGCCGCTCGCAATCGCTCCGAAGACGAGAGCGACACCGCTGAGCGCAAGGCCAGAGAAAAGGAACTCATCAAGCGCGAGCGCGAGCGCATCTTGGCGCAAAAATCGGAGCTCGCGGAGGAGAAGCGCGCTCAACGCGAGGCTGAGAAGGCGGCGCGCGCCGATGCCCGAGCAAGACGACAAGAGGAAAGGCGCCGACAAGACGCGGAGCGTCGCGCCGAACGGGAGGCTAAACTTGCCGAACGTCGCGCCGAACGCGAAGAACGGGCTGCCGCCAAAGCTTTGCTTCGCAAGACTGGCACGCAGCGCGTCGATCGCAACATCAAGAAATCTGAGAGGTCCAACACGCAACTCTTCAAGGTTGTCCCGCCTGTCGCGCGCACGCAGCGAATGGGTGAAAGCGCGGATGCGAGCGATGAAGCCACACTTCCGCGCAACTTCCCGACCATCGCGTCGTTGGAGGGATTGACGATGGAAGAGAAGCTCGCTGTCGCCGACGAAGCGGACGCCTTCGCGGAGCGTCTCGCCAAGAAGGCTGAAGCGGCTGAAAAGTTTGCCAGCGGCTCCGTCACCAGCGTTCTCTTCTTCTTGAAGCCTGGATTTGTCAAACAAGCCGAACGTGCGTCTGAAGTCGCCGAACTCGCCGCCGTGCGAGCTCAGCAAGTGCGCGCCGCCGCGGAAAAGAAGAAGGGCGGTGTTGGCGGCGTCATCGCCGGTATCACCGCTCTCTTGGTCATCGGCGGCGGCGGCGCCGCTGTCCTCCTCAATGGCGATGGCCCCTCGCTCGACGTCCCGGCGCCGAACACCATCAAGATTCAAAAGCGCAGCGAGCCGTCCCCTCTCGCGAGCCAAACTCAAGAGGCTCCGAAGCTTCGCGATCTCGAAGCGATGGAAGCGATGGAGAAACTCAACGCCGGTGAAATGGACGCCACTGATCTGTACGATCAGATGCGCCGCTAATCGATGAGGCACGCCTCGATTCATTTTTAATAATGTTACGTACTGTACGGTTCTTTTATTACAACGACATAAGCGCATGGCATGTGCACTACTTGTTCTGTTTCTTCTGCTCCATCTCGGCCCGCTTATCCACGGCGAACGCCGCCATGATGGAGTCACCCAACCCATCTTTGATGAGAAACTCTGTGAGGTCGATACCTCCAGAATTACTCGTGTCAAAGACGCACCAGATGTTTTCGACGACGCTACGCACGTCTTGGATGTGCGCGACGTCGTCTTGAATATTAAACGATTTGATGAGCGCTCGAACAACCTCATCCTTCTCCAACGTTCCGGAATCATCCTCGTCCCAGAATTTGAACCACTCGCGCTTCTCAGTGACGTGAGGAACATGCTTGTAGCATCGTAAACGCGCCGGATACGTCGCGCTGACGTATTCAAGCAGGCCCTTCTCTCCCACGAGGGCGTCCTTGGTCAGCGCGCCACTGCCATCCTTATCCCACCGCGGCATCAAACCGTGCAAATCTCTCGCTAATCTCTTCCAATCTACGGGAATCTGCGCGCGAATCACCGCCAAAACGTGTTCTTCTCCCAGTTCTCCCTTCTCTTCCACGTCACACAACCGAAACCACTCATCCGCGTCCTCGGTCGGGAACGGTACCCCCCGCGCCTCGGCGCACTCCGTTCGACAAATCGGACAGCATCCACTCGCCTCCACCACGCTTCTCGCGCACCGCTCGTGCAAAAAGTGTCCACACGTTCTCACGCTCTCTTCGTTCACGAACACGGCCGTGCGTTCCTTACACAACGGTTCGAAACACACCGAACACTCCTGATGCTCCTCGCTGACGTGCAGCGGCGCGCCGCTAAAGCTCCCCTCCACGTCCACGTTCTTCGCCGAATCGTCGTCGTCCGCCAACCACACGTCGTCCGTCGATCGACGGTGCTTCCTGCGCTCCGCCTCTTGTTCCAACACCGTCTTCGTCGCGTCCTTCTTCCGTCCTCGCTCGCGACGCGCGAGCCCATCCTTCGCGGGCTCGTACACGCCCGGAATGTGTGGCGCGAAATGCTGCGCCTGTTGACGTCGATTATCGTTCGCCGTGTGCGTGGGCACGCGCATGGCGTTCCCCATGACGCCCGATGGGGGAGCGCGCGCCGATCGAGCGCGCGCGCGTGTGCGGGCGCCGTCGCGGGCGCGACGACTCTCGGCCGATTAATCGAGATCCATCCGTGTCGACTGTCCGGTCGGTGTGAACATTTGTTAGTGTTACCGATGTCATACTACTGAGATTCGTGATTTTTATGTGTGCGACGCGCGCGATCCGCGGTCTCCCCGCGCCGAAGACCGCACACGTCGTCGCCGACGTGGACGCGCGCGCGGACGCTCGCGACGGACCCCGGCGCGCGTTTCCAGTCGACGGCGCGCGCGAACGAGGCGCGATGAGCTTCCGTCCGGGGAGCAAAGCGAGCGAGCGCAAGAAAGGCTTCAAGAAGGCGATCGACGCGGATGAGGCTCGACGAAAGCGCGAGGGTGCGTGCGATGCGATCGACGCGCGCGAGTCGATCGATGCGAACGATGATGTCGTCGCGCGTGCGCGCGCGCGGTTCGTTCGCGGCGCGAGACGACAGCGCGCGAGAGAGGGCGATGAAAGGGGCGCACAGGTTGAGGGGGATCTGGCGGCTGCTCGCTCGAGGATGACGACTGACGCGCGAGTGACTCGTGGGATCGTTCGCGGTGGCAGATAACATGATTCAGATCCGTAAGGATAAGCGCGAGGAGGCGATGATGAAGAAGAGAAGGTGCGCGCGCACGATTCGTCTTCGAGCGCGAACGACATCGTCCCGGCGCGCGCGGTTGACCTTGATCGCGGTCGTGTCGAGACGTGAACGCGCGTGACTGACGTTCCGTGGATGATTTTCGCGACGCAGGGATGGTGCGATGGGGAGCGCTGCGTCGGATTCCTCGGCCATGACGGGCAGTCCGGGCGGCGGCGCTTCGAGTAAGCTCGCGCAGTTACCACAAATGTTTGAGGCTTTGAAGAATCAAGATCCTAACGTGCAACTGGAAGCGACGATCGCGTTCCGAAAGCTTCTTTCGATCGAACGCTCGCCGCCGATCGATCAGGTGATTGAAACCGGTGCGACGCCGTACTTCGTCGAATTTTTGAAGCGCACCGAGTTTCCCAAGTTGCAGTTTGAGGCTGCGTGGGCGCTGACGAACATCGCGTCCGGGACGAGCGAACACACAGCCATCGTGATTGATCACGGTTCGGTGCCTATCTTCGTCGCGCTCCTCGGCTCGGATAATCCGGACGTGCGAGAGCAAGCGGTCTGGGCGCTCGGTAACATCGCCGGCGACAGTCCGCGATGCCGCGACTTGGTGTTGCATGCGCAAGCTTTGCATCCGCTTCTCGGTCAGCTCAACGCGGACGCAAAGATTCAGATGCTTCGAAACGCCACCTGGACTTTGTCCAATTTTTGCCGGGGCAAGCCGCAACCGGACTTTAGCATGTTACGCGACGCGCTCCCGGCGCTCGCGCGTTTGGTACACTCGAACGACGAGGAAGTGCTCACCGACGCGTGCTGGGCGCTCTCCTACCTTAGCGATGGTACGAACGACAAGATTCAAGCTGTTATCGAAGCTGGCGTGTGTCGAAGATTGGTTGAACTCTTGGCCAGCAACCACCCGAGCGTGTTGGTCCCCGCACTTAGAACGGTGGGGAACATTGTCACCGGCGATGACTATCAGACGCAAATCATCATCAACTGCCACGCCCTCAAGGCGTTGCTCGGATTATTAGCGGGCGATTACAAGAAGACGATAAAAAAGGAGGCGTGCTGGACGATCTCGAACATCACCGCCGGGAACAAGGATCAGATCCAGGCCATCATAGACGAAGGCATCGTGCCTCCGCTCGTCGACTTGCTCGCCAACGCCGAGTTTGACATCAAGAAGGAAGCCGCTTGGGCGATTTCGAACGCGACGAGCGGTGGTACGCACATGCAGATTAAGTATCTCGTGAGCATGCAATGCATCAAGCCGCTGTGCGACTTGATCAACTGCAGCGACGCGAGAATCGTCACCGTTGCGTTGGAAGGTTTGGAGAACATTTTGAAGGTCGGCCAGGCGGAGAGCCAAGATCCGGAGGCCCCCAACCTCTTCGCGCAATTGATCGACGAGGCTGAAGGTTTGGAAAAGATCGAGTCGTTGCAAAATCACACCAACAACGACATTTACGAAAAGGCTATGCGCATCTTGGAGACGTATTTCGGGTTGGAGGACGACGACGTGCAAAACATTCTTCCGGAGACGCAGGGCGACCAGTTCGCCTTCGGAGGGGGCGCGGCGCCGACCGGTGGTTTCAACTTTTAATCCACGACGAACGACGACGAACGATTGACGACAGACTTGACATTAGCTTGAATAAATATCAGACGAACCCTTCGAACGCTTCGAACGCTCGGCGCCTCGCCTCGCCTCGCCGCGCCGCGCCGCGCCGCGCCAGGTGGCAGAAACGGGCGAGTTTTCATTCGTCTCTGTTCCGCACACGCCCGCGCGCCGCATGGCGTCGCGCGTCGCGCGCGCTCGCGCTCGAGCGCCCGCGCGCGTGTTTCTCGCACACCCGCGCGCGGTGTTTCTTTTCGTCGTCGCGTGCGCGACGCTCGTCCCGCGGCTCGCGCGCGCCGAACGGGAAGGATGGTTGTTAACCACGCTCACGCGCGCGTCGAGCGGCGCGTCGAGCGAGGACGCGAACGGTGAGCTGACGTACCCGAAGAGCGTCGCGTTCACGCTGGATGCGTTCGGAACGACGTACGACGCGAACGTGCGCGCGAACGGTGAGTTGACGTCGAGAGACTGCGCGGCGAAGAGGCAGAGGCGAAAGGGGCAAAGGGGCGCCGACGGCGAGCGACGTCGCGATCGCGGCGACCGCCCCGGGGGTGTGTCGCGCGTGGAGAGGATCGCGAACGATGAGTACGACGTGATTCCGATGAATGCGACCGGTGCGCGCGGGATGTCTCGTTGTCAGTATTCCGGCGCGGCCGAGGCGAACGGGACGTCGCCGGCGAGAGTCGCGGCGGCGCTCTGCGACGGCTTCGTCAAGGGGCAAATTCGAGCGAAGAATTCGACCGTGTACTTCGAACAAGCGAGCGAAGAAGCCGCGGGTGCGTATTTGTCGACGCATCTGTTGCCCGCGGGATTGGATCCGCTCGCGTACGTCGTGCTCAACGTGAGTCTGGGTACGCAGTCGCATCGAGGCGTCGTGGATCGTCCGCGCGTCTTCGGTACGGACGCCATCAAGTTTTTGGACGAAAATGGACATGAGATGAGCGGCGAACAAGTCGAAGTGCGCATGGCGGCTCGTACGACGACTCAAGAAAACGACGACACCAGCCGGAGGAGGAGACTGTTGCAGAGCTCGAATCAACGGTACCTGGAATTACTGGTGGTGAACGATCACGCGCGATACTTGCAGTTTAACGGTGACGAGGATGCTCTGGAAGCGGACACGCTCTACGTCGTAAACACCGTCAATTCGTTGTTTGAAAATGCATTCACGCCACCGTTGAAGATCATCTTGAAAGACATCATAACGTTCTCCGCGGGAGATCCGTATCAGCTAACTGATTTATCCGGATCAGAGGAGTCAGCCGAGGAATTGATCGATGATATCAACGCGTGGCGTAAAAGTAACCTCGGGTCGCTGACTGCGCACGATACGTTGCATTTGTTTTCTGGCCTTGACTTTGACAACGCTACCATCGGGCTGGCGAATCAGTACACCACGCTGGCGGATCAGTCCATCTGCGATCAGAGTAAATATTGCACGGAATCGACGCCAAGTGGGCGGGCTCCTCTTCAAGATGGATACTGCTATTTCGGATCGCCTAATTATTGTTGCTTCACTGGAATAAGTGCGGCCATTTCACAGGTACACCGAGAGACGTCGCAACGCGACTCGGTTACGGTGGTGCACGAAATCGGACACCAGTTGGGCATGTCGCATGATCATTCTGATCAGGACGGATGTCCAGAGACTGGAAAAATCATGGCAGCGGTGGCGACGCATGAGCTCGAAGTGGACTGGAGTTCGTGTTCGATCAGTGAGTACAACGCCAGAGCGGGAACTATTTACCAGGAGTGTCTATCGGAAACGACAAGCAGCGCGGTGTGCGGCAATGGCATCGTCGAGCCCGGAGAGCAGTGCGATTGTCCGGACAACAATTGTACATGTTATGATCACTGCTGTAACGGATGGACGTGTCAGCTCGAGACGAACGCGGCGTGCTCCGCCACTGACGGGTGCTGTGACGAGACGACGTGCAGCATCGCCGCGTCAGGAACGGTCTGCCGCGCCTCTTTGGGACCCTGCGACACTGCGGAAACGTGCGATGGTGTCAGCAAATCGTGCCCTGTGGACACCGTCACTCAATACGGAACCGCCTGCGTGGACGAGAACGGCGACGCGGGCGCGTGCTGGGCCAACGAATGCCGAAATAGAGATTACAAGTGTCAGAAGATTGGACCGTACCACGGCGGCAAGAAGGCGTCGGGTACTTGCCCCTCGTACACCACGAACCATGAACCCGGAACATCGTCCGCGTGTTTGTCCACGAATGCACTCAAGTGGGCGTGTTTTTCACAAAACGATTCGTGCGCCGCACTCGACGCGAATTATGTCACCAATGCTCCTCTCGGCTTTCCGTGCGGTGCCGCGACGGGAGGCGTGCACGGAGACGTATGCGATGGTCTGGGTTCCTGTGTGACGCTCAACTCGGTGATGCCGACATACACGGCCCCTTTCCCTCGACTCGAAAACGAGCACGCGCGAGATTGCGGGGCTAATCCCGTTCCAGAGGGCTACACGCCGCCCACGCCTCCGCCGCCGACCGCCCAGTCTGGTTCACCTCCGAGCGGCGCGCGCGCCGCGATGCGTGTCTGCGCCACCACCATATTTATAGTATTAGTGTTTGCGTGATACACTAGCTTCGCAGTGTTAAACAATTCTAGGCGCTATTCTCTACTACAGTCACAGTCGCACCGAAACGCTGAGCGCGTCCTTCGGCGTGCCCTTCCAATCCTTCTTCCACACTTGGTCGTATTCAAACATCGCATCGATCAGTCGCGTCTCGTACCGCTTCGCCGCCGTGTCCACGTACTCCAAGTATCCCGGTGCGCCCGGATACACGACGTTGTCGGCAATCACCGTCGTCCCTCGTCTCACCACGCCCGCGTCTTCGTACAACTTCAAATCGGGCAAATACCTCTCCTTGGCGTGATCGAGAAATAACACGTCCGTCCCCGCCCCCACTCCTTTGACCGATTCCACGAACGCCTTCGCCTCACCCACCGCCTCCGACCCCGCTCGCGTGAGCACCGTCACCCTGTCCGCCAAGCCCGCGTACTCCACCGCCCACCGCGCCACCTCGGCGTGTCGCTCCTCGTACTCCACGCACAACAGTCTCGCCTCGTCCCGCGCGAACCGCATCGCCGTCGCGATCGCGCTGTACCCCAAAAACGTTCCGATCTCGATCACCGTCGTCGGATCGATCGCCGCGAGCTCGTCCCCGTACAGCTTCGCCTTTTCGGCGCCGAGCTTGTAACTGGGAAACCTCGCGCCGAAATCGTCGTACGCGCGAAGCACCGACGCGGGATCGCCCCTCGCGGCGAATCGCTCGACGTACGGCACGACATCGCTCGGTTTCGAGTACGACCACTCGGCGTAGAAGGCGGCGGCGTCGTCGGCGGCGGCGGCGCGCGCGAGGTCATCGTCGGCGGTGGTCCATCGACGCGTCGCGACGCTCGTCGCGGCGCTCGTCATCGTCACCGCGACGATGCGTCGACACGCCTCGCGACGAGAGACGTTTACGACGCGCGCGGGCGTCCTCACGGGCGGCGGCGACGACGGGCGCGACGACGACGACGACGACGTCATGGTGGTTCGTTCTGGCGGCGGCGTCGGCGTCGTTCGGGGAAAGGACCCACTCCCGATCGGTCGTGACTCGTCGTGTGTGCCTCTTCAGATTCCATCGTGTGTGTGCGTGGGTAAACAGTGTGAATGTGTTGATTTCCCGCGAAAATCGCGATCATCCATCCGCCAGCGTCATCGTGGATGCCACCCGTCGTCGCGCGCGAGGACGCGACGCGCGCGAGGACGCGAACGGTGATCGAGCGCGCGCCCGCCTTCGTGTTCGCGACGTCATGGCGGTCGCGACGGCGCCGATGCGCGCGAGGACGACGCATCGCGCGCGCGATGGCGCGCGATGGATGCGCGGCGAGGCGCGAGGCGCGATTCGTGCGCGGCGAACGACGAGGGCGCGCGCGCGCGTCGCGGGCGCGAACGGTGACGATGACGATGGATGCGCGACGGTATCGTCGAAATCGTCGTCTCGGGGACGGTTCGCGGCGCGCGTGGGACGGGACGACGAGGCGACGAGGCCCGCCGAGGCGAGCGCGGTGGCGATGGCGGTGGCGTTCGGCGTCGGGTGCGCGAGCGCGTACGCGCCGTGGTGGCCGTTTAAGCGGGTGATGACACCACCGACGGTGGCGAGCGTGGTCGTGCGAGAGAGCGATGTGGACGCGTACGTCGCCATGCGGGAAGAGGTCGAGGCGGCGGCGACGGTGGAAGCCGAGGCCGAGGCCGAGGCCGAGGAGACGACGGAGGTGGCGACGCAGACTGCCGGAACGGGATTCATCGTGCCGCTCGCGGTGGCGCTCGCCGCGGTGCTCGTCGCCGGTGTCGGATACCTGAAGAGGTACGAGATCGCCGTAGGCGCGACGTCGTTGCTTCACGTGTGGGAAGCGAATGATCCGAACTTTCCGTCGTGCGACATTCGTTGGCGAAAGAATATCGAGGAGGAGAAGAGCAAGTCTGAGGCGCTCAACGAAGAGTGGACCGAACGTCTGATGACGGTCAAGGGCGAATTCAGACAACACATTGATGAACTTCACGCGGATCTCGAGCGCGCGGAAGCAAATGCGACGCTGATGCGTGAACAAGTCGAAGCGAGCGAATCGCAACGCGAGCAACTCGAACGCGCCGTCGGCACCGTCGACGCGCTCAGAGCTGAGCTGGACGGCGTAAGAGACGAAAAGGACCAAGCTTTCGGTGAAATCGAGTCTCTTCGCGCCGAAATCGAAGGCATGCGCGGCGAAAAGGATCGGGCGTTGGGTGAGGCTGATTCTGTGCGCGGCGAAAAGGACCAAGCTTCGGGTGAAGTCGAAACGCTTCGCGGCGAATTGGACGGTGCGCGCGCTGAAAAGGATCGCGCATGGAGCGAAGTCGAGTCTATTCGTGCGGATAAGGATCAAGCCTGGGCTGAAGTCGAAACTCTTCGCGCCGAACTCGACGGCGTGCGCGACGAAAAGGATCGCGCATGGAGCGAAGTGCAGTCCCTTCGCGACACCAAGTCGAACAGCGAGCTCGAACTCGAAGAACGATTGCGGTCTACGCTTGAATGCAAAGACGAGGCTATTCGAGAGAAGAATGAATTCCAGCAACTGTTGGCGAATCTTCGCGCAGAGCTCGAGGCGAACGTCGAGCTTCGCGAGAGTCTCCAACGAGACAAAGTTGCCGAAGATCAGCTCGTTGAAGAGCTCCGGTCGGAAATTGAACGTTTGCGTGCGGAGTCGGATTCGGCAATCGAGAACGCCACGCACGCTTTAGGAAAATACGCCGAGCTCGATTCCGTGCTTCCGGAAATCATCACCGCTATCGATCGTCTCCGATCGCTCGCGCACATGGCCACCGACGAAAGCCCGATGATCAAACACACGTTCGAGCTGGCGGATGTTCCACCGACGGAACCGTTTGAATTCGTCGTCGTCGTCGGTTCGTGGAACGATTGGGACTTGCAAACCGGAGAGTTGATGACGTTTGACGTCGACACTCAAACGTGGAAGGCGAGCATCGAGTTACAATCCGACGTCGTGTACGAATACAAGTGCTGCATCTGCGCCGGTAGCGTGGAAGAACGATTCCCGGTGCACTGGCAAATCGGCGCCAACTCCGCGTTCGCGGTCGCGTCGTCGCTCGTCAACGCGCGACGGTTGCGACCCGAGGCGACGCAGACGACGCATTGGGTGACCAATCCCGCCAACGCGCCCATCATCATGCAAGACGAGGACGGAGAGGCCGTTCGATTGAGTTCGACGGAACTCATGACCGATCTTCCCACGAATTTAATCACCGCCACCGTTGAGGACCTCTCGCGCATCATCACGGAGGCGACGACTGGCATCGATGATCAAATCATCAAGGCGCAAGCCGCCGCCACGACGCGCTGACGTCGAAACTATGTATCACTTCTATGTATCGCACAAAAATCCCTCGTGATGTAAATAAATAATTTTCTTGTGTATGACTTATCGCTACGTGACCTTACAAACCTATCCAATACGAACGACCGTTCGCGTTGTGCACGTGTCCCTGCGTCGGCTTGGACACGGACCACTCGTACCACATTTTATGCGCGTCGACGCGACGCCACATGTGCAGCGTTATCGCCGCGTCCGCGTCGTCGCGCCCGTCCAAAAGAATGGGCGAGCGAATCGGGAAATACATCGGAAACCACGAAAACATCAACCCTGTCGGCCCGATGGTGTGATTTCCGGGATGAATACTGCATCGAACGCAACCCGCGGGGCCGTCGTAGAGCAACGCATCGAAGTATGCCGAAAATCCGTGAAGCGTCACCGACGTCGATCCGATCTCTTCGCGAGACCACGCGCACCGGGCGTACCGCTCGTTATCGATCACGTCGTCGTGATTCGGGTGCACGAACTCCCACACGCTTTTCGGTTCGGCGATGTGATGCACTTTACTGAATTTGACGACGTACGGCGTCTCGAGCGACTTGACGTCGCCGTTCGCCGCTGCCGCGTCGTACAGTTTCGCGGCGGTCACGGGCGCGACGAACGATTCGTACGATTGCGGCACGCTCACGCCGCCCGGACGAATAAACCTCTGCGCGCCGTCTAAACACTCCGGACTCAGTTCGTTATCGCCGAAACTTCCGAGCAATTCGCTCACGAGGACGTCCACCTCGATGTCCAGCGCGCACGTTCGCATGTCTCCGGGATATATTTGCACCACGTCTTGCAGATTTTCTCGCGCGACAAAGTGTTGAAGCGTGATGACGGCGTTCGGATTTTTCTCAACGGCGTACACGACGATCTTTCTGTTCGCGCGCGTCGCCGCTCGCAACGATGCGCGAATCAGAGGCCCGCGCCCGGCGCCGACGACCATCACCGTTCCCTCTTTGCCCTCGCGTACGAGATCCGTCAGCGCGCATCGCACCGCCTCTTCGTACTGTATGTACTTGCTCGCGTCCTTCTCGAACGTCTCGTACGTCACGCTCTCGAGATTATCCATCAACGGTTGAAGCGGCGCCTGTAACGCGTCTCTGTACGGAATCTCCGCGAGCGCCTGTTCGCTCAGCGGCTCGACGCCTCGGAAGAGATACACGAGATATTCCCAATACAGACGCATCGGGTGCGCCGACTCGGCGTCGACCCGTCCCTCATCGCCCGGTACGTCTCCCGGTCTGACCATGGTCGACGACGACGAGACATCGCCGCCGTCGTCGTCGTCGCGTCGATCCGTCAACACCACTTGCGTCCCTCTCGAAAACGTTTCGCGCGCAAACGCCTGCAACTCTCTCGGCAACACCGGAAACCCTCTCGAATTCTTCACGAACGCGTCCACGCTCAGAAACACGACACCGACGCGTTCACCCATCCACCGCATCAACTCCGCGCGCGATTTCGGCGCGCCCGTGACGTGCAACGCGACGTACACGTTCGCGCGATGTTCGCACGCCGCGCTCGTCTCCGCCCACGCTCGATACGCGTCGTCGTCAATCTTCGAATCCCCGGTCACGTTCGTCCGAAGCCACACCTTGGTGTGCGTCAACGCATCCACGTTCGCCATCACCGATTGCGCCAAACGCGAGACGTCACCGTCGTCATCCGGGGTCAAACGCGCGCACACCGCGTGCGCGCCGACGTGTCCCGCCCACCGCAACTCTCTCTCCAACTTCTTTCTCGCCTCTGCGCCGCGAAGCGATTCGCGCTCGACCCCACGCGACGTTCGCAAGACGACGCGCGTCGACCACTCGGTCGACGTCAACTCCTCGTCCGAGTGCGCCCACGGCGTCGTCGAGTCATCGTCGACGTCGTCGACGACGGCGGCTGGGTGAATGATGAAATCAAATCCACCTCCCGTCGCGCGCTCGAGGACGTCGCGCGGCGACGCGCGCTCGCGGGCGTCGGCGTCGAGTTCACACCCGACGAACCGCGCGTCGCCGAGATCGTCGCGCGCGCCGAGCGGCATGACGCGAGTCGCGGAATGACGATGACGATTGCATCATGCATCGGTCGTTACGTCAGATTACGACGCATCATGGCGACGACGTCGACGCGTCCGACCGCGACGCGCGCTCGAGAGGCGCCGACGACGTCGAGACGACGTCGCTCGACGCGGACCGTGGTCGCGAGACGCGCCGCGGGCGACGATGACGTCACCGCGCTCGTGTCCCTGCGCGGGGCGCTGGAAAAAGTTCGAGACGCGCGCGACGAAACCTCGGGCGCCGCGGGATGGAGCGACGTGTGCGGGGCGAGAGTGCTGTCGCCGACGCGCGCGCGACCGTGGGGGATGGTCCATTTCATCGGAGGGGCGGTGCTCGGTGGGTTTCCCGACGTGGCGTACGACGCGCTGCTCAGACGATGCGTCGACGAGCTCGGCTTGTGCGTCGTGGCCACGCCGTACGAGTTAGATTTAGACCACGACGCGTGCGCGAGAGCGTGTGGGAAGGCGTTCCGCGAGGCGAGAATGGAGATAATCGATCGAGAGGGGTTGGCGTCGCGCGCGACGCCGACGTTTCGCGTCGGACATTCGCTCGGGTGTAAACTGGCGACGCTGTTGGCGTGCGAGGAGGACGAGCGAGACGACGGGACGATTGAGATGGACGCGACGAGTGGGACGGCGATCTCGACGACGAAGGTGCGGGAAGATTCGGTGATGTGTGTGGGGAATTTCATGATTGGGTTTAACAACGCGGACGCGGCGGAGAGCGCTAAGTTGATTGAAAAGTTTGCGCGAGAGTTGTTGAAGAAGCGTGCGGACGCGAGCGGGGCGAACGCCGATTTCTTTAAAACTTTACCCTCGATCGCGGCGTTCGCGGAGCGCGCGGCGAAAGCGGCGGGTTTGGAGTTCACGCCTACACCCGAGGAAACGCTGGCGCGCGCGCGACGCAAATTCGTGTCTCCGCGGACGCGTTTGGTGAAATTGAAGGATGACGATTTGGATCAAAACGCTGAGCTCTTGGAGGCGTTACAGAAGCGGTTCGAGGTGTATCCCGGAAAGGTGGATTCCCGAGAACTAGATTTTGGGAATCACTTAACACCCGTGTACTTTAGCACCGACGGGTTGAAGCTCACGCCCGCATTGGAGAAACTCATGGGGAAGTTTTCGCTCGGCGACGAGGAGGGTGTGCGCAAACTCTCCGAAGAACTCTCCGCCTTCATACGTAGCTCGTGATCGCGAAAGAATCAATATCAATTTTATCACACATTTCATACTCATACAACAGATATGCACTCGTACACTCATTCACACGCATCATCAATGTCATCAATATCGCCGGCGTCGGCATTTTGCGCCGACGCGTTCGGAAGCTCGCTCACAAAGGATATTCGCTCGTCCTCTCGCGCGGCGCTCGTCAGCAACGGATCCGTCGTGCACTCGGAGACGTCTCGTCGCCAGTGTCCCGGCGTTTCGCCCGCCATGGCATCGATTCGGTCGGCGGTATCGCACCGCGTATCCTTGACGTACGAAAACAAATCGCGCAGTTCGGCTTGCGTAAACGTCGTGTTCCCCGCGCCCGCGTCGCTCGTCGCGGCGCTGGTGGATCTGAAACCGAGCGTTCTCGCGAGCGCGCCTTTGAGTTCTTGTCGCTGAAACATGCGCTCTTCGATCGTGCCCGTTGACAACAGTCGGTAGATGTAACACGATTTCGTCTGACCGTCGCGCCAAATGCGAGCCTGGGCTTGGAGGTCGTGCGCGGGATTCCACGACGAATCCACCAAGACCAGTCGATTCGCGCCGACGAGATTCAGGCCGACGCCGCCGGCTTTCGTGCTGAGAAGTAAAATTTTACCGGAAGTGTTGAAGACGCGCACGATGGACGTGCGCTCTTTGGGCGGTGTCGATCCCTGCAGACGAGCGTACTTGATGTTTTCGCTTTCGCACAACCCAGCGACGAGATCGAGCGTCGTCGTGAAACCGGAAACGACGACGATGCGTTCGTCGGGTGGAAGCGCGCGGAAGAAGGCACGCAAAACAATCAATTTACTCGACGTCTCCACGACGTCGTTTTCATTCGTTTCCGACGCCAAAGCTGCGGCGTTACACAGTTTTTGCAGCGTCTGAATGGCGGCGAGCGGCGAAATCGGCTCGACGTCGTCCGACTTGCCGATTCTCCCCAACATGCTTTGCATCGACTTTTGTTTCAATTGATCCAGGTACAGCTCCTCTTGACTCGACGTCAGACGCACGAAGACGACGTACTCCGTCTTTGGTGGTAACAATCGCGCATTGATCTCGTCCGCTTTTCTCGAGTGAATGAACGGATCGATCAAAAGTCCAACCTGTTCGCGTCGCGCGTCGCCGATTCGAATCGCCTCCTCCTTGGCGCCGCGCTCTCTCGCTCTCTCGATCGGTATCGAGTAAATTTGACGAAACGACGCTAAATCACCCATCAGTCCCGGACACGCGAAATCCATGACGCTCCATAATTCGTCTAAATCGTTTTGAATCGGCGTTCCCGTGAGCAAGACGCGACGAAGGCATCGCAACGATTCGAGCGCCATCGCGCCCTTGGTCGATTGCGTCGCGTTCTTCAATCGATGTGCCTCATCGCACACGAGTAAATCGACTTTCGCGCCGGCCACGACGTCCGCCTGCGCGCGCAGCGTTTCGTACGACGTGATCAACACCTGGTATCGTCTCTGCGACGGCCGCGCAAAGTCTTGCAGGTTGGACTTGGCCTCCTTGTCGCCGCCCTCGACCACCATCGGTTCGCATCGCTCGGCTCCGAGCCATTTCTGAAACTCGGCGCCCCAGTTCCCGACAAGCGACGCGGGGACGCAGATGACGATGCGTCGACACGTCGGTTGACCGCGTTTGAACGGCGACTGTTTGAGCAACGTCCACACCAACGCGATGACTTGCAACGTTTTCCCCAATCCCATCTCGTGCGCGAGCAAACATCCGGTGTGCGCCTTGCTCGTGTGCACCGAGGTCCGGAGGCCCATGACGCACTCGTACATGAATTTCACGCCGTCGCGTTGATGAGAACGAAGATGTCGGGAGATGTACGGATCGCACACCACCGCGCACGCCGTGCGCGCGTCGCGGCGGAAAAAATTCGTGTCAAGCGTCGACAGCACCAACGCGTTCTCGGCGTCCGCGCTATGCAGCGGTGTCTCCGTGGCGAACGGTTTCGACGACGTCGACGATGGACCGGCGGCCGACGATGGTCTCATCGCGCCGCGAACCGGCGCCACGAACGCCTTGGGTCGAGCGCGCTCGGAGACCAACTCTCTCTGTTCCGCCGTCGGCGCGCTCCCACCGCCGCGAGAAAACACCGCGCCGGAGAGCACGTCCGCCGTGGACACCGGCTCCATCACTTCCACCTCGTACGTCCCACACGTGGTCGTCGTGCCCTCGACCAGGGTTCCGGCCGCGCCTTTCGCCACGCGAGTTCCTTGAATCGAATACAACTCCGCCGTCTTGGAGACGACATCGGCGACGACGACGCCGTCCAAAAACGTCTTCGCCTGTCTCTGTTTCCCCGACGACGCCCCCGCCTTACGCCTGGCGTACAAACACACGAACGCCGCCTTCTCCGCACCGTCGACCGTCGTCGATTTCGCCGTCGCCGTCGTCGATTTCGCCGTCGTCGATTTCGCCGCCGCCGTCGCCGCCGGTCTCGCCCGTTTCGCCGCCGGACCCCCCGTCGTCGGCGGTTTCCCCACCATCGGACTCACGAACGGTCGTCGCGCCACGGGATTCACGAACGCGCGCGAGAACGAGACCACCGATCTTCCCATCGCGCTCTTCACCGTCATCGCGACGTCGTCTCGCGCGTCGCGCGTCGTCGCGTTCTCCGAGACGACCGGTGCCAAGTTCTCATCGTCATCGTCGACGACGCCATCCGCGCCGTCCGCCGTCATCGCGCGCGTCTTCGACCCGCGTCGGATCGACGCGACGCGCGCGCGAGTCGATCCGACGATTCGATCGATCGATCGATCGATCGTCGCGCGTCGGCGTCTCTCGAGACACGTCCGGCCGTTCGAAACGTCCGTGGTCCTAAACCCTAAACCCTCGGGTGGTCCGCACACGTATCACTGTTTGCCCACACGTCCCATACAGTCACCCATACAGTCAAACCAAAGATGCGATGCGATGGGATTCCTCGCGCATCCACCCGTGCGTCCGCAGAAGGCGCCGGTCGCGGCGGGCGACGAAGGCGCGAGACGCTCTTACACGTCGGGAAGGGCCCGAACGGACGCGCGTCGGGTCGATCGGTCGTCCTCGAGCGGAAGCGCGCGCGCGGTGACGGTGAGCACGTCGGGTGCGGGTGTTCACGTCGCCAACACCCATCGGGGTCGAGCGGCGATGCGGGACGACGCGCGCGGGGAGACCTCGGCGCTGCTGGCGTCGAGGGATGATGACGCCGTGGAATCGATGGAACAAGCGCGTCGAGTGTCGTCTCGTTCGGCGTCGTCGACGAGAACGTCGGTGATGTGTACGGTGGCGGCGATCGCGGCGGCGGCGGCGATCGGCGTGTGGACGCACAAGAGTAAGACGTTACAAGAGGCGTGGCGCCCGGTTCCGGGCGCGGAGTTAGTCACGGGGGGAGACGAACGATCCATGATCACGCGTTGGTCGAAGACTGGGAAGACGATGGCGTCCTTGGGACAGTCGTTCACGGGGGTGACGCCGACGCCTTCGCAGTTGACGGCGCTCAAAGCGCTTCGTCTGCAAGTTCGAACAGCCATGTTCAGTCCCGGTGGGATCAGTCCGGAGACTTTAAATTTATTGTCCAGTCGGTTCGGAGCGATCGTTCCGCAGGCGTCGTCGTTGTTTCCGAGCGGGAAACCCGATACCATCGATCAGCTGGATTCGGCGATCAAGACGCTCTTGGCGAACGGGACGCCGGCGGCGCCGGCGGCGCCGGCGGCGGAGAGTGAATTCAGAGGAATGTTACCGTCGGGGGATCGGCCGACGATAGCGAGTGGTGAAGAAACGGACGCCGCTTCGGAAGTGCCGACGAGCGGCCGGTCGAAGCCGCCTCGCAAACCGTTGACTCAGTACGAGTCGGCGCTGCTTGAAACGAAAGCGGCGGCGAACGCCGTCGCGAGCACAGGCGCCTACAATCACAAATCGAAAAGCATGTCGAGTGAAACGCAGACGGTGCGGCAAAATGACAACTTGGAGCGAATGATCAACTCGCTGGACCCGAAAGGGGGATCGTCGTCCGGCGGTAGCGTGATGTCTGATATCTCATCTTACGACGTGGACGCCAACGACATCTTCTCCCGGAGTCCGGGACAAGCGCCATCCGGTGACTTTGTGCAGTACAGCGAGAATGCCCCGTCGCCACGCAAGCGACGTGCGCGTCGTTCGAAGGAAGCGCAAGAGGAGCCACAGACGGGCGATGCGGACAGCTTACCGCCGTGGGCGCATGGAGCGCCGCCGAATGAGGCTGCGTCTCAGCAACTGGCGGCGGCGCAGCCCGCGCCGCAACCCGCGCCGGTTGAAGAAGACACATCGTGGACATCGTTTCAAGAACAGTTACCCGGGGATACTCCCACGCCGTCGGAGTCTCCGTCTCCGTCTCCGTCGCCCACGCCGAGCCCGAGTCCCGAGCCTGAACCATCGGGACTTCCTCTCCCGTCACTATTTCCATCCACCTCTCCGGAACCCAGCGAGGATCCAGAGCCGAAACCCACGCGTCCAACCGATCCAATTGGCATCGAGAATCTTCTCGGTTTCAACGACGACTCGCCGCATGTGGACGAAACTGCGCCGCCGCCGGCGCCCGAGCCCGATACCGCGCAAGACGACGACGCAGCCGTTGAAAGTCTGTTTAAAGATGGTGTTGGGGACAAAGAAGAATCAGGTTCGAGTGAACTGGGAGAGGATGACGACGTGACGGGAGGCGCCTACGGCGTCGGCGGCGGCTTGCAACCCAAGATCATGAAGCCGGTGCAAGCCAACGCCAACGCGAAAGCGATCGCATCTCACATCGTCGACATGATCATGCGACGCAAGTCGACGATGGAGGATGGCGGCGACGGCGCCGACGCGAATGCTGATGCTGACGCGGCGTCGATTGGTTTGACGGAGGGGAAAACCGATGACGTGGAGGCGAAGAAGGTTTCACCGAATTTATCCAAGGAACAAATCGCGGAGGAGCTCGCGGATAGTCTGACGGCGATGACGACGGAAGCGGTCGAAGCGAACGCGTTGCAAAGCGCTCGAATGGCGGATTCTATGAACGGTAGTCCGAGCGCGAAGATCATGGCGGACGCTCTCGTGGAGCACGACAAGAAGATGGCGAAGCGCATCGCTCAGATATTGAAGAGCGATGATCCCGAAGCTAAGCTCACGAACGGCGTCGGAGATGACACCGCCGCGATGGGCGCCGGCGTCGGTACCGCCGGCGCCCAGCGAGGGCGCTCGGGCGAGGCGGCGCAACTCATCATGTACGAAGAGCAGCGACGGCAGCGAGACGAAATCGAGGCGATGCGACGCGACTTGGCGTCGCTCATGGCCAACATTCAAGCCAACTACGCCATGGGCGTGACTCAGGGTAGAATTGATAAAACCGCGTCGCAGGCGGCGAGTCACATCATCGACACGCTCCGACCGGTGCTAAACAAAGATGCCGTCGCGCGAGAGGGATCGTCTGAGACGGATTCCTTAAAGGTGTTTGATTATCCGATTCTCGCGAGTTCGACGCTCTCGAGTGACGGTTTGCGCCTGGACGCGGGTGAACACGAGAGCGACGACGCCGACGACGTCGACGCGGAAAGTAGTTACGACGACGACGTCGCCGACAAGAAGGCGAAGAAGAAGGGCGCCGGCGCGAAACAGGCGAGTGACGACGACGACTTTTTAGGTTCCATTTTGGGATCGTCGGGTGACTCGAAATCGAGTCTGTCGCACAAAGCCTCCGGCGCGAGCGGTGCGAAGACGGCGTCGACCGCCGCCGCGTCCGACGACGACGGTCTCTCTCTTCCCGCTTTCAGCTCGTCCAGCGATGACCAACCCGGTTGGCTCGCGCACGCGCCCACCGACGAACAACTCACCGCGCAGTTCCTCGCGGACGACGACGACTCCGGCAAGAAGAAGTCAAAGAAACACGAGTCGAAGAAGTCGAAGCGGCGCGCCGCGACGCTCGGCGCCGTCGAGCGTCCTCGCGAGGGCGCGTACATTCGAGCCCTGAACGAGCGCGCCGAGCGCGCGCTGGGGTAGAACATCATCGTTAATACACACGCACACGCGGTAGATGAACGCGAGCGCCCGCGCGACGCCCGTCATGCCGAACGCCCGTCATCTTTGCATCCTCAGAGATGCGCGCGCGCGGCACCTCGACACCGCCGCGGACGCGATTCGCGCGTTCGATCGCCTCGAAACGCGATCGAGGAACTCGTCCGCGGTCTCGACGCGCGCGCGCGCGCGTCATGGTCGCGGCATCGCCGGACGCGACGTGGAAAGCGCGCGACGTTCTCGAGCGTTTGGGGGACGCGTCGTCGTCGGGACGCGTTCGTGCGCTCGCGGGTGATTACGCGGGACGAAACGACGTCATGCGACGGGCGCTGGAGGACATTTTCGGCGCGACGCTCGCGCGCGTGGACGAAGACGCGCTGCGAACGCTGCGAGAGGGCGCCGCCGAGGCGGACCGAGCGAGCGACGACGCCGAGAGGTGGACCGCGTTGCGAAACGCGTTCGATGTCGCGATGCGGCGCTTGTTGGCGACGGCCGGGGACGCGGATGCGTCGCTCGCGGATGTCACGTACGAGGCGGCGCCGGATGCGAACGAGACGTGGGAGGTGAGGTTGAACTTGACTGAGAACGACGACGTCGCCAAGTTTCGCTCGCTCAACGACGGAGTGATGGGGGGTATGTCGGATGGATTCATGGCGCGACGAACCGGGAACGACGGCGGTAGTTTTATGGGCAACATCAGTCTGGAGCGGAATGGTGGGTTCGCGAGCGTGCGAGCGATGGTTGACGAAAACGCAGGAGATTTCGACGGCGTGTACATCGAAGCTAAGACGTCGACCCCCGAGAAGAAGTTTCTCTTCATTCTCAAAGACGAGGATTGTTTGAGAGAACAAATAAATTTCAAGGTTAACTTCAAGGTTGGTTCGGAGTACGCGCGCGTCAAGATTCCGTTCGCCGCGTTCTCGCGAGCCGAACGCATGGGTCGCGTGTGTCTTCGGAACCCGCTGGCCTCAACGAGCCTCAGAGAAATTGGCTTGATGATCCTCAAGGGGGAGCCTTCGCAAGTCGGACCGTTCGAGCTCTGCGTGCGCGAAATAGGCTTTTACCGAGGCTGATTCAATTACGTGTTATATTCATACAGATTCGTTCTTTCTCCTATCTTTGCACGCGCGAGTGGACGTTGGCGTCTGAAGCAAGTATTTCGTTCTCATCAGTCTTGCCAGAGATGCATATACCGGACCCGTCGACGAAATAGTCGAACGATGTCAGTGGTGCCAGTGGGCTTTTCACGATTTTTATTCGTCGACGCTCGCCGACGACTTCTAATGCTATTCGAGTGTTGACGCAGTGCGCCCACTTCGTGCCGAGCGCCGCGGTGATTCCGCTCGACTCCTCTAAACCGGCGTCATCGGTGTTGTCTTTGTCGCTCGCATGTTTTGCGAACGTTCCGATTCTCGTCGTTACTTGATTCACCGCGAGCACGGCCAAAGCGTGATTTTCCGCGTGTCGCTTCAGCATTGACGCCACGGCGCCCAAAACGCTTTGTCTCTGGACCACCCTCTCGCGTCCGAATTCCGCCCTCGCGAGGTGCGCCACGGAATCTATGATCACCAAACGAACGTTATGATCGATGATCGCCTCTTCGAGCGCGTCTAGGCGCTTTCCTAAATCACTCAAACTCGTCGGCGTGATGACTTGCACGCGTCTCGCCAGCGCGCTCACGGCGTCGCTCGAGTCGAACGTATCCCCGAATTTCCCTCGCGCGATCTCCGCCATCCTCGCACCGCTAAACTTACGCTCCGCGTCGATGTAAATGACGCCCCCATCGCATCCACCGCACGCCTCCGGCGCCGCCGCGCTCGCGCACGCAGCCAAACATAGTTGCGTCTTCCCGGCGCCCGCCGCGCCCACAACCTCGGTCACCGACCCGACGCTCAGTCCGCCGCCGAGCGCGGCGTCGATCTCTCCCAGGGTCGTCGGGACGAATTTCGATCTTCTGAGCGCGTCGAACGCGGTCGTCGGTGTCGGCGCGACCGCCTTTGCGACGCTGATTATAAAATCTCGCGCGCGTCTGTGCGAACAATCGGCGAGTTCGACGACGTCGAGCGGCGCGCGGTGAAGCGCGTCCTCCGCCGTGCGACATCCTCGGTTTTCAAGCTTCGCCACGAGCGTCTGGTCGACGTCCAAGCGATCGAGCGTGCGACGAGACGCCGACATGGCGCGAGCGAACCGAGAGGCGGACACTGAGGCTGGCTGGCTGCGAGTATCTCTTACAATTCGGCGAGCGGGCGCACGAGCGGGGAAAAAACGCTGCGTCGATTCAAGTTTTCTTCGCTCGGCGTCTGCGTCGTCTCACGGTGCGGCGGAAAAACTTGCGTCTGAATTTGCGAGCGACGTCGAAAAACGGTTGCGTGAGGCGACCGACCGCGATGGAGAGCAAGACGCATCCCAAGGAGAAGGATTCTTTGATGTGCTCGGCGAAAGACACCGAATGCAGACCGATGAATAATTCTTTTCTGATCGCCTTGTCGGTGGCGAGCATGTGTGCGGCATCCTTGGCGAGGGCAAAGATGGGCACGTTGACGCCGCCCTTGACGCCGACGCCGGCCATGTCGATGAGATTGCGCAGACGTTCCCACTCAAACCTACCCTTGACGATCACCACCTTGAGCAATCGAAGTCGAAGTGCGGGATCTGGATCTGTGAGAAGTCTTCGAGCCACGTACGGAAACGCGGCGTCGAGCAGATTGAAATCTGGTTTCAGCGTCAAGCAAATGTTTTCTTGCGTCAGCAAAGAACGAATCACGAGCGAGAAACGCTCTGGGACCCTAATCGGGTATTCATACAACAATTTGTTGAACTCGCGCGTGAGTCCACGAAAAGAGAACGCCTCAGTGCTCGCCAATGATTCCAGCGCCTCGTCTCCCCACACATCGGCCAAGCCTTCGGCGACTGGACCGATGTTGACGCCCTGTCGCAAAAAGCCGAGGTCCACCAGCGTCTCCGCGAGAGCCTCGTAATCTCTGTTCATCACGTGCACCACGGCGTCGATCAAACTCTCTTGATTCGCGCGCGAAATTTCAGCGACGTTTCCGAAATCGACGTACGCGATGTCTCCGTCGGGTAGCGCGAGCACGTTACCCGGATGCGGATCTCCGTGAAATAAACCAAACTCGAGCAGTTGCTTCAAGCCGGCTTCGACGCCGTTGATCATGAATCTAGCGCGCGAAGCCTCGTCGTCGAACGCATCCCCGCGCGTGCAGCGCACACCAGGTTGCCAGTGCATGACGAGCACGCGCGGTCCACTCAGCTCACTGATGACCTGAGGAATATGCACGTTGGCGTCGTTGCGAAAGTTGAAGGCGAAGTCTCGCAAGTTTCTCGCCTCCTGAACGAAGTCTAGTTCCTCCAACAGTTTCTCCGCGAACTCGTCCACGAGGAGCGACGCCGAACACCCCAGGTTCTCACGCGCGAACGTATCGAAAAACATAAGAGCCGTCGCTCGCAATAAGAACAAGTCCAGTACGCACTGCGCTCGCGTGTTCGGACGCAAAACCTTGATGGCGACATCCGTCCCATCCTTTCGCAATTTGCCCTTGTACACTTGCCCGATCGACGCCGACGCGATCGGTTCCTCAGAAATTTCCGAGAACGTCTCGTCGATCACTCGTCCCGTCTCCTCTTCTATGATTTTATACGCCAAGCTCGAGTTGAACGGCGGCACGCGATCCTGCAGTTTCGTGAGCTCCTCCATCAACTCTTCGTTCACCAAATCCGGTCTGTTGGCCAAATTCTGACCCAACTTGACGAACAACGGCCCCAACTCACAAAGCGTCTCCTTCACCGCCTCTCCCCACCGCGACCCACCGTCGGCGGCGTCCAACGCCTGCAATCGCGCCCGCTTATTCCTCATCCGCCCCAAAACCACCGCCAACCGCGCCGATCGTCTCGCCAACTCCAACGGCCTCACCAACGCCTCCCTCCGCACCGCTTCCGGATCATACCTCGTCACCACTCGACAAAAATCCCGATCCGCATCCAACGTCTCCTTATTCTTCACCCCATCCCTCCCGCTTACCGCGCTCGTCTCTCCCCTCGCGTCCCGCGCCGCCGCCCTCGTCGCCCTCGTCCTCCCCTCCGCCGTTCCCTCCTCCTCCACCTCCACCGACCCCGTCTCCGTCTCCGGCGGCGCGACCGCCCCCGTCCGCGTTCGCATCCCTCTCCCCCGCCTCGCGTCCCATCGCGTCTCCGCGCGCGTCGACCTCGTCGACCTCGTCGACGTCGACGTCCACCTCGTCCCCGCGCGCGGTGCACGCGGACGCGCGCGTCCCACCCGCGTCGACATCGTCGACGTCATCGGCATCGTTCGCACCGCACCCATCGCGCGCGTCTCGTCGTCCTCGCGTCGACGCGACGCGACACGAGGCGCGCGATGACGACGCGATCGAATGGGCCTTTTCATTCATTCATGCATTGCATTGCATTGCATTGCATGCATGAATGAATGCACGCGCGCGCGAGTGCGCGACGCGTCGACGCGCGCGGACGACCGATGGCGATGGCATCGACGACGGTCGCGTTCGCGACGAAACCGCGCGCGACGACGAGACCGACGACGACGACGACGACGACGAGCGCGCGACGACGAACGACGCGCGGGACGGGCGCGCTTTTCGCGAGGGACGCGCGGACGCGCGCCGAGCGCGCGGACGCGCGCGACGGTGGACGACGCGACGCGAGCGGACGCGGACGATCGAGGGG
>MDTE01087243.1_pt1 | contig 84335 bp, 79 predicted proteins | sample 811231 | NCBI WGS metagenome assembly MDTE01 (sample SAMN05326651, study PRJNA326480) | marine metagenome | isolation source: seawater | place: Indian Ocean: Red Sea | collected 2010 | reverse complement strand
TGGGACTGAAAATCCTCGTGTCGGCAGTTCGATTCTGTCCCTGGCCACCTTATTTTCAATGACTTACGTCAGTGTCTCAGGTCGAAAATCGTTAGGTGTGACTAACTTTTTCACCTCCTCTTTGCTTTTGGAATATTAGCAATCGAATCTGCAGGTTAAAAATACCTATTTACATTCTTATGGGGGGAGAGATGTTTTTTAGCTCGGAATCGGTGATCTCTTTAAATTTCTAAGTAGCTAAAATTTTGGACACTAACCTAAGCGCAGGTTCACAATCTGTGTCGGTAACCAGTGTTTCCCCATTTTCCATGTAGGTAGCTGTTAATTGAGACATACCTTTGCAAAATCGTCGGACAATTTCGGAAACTTGTATCTCGCTCAATTGATTGAGAATACCTATGCGCACTTGTGTTGGTTTAGACAAAGTCGGCCAGATACCGAAACCTTCTTCGCGACACAGTGAGATTAACTCTTTTTCTAAGCCTTTGAGAGATTCAGGTAAATTGAGAACCACTAGACTGGTCATGTTTGAGGTTACCTCACATCCTAGGTCTTCAACGGCTAATCGAAGTGCTCTTTCATGTCGCTCGTAATCAATTGCTTTCTGCTGTCTACCATAGTTTAGCAATATACGCAGAGCTTCATGAAACGCTGCAACAGCATAACAAGAATGTGTACGATGGTACACGCTTTGGCCATCTTTGCCAGAAATTATTCCCCAGTGTCGCGCCTCAAGTATTGGGTGATGGACATAGGTGTAACAACCTCGCTTCAACAATATATCAATGGCTTCATTCCGGAAACTGACGGGGGCATAGGTCAATGGCAGACTTAATACGCCCTTTTGTGGGCAGGACGCCCATGCAACGACGGCCGGATAGTCATCTATGTCAAAATCAGCAATTCCAAGACTCGATACCACGTCAACTATTCCCATAACTCCGTATCGATCACATGCATCATTGAACCCAGACAAATCATTTATACGACCACTCCCAGTTTCCCAGTGTGCCATGAGTGCCCACATGGGGCGGTGTTCGGAGATTGCAGCATCGACAATGTCTGCTGTAACTGATTGGCCGTGCGGTATCTCTATAATCCTCACATTTTTCGGTTGAGGATCTAAGGGATTTGCTGCTAATGCCTCTTGATTTGACGCTTTCATTCTAATAGCAAGACCATCTAGGCCACTAAAGGTGCCGTTAACAAATACAACAACACTATCGCCTGGCAATATCATAGATAAAACACAATCTAGTGCGCTGAACCCAGTACCACCCACTCCGAAAGTGTGTGTGTTTTTCGTCCCGAAGACTGCTTTGAGCATTTCTCTTGCCTCAAACATTCCTCTAATTACATCTGTTTGCATATGATCCGCTACACCTGTTCGGTAGAGTCTTTCTAAGACTCTGGGGTCAGTATTACCAGGCCCAGGCCCAGCAGCCAAGGTAGTTGGTATCTCTAAAGGTGGAAATATTGTCATGAGAATCTATTTCAATGATTGAATTTGAATAATAGATTAGCATTACGTTGTAATCCAATAAGAGTTAATGATAAAAACAATAAGAATTCCTTAAGGGAGTAGGTTTCGCCATACCTCCTGTTATCGTCCACAATTCAAGTATGACCAACTGTTGCCCTCAAAGTCCAAACAGCACAGGGTCAAAGTGCTTGGTTTAACTCATTTTTGAGGCTATCATTACACCAATAAACATTAGACATGGGACTGAAAGTCCTCGTGTCGGCAGTTCGATTCTGTCCCTGGCCACCTTATTTTCAATGACTGTTAAATTATGGATCAGATATTATTATTGGTATTCGACAACATCACGTCGCCAATGGTTCTGTTTTTTGGTCTAGGGGTTGGAGCATCTTTGCTTCGATCAGATCTGGAAATACCTCAATCTGCAGCGCGCTTTTTGTCTATTTACTTGATGTTGGCGATTGGTTTCAAGGGTGGTGCGGCTGTTGCCGAACACGGCATTGAATTCCAAATGGTCGCCACTCTGGCCTCCTGTGCAATATTGAGTTTTGTCACGCCATTTATTGCCTACTTTATTCTGCGACGCATGAGCAATTTACCTACTGTCGATGTTGCAGCAGTGGCTGCCCACTACGGTTCGATCAGCGTTGTTACATTGGCCGCGGCAATGGAGTTACTAAAACAATTTGGACTTGATTATGAGGGGTATATTGTAGCAGCGGCTGCTGTTATGGAATTTCCCGCTATTATTTCAGGATTGTGGTTAGCAAAACAGTTTGCACGTAGCAATACATCGAACAAAGAGGGTTTATTTCGCCATGTTTTTTCGAATGGATCGATTGTCGTGCTTTTGGGGGCATTTATTATTGGCTGGATTTCTGGTGAGCGGGGCCTCTCCGATATCGCGCCTTTTATCATTGATCCTTTTAATGGTGTACTTTGTATATTCTTGTTAGACATGGGTATTGTAGCGGGCCGTGGTTTCCGTGATAAAAAGAACGTAATCGGGCCGCGCGAGATAACCTTTGGTTTCGCTATGCCCCTCTTTTCAATAGTTCTCGCCACTCCTTTTGTTTTGATTCTAGACTTATCTGTTGGAGGATCTGCATTGCTGTTTACTCTAGCTGCTAGTGCCTCCTACATAGCAGTTCCAGCAGCTATGCGATTTACATTGCCAAGTGCTAACCCAGCTGTTTATATAACGATGTCTTTAGGGATCACTTTTCCACTCAATCTAACAATTGGTATCCCGATCTACATTGCACTTGCACGATTAGTAGCTTGATTTAGGCGAGAGCAATATCCAGTAGGACAAGATAGTAGGACAGCAATGGGAGGCCGAATTAAGAAGAATGCCGATAGGCCAACTCAGTTCAACGAGCGTCTGCCGGTGTGTGACGTTGCGTCCTTGTGACTCCTGTGCTCGAAATATGCGCAGTGATAGTTACGTAGTGCGGCTGGATGAGAAGTGACGACTCTGAGATAATTAGGCCTGCACTAATTTCACAATAGGCCTCAGCATTTGGTCCGCGGCCCGCTTGGCGTTGCATGACTCTTGTTTTTCCTGAAGTAGCGTCATAGCTGCACAGGACGAAGAACCACTGTCCTTTTTGAATAGGTTGGTTCGTGTTGATTTCGGTGACTTTTTTCGTGGACTAGGCAAAGTGCGATACCACCATTTGGATATATATAGAGGTCGAATCCCAAACTATTAGAGTTTTTCCAATATACCCTGGTAGTTGTCCTTCGTAGGTTTAGTTGCTCGTATCTATGACTGAATGGTGAATCCATCTGAGGTATTAATGTTTGTCTCGCCTGGAATGGCGATAAACGAGCCAGGGTATGTATCTTGATGTCGTCCCTTAAGAGTTCGCTGAAAAACATCTATCGTTTCTGACTTGAAACCAGGGCCTTCTGGATAATTATCTCCATGAATTAGACGAACTAAATTCGCTTTATATTCATGGGATTTCCTACTGATCATAAAACTGACGATATCTCTAGGGTGCGCCACCATTGGTGTCGCATATCGGATCAGCGCGGGTCTAAGGCTTCCGATGAACACAAATTTATCTGACATCAATGGCCCTTATTTCATGTTGTGAACTTGAGAAAGTGTAGGTAGTAGATTAGTCAACTAACATTTCTATCGTCCGCTATCATTTTAATTAAAATTTTTCATCTAAATTAACCAATTTATCAAACGTCGCAACATAGTATTGCATTTGCCTAGTTGTTCTAAAGTAATATATTCATTGGATCTATGGGCCTCTGAAATACTGCCTGGCCCACAGACAACACATGGGATTCCTGCGCGACTATCAAATAGTCCCGCTTCAGAACCAAAACTAATTTTTTGTGGATGCTCTTCTCCTTCGGTAAGAGATTGAATCAAATCAATTAGGGGTGAGTCTAGAGGAGTATCGAGGCCAGGATAGCTAGATAATGGTTCAATGCTTATCTTGCAGGTGGGCTCTATATTTTTCATCGCTGGTTCTAGGCATGTTTTGGCATATTCGTAGAATTCCACAAGTATGGGCTCTATGTCATGATCAGGTAGATGTCGAATCTCGAAATCAAATGAACATTTGTCTGGCACAATGTTTAGAGCTATTCCACCTTGAATTTTCCCAACATGAATCGTGCTGTGTGGAACAATATACCCGTCGTCGAATGGCCCATTCTTGTCGATAACCTGCTGCTGTGAGCGGAGAAAAGAAATTAATTGCACCGCAGCATTTATAGCGTTAACTCCTTCATTTGGATATGCTGAATGCGCGCTAGAACCATCTATTTTTATGCTAATCGCACGCTTACCTTTGTGCGCATTGATAATCTTCATATTCGTGGGTTCACCTATGATTCCAAACGATGGCAAGTTCGGTGTCTCTGTTATAAAGTCGATTAGTTTGCGTACACCAAGACAGCCCACCTCCTCATCATAGGACAATGCAATATGAATTGGTTTTGCAAGTTTGGCATTAATCATTGTTGGGACCCATGCTAGAACACAAGCAATAAAACCCTTCATATCAGCGGTGCCACGACCATATAAATGATTTCCGTCCTGGTGGAGAACAAATGGATTAGTCGACCATGATTGTCCATCTACCGGTACAACGTCGGTATGGCCAGACAACATTATCCCCCGAGTATTCGATGCACTGATGGTGGCATACAGATTGGCTTTGGTTCGCTGATCGTTCTCAACCAAAGTACTTTTGATTCCGTAATTGCTCAGATAGTTTTCGACATAACTGATGAGATCAAGATTAGAGTCTCTGCTCGTAGTATCAAAAGAAACAAGATCTTTTAAGATTGTTACTATACTAGCGATGTTTGTCATGACTTAATAAATAGCAATGTCTATGGCTAGAATAGTTTTTCTTAGTTTACAGATCGCCAGGAACTCCATAAGCAGGCGCACTTTGCGGATCCAAGGCGCGCATCACATAGTCATCCATTTGAGGTAGGTATACCTCCCAACATTGACGAAGTTGCGATACGGGTTGTTCGGACCAATCTACTCTGAGATCGACTAATGGCCATGCACAAGTATCAGATACCAATAATGCAGCAGAGTGAGTTGGACCAACTTCACCGCCAGCTTCTACTCCGGCCTCTAAAGCGGATAGTAAACGCTCTGCTAAATGTATGTTATTTTCGGATTGAAATTTGTTTATCATAACAATCGGTACATCCGGCTCACTTAACAAATTTCCTGCAGCAATACAATTCTCACCTTGAGCAACTTTGTTAACTCCCAAGATTTTTGAACCGGTAAAGTAGGCGGTTCTCCCACTATTATCAACAGCTGCTACTTGTCGGTACTCCGCATGTGGACGATCCTGCATAATTTGATTTATGGCTTCATTAGCATTTAAACCGTTTTCTAATGCGGTGAGTACAGCATTTCCAATACTGGGATCGGTAACATTTTGACTGGTGACAGCTCCGACACCTGCGCGGACCCATGGACAACGGCTACCTACAGAAATGCTGGAGGTTGTGATTGCAACGCCATGCATTTTGGTTTCCCTGCAGTATCCAACAATGGAGAAAGTCATCGTAAGTTTCTTATTAATTGGTAGTTCGGTGACATAGCATCTAACCTCATTTTTTTGTTATAAAACTACGCAATTTCACGAGCCAAATATTGCGTAAATTCATGAACTTCACGTTCTAACCAACTTAATGGACCTGGAAGAGCCATAGGGCCTTTAATATTTTGAAAAATGGTTTCTACTAAGAATCGATCTTCTTCCTGGGTTTTGTCTAACAATTCTCTAAATTTACTTACCAGTGCAGATTTATCTTTGGCATGTTTAATAACTTCTGGAGCTAAAGCTGCTCCATATCTAATTCGAACCTTTCCTATTCCGTTCGGCTGCAATGATAGATACCAAAGGTGGTCAGGAGCTAACACATACATGTGGCTTGGAAATATTGTGGGCATCACTGAGGTTTGGCGCATAGAATCGGTCAGCCTCTTATTCATTGGATGCGCAACTCCAAAATCCACATCATTGGGCTTTAAGAAGTACTGGTATGTAAAGCTCTCTGAGGGGCCATCTGAATCAAATCTTGTTTCCGCTACCGAAAAATTTCGACCAACCGTAGAACGATGAGCAATCGGTAAGTGATAGCCCTCCATAAAATTTTGGCACAATATTTTCCAATTTGTATCCCATTCTAAATCTTCAACAAAAACTGTCCTATAATCCTTCATCCCATAAGGTCGTACTATAGGGTCTAGCTTCCCTAGGCGATCTACGATTGGTGTAGCATCATCCGACAGTGAGACATAGATCCAACCATGCCAAGTTTCGCACCTTAGAACTGGAAGCCTGAATTTCTCTTTATTAAAGTTTAAATTGCACGACATGTGAGGTGCTCCAGCCAGATTGCCATCGATGTTATATGTCCATCCATGGTAAGGACATGAAAATTGTCGGGTATTTCCATTCCCTTGAATGAGTCTCATCATTCTGTGTCGGCAGACATTAGACATTGCTCTGATGGTTTTATCTTCCAATCGAACCACAATTATTGGCTGGTTACCAACGACAAAGGTTATGAAGTCGCCAACATTGGGCACATCATCCTCTCTGCCAACACATGACCATTCTCGATGGAAGATCTGATCCAATTCAACTGTAGCAAGTTCCTCAGACAAGAACATGTCAGCTGAAAGGCCATGGGTTTGATTACTCGTATTACTAGCCAGACATACTAACTCAGCTTTTAATTTTTTCAGATTTTTCCGCTCGCTTTCAAACATAATTCTAAAACAAAGTTAATTTGATGGAATTACCGCTGTAACCTCGATTTCTAGCAACCACTCAGGTCTGGCAAGCGCTGAAACCACAATGCCTGTTGAACAAGGGTAAACTCCTTTTAACCATTTACCCATCTCTTGATAAACAACTTCACGGTTTCGAATGTCTGTCAGATAGACCACTATTCGACATATATGCGCCATACAGCTACCACACTCCTTAAGCAACATGTCGACATTTTTCATAGTCGCTTCAGTTTGTAACCTAGGACTTCCTAAGTGCAAAGATTCTCTGGTATCTAGATCCTGAGATACTTGGCCTCGGACGAAAACCATCTTGCCTTGAGCAATGACGGCTTGGCATAGATCATTATCTAGATTCTGTTCAGGGTAAGTTTCGCGTGTATTGAATTTCCGAATCCGTGTATGCGTCATGTTTGGTTCCATAATTGAAACTGCTAATAATTCACAAATATAAGTTTGTACAATAAAGATCTAAGTATACCTCTCCCACGAGTACTCTAGCTCTTCAAGCGGTAGTGTGCCTGAACCATCCGTAAGTTCATATGATCTTGCGCGATAGATCAACGGCATACCTGGCCCATTTGTATGTAAGTTTGTTATCTCACCGATAAAAATGAAGTGTGTTCCGTGTTGTAATTCATTCTTAACCTGGCAGTCAAGATTAACTAGAGCATTAATCATTTGGGGGGCACCGGTTACTCCCTTCTTCCAACTTGCGCATAAAAAAGGATCCTTGCTCAAATCAGTAAGTCTTCCACTAAATGCATCTGAAACATAGGCCTGATCAGACTTCAGTACATTGACGCAAATAACCTTATTATCGCGAATAGTCTGGCAGACACCGCTATCATGGTTGACACAGATAAGAACTGAAGGTGGATCCACTGATACCGAACACATGCTACTAACAGTTATGCCTCGTTTACCAGCAGTTCCATCGGTGGTAACGACCGAAACTGTGGCAGCAATTAGGCTTAATGCCTCCCGAAAATTATCCATAGATACCTGATTTGAGCTCATCGACTCTCCTGATACTCTATCATTTTAAATTTCTATTGCTTCCAAATAGCTGACCTACGCTACTGTCCGACGCAATGTCGCTAGCCCAAACGGCCTCAGAGAGCTGAGCCGCGTTATAGGCATGCCTTAATGACTCATTCCAATCAAAGTTTCTGTAAACCGCTGCTAGGTGTGCGAATGGTGGTGCCTGTGCAAAAAGTTGAAACGTAAGTCTATGACCTGCATAATCTGAGTTTAAGAGATCCCTAGCGAAAGCAAGTAACTTACGACGATCTTCTGCAAGCCAGTCATTGTTAATAGAATAAAACTTTTCCATCCACTTTCCAATCTCAGGATTCTGAAAACTCGCCGCGTCTGGTGTTACGCAGATCTGGCCACCACAAAGTTCTCGGGCAATGTGCATCATGGTTGGTAACTGGGAGCACGCATGTACTCGACCAGCATACAAGAGAGACTGGTTTGGCATTAGTAATCCTCGTGGACTCCGTTCGGCTGAGGCAATCGATGCTGTTAAATGTGCATCAATGCCTTCTCTATAAACAGCAAGTTGGGCCAATTTCTCCTGGACAGCCGGTTGTTTGTCGAGACCAGTCTGGCGGACATTGAACAAGGCCGCTCCAATCATTAAATCAGCCATTCGTAAAATTCGTTGTACAAATGCAAAAGCGCTATATCTATGGAGTGTTGAACGAATAAATGTCGCTGCTCGGGTATGACGGTAAAATAGTACATTTTCCCAGGGAATTAATACGTTATCAAAGACAACCAGTGCATCAATTTCGTCAAACTGATTTGCAAGGGGATAATCTTCTGTTGGAGCTCGGCCTGCAAAACCTGTACGGCAAATCATTCGGATGCCTGGGGATCCAAGTTCGCAAATAAAACCTACAGCATAATCTGAGAGTTCTGAATTACCCCAATTGGCGATAGTTGGCTTAGTAAATGCCTGATTAGAATAAGGCGCAGCGGTCTCGTACTTCGCACCTCTGACTATGATGCCTTTATCTGTTTCCTTCACCACATGTAAAAGCATGTCAGGATCTTGCTCTTGCGGCGCCTTTGAGCGATCGCCTTTTGGATCGGTATTAGCTGAAACATGAAATAGATCTCCATGAATCACCTTGTTGATATGATTTTCAATATTCTTTGAAAATTGTGGGTCAACTTCATCTAACACATCATATCCGTCATACAGCGACCACATTTCGCCAACTGTTTCGTCGCCTACTCGAGTAACGATCCCTCCTATGTCAGTCATTATCTTGTCCGTAGCAGTTCTTTTATCATGCCAATCCTGCTGTGATCTTGGTAACTTCAAGCCAATTGCGAATTGCTCACCATGGTTTTCGTACGTCATATAATCGCAGGTTGTCGGATCGGTTTGCATGTCATAAATGCGCGCTCTTACGTCAATAATCGGCTTAAACATAGGGTGTTGTGTAAGATCCTTGACTCTTCTTCCGTCAATCCAGACCTCCCGTCCATCTCTTATAGATTCGCGATATTCATTACCTGTTCGAATCATCATGCTCTCCTCTTTTAAGTCGCTACGATTCTCTTGAATACTGAAGAAGGAGATCGCCCTATAATTTCTAGGGTGTTCAATACATAGTAGAGAAGCTCTTGCATTTATAATGCATGTCTTCTCAGACCAATAGTTCCTTCAAATTTATTTCATGATGCAATCATACTACTCTTGAGAGGACGTGTGATATTAATTCTAGGCCAAAAATCAAATAGATCCCAAATACGATAAACGGCCAAAAGAGTTATTAATTGATTGTCGATGTGTGTTGATCAGTTAAATTCGAGCCATATTGAGCTTGGATCAGTGCTCTCTTTTGATAGTAAAGATCCGTCATACGGCACCTATATAAAATAGAAGCTTGGGCCTGGGTAAGGTAAGCTCACCTATTTAAACCTAAATGGAGAGAATATGGCTTTCAGTCTTTATTATTCGGAACCTAGCGCGGCTATGGGAGTTCGTGTTCTTCTTGAAGAAATTGGCGTACCCTATAATCTAATCTGGACAGACATAACCTCGAATTCGGTTCGAGATCCCCAACTTCTTGCTCTTAATCCAAACGGATGGATTCCTATACTTCTTTGGAAGGAAGGTGCAATGTACGAATGCGCAGCGATCACAATTTTTCTCTGTGATCAGTACCCACATGTCAGGTTGTCGCCGAATATTCTGGATCCAAAAAGAGCTGTGTTTCTGCAATGGCTATTCTTTTTTTCGAGTTCACTCCAAAACGCTTATCAGATGACCTTTTACTCAGATCGATTTTGTGTTTCGACCAATGAGGAATTTAGTGTTAAAGCCAGATCTCGATCTCGTTTAACAGAGGTGTGGAGTATCGTCGATGCCGATATTGGGGATAAGTCATGGATGTTGGGCGATGAATTTTCTGCGGTAGACATATACCTATTTATGTTGACTACGTGGTTGTCAGATGAGCACAAACATCCTGCTATTGCAACGTTTCCTAATGTAAAGCGAATTGCTGATCAAGTAATGGAGAGGCGGTCTGTCCAGAGAGTTTATAAAGCATATGTATCGCATATCAAGAGACAAACGTGATGATCCATTATAACTTTTTATGAGTTAGATCTCAGGAAATCGTGTCATGAAGGGTTTAGCAAATCGCTATTATAATAACCGAGAAGATTTTTTAGTTGAGCGTACTAAGATTTTTGCACCGATGTGGGTATGTATTGGATTTGCAAGTGATGTACCAGTTCCTGGCTATGTCTATCCGATGGAGTTTATGGAGCTGCCACTAGTTGTTGTCCGTGATCACGACAATGTAGTCCGCGTTTTTCACAATGTGTGTCGCCATAGGGGGCATGTGCTTGTGTCTAAATCGGGACAGTTGGATTCATCATTACGTTGTCCTTACCATTCATGGACCTACGCGTTTAATGGTTCGCTGATTAGAACACCTCATATAGGAGGTTTGGGCATACATGAGATCGCAACATTCAATCGAAATCAGGCAGGATTGATTTCAATAGATTGTCATATTTGGAATGATCTACTTTTTGTCAATTTCGATGGTTCAGCTGACTCTTTCGCTTCATTTATTCAACCATTAGAGGAGCGTTGGACAAGATTATGGGGGGTGGGTGGTAGTAATGAGTTACGACCCCACACAAAGGATCAGTCGATTTGTTTTGATATCGACGTTAACTGGAAGCTTGCTGTTGAGAACTATCTTGAAGCTTATCATCTACCCACGGTTCATGCAGAGCTCAACCGCGTGTCTCCTATGGAGGAGCATGAGATAGAAGTGTGGGAACAGTTTGCTGGCCAAGTTTCTTACTCGTATGAATTTAGGCAAGGGGATCATGGTCATCTCCCTATTTTCTCCGAATGGCCGTCAAGTTGTCTGAAAGAGGCACACTATCCTGTTCTCTTTCCCAACACACTACTGGGTTTGCAAGCTGACCATCTTTTTGTAATGGTGGTTATCCCAACTCATTTTAATCAAGTCCGGGAAGAGACGCGTCTTTACTTTGTAGGTGACGAATCATTACAACCAAAATACAAAATCTTGAGGCAAGAACAAGCCGTCTTTTGGGGGCGCGTTTTCGAAGAAGATAAAAGTGTTGTGAGGGGTATGCAAAAAGGTAGAGCGTCATTAGGTTTTGATGGTGGAATTTTGTCACCCATCCAAGATCGTGCAACTCAAGCATTTCATAGATGGATTAGTGATCGACTTGACATATAGCTTCTTTTTAGTAGAGGCATGCAGCCAAAATGTTATTGATCATTGTATTTCTATATCCCAAATTAACAGCCACGCTAACTAGTATTGGAAGTGTCGTGTAGTTTCACCCGATTTACCAATTTCAGTCATAGCATTTACTCCTATAGCAAGATGAGTTTCAAGCCAGTTTTCGGTAACGGTTCGGTCTGACTCTTCAGTTTTAATGCCATCTGGTGTAATCGGAATATCGGAAACCAGTAACAATGCTCCCCGGGCAATCTGATTGTAGTGACCGACGATAAATATCGTTGCTGTTTCCATATCAATACCGATTGATGTAGTTTTTTGTAATTTAAGTTTGAAGTCTCGATCGTGTTCCCATATTCTTCTATTAGTTGTATAAACGACTCCAGTTCGGTACTCATGGTTTGCTTTGATCACTTTTTCTGATACAAATTTGTGTAGTTTAAATGATGGAAGTGCCGGGATTTCGATTGGAAAATAGTCATTACTGGTTCCCTCACCACGAATAGCGGCTATCGGTAGGATAAAATGGCCAATCTCACTCGAATCTTTTAGACCACCACACTTCCCAAGAAAAAGTACGCCGTCCGGGTTCCGTGCACTCAGTAGATCCATAATAATTGCAGCATTAGGGGAGCCAATACCAAAATTAACAATAGTCAAGCCTTGGCTATTTGTTGCTGCTTGCATTGGTCGTGACTCTCCGTAAATATCACAGTTAAACATGGATGCAAATCTGGATACATAGTCTGAGAAGTTTGTTAGAAGCACATAATCTCCAAAGTTATCGATTTCCATGCCGGTGTAGCGGGGTAACCAGTCTCTAGTAATAGTTAGTCGATCTTTAATCCTTGTCATTTCTACCTCTATATCTATTTATTTGTGGCTAGCTTAATATAAGTGAATCAGTATCTCATTCTTGTTAGAAAATTAAGACTACACGTTATTTTGGCTTTAACGCTACATCTAAAAGAAAAGTCTTTGTTTCCTATTTCAATCTTATCCAGAGTTTTAATCTATAATTAACCACCAAATTTATGACTCAGTGTCAATAGCTCATGACACGACTAAAATTAGGTCGATCCTTTGTTACTTTAAAATCTCGCTAGTGTTAAATAGTTGACGAAAATTGGCTACAGTAAACATAACGGTTAGAATTGGTTCGGAATATAATAAAGGGCGTACGTTACAGATAATTAAATCATGATTCCTGATAAACAAAGGGCTTTTCGCAAGACATACAGGTCAAATTTGGTCGGTTGGTATAGTGGGTATATCCACCTTCTTATCATTTATGGTATCGGAATCAGTTTGATATATTTTTTTTCTAGCCATCTCGAGAATATACAATGGTGGGAATGGGTAACAGTTCCTATCGTTTTTCTTTTATGTAATATTTTTGAATGGTATTTGCATAGTTATGTTATGCATCGACCAGTCAATTTGCCTGGGTTAAGAGCAATATATGAAAGGCACACAATGAATCATCATCAGTTTTTTACTGACAGCGAGATGCGTTTTCTGAATCACAGAGATTGGCGAGTGACAGTTTTTCCGACCTATGCTTTAGTTGTTTTTACATTAATTTCTATCCCGCCATCTTTTATTGTTGGTTATTTTTTGACTTCTAATGTTGGGTGGTTATTTATTGCTACCACCATTAGTATGTATCTAGTATATGAATTCATGCATTTTTGTTGTCATGTTGATGAAAATGTGTTTGTTGCAAATTGTCCTTTTGTTAATACGTTGAGACGTCATCATACTGCCCACCATAACCAATCAATGATGATGAGTAAGAATATGAATCTCACATTTCCGATCACCGATTGGTTGCTTAAAACATCAGACCTTGAGTGTGGTTTAGTTCGCCATCTATTAAATGGTTACAGTACCAAGTTTATACGAGATGATTTGCCAATAACCCCAAAGACGCCGGCTGAAGCGTCTTCTAGTTCTTATATTATTTGAGCAGACGTATCCGATGCCGACCAATATTAAGATTGTGGTGTCTGTTCTTATAATTTTAGTTGCGTTGATAATGTTTTTTGTTGAGCAACATGCAAATAATGGATGGATCCAGTGGTTTGTTCTCGGACTCGGTTTGTTCATGGCATTGTCACTATGGTTATTTCCAGAGCCCAGAAAGACAAAATCATCCAAATAATTTTTTGTTAGAACTACGAAAAAATTTGGTTTTAGAAACCAAAACTTGCTGGGTGGTTGACTATAAAGATTTTCTATTCAGCATAGCGTTACACTCTAACGGATAATATACGAATTAAAGAACTAGAAAAATGACTGATAATATTCAGATTTGATACTATAGCGATCGGGTTTGACCGCGTTCTTCTCGTAGACTAACAATTTTTTTGACAGGGTGATTCGGAAATGGAGATTGAAAAAAAAGATGTTGTTGCGATGTATAACTTACCAAGCCAGGTTGTTTATTGTCGACGTTGTACTATTTCCAATCAAAGACCTCGTATCTCGCTTGATGAAGACGGAATATGCAGTGCCTGCAAATTCTCTGACTATAAAAGGACCATTGATTGGGAGCAAAGAGACTTAGAGCTAAAAGCTCTTTGCGATCAGCATCGTAAGGATGATGGATCTTATGATGTCATTGTGCCTGTTTCTGGGGGAAAGGATGGAGGATTTGTTGCGCATATGCTGAAATATAGATATGGTATGCATCCCCTGCTGGTAACTTGGTCCCCACATTTATATACAAATATCGGACGACAAAATATCGAAAGTCTGATCAAAGTCGGTGGGTTTGATCATGTCTTAGGAACAGTGAACGGCAAAGTTCACCGCTTGATGTCCAAGCTCGCTTTTTTGTATCTAGGTGATAATTTTCAGCCTTTCATCTATGGCCAAACTAATTTTCCACTTAAGATTGCAGTTACCTATAACATCCAGCTAATTATGTATGGAGAAAACGGGGAGGTTGAGTATGGTGGCGACATGAAAAATGCGAACAGCCCAACCCGTACAATAGAAGATCATGATGACCATTATTTCAGTGGAAAACCTCCTGAATTTTGGGAGGAATATGGAGTCTCATCAAAAGAAATTTATCCATATAGACCGCCGTCTTATGATTCAATTATGCAAAACAAGACGGAGATTCATTTTTTTAGCTACTATCATTTTTGGGATCCCCAAGAGAATTTTTATTATTGTGTAGAAAATACTGGCTTCAGACCCAACGATATTAGATCAGAGGGCACATACTCAAAATACGCAAGCCTTGATGATAAAACAGATGGATTTCACTATTTTTTGTCCTTTATTAAATTTGGTATCGGAAGAGCTACAAATGATTCTGCTCATGAAGTCCGAGATGGAAAGATAACCCGTAGTGAAGCGGTAGCATTAGTAAAAAAGTATGATGGCGAATTTCCCAAAAAATATTTTGATACATTTTTGGATTATATTGATATCACAGAAGAAGTTTTTTTTCAAATTATAGATAGTTGGCGTTCTTCACATATCTGGTGGAATGACTCTGGGGAGTGGAAATTAAAGTATCCAATATGGAACGATACTAATGACTCGGAAGAACCCACGTTTCTGTGATCAGGTTTATGATTTTATTTATATTCTCACGAGCACTTAGTAGAATATTTCGAAATTGCGTCAGGCAAGATATCTAATTAAGCGATGAGAAGCACAAGCAACTTTACCAACAGTTTGCGTCTTAACGGAGAAGCCGAAAATATCATTCGATCTAAAGCGGGACAGAAACGAAAAAGGAAATTTTTTTTTTCGAAACCTATTAAATCACCAGTTGTAATTTACGATACTACAGGATCCGAGTTTGTTGGAGACGCGCTAAGAAAGATAACCTCTTTTTCCACTTTAGAGGTTCGAGAAAAGATTAATTTGCACCACTCGATTCTACTGCGATTTATTTCCCTGATATTTATTCGTTTTTTTAGTAAGAATAGTTATTGGCGCCAGGCGAGTGGAGGTGTGATTTATGATTATGCTACCTTAATGACCATACAACCAAAGGTAGTTCTTACTTTTATTGATAATAGTAATCGCTTTGGTCTATTGAGTCGCCTGTATTCTAAAGCTAAGTTTTTTGCTATTCAAAATGGTTTCCGTGGTCCACGAGTTCAAGATTTTCCCCGAATCATTTATGTCACAAATTTGTTTTGTCATGGCCAAGAGACGATAGATAAGTATATAGAAGGTGGCCACAAAGTTAATAAATATTTTATTGTTGGATCATTGAAGGATGGTCTGTATCGTGCTGAGAATCGAGGTAAGCTGAGAAAGAAGTTTGATATTTGTTTTATATCAGAATATCGACATGAGAGATTTCTGACTTCAATGCCTGCAGCAGCACTAAATGCTAGAGTGATCTTATCTTACCTCGAGCGTTACTCTAAAACCTATGATGTGAATGTTTGTGTTGCTTGCAGCAGTAAAAATAATGTTGTTGAAGGTCTCGCTGAGTCTTATCTTGAGGAACAGTTTATTAGAGAACATTGTGGAATAAATAAACTTAGCCTAATCCCTAATGATGGACGGTTTTCAACTTATAAGGCTATAGACGAAAGTCATGTCGCGATAAATCTGCAGTCTACGATAGGTTTAGAAGCTTTTAGCCGTGGTTGCAAGGTACTGTTTTGTAATGTTACCAGTGACCCTTACTATGATATTCCGGGTATTGGAAAAACTGGCATTTGGGCTTTGCGGTTAGGAGCAAATTGTTATGATTTGTTTGAGGCTAGGATAAAAGAAATAATCGCGTGTGGTGAGGAAGAGTGGCGAAAGAAAACAAGTGAAGTGGCAAATTATTTCGTATCTTCCGAAGAAAGAATCTTGCCCCAAGAGAAGATCATTAATGAATTAAAAAAGCATTTATAAAAAGATACTAAATTTTTTCAGGCTATTTTGGTTTAGTATCTTGTTGTAAACGGTGTTAAAATGTCATAAATAAGTAGCAATTTATGCAGAGTTTTTGGATCAACTTGTTTTCACATCACAATCTAATTTATTATTTTCCAACTGCCATCTGCTTGGCGACATGCCGTGCCATATCCTTGTTGCTCCTCTCCACCAATTAATACAGTTGTAGTAAATTCTCTACATGGATCTCCACTATCAGCTGTATAGGTTCGGGTTGGGGTAGTATTTCCACTGTGTCCACTATCTGGATTACTCCAGGATTGAGTAGCGCCTGTTTTGTTATTTTCCAGTGAATTTTGAAATGCATCTTCCGCTAACTGTTTATCTCTTTCGTCAAGGCTACGCCCTATATTCGCTCCAATTGCGGCTCCATAAAGAGCGCCTAGTCCAATTGCCCAACCTTGATCTTTATGTCCTTTACCCAAGTTATAACCAACGATAGCTCCAACGACGCTACCGAGGCCTTGCCCTGTTTGTTCTTTCGGGCCGCTTCCGGCGCAGCCTCCCATCACAATTGCAGTGATGAAGAGAGATGTGGCTAGCTTGAATTTTTTCATAGCAGGATCCTCAGATTTGTACAGGTCGCTTAATACCCTTAATAATGCCACAGTTTCTAAGTCAGATGGGTGAAATTGTCTTACCAATTAATTTGAGAAGTAGGTATACATATTTCTATAAGGCCCAAAAAGTCAGTTATTTATTTATTTTTGGAAATCCACGCCCCCAGTTCCGTACGTTCTTCCGCGGTCATTTTTGTTAGATTGCCAAGTGGCATTGATTGAGTTATGACCGCGTGAGTACGCACCCTTGCACTATGCGCAAGAAGTTGTTCTATGGTTTCCAACATTACGCCTGCGGGTGCTGAGGCAAATGCGGAGTTATTAGGTTTCGAAGCATGACACGAAGAGCAATGTTTCTCTATAATTGAAAGCGCACGCTCGTTGGTGACTGTGGGTTGTTCATTTGTTTTTTTTGGACTCAAAAAAAGAATCAGGACAGCACCGAAGAAAATCACTAATGGCCACTGCCATGCTAGTGAAAATCCTTTTTTTCCTGCGTGACTTGTATTGAAAAAGTGGCGGACAATAGCGCCGATAACTAAAATAAGGCTAATCACAATCCAGCCTCTTTCACTCCCCCCATTAAATAAGATTGGATAGTGACCACTAATCATAAACAGTATTACCGGAAGAGTAAGGTAGTTGTTATGTAAGGATCGTTGCTTTGCTTGAAGTCCGAGCTCGGTCGATGGTGTTCGTTCAGCCATGAGATCCGAGACTACTTTTTTTTGATTCGGAATAATTACAAAAAAAACATTAGCCGACATTATGGTTCCAATTACAGCTCCCACATGTAACAACGCGGCGCGATCATTGAAAAGTTGTGTTAAACCCCATCCAAGCAGTGTGATAAGTAGAAAAACTGCTGTAATTAAAGTCGCACTATTTTTGCTAATAACCGATCTACATAACAAATCATAGGCAAACCAGCCGCCGGTCAGAAAACAAATACTTATCAGTATTCCAGCAGTCGGTGATATCGTTGATCGATTAGGATCCAAGAGGAAGCTTTCAGCGCCCCAATAATAAAGAATAGCTAAGAGGGCAAATCCTGAAATCCATGTGAAATAGGCTTCGAATTTAAACCAGTGTAGTTGATTGGGCATCTGATCTGGTGCAACAACATATTTCTGAACATGATAAAAGCCACCACCATGAACACTCCAAGAATCACCAGAAACCTTATCAGGTAGCTTCGGGTTCTTGCGAAGACTTTGATCGAGCCAGATGAAATAAAAAGAGGTACCAATCCAAGCAATTGCGGTTACGATATGTAGCCAGCGAATAATTAGGCTTAACCACTCCTGCCAGGCGATATCCATTTTTAATTAGGTTCAGTAGTTTGTTTAGATAAAACTATGCATTTAATTTAGTCAACTAAATTTCCCCATTCTGCTAATTGTAAAAACTTAATCCACCTGACTTTTTAGCTGTTGTTTTAGAGGGTTTAGCTTAGCCATGCACTTTCTTAATAACAATCCTTTTCTCAAGGTTATTAGCAAAGATTGAAAGGCGATTTTCTTATTGAAATTCATTACATATTTATTATTATTTCATTTGTGAGTTAATGTAGGAAAAAACCCGCTCTAGCAAGAGCGGGTTTTTAATCACATAATAATACCTGATTATTCAGGTAATTTGTCATCAACACCTTGTACATAGAAATTCATTCCAGCTAACATTCCGTCGTCTGCTACTGTGCCTTCGGCTACCACTAATTCACCATTCTGATTGTAAATTGGACCAGTGAAAGCATGTAATTCGCCTGATGTTAGAGATGCAGTAGTTGCGGCGGCCATCTCAGCGACTGAGCTTGGCATGTTCGTGAAAGGCGCCATAACAACCATTCCAGGCCCCATTCCATGCCAGGTATCGCCAGAGGTCCACGTATTGTCGAGAACAGCCTGTGTTCTTGCTACGTAATAAGGCCCCCATTCGTCAATTATTGCTGTTAATTGTGTATCTGGGGCAAAGTGAATCATGTCTGACGCTTGACCAAAAGCTAAGATTCCTCGGTCAGCTGCTGCTTGGATGGCTGCTGTACTATCAGTATGCTGAGTAATGATATCAGCACCTTGATCCATGAGTACCTTAGCTGCGTCTGCTTCTTTTGGAGGATCGAACCAAGTATATACCCAAACCACTTTCACTTTCATATTTGGATTACGAGATTGCGCACCAAGCATGAATGCATTTATCCCTCGCACCACTTCAGGAATAGGGAATGACGCGATGTAGCCGATGACACCAGTTTTTGACATCTCTGCAGCGATTTGTCCTTGTACATATCGTCCCTCATAAAACCTAGCAGAGTAGGTTGATACGTTGTCAGCTTGTTGATAACCAGTCGCATGCTCAAACATAACGTTCGGGAAACGTTTTGCTACTTTTAGCGTTGGTTCCATGTAGCCAAATGACGTAGTGAAAATCAAACCATGTCCAGTTTCTGCAAGTTTGGCTATTGCTCGTTCTGCATCTGGACCTTCCGGAACACCTTCAACAAAAGTCGTTTCAACTTGATCGCCTAGTTTTGCTTCGATCATTTTTCGACCTTGGTCGTGAGCATATGTCCAACCATGATCTCCAGGGGGTCCAATGTATATAAATCCGACCTTCAATTTATCTGCAGAAGCGGTTCCGATCATTCCAATTGTTGCGAAAGATACTATAGCCATAGCCATGATTTTTAACAGATGCTTCATATTTACTCCTCCTTTTATTGGTGAAATTTTTATAGATGCCTTGTATCAGCGCTCTGCCCTGAAGGGTCGACCAAGGCAAGCCGGCGCATTTAACCGAATACGGATAGTATCCCGAGAGATTAAGACTAATACAACTATCGTCGCAATGTAAGGTAGCATTGACATAAATGCTGCAGGAATGCCCAGCCCTGCTGCTTGAGCATTAAGCTGAAGTATGGTTATTCCTCCAAAAAGTATCGCTCCAAGTAGTACTCGGCCGGGTCGCCAGCTAGCAAATACCACCAGAGCTAACGCGATCCAGCCCCGACCTGCGGTCATATTTTCAGCCCAAAGAGGTGTATATACGAGGGATAGGTATCCGCCTCCGAGGCCAGCCATCATCCCACCAAAGGTAACAGCAGCGAACCGGATGCCTATCACTGGGTATCCGATTGCATGAGCTGATATGTCGGAGTCACCAACTGCCCGCAGTACCATTCCCCAGTACGATCTTCTTAGGAACCAGACACACAAAAATAAAATGATTAGACCTAAGTAGACCATAGGGTCATGACCGAATATTAGTCGCCCAACAATTGGGAGGTCACTAAAAAAGGGTATATGAATTGTTTGTATCCTGTTGATAGTTTTCCCTACATAGTTAAAGCCGACCAAGGCGGAAAGACCAGTACCAAATATTGTTAATGCTAGTCCAGTTGCTACCTGATTTGATAATAGTTTTAATGTTAAGAATCCAAATATAAGTGAGGCCAAAGATCCAGCTGCTGCAGCTATTAGTAGGCCAAAAATAGCATTGCCCGTGATCGCGGTTATGACAAATCCAAATACTGCACCAATTAACATCATCCCTTCGACACCTAAATTTAAAACGCCAGACCGTTCACAAATTAGTTCGCCTGTAGCAGCAAAAACCAGTGGAGTAGCTGCTGTCATCATAGTCATGATAGATGCAATTAATAGTTCTGTCATTGTTGGGTTACTTTTCTAGGAAGTATTGAGAATCTGTACCGAGAAAAAAGATCGAAAGCTAATAAATAGAATAATATGATTCCTTGGAAAAGGGCTGTTACTGCCTTTGGCAGCCCAGCTGAAATTTGGGCCCCTTCTCCTCCTATGTAAGTAACAGCTATAGCAATTCCTGCAAGGAATATACCAATTGGATGTAATCGTCCTAGAAATGCAACTATTATCGCAGTAAATCCATAGCCAGGAGAAATATTTGGCATGAGTTGCCCTATGGTGCCTGCTACCTCTATAACTCCCGCTAGTCCAGCTAGGCCGCCTCCAATTAACAATGAGTGCCAAATGATTCGGTTACTCTTGACTCCTGAATGACGGGCAGCTGTTGGTGCTGAACCAAAGAGTCGAATTTGAAATCCAAACCGAGTACGACTAAGTATGAGCCAGGCTATCAAGGGGATAATAACGGTTAATATGCTGCCTAAGTGTATTCGTTTTCCTTGAAAAAGTAAGGGTATTTGTGCTGCGTCTGGAAACATCCGTGTTCCTGGAAAACCCCAGCCCATCGGGTTTCTCCATGGGCCTTGAACTAAGTGAATTAAAACTAATTCAGCAACGTATACTAGCATCAGAGATACTAGGATTTCATTAGCGTTAAAGCGAGATTTTAATAATGCGGGAATAGATGCCCACAACATTCCACCAAAGATTCCTGAGATCAACATCGCTGGGAGAAGTAAGGAGCTTGTGCTCTCATGCCAATAAACAGCCAGACCGCCACCTACAATGGCGCCAGCAATATATTGACCTTCGGCCCCAATATTCCAGATGTTTGCCTTGAACCCAAATGACAAGCCTATTCCAATCAGTATTAATGGACCTGCTTTAACTGCAACTTCAGATAATCCTGAACTTGATGTGAGTGGTTCAATGAAATAGATGTAGAGCGCCACCCCAGGATCTTTTCCCATTGCCCAAAATATTATCCCTCCGGTTATCGCAGTCGAAAATAGTGCGAGAAATGGTGCAATCCACGCAGCTAACATTGACTGACTATTTCTTGGTTCAAGTCGCCACATATGAAGATTTGGTATCTGGTGTATGCCGTATGCCCATTAACAGACCAACATCGTCAGCAGTTATTTCTTCTGCAGATTTAGCACTTGATAACGTGCCTTCTGAAATAACTGCAATCCTATCTGAAAGTAAGAAGATCTCATCAAGATCTTGTGATATGAGAAGCACTGCAGCTCCCTCTAAAACTAGATCTTGGAGCTCGTTGTGAATGGCAGCTGCTGCTCCAGCATCAACCCCCCAAGTTGGTTGGGACACAATAAGCAGTTGTGGTTCTTGGAGAATTTCTCGACCGATAATAAATTTTTGTAAATTTCCACCAGAGAGGCTACTTGCAAGGGCATTTATTCCAGTGGTTCTAACATCAAATTTTTTTATAATGTGCCTGCTAAATTTTTCTACTGTGTTCCAGTTAATTAGTCCATTTTTGGAAAATTCTAGTCGGGTTGGGGCAGTTAAATAACTATTTTCAATTAGCGTCATATCAGCAACAGCCGCTTGTCCAATTCGTTCCTCTGGCAAAAATACCACACCGAGATCACGTCTCAAATTGATATTGAGACGTGTAACATCAGTTCCAAGCATGCAGATTTTTCCTCTTTGTAGGTTTTCTATTTCACCTGTAAGAACCTCCATAAGCTCAGTCTGGCCATTGCCTGCGATTCCAGCAATGCCAAGAATTTCTCCGCGCCTAACTTCGAGATCAATATTAGTTAAGCTAATTCCTTTTGGTTGATTAGTTTGTATTGTTACGCTATTAACTTCTAGGCCCAATGTATCTTGATAACGTCTTTGGCGGGTGAGTGTTGGATTAATTCTCGCACCAATCATCTTCTCTGCTAGTGAGCGTGCTGTTTCCTCTGATGGAACGCATTCGTCAATTAGTCGACCTCCTCGAAGAATTGTCGCTTTATCGCAAAGTGATCTTACTTCTTCAAGTTTATGACTGATGTAAAGAATTGCGCGATTTTCGGATGCAAGGCGATGAAGTGTTTCAAAAAGCGTACTCGTTTCCTGCGGAGTGAGTACCGAAGTAGGCTCGTCTAGGATTAGTAATTTGGGATCTTGGAGTAGACATCGAATAATTTCAATTCTTTGTCGCTCACCCATTGAAAGCTCATAAACATTTCGATCTGGTTGTAAAGTAAGCCCGTATTCTTCAGCTGTTTCTAGGAGACGTTTTCTGAGATGTTTAGGATTTTCATTTGGGAGTGCGAGGGCTATGTTTTCAAGAGTACTAAGAGCTTCAAACAAAGAGAAATGCTGAAAAACCATTCCAATACCTAGTTCACGCGCTTGTCCTGGGTTGGTCATTTGTACTCTATTGCCGAACCATGTCATATAACCGTGATCAGGTCGAAGAATTCCATAAATGATCTTTACTAACGTACTTTTCCCCGCACCATTTTCTCCTAATAGAGCGTGTATTTCACCGGAACGGATAGTGATATCGATCGAGTCGTTAGCGACACATCCAGGGAATGCTTTTCCAATGGCCGTAAGGGACAACAAGGGGGGAGCAACAGTGTTCATATTTTAATATGGTATCTTGTCTATTTTATTCATCCAAGCTTCCATTGCAGTTGCCGCCAGCTCATTTTTACAATGGCTAATAGGAATGTATCGATCAGCCAAATCGCGACAAATTTCCTGGTAAATCTCAGCATCATCGAAGCCAGCTCGAGCCGCATCATCGCGACTATTTGCGTAGTATATTTTAGTTATTCTTGCCCACCAAATTGCAGAAAGACACATGGGGCATGGTTCGCAACTTGTGTAAATAACTGAATTCTCAAGAGTGTAAGAATTAATATTTTTGCACGCATTCCTGATAGCGCTGATTTCGGCATGTGCGGTTGGATCAAATTTGGATGTGACCTGATTCCAACCTTGACCGATAATCTGATCATCTCGCACAATGATTGCCCCGAAGGGACCTCCCTCCCCATCGCGCATCTTTTCAAGTGAAATCTTAGCCGCTATTTCTACAAAGTGAGAGTGTTTGGGATTCATACTATGATTCCTTTGAATTGTTAAAGATAAGCTCTTTAAATCTTAATAGCTGATCAACTTTAAACATTAATTCCTTTAAGATTGCATGATTTCAGATAAAGTAGCCAGTGCGATCATACCTGGTTCTTTTCCAGAGGGCCCAGCTTTTCCTATTGGGCAGTTTAATTTTTCAATTAATTTGGGGTCTACACCATCACGGCAAAGGCGGTGTCGAAATCGACTCGCTTTACTTCGACTTCCAATTAGTCCGATAAAATCTAAAGTATTTTTTTTAATCAGCGCTCGGCAGAGTTGATAATCAAGTTCGTGGCTATGAGTCATGACAAGAACAAAGGAATTGTCGGTGATTTGACTGACAATAGTTTCAGGTTGGTTTGAGTTAAAAACACTGACATTGTTCGACTTAGGGATTAGATCTCTACGCCAACTTCTCTCGTCAATTACGTATACTCTAATAGGTAATTGCAAAGCAATAGAACAGATAGCGTGACCTACATGACCAGCACCAAACAAGAATAATCGCCGTCTGCTGTCGACTAGTGATTGCAAGTGTGTTTTGGAGATTTTAGATCTTTTGTTTTTAACTGAAATCACCTTTGGTGTAATATTTGGTTCAGTAATTTGAAACGCGACAGCGTTTTCTGCATTCTTTTTTAGAGATATCTCTGCCTCCCTCAGCCATGTAGTTGCTGATGAATTTAGAAGTTCAAGCACAATATTGACGGCTCCGCCGCAACATTGTTGGGCATCTGGCCCGAGTAGGCATCTTATTTTTGATCTTTTCTTAATTGTGTGGCTAGCCAGAATTTTCTTTGCTTCTTCTTCAGCAATTTTCTCAAGTTGTCCTCCTCCGAGTGTTCCGTATGTACGTTCGTTTCCTACTAACATCCATGCCCCTGTATTTCGAGGTGTTGACCCTGCATGCTCAGTAATCATAACTAAGACAGTGTTTTTCTCTGAAGATAATTCCCTTAGCGCGATCAATACCCAGTCAGCTGGGCCGAGTTCCTCAATGCTCGGCTTGTCTGTTAATGTTGTCATCGCTGGTTAGTGCGTAATGCTTCTACGGCTCTTAATATAGTTTCTGGTGTAGCGGGCGCAGCAAGTTGTGGTAACTCTTTTCGAGGATTTAGGCTAGAAATTGCATCAACTATGGCTTGATGTACTGAAAGTGCTAGCATTAGTGGTGGTTCTCCGACAGCCTTAGATTTGTGGATAGTGTGTTCGCTGTTTTCACCTGACGCGAAAATTTGGATATTAAATTGTTCGGGGCGGTCAGCACATGTAGGGATTTTGTAGGTTGAAGGTGAATGTGTTCTGAGACGGCCATTATTGTCCCACCACAGTTCTTCCATCATTAGCCAACCCATTCCTTGAATAAATCCTCCCTCAATTTGACCTAAGTCGATTGATGGATTCAAAGAACGTCCTGTGTCATGAAGAATATCAACCCGTATTAGGCGACTTTCTCCGGTCAAAAGGTCAATTGCAACCTCTGACACTGCCGCCCCATAGGTAAAATAATAGAAAGGTCGGCCGGTATTAGTTTCAGGATTCCAGTGAATTTTTGGCGTACGATAAAATCCGGTTGCGGAGAGTTGTACTCTATTTTGATATGCTAATAAGACTAGTTCTTGGAAGGTGAGCTTTTCTGATCCAATCTTGACGCCGGTGTAGTCAAGAAAAATTTGTGAATCAATTACACCAAAATAATTACTAGCAAAATCGATTAGTCTTTGTCGGATAGTAGCAGCCGCATTTTTTGCTGCCATTCCATTTAGGTCACTGCCAGCTGAGGCGGCTGTAGCTGATGTATTTGGTACTTTTCCAGTGTGGGTAGCAGTAATTTGTATCTGATCCAAGGGGACGCAAAGTTCTGTGGAAACTATTTGCGCAATCTTGATAAACAGCCCTTGGCCCATCTCAGTGCCCCCATGATTAAGATGGATGGTGCCATCTTTGTATACATGAATTAAGGCTCCTGCTTGATTCAACATCGTATTCGTAAATGAAATGCCAAACTTTACAGGTGTCAGTGCTAGACCATGTCTAATGTAGGGATTATCAAGATTAATTTCTTGTACATTTTTTCTACGATCTCGATAATTGCTACTGATCTCTAGTTCATCTACAAGTTCATGGAGTACAAAATCTTTGACTCGCATTGAGTATGGGGTTTCATTTCGATCGATTTTTCCGTAGAAGTTTAGCTTGCGGACATCTAGTGGATCCTTACCAAGTTTGTGAGCAATATTTTGTATTATTTGTTCTGCGATAAGCATTCCTTGTGGTCCACCGAAGCCTCTAAAAGCAGTGTTTGATACGGTGTTTGTGCGACACCGGTCTGAACGGATACGAGTACAGGGATAAAAGTAAGCGTTATCCGCGTGAAACATGGCTCTATCATTGACCGGATCAGAAAGATCTTTTGAGTAACCGCAGCGAGATACCATATGAATATCGGTTGCTAGAATTCTGCCGTGTTCATCAAATCCAACCGCCCAACTAGACTTAAAGTCATGACGTTTTCCAGTCATCCTCATATCATCGTCTCGATCTAGTCGGCACTTCACGGCTCTACCAGTTTTTTTAGCGGCAAGAGCGGCAAGAGCCGCCCATTGTGCTGCCTGTGACTCTTTGCCTCCAAAGCCGCCACCCATACGTCTAACTTCCACCGTAATAAATCGATCAGTTAACCCTAATATATTGGCTACCGTATGTTGTACTTCGGTTGGATGCTGTGTTGAGCAGTAAATGTGTATTTCTTCACTTTCACTCGGTATAGCCAAAGAAATCTGACCTTCAAGGTAAAAGTGGTCTTGACCTCCAGTTTCTGTAACACCTTCTATTTGATGTGGGGCAGAGTGAAGTCTTGTACGCCAGTCACCTTTTTCCATTACCTTTTGCTTGCTAATATAGGATTCTTGTGTCAATGCTTTATCAATAGTTAAGATTGAATCTTTTTCATCGACTTTTATTATGCCTAGTCTAGCTGCCGAACGCGCCTCCTGATGACTTTCAGCGATCACTGCAAAAACAGGCTGCGAGTGAAAAAAAATTTCATCTTTAGCAAGCAGTACATCATCACCGCATCCTGTTGGACTGATATCATTTCTTCCTAGGATATCACTAGCAATCAAAGTTTCAACAACACCAGGGGAATTAACAACATTTGTTAAGTCGATTTTCTTTATGGAGCCACATGTATGAGATGCAAAACCAACCGCAAGATGAAGGGTGCCAACTGGTTCTACAATGTCATCTACATAAAGAGCTTCACCGGTAGTGTGTTTTAATGCGCTGTCATGAGGCAGAGCCGCTCCAATGACAGTTTCAATAGTATTGTTTTTACTCATTTTTAGGGTTATTTTTCACCAGGGATTTTTAATCCATACCTCTAAATAAATCTGGAAATTTTTTTCTTTGAAGTGATAATACGAATTTTTCTAGAAGGTTTTTCGACACATTTAACCGATATTCCTTTCCAGCACGCATATCTGTGATAGGTGAAAAATCCTCATGCAAAATGTCCTGCGCTTTTTTTAAACATATTTCATTAACTTTTGTTCCTACTAATTTTTTCTCACACTTTGATGCTCGTTTCGGAGTACCGGCCATGCCACCAAAACAGATATGAATTTCACTAATAACCTCATTATCAATGACGGCAGAAAAAGCCCCCAGAACTGCGCTAATATCTTGATCAAATCTTTTGGATATTTTCCAACAGTAAAATTGACGTTTACTTATTATGGGAATAGTAACTGATTGAATATATTCACCCCTTTCAAGATTTTGTTGATTGTATTCGATAAAGAATTTCTCGAGAGGGATGTCGCGCACACCAAATATTCCTGCAATACGGAGGGTCGATCCTAATGCTATTAAGGCAGGAGAAAGATCTCCAATGGGTGAACCATTAGCAATATTTCCACAGACGGTTGCTTGCGAGCGAATCTGCTTGGATCCAAATCTGCGTAGAAGACGATTTAAATCGGGCGCTATCTCGACAAGCCTTTCTTTAGCTTCATGCAAAGAAACACAGCCCCCAATTTCAAGTGATTCTTGTTTACGGGTAATCCGCTGTAGTTCTTCCACTTGGCCCAAATATATGACGTCTCGCAGCTTTCGACCCAGTTTAGTGACCCATAGACCAATGTCAGTAGCACCTGCGAGTATTGTTGCATTTGGATATTGTGCCAGGAGATTGTTTAAATTATTTTCCGATCGGGGTGCGGCGAACACGCCACTGTTTGTATGGCATAGAACAGCTGTTTTCTCCTGTTGCCACTTTAATAAGGTGGATGTCGCATAACTTGCTTGCTTATGCCAGGATTTTGGTAACGGCAATCTACAAGTTGTTTGAGCGGTATCTATTATCGGGCCGTATCCTGTGCATCGGCATAAATTGCCAGCTAAATGTTCATTGATTGTGGAGCGATCAATAGTGTTTGGAAGAGGATTTTTGGTGTTTATGAGCCACTGAAGGCCTACAAGAGAAATTACAAAACCTGGGGTGCAGAATCCACATTGAGAACCATTTTTTGTAGCCATCCAATTTGGCACCTGAGAAATCGGTTTGCTAGTAGCAATATGTTCGACTGTAAGTATCTGTTTCCCATCTAACATGCCTAAGAGAATAATGCATGCATTTGCCGAACGATATTGTAATTTATTTGAAACCAGTTCTCCGATCAGCACTGTGCAGGCTCCACAGTCGCCCTCAGCACAGCCTTCCTTAGTGCCAGTTAAACGTTGGTGATAGCGTAGATAATCTAAAAGTGTTGTGTTTGGATCTCCTAGCTCAACATCTTTTGGTTCAGAACCTAGGAGAATACGAATTCTTTCTCTAGAAATTTCCATTTAATTCATTTTCGAATTATGAGGTAATTAGCTGCCTCGGTATGTGCTATATCCATAGGGCGAAATCAGCAGGGGTACATGATAACGTTGGTTACTGTCAGCTATCCCAAAGCGTAGCACTACTTGATCTAGAAACGGTAGCGCTGGTAAATCAACCCCTTGGAAGCGGAAGTAGTCGGCAGCCATAAATATTAGTTCATAAGTGCCAGCAATGAGTTTCTCGCCCTCGAGGATTGGACAATTATTTCGCCCATCGCGGTTTGTTTTACCTGATGCTATTTTAATTCGCTCCGGATTGATTTGGTATAGATCCCAAGCTATCCCGACCGCAGGTATGCCAGCTGAGGTGTCTAAAACATGAGTAGTAAGTTGTCCCAATTAGCTACCCCCTTAATTGTTAGTTTTCGTTTACAATTTAGATATTTATTTTGGCGAAAAAAAAGGAACCGTTGCGGCTCCTATCACTTTACGACTTGGTGAATTATTTCCATTCTAAGCACTTAATCATACAGACCATGCAAGTTAAGTTCAACTAACTTATATTCCTTATTAATCAATCAGATAAAACGATTAGAAGGTTTTTTATTATTACAACTTGAGCATTTATATAGATCATAATGATTGATAATCGATCGTATCCTCGTGACTTGAAAGGCTATGGATTAAACCCACCCAAAGTAAGTTGGCCTGGTGGTGCTCGCGTGGCAGTTCAATTCGTTCTTAATTATGAAGAGGGTGCTGAAAGTAGCATACTCCATGGAGATGCCGTATCTGAAGCTTTTCTTTCAGAAATTATTGGCGCTGTTCCATGGCTCGGAAAGCGACATATGAGCATGGAATCACTTTACGAGTACGGTTCTAGGGTTGGTTTCTGGCGTATCTTGAGACTCTTTCAAAAAAAGAATGTTCCGATCACTCTTTTTGCTGTTGCGATGGCTTTAGAACGTAATCCAGCGGTAGTAGATGCTGTGCTTAAAGAGGGACATGAGATTTGTTCCCATGGTTATCGTTGGATTGACTATCGTGATGTGCCACTTGATATTGAACAGTCTCATATAAATAAAGCGATTGAGATTATAAAGACATTGACAGGAGAGCGACCATTAGGATGGTATACTGGTAGGAATAGTGAAAATACAAGAAAACTAATTGTTGAGGAGGGAGGATTTTTGTATGACTCAGATGCGTATAATGATGATTTGCCATATTGGCTTCGCATTGAGGATAAGGATCATCTAGTAATCCCTTATACTCTTGACACAAACGACATGCGTTTTGTGATGCCCCAAGGCTTCAATTCCAGCGATCAGTTTTTTGTTTATTTAAGGGATAGCTTCGATCTACTGTACAGAGAAGGATTAGAAATGCCTAAAATTATGTCCATAGGACTGCATTGCCGACTCATAGGGCGACCTGGTCGAATTCGAGCTCTTGAACGTTTCATAGATTATGTGCAAAAGCACGATAAGGTTTGGTTGTGCCGTAGGTTGGATATTGCGCGTCACTGGTATCAGCATCATTCGCCCTAGCCAGCTTAGTTTATTGGCTTAGGCTTTTTATAGTGGAAAGCGATCAGTCACTTTTAGAAATGACTCCAAATCAGATGAATCGCGAGAATTTTGTTTCAACTTTTAGCCATATTTATGAAGATTCGCCTTGGATCGTAATGCAGGCTTGGAATATTGGTTTGACTCCGCAACATAATACCTTATTAGGTCTTTTTAAAGCGTTTGTAGAGGTGGTCGAAACTGCAGGCGTTGAGCCTCAGATACGTTTACTTCGAGCACACCCCGAATTAGCTCGACGAATCGGAAAAAATACGACATTAACAAAGGCATCTAGGGACGAGCAAGAACTTGCTGGGCTCAATAATTGTAGTGAGGAAGAATTCAATGAATTTCGAAGTCTTAATCATCTATACAAAGAAAGATTCAGATTTCCATTCATTTTGGCTGTTGGTGGGCTACATCGCAACGAAATATTAGAAATCTTTAGGAAACGTATAAATAACGATTCGGAATATGAACTGAAGGAGGCGCTAAAGCAAGTCCATCAAATCGCCTATTTGCGCTTATGTGATATTAAATTGGTTGGAAAAATTAAGTTTTATGATGAATAAAGTTTGCCTCGGATAGTATTGATCTGTATGATTACACTCCTGAGATGAAGAAATTTACTAGGTCGTAACGCGATAGGAACCGAACCGGTTCCTTTTTTTTGTCCCAAGCTCAGTAACTCTATTGTTCAGAAAAAATTATTGCGCTCGGATGTGTTGCGTTTCTTTAAATATTGATTTTCTGTAATGTAGAGTATGAATCGGAAAGAATTAGTCAATAGAGGAAATAGATCAATGGCTTTAATATCTGGATTTGCCCCAAAAGACATTTTTAAACAAGTTGAACGAACCGCAATTAAAGGTCGTCATTTAACATTCATTGACGATTTAACTTCTAAAGAGCTCGAGAATTTATTCATCACTGCTGAAATGTTAGAGCCTTTTTGGCGAAGTGGTGTGACCCTGCTAAATGGTAAAATTCTATGTACACTATTCTTTCAGCCTAGCACTCGTACTAGGTTCAGTCATGAGACCGCAATGATTCGGTTAGGTGGATCTATTCTTACCGAATCAAATCCCTTAATTAGTTCTTCAGCAGCCAAGAACGAGTCACTACATGACTCTATAAGGGTGATTTCACAGTATGCAGATGTGCTTGTTTTGCGCCATCCAGATCATGATAGAGTTATATCGGATATTGAGAAATTAAATAGTAATGCGATACCAATAATCAGTGGCGGCTACGGAAATGTTACACACCCGACTCAAGGGCTGCTTGATATGTATACTGCTTGGCGTGCCTTGGGAAATGATTTTCATGAAATGACAGTCATGATAGCGACACCAGATCTCTCAAGAGCACGTTCGGGCCAATCATTTGCTTTAGGTTTGGCACGGATGGGCGCAAGAATTGTTTACTCTGGAACCGAGGGCTTGCGCACCCCAGATGTGATTCGATCAAAATTAGATGAACTGGGAGCAAATTATACAGAATACAATGATCTAAGCAAAAAGCAGCAAGAACAATTGATTTTAGATGAAAAGGTTGATCTTTTGTATTTGCCTGGTTGTTCAGTCAAGAAAGGTGAAGCAGGCAGAGACGATTTTATAAAAAAAATGGAAGAGTACTACTTTACTGTTGATGGCTTAGATCGAATAAGAGAAAAGAGTGGGAAGTCAGTCGGTGTTATGCATTCATTACCACGAAACGAGGGTGAATTCGATTTTAAAATAGATGATACGGAGTATGAACTCTATTTCAAACAAATAAGTTTCTCAGTGCCTCTTCGTATGTCCCTTCTTCTTAATGTGGTAGGCGTATCCTGACCAAAAGATTTTCGACTAATGACAAATAAAAGCAAGAAAAAGATTGTTATTATTGGTACGGGAGGCACGATTGCAGGTCGCGCAAACACAAGTAGCGACCTTGCATATAATGCCGCGGAACTAAATGTAGATGAATTAGCTCTATCAGTGCCCGGACTCGATGAATTAGCTGATATCGTTTTGTGTGATCTTTTTTCTCTAAATTCAAAGGATATGAGTCCCATAGAGTGGCTGAAATTAGCCTTAACTGTGAAGGGATATGCGGAAGATCCTAATATTTCTGGTATTGTGGTGACTCATGGGACAGATACCCTAGAAGAAGCAGCTTTATTCTTGGAACTAACTTTGAATACCAAAAAACCAGTTGTAATGACGGGCAGTATGCGCGCCTCAACCGCACTTAGTGCGGATGGCCCCTCAAACATTTACCAGGCAGTTCAGGTTAGCACAGAAGCGAGTGCGTCAGAAAGGGGAGTTTTAGTGGTATTCAATGGTGAGATTTACGCAGGTTGGCGAATCACTAAAGCACATTCTCTTAATACCGGGGCCTTCGGGAGCGTTATCTCACCTGGCTACTTGATTGGAACTGTATATACTGGTCATACTAGTTTTTTTGTTCCCAAAGGTTTTGTCTGGTACCGGGGTTTCTTTAGTACGGTTTTAACTAATTCTTTGAAGTTACCTGATGTAGCAATACATTACGTTACTGCAGGGGGTAGTGCCAATATTTTGCCTGAGTTTCAGGCCAATTCTTTTAACGGTTTAGTTGTAGCAGCATTTGGTAGTGGTGAAATTCCTGAAATACTTATACCTAAGCTAATACAGCTTGCGGCTCAAGGGATACCGATTGTCGTTTCCTCTCGAGTACAAAGCGTAGTTGTTTTGCCAGAAACTATGACTCTGAAAGAGAGTGAGACTATTATAGCGTCTAGACATTTTAATCCACAGAAGTCAGCTTTATTGCTATCATTAATTTTAGCAACCGAAAATAGTCCCGCGGATATTTTTTTTCGCATAGATCTTATGGAATAGGTTAATGATCCAGTCTTACCTGCTTTCTGATTTGCCTTCACGATTACTTATTGCCGTTGGAGGTAATGCTATTCACCCACCTGGCATCACTGGAACATCCGAAGAACAAATGACTGTTGCAGCTGATGCGGCTAAGATTTTATTACCCATACTGCAACTTGAAAAAGAGCTGATCATAACTCATGGTAATGGTCCTGGCGTTGGCAAAACGATATTACGTCAAATTCTAGCTCGTCATCGCGTTACGCCAATGTCTCTAGATATTTGTGTTGCAAATACACAGGGTGTGACAGCCTATCTTCTGATGCAGGCTTTTGAAAATGCTCTCAGGCAGGTTGGAAATAGTCGTCATGCGATTGGATTGGTTACCCAGGTTGAAGTAGATCCAGAGGACAAAGCGTTTCAGAATCCAACCAAACCAGTAGGCTATTTTTATACTAAGGAAGAGGCAAGAAGCCTAGAATCAGAGTTAGGTTGGACGCTCATCGAGGATGCTGGTAGAGGATGGCGGCAAGTAGTGCCGTCCCCTGAGCCTCGGCACGTTTGCGATATCTCGCTAATTGATGCATTAGCCGGACGAGGGACTATAGTCATCGCTGGTGGCGGTGGCGGGATTCCGGTAGTGAGAGATAAATTGGGGGTACGGCGTGGTATTGAAGCTGTGATAGACAAAGATCTCACATCACAGCATATGGCGACTATTCTAGGTATTGAACATATGATGATTTTAACAGGTGTGAGAAAAGTAGCATTGAATTTTGGTACAAATACAGAAGAAGAATTAAATAGAGTGCCAGTTTCAGAAATGAAAGGTTATCACGCGGAGGGTCATTTTGCGGAAGGTAGTATGGGACCGAAAGTGGAAGCCGCTATTCGTTTTGTGGAACGCGGAGGTAAGCGTGCAGTTATTGCTCACCTTGAGGAAGCGTTGCCTGCGCTGATGGGAGAAGCAGGAACTCAAATTGTGGCAGATACTTAAAAATCTGTTTGTGCATTAAACCAGGATATCAAAAGGAGACGTACGAGACTTATGAGCGACCATTCAAATTTGACCGAGCATCACATATTTGCACCCCTAGATCCTGAGCCACGACTATTGATGGGGCCAGGCCCTGTTGATGTTTACCCTCGCGTTTTGGGGGCTATGTCAAGTTCTATGCTGGGGCAGTTTGATCCCCAGTTTACTGAATATATGAATGAGGTTATGACTTTATATCGACAAATATATCGAACGGACAATCACTGGACCCTGTTGGTAAATGGTACTGCTCGTGCAGGTATTGAAGCTTGCCTTAATTCTTTGATATCCCCAGGAGATAGAGTATTAATCCCTATTTTTGGGCGTTTTGGACATCTTCTGACTGAAATCGCTGAACGTTCTGGCGCTGACATTATTAACCTTCAGGCAGAGTGGGGTACTGTATTCACGGTCGATCAAATTGCTGATGCTATTAAACAGCATAAGCCCCAAATTCTCGCTCTAGTCCATGGAGATACTTCTACTACTATGGCACAACCCTTGAATGAGATTGGTCCACTTTGTCGTAAATTAGGTGTGCTAACCTACGTTGATGCGACTGCAACATTGGGTGGGATGCCTTTGGAGACGGATTCTTGGTGTTTGGATGCCGTTTCTGCAGGTCTGCAAAAATGTATGTCAGGACCACCTGGCACATCTCCAGTAACCTTAAGTAATCGAGCGGTTGAACGAATTCAGCAACGTAAGCATGTAGAGGCTGGAATTCGGTCGGCAGATAGCGATGATGGAGACGGTATAGTTATTCAGTCCAATTACTTTGATTTGGCAATGCTGATGGATTACTGGAGCCCTCGTCGACTTAATCACCATACGGAGTCTACTTCGATGCTATATGGTGCTAGAGAATGCGCTAGAGTGGTTTTGCAGGAAGGATTAGAAGAAGGTTTTGATCGCCATAAAGTTGCTAGTAAGGCGCTACGTAATGGTTTAACAGCTATGGGGCTTAGCCTCTTTGGTGATCCTGCGAATCGTATGAATAATGTGACGGGCATCCTCGTGCCTCCTGAAATTGTTGATGAGAGTTTAGTGCGCAAATCAATGCTTGAGGATTTTGGTATTGAGATTGGCACCTCTTTTGGTCCATTACAGGGTAAGATCTGGCGGATTGGGACTATGGGTTACGTTTGTCGGAAAGCGAATGTTTTGCGCTGTCTTAGTAGCTTTGAGAATGTGCTTCGTCGTCAGGGTTTTGTTTCCGATCAGGGGGTTGGTGTAGATACGGCATGTGCAATATATGATGCGACCGATAACTAAAGAGATTAATTAAATGGCTGAAGAAAAAGTTAAAAACCGTTCTGCGTTACTGAACAGTCAAATTCAAGTTGTGAATATTGGACTAAATAGATTTGCCGATGACCTTGTGAGGCAAGGTATTGAGGTAGTTCAAGTCGATTGGGCTCCACCAGCTAGAGGTAACCCAAGGCTCGCTGACTTACTTTCAAAATTAACGGACTAGATTTGACTTTATCTCTCCAGCAGAAGATTTTTTCCGCAAATAAGGAAGCTCTTCAACGTCTATTCGACGCGGAACCAGTGCTGGTAGATGTTATTCCAGCAGGCGAAGCTATACCAGATCTGAATGATCATATGATTCTACATGCTGGACCACCTATCGATTGGAATGGTATGTGTGGACCTATGCGTGGTGCGATAGCGGGGGTAGCGGTTTATGAGGGGTGGGCAAAAAATTTGAAAGAGGCAGAAAATTTAGCTTCTGAAGGCGTTTTTGAGTTCCATCCCAATCATCATTTTTCCGCGGTAGGTCCTATGACAGGCCTAACAACTCGCAGTCAGCCAGTGTTAGTTGTTGAGAATAGAACTTTTGGTAACCGTGCGTTTTGCACCATTAACGAAGGGCTTGGTAAGGTAATCCGTTTCGGAGGTAATGATGATTCTGTTTTACTTCGACTTGCCTGGTTACGAGATATATTGGGACCAGCGTTAAGTGAGGCTCTGAAAGTTGAATCAGGTATTCCACTAAAACCTCTTATTGCTCGAGGTCTTACGATGGGAGATGAAATGCATCAACGCAATGTGGGTTGTTCGAGCTTAATAATCCGTGAGTTGGCACCTCACCTCGCAAAAAAAGTCAGTAACAATAATCAGTTAACTGAAATTTTTTCTTTTCTCGGAAACAATGATCAATTTTTTCTGAATATTGCTATGGCTATGGGCAAAGCAATAATGGATCCACTTCATAACATTAAGGCGTCTACAATTGTCACTGCAATGAGTCGAAATGGTACTGAATTTGGAGTGAGAGTAAGTGGGCTCGGTAATCAGTGGTTTACTGCGCCGGTTGAAATGCCACAAGGTTTATATTTTCCTGGATTTACATCTAATGATGCTAATCCAGATATGGGTGACTCAACGATCGTTGAAACGGTTGGTCTTGGCGGATTCGCAATGGCTGCAGCGCCTGCAGTAGCAGGATTTGTGGGGGCTGGTACTGCAAGTGAAGCAGCTGACACAACTCGATTGATGGCGGAGATTACATTGGGTCAAAATCCAGAGTGGACTATACCGTCACTCGATTTTGAAGGTGTACCAACTGGAATCGATATTCGATTAGTAGTTGAAACAGCTATAGCACCCATGATTAATACTGGTATTGCTCATAAAGAACCCGGTGTGGGTCAAGTCGGTGCTGGAGTGGTGCGCGCTCCATTGGAATGTTTTGAAAAAGCGCTAGAGGCTTTTGCAGATAAAGTGGGTGTGAAATGAGCTTTATAATAAATCAGGTCAAGAAAGGCCTCTTTCTAGACTCAGTGATGCTGATGCAGATATCTAGATCAGTATCGAAATTGGCCAGCGTGGAAGAAGCAGCATTAATGATGGCAACTCCGGCAAATCAGCAGATACTGCGTGATTCAAATCTACTACAGTTAGGAGATCAAGAGGTCGTTGGTGGCGATCTGATTGTTGCGGTTCGAGCCAAAGATGAAAGTAGTGCAATTAGAGCGATAGAACAGGCAATTTCATCCCTTTCGGCGCCTGTTACTGCCTCTGTGGGCAGTCAAGCCATACAACCTCGGACTTTGCGATCCGCATTGAAAGTTAATTCCGGAGCCAATTTAGCTTTGATATCAGTGCCAGGCGATTTTGCTTGCGGTGAAGGAAGAAAGGCTCTGAGATCCGGACTAAATGTAATGATTTTTAGCGACAATGTACCGTTAAAAGAAGAGATTGCTATAAAAGAGGAGGCTAGGGAGAAGAGACTGATCGTCATGGGTCCAGATTGTGGCACAGCATTAATTGGTGGAACCCCGCTGGGTTTTGGTAATCGTGTGCCAACGGGAGCTATTGGCATAATCGGGGCTTCAGGCACTGGGATTCAGGAAGTCTCGACTCTTATAGCAAATAAAGGAGCAGGAATATCGCATGCAATAGGCGTTGGTGGAAGAGATTTGTGTGACGAAGTAGGTGGCATTAGCACATTAACGGCTATTGATTGGTTGGAGTCGGATCAGATGACGCAACATATTGTTCTTATTTCGAAACCTCCTTCAACTGCGGTCGCAAAAAAAATCATCACTCGTTTGGGTAACGCTCCAAAACCTGCGACAGTATGTTTTCTTGGAGCTCAAAATTTCGATATGCCAGCGAACGTTGTTAGTGCACGTACTCTACGTGCTGTTGCTGCTAGCGCTTTAAATTCTACGGAAGAAATTTTTGGTCAATTTAGACCACCAAAAAATCTTAGATTTTCTGGTAAGTTGATTCGAGGTTTGTTTTCAGGAGGTTCTCTAGCTGCTGAAGCTCAGATAATCTTGTTGGATCAAGGTTGCACACTACAGTCCAATGTTCCCATTCAAGGTGTAGAGACATTAGTTGATGATTCTACCATGCACACATTGCTAGATCTTGGTGCTGATCAGTATACTCGTGGCCGTCCTCACCCAATGATTGATCCGGAGGTGCGAAACGATCTACTTGTGCAAGCGCTAAGTGATGATGAGATTGGCGTTATATTAATTGATGTGGTAATTGGTTTTGGCGCCAATGAAAATCCTGCTGCCCATGTTGTTCGAGCGATTCAACAAAAACCAAATAGAGATACGTTAGTTGTAGCGTCGGTAACTGGAACCGAAAATGATCCCCAGATATTGAGCCATCAAATTGCTATTCTTGAATCTGCCGGAGTGCTTGTTGCTCCAAGTAACGCGCATGCAACCGAGGTAGCTTGGGCTTGTGTCTCAACTTGATTATGACCAGATTTATAAATGCTTTTAATTGTTTAGCATGTCAAGTGAGTCCAGCTCTTACCAGAAATATTGGGGATTTCTAAATTCTCCCACAGGCCAGTAAAATTAGGGATTGTTCTGCAGTCTCGATAGGCCAACTAGCTCGAAAGGTTATCAATCGTAGTGCTAGTGGGAGAGTATCCAGTAGTTTCCAGAAAAGTTTGTACTTAAAGCTTGAAGAAGGTTTTTGTTGTTTAGTGTCGGGACACTTAAGCGCGGGACCCATCAATGTAGTTTTAACGTCAATTGATCAGTTTAATATTGTAACGCCTGATGCCGATGTTTTTTTTGTAGATGATGGAATTGTGATTGGAGATCAACTCCGAGTAAAACTAAGTGGTACTCCAGTTTGGAAGCCACAGCCAGTTGATTGGTCGGAAAAAACATTGGCACAAGGTCTTTTTGATCTTGACATGTTGTGTTTGGGTAGAAATCCGGATCAAGGTTTGTCGCGCCTCGTTTGGCCTAGCGTGTATTCTAGTTTCTTATCGCCTGAATTAGAAAGAGCACAACCTGTGTTTAATAGTTTGACTGATTGGTTGCGCCAGGCCATGACTGCAAAGTCTTCTTTTTTGCCGCCTAATGAGATTATAAATTTGCTAGGTCTCGGTCCAGGTTTGACGCCGTCGGGCGATGATTTTCTTGTCGGTTTCTTGGTCGCTCTTTCGATAATTGATCGACAGGACTTAATGTCGGGTATCTGCCAGATAATTCAACCATTAATTAATGAACTTACAGGACCGATTAGCAGTTTACATATTTTGGCAGCTATAGATGGAGAAGCTAGTGAGGTTTTACATAAAGCGTTAAACTCAATTTTGGTTGGTGGTCGTGATGAAATATCACAATGCATCAATTCAGTTTCCGTTGCGGGACATACATCTGGATGGGATGCTTTGGCTGGCGCAATTACTGTTTTACGAGAATCAGCGTTTGTTAAATCTTAATCGTTCTTGTATCACTCAACGTTGAAAGTCTCAGTACTTTTGATAGCTAGGGCCCAATTTTCGAGTAAAGTTTGGCGTTTTTTTGTCGAAATATTAGGTTCGAATATCTTGTCGTTGTCCCAGAGTTTGTCTAGATCCTCGAGAGAATTGATAATTCCAGCCTGCAAGCTAACTAAAAAAGCTACCCCAAGACCTGTAGTTTCCATGACTTTGGAACGTTCTACTGTCACCCCTGTGACATTGGCAAGAAACTGAAGCATCCAATCGTTCTTGGACATTCCACCATCTACTCGAAGTGTTTTAATGGCTCCGGCGATATCGATTCTCATAGCATTCAACAAATCCGCACTTTGGTATCCGACAGATTCGAGTGCGGCCCGAATCATATCTGCTGGAGTTGTATCCCTGGTTAAGCCATAGATCGCACCACGAGCATTAGGATTCCAATGAGGCGCGCCAAGGCCGGTAAAACTTGGAACGAACATGATTCGGTCGTCAACTGAGTTCCGAGCATATGCTTCTGTTTCATCCGCAGACTTGATAAATTGAAGATTATCCCGCATCCACTGGACAGCAGTGCCAGTGTTAAAGATAGAGCCTTCTATGGCATATTGAACATTGCCTCCTATTCTGTAGCTAAGGGTAGTTAACAATCGATGTTTAGAGCGTAGTATTTTTGTGCCCGTATTTACTAAAACAAATCCCCCAGTACCATAAGTACTTTTCACCATGCCGGGGTTTATGCAAGCTTGCCCTATAAGAGCTGCATGTTGATCTCCAGCTACTCCAAGTATCGGTATTGCCTTACCAAGCAACTTAGGGATGGAATATCCATAATCATCAGCAGAATCTTTCACTTCTGGCAGTATTATGTCGGGTACTCTAAAAATGCCCATCAAATCAGCATCCCATTTCTGCTTATGTATGTTAAATAGTGACGTTCTTGATGCATTTGTTGCATCTGTGGCATGGAGCTTACCTCCGGTCAATCTCCATAGTAAAAAACTATCAATTGTTCCAGCTGCTAATTCGCCTTTTTCTGCTCTTTTTCGAGCACCTTCTATATTGTCTAAGAGCCAGCACAATTTTGTGGCAGAGAAGTATGGATCAAGTAAGAGCCCGGTTTTTTCAATAATAAGGTCTTCAAAATTTTGTGCTCGGAGTTGGGCGCAAATTTGGGCAGTTCTTCGATCTTGCCATACAATAGCATTAGCTAATGGAATACCGGTTTTTCGATCCCACAGAACTATCGTTTCTCTTTGATTTGTAATCCCAATTCCAGAAACACTGCCGTTACACTGAGCGAGGGCCTCTTGGCAAACTTGGATAGTAGTGTTCCAAATTTCCTCGGGGTCATGTTCAACCCATCCATTTTTTGGATAGATTTGCTCGATCTCTTTTTGAGCACTTGATCTAACTGATCCATCCACATCGAAGACGATAGCTCTAGAACTTGTAGTGCCTTGGTCAATCGATAAAATTAATCTCTTTTCTTTTGTCATAGTCTCTAATATAGAGCTTGATAGCTGTTTGTAAACGAATTTATCATTATTGGGGTGTATCCTAATGATAGTAATTTCATCAGGCTATAAAATTCTTGGAAATTAAAGAAATTAAGCGATGCGATCGAGATACCTGCAAATTAGGCAACTGGAAGAAGCTGATTTAGATGTATTGATAATTGGGGGAGGTATTAATGGAGCTGCTGTAGCTGCTGCAATCGGCACTAGTAAGTATCGGGTCGCATTGGTCGACAAAGGAGATTTTTCTAGTCAAAGTAGTCAGAGCTCTTCTGCCTTCATTTGGGGTGGGATAAAGTATCTTCAGAGCGGAGAATTTGCCCTTGTGCGCCAGCTTTGCCGGCAAAGAAATGCTTTGATGACGGCTTACCCCTCTCTAATTAGTGAAACACGATTTCTACTTCTTTTTAATGAAGAAAATTGGATTAAGCGCCAATTTGTGTACCTCGCTACATGGTTATATTGGTTTTTAGGTGGAAGGAAAACAGATAAGCCAAGACTACAAAAAAATGAAAAAATTAGTCAATATGAGCCAGTTATTTCAAGAAAAAATAGATTTACTGGCGTGGAGTACTCAGACGCGACTCTAGTCGATGGAGATGCTAGGTTTGTTTTTAGCCTAATAGATAAAGCTGCAAAAAACGGTTCTCTTGCCATTAACTATTTGACCGTTACAGGGTTAAAATTTACTAGGCATAATGATGGTGGTGTTTGGTGTGTAAGTTTGTTTGACGAAATAAATCAAAAAGAAATCACTATTAATGCGCGAATCGTTGTAAATGCTGCAGGTTCATTCGCAGATAATATTAACCAATTGGGTGGAGTCAAAACAAAATACCGACATGTTTTTTCCAAAGGAGTTCATTTGGTAGTAAAGCGATTATCAAAATCTAGTCGAGTACTTTCATTTTTTGCAAACGATGGACGGCCATTCTTCATTATTCCTACGGGAGATAAAAGTAGTATCGGCACTACTGATACACAAGCTCATAGTCAAGACACTTGCGTCGACAAAAAGGATAGAGAATTTATTTTAGAGAATTTGAATGAGGTTCTTTCTAAATCTTTTCAACTCGGTTTAAGCGACATAATTTCAGAAAGATCCGGCGTCCGACCCTTGGCTGTGGCGAGGAAAAATAAAGAGCCAAAAGACTTTTTGCGTCTTTCTCGGCGACATTTCATTGAATCGAGTAAGAATTTTCCTATTATTACTATTTTCGGTGGAAAACTTACGACTTGTTTGGAAGTAGGTAGTGATGTTAGGCGTGAAATATCTTCTATTTTAGATTCTTCAAGTATGTTTTTTCGCGACCATTGGTTTGGTGAGCCAGATACTAAAACTAGGAGTGAGTTTTTGGATTTAGTGAGAAGTACGATGAACCAAAATAATTTGCCTGAGGGCATGATTGAGCGATTATGGCGTTACTACGGAGAAGATGCATGCAATATCTTAACTAAAATTAATTCTGAGCCTGATAGCAATATGATTATTTTGAAAGAATTTAATATTACACGTGCTGAACTCGAATTTATTCGAGACTATCAGATGGTTATAAAACTTGAGGATTTTATTCGACGGCGAACTCTTTTTGCACTTACTTTTACTAAAAAAGAACTAAGTAATATTTCAGGAATGTGGCAAGCCTGCGAAATACTCTTTGGTGATTCAGCAAACGCTCGTTATTATGAATACTTTAGTTGAATTTAAAGTTTTAGAAAATTCTCCCTAAATCTTATAGTTTAATGTTCCTAACTGGCACGCCTTGGTTTCTTTTGTCTCGGTGTAAGGCGGGCAGTAACTAGGTATAACAGCAAGACCATAAGTGCACCCCAAAACAATAGCCAGTCAGGCCAATCAAAGACAGTGCCTAGGATACCGATAATTACTAGTCCGCAATGTATTATAACAAGTAGGGCAAGCGTCAAATTTTTTCCGAACCCTAAATCTAAAAAGAAATGATGGATATGGCCTCGGTCTGCAATCCAGAGTTTACGACCTTTTATGATTCTTTTGGTCATTACACTCACTTCATCTAAGAAGGGTAATCCTATAATCCAAGGCACTGCACTTGGTTTGATCGCAGGTACTCCAAAATTCTCAACAGGCGCACCGCGTTGTGAAAGTTCGATTAAGAAGTATGCAACTATTAATCCAAGAAACATGCTGCCAGCATCGCCCATATAAACCTGTCTATCTCTACCGACAAAAGAAGGGTGATTGAATAGCAAAAAGGTGGCAATAACAGTGATGAAAAGACTAATGAATAAAAAGTGCTCTTGCCCAACTTCATTATTTATTGACAAGAAAAGTAATGCACCAAGTGATATTATTGTCACTAATGCAGCAAGACCATCATGTCCATCGATCATGTTGAACGCATTAATGATAGCGACAATAGCAATTACAGTGAGCCAGGGAGCGAATACATTTAGCCCTTGTGAAGTACCAGTGCCAAATATATCACCTATGAAAAAAACTACTTTATCATCGAGAAAAACGAGCAGAGTCGCTATAACCATCTGTGTCATAAATTTAGCGCCAGCGGGGATATCTTGATGATCATCAAGTACTCCAACAACTAATAATGCTCCGATGCAGAAGAACAAAATACGGTACGATTCTAGGCCAATTGGAAAAAGCAGCATTGATAGTGGAAAGGAAATGCCCATGGCTATACCACCGATCAAAGGCACAGAGACATCATGGCGTTTTCGATCATTAGGTCTATCGACCAAGCCCACTTTCTTTGCGATAGGCGTTAGAAAGTACAACAGTAATCCACAAAGAGCGATGGCTATAAAGTAGGGTAGTATGATTTCCACGGTATATTTGTTCCTTACAGCCTAATTATCAAAGCAAACGGTAGCAATTGAAAGGGTAGGAGGCCTCTTTATGTCTTATATATTTCCAGCACCAGCACAGTCAATATTGCCAATTCATGGCTCAAACGCGCTTTTTCCTATTCATCACATCTATTGTGTCGGGCGCAATTATTCCGATCATGCGATAGAAATGGGGCATGATCCCAAGCGTGAAAATCCATTCTTTTTTCAGAAAAATGCAGATAATGTAGTCCATTCAGGTGCCGATTTTTTTTATCCTAGCAAATCGTCTGAAGTACATCATGAGGTAGAGTTAGTTGTAGCTTTGGAACGTGGGGGCGTGAATATTGATTCTTTTGATACTGCTATGGATTCAATTTATGGATATGCGGTTGGTATAGATATGACACGACGCGACTTACAAAGTGAACTCAAGAAAAGTGGAAGGCCTTGGGAAATTAGTAAAGCCTTTGATAATTCTGCACCATGTTCTGAAATTTATCCAGTTAAAGAGATCGGTCATCCAGAAAGAGGGTATATTCGGCTTTATAAAAATGGTGTAGTTTGCCAAAACGGTGATCTATCTGAGATGATTTGGAAGATTCCGGAGATAATAATCTGTTTGTCAGAGTTTTTTTCGTTATCGGCAGGAGATTTAATTTTTACTGGGACTCCAGCAGGAGTAGGCCCGGTCTGCCAAGGAGATATACTTTTCAGTGAAATTAAAGGAGTAGGAAGTTTTGAAGTATCGGTGATATGAATCCTAAGCATTAAACTCAGCTTGTGAAAACAAACTTGTATATGAAGGCTTTATGAAGGAGAATTTTCCTAAATATAAAACCAATCTATTGAAGCGGAACGGTTTTCGTTGACAAACCATTGAGCTAAATTATGAACTATATGTATAGACAAATAGAGCTAAGGAAACGGTATCCTCTTCAAATAAGCAGAGGATTGATTTCTGGTTCAACTAATCTTTACGTCCTGATCGATCGGGAAGGTTTTGTGGGAATAGGAGAGGCTGCGCCCGGATCGGGAGCCGAGACAGCGGAGATTTGCGAGCGACAGTTACAAAATTTCTTGGACGGTCAAGACATAATTTTAAGTCCTGTTGAGGCATGGGAAGAAGCTCGTTTATCTGGAGTAGCCATGTGTGCCTGGGCTGCTGTGGATGTAGCTATTTGGGACTTACTTGCTCAACAAAGTAAACGACCTCTCTTTCAACTTCTAGGATTACCTCAGCGTTCAGTTCCAACATCTATTACTATTGGTATTATTAGTCCGGAATTGGTGCGAGAGCGTATTTCAGAAATATTAAATCGTACAAATGCAAAAAATCTGAAAATTAAGTTGGGCAATCCTGAGGGAATAGAGGTGGATAAAGCGATGTACGTTGAGGTCCAGAGAGCTATTGAAAATTTTGATGTTTCTCTTCGTGTTGATGCTAATGGTGGATGGTCCCTTTCCAATGCCATCAATATGATTAAGTGGTTAGCAGATCGAGAATGTGAATATGTTGAGCAACCCTTGAAACCTGAAGATGATGATCAATTGCCAAATCTTTACAGGAATAGGGCGTTACCAATTTTCGTTGATGAATCTTGTAATTTCTCATCAGATGTTGCGAAACTCGCTGAATGCGTTGATGGAGTGAATGTGAAATTAATGAAGTGTGGTGGCATTACTGAGGCAGTTCGTATTGTTTCTACTGCTCGCGCACATGGGCTGCAAACTATGATTGGTTGCATGGGAGAATCATCGATTGCGATTGCTGCTGGAGCATCAATAGGGTCTTTATTTGATCATATTGATCTAGATTCGCATCTTAATTTAGATCCTGATCCTGCTGATGGTTTGTCATTAATTAATGGTGTAGTTTCGGTATCGGGTAAATTTGGTCATGGAGCAAATTTAGTATGTTAAAGCCAGAACATTCACTAATCATTCACTTTGATGATCAAATGGGGAAACGGAATGGGAAAATGGGCCATGGTGTTATACGTTTTTCATCTAACTCAATAGTAGGATGTGTCGACAAAGACAGTTATGGGAAGAGCGTCCAGGATGTTTTGGGTTACGGACCTCATTCACCAGTCGTTAAAGATGTTTCTGAATCGCTAGGCTTGGGTGGTAACGTGCTAGTGCTTGGCATGGCACCATCCGGTGGAAGATTGCCTCCATATATGTTTGACGAAGTTGATCGTGCTGTTGAGGGAGGCCTGTCTATCATAAATGGATTACACGAACCCCTGACCAACCGATATCCGGAACTGCAAAAAAAACAGTGGATTTGGGATATCAGAAAAGAACCGAAAAATCTGGGTATCGCAAGCGCACGCGCGGCTTTTTTGCGAAATCGGCGGTTGCTAATGGTTGGAACAGATATGGCGATTGGGAAAATGACTTCAGGTATTAAAATCTGGGAAGAAGCATTGGAAAGAGGTATTAACGCTAAATTCTTAGCTACCGGCCAGATAGGGATTTGTATAAGTGGTAGCGGTATAGCACTAGACTCGATACGAGTTGATTATGCTTGTGGCGCTGTAGAGAAAATGGTTCTTGATAATTCAGATGCAGAGCTTCAAATCATTGAAGGGCAGGGTTCTATTATTCATCCTGGGAGCACTTCGACACTTCCTTTATTGAGAGGCAGTTGCCCTACTCATTTGGTGCTTTGCCATCGAGCAGGAAGCAATCGGCTGGCAGATCACGATATTAGATTTCCTCCACTCTCTCAATTGATAAGTCTCTATGAAGATATTGCATCAGCTTGTGGAGGATTTCCTAAACCGCGCACGGTTGGTATAGCTTTAAATACGTCTATGCTGAAAGATAGCCATGCCGATGATGCGATAGCCAGATTTTCTCAGGAAACTGGGCTTCCTGTTGTCGATCCTTTGCGTGGTAGCGTGCAGTTTTTAGTTGATGCAATATTGGAATAGTAAATGTTTCGATGAGTTATTATTACCCTTTAAGGGTATGAGCTTAACTTAACTAGTGTTGGAAGATATGGAGATATGAGTACAATTAGTTTGAAAAATTACTTCTGGAATTTGTCTTGATCATGCGGGACAGTCGAATCCAATTAATGGATACAACGCTACGTGACGGAGAGCAGACTCAAGGGGTTTCTTTTTCTCCTGATGAGAAAGTTAACATTGCTAGAGCGTTACTCCAGAGTCTCAAAGTAGATCGAATCGAAATAGCGTCCGCTGGTGTTTCGCATGGTGAAAAGGAAGCGGTTACTCAGATTCATAAGTGGGCATCGCAGCTTGGTTTTCTAGAGAAAGTAGAAGTTTTAGGTTTCGTGGATTTCACAAGAAGTGTCGACTGGATTGTGGATACTGGTGGTCGAGTTCTCAATCTTTTGACGAAAGCTAGTGAAAGACATTGCAGAGTTCAGCTTCGAAAAACATTGGACCAACATTTAAGTGATATAGATCAAACGGTATCTTATGCGAGAGAAAATAATCTTCTTGTTAATGTTTACTTGGAAGATTGGTCAAATGGCTATCGAGATAGTCGTGATTATGTTTATAAAATGGTTGATTTTCTGAATAGAATCGAAGTTGCTCATGTGATGTTGCCCGACACTTTGGGCGTTTTTAGCCCTAAGGAAGTTTATGCTAGCGTGGGTGATATGTGTACTCGTTTCCCAAAGCTTAAATTCGATTTTCATCCTCATAACGATTATGGTTTAGCGACGGCTAATGCTATGGCTGCTGTAGAAGCTGGAGTATCGACTATTCATGTGACTTTAAATTGTTTGGGGGAGCGCGCGGGAAATGTATCTCTTGCGGAAGTAGCGGTGGTTTTGCGCGATAAACTTGACATGGAAATCAATGTTGATGAATCAAAAATTCATGATCTTAGTCAGATGGTAGAAAATTTTTCGGGAAAAAGAGTATCAGCTAATGCTCCTATTATTGGATCAGACGTTTTTACACAGACGAGTGGTATTCATGCAGATGGCGATAAAAAGGGCGGGTTATACAAAACTAATTTAAACCCAGAGAGGTTTGGCCGAAAACATAGCTATGCTTTAGGTAAGATGAGTGGTCGAGCATCCCTTTTAAAAAATCTTGAAGAGTTGGGAGTCGAACTTTCTTCCGAGAATCAAGATAAAGTTTTGAAGAAAATTATAGACATTGCTGATACGAAAGCGGTTATTACAAGGGAGGATCTACCATTTATTATTGCCGATATTTTAGAAAGTCGTGAATCCCAGCATGTTGAGCTCATCAGTTGCTCCATTAGCAGTGGTTTTGATACTGAGTCGACCGCTAGTGTTCGAGTACGAATAGGTGAAACCATCCACAAGATCTCAGGATCTGGAAACGGAGGATTCGATGCGTTTAACAACGCTATGAAAAAGGTTTTAGATTCGGATATATTCCGATTCCCAGAGCTTACAGATTTTGAGATTCGTATACCTAAAGGTGGAAACACTAATGCTTTGACAGAATGTTTTATTACTTGGAACGATGGTCAACGGACATTTCGAACGCGAGGAGTCCATGCTAATCAGGTTTTCGCTGGAGTGAATGCTACCGTGCGAATGCTAAACATAAAACACTCTAAAACTAACGGTGAGCAAAATTTAGGACCTCTTCAACGACCTGAATAAGATATGATTTATTTAGTCGTAAGTATCTATACTTATGATGACGATAATTGATTGAGTTGATCTGCTACCCTGTCACCGAATTCGGAAGTACTTATAATTTTTTCATTCTGTTTGTATTTTGAAAGATCAGCGGTGGTGAAGCCGTGAGAGAAGACTGATCGCATAGCACTCCAAAGGTTTTTTGCTTCTTTTTCCATACCAAAACTCATCTCAATCATCATAGCGACAGAGCCGATCATAGAATAAGGATTGGCGACTGCTTTGCCTGCTATGTCAGGAGCAGATCCATGAGATGGTTCATAATATGATTTTTTAGGGCCGACACACGCTGATGGCATTAATCCCAAAGAGCCTAGGATGCCGCCACCTTGATCGCTTAGAATATCACCAAACATATTTTCCATGACCATAACGTCAAATTGCTTGGGATCAAGGCATAAATAGGTCGCAGCAGCATCCACTAGAACGTTTACAATTTCCACGTCTTGATATTCCAGGTTTACTTCATCTACTATTTCGTTCCAAAGGACACTTGATTTCAAAACATTACTTTTGTGAACATTGTGAAGTTTCTTCTTTCGTTTCTGGGCAAGTTTAAAAGCAATTCTTAATACCCTCCGTATTTGATTCTCATTATATTCGAGGGTTTCATGCACAAATCGGAGTCCGTTTGCGTCGATACCTCTCTCCTTACTTCCAAAATATAGTCCCCCGACTAATTCTCTAATAATGATGATATCAATACCATCACCCACAATTTCAGATTTTAGTGGAGAAAAATGGGCAAGTTCTTTTGGAAGATAGACAGGACGGAAGTTAGCAAATGTGTCATAGCGTCGTCGCATGGGCAGTAATGCGCCTCGCTCGGGTTGTTGATCGATAGGGATTTGCTTGGATTCTTCATGACTAAGTCCGATTGGCCCTTTTAAAATCGCATCAGAACTATCGCAGAGTTCAATTGTTTCTCTTGGAAAGGCGGCTCCAGTATCGAAATATGCCTGTGCTCCGAAAGGCGCTTCGATTAACTCAAAATTTACTTTGTTTCTTTTAGCTATTAGGCGGAGTATTTTTAGAGCTTCATCAGTAATTTCAGGGCCAATTCCATCGCCTGCTAGAATAGCTATTTTATATTTTTCCATAGGTTTTTTCTTAGCTTTTGTTGTTTTTATCCTGTGCTACTTTTACGATGATTACGAACGACTTCCCAGGCTCGTTGAATTTCTTTGGTTTTGTCAGTCGCAAGCTTAATCATTTCTTCTGGCAAGCCTTTTGATACTAATTTATCTGGGTGATGCCTGCTCATTAGACGCCGGTAAGCAGTTTTAATATTCGCGTCACTCGCTTCAGGTTTAACACCGAGGACTTGATATGCATTTTCCAATGACTTTTCTTGGTTAGTGGAATTATAATCAGTGCCTCGGATGAAATTGATTAGTCGCTCTACTTGGTTAGAGTCAAAGCCGAGCACTTGCGCTGAGTAAAGTAGAATCTGATTTTCTGCTGGATCAACCTGGCCGTCTGCTAATGCCGCTTGGACCTGTATTTCCAAAAACATCCTAAGTAGGGTAACTCTTCGATGACACTCTCGTTTAAATTGCTCCAATACCTCATCGAGAGGAAAGTCAGATTGCTTGCCTTTTTCAAAAAGGCTAATTGCTGCTTCACATTGGGACGTTGTTAGTTGCATTTGAGTCATTAGAGCCTTTGCAGCTTGGATTTCTTTTGCTGAAACATGGCCGTCTGATTTTGCCAAATGACCCATTACCGAAAATGTGGCGGTAAAAAAAGCTGCTTGAGTTCTTTCTTGATTTCCGGGAAGGAATCCCGCTGATCCTTGACGTTTCCTTCGAGCGTCAAATTGATGACCAACTGAGCTACCCAGTAGTGCTCCTAATGGCCCACCGAGCATAAATCCAACTGTTCCGCCTATAAGTTTGCCCCACCATGCCATTTTCGAATTCTCTAGTTTTTAGTTTAAGTTGGATGACTAATTGTACGCGACTGAAGAAACAGTTTGCCAAATTTCGAATCTTAATCGCATCTAAGGTGTTAGCTGAGATTTTCGTCCACCGCGTAATGTTACTAGCTCTTCAGCTGCAGTAGGGTGTATAGCAACCGTGTTATCAAAGTCTGATTTGCAGGCTCCCATAGTGACTGCGACGGCAAACCCTTGAATTAACTCATCTGCGGAGTCTCCTATAACGTGACATCCTAATATTTTTTGCTCTGAGCCGACTGTGATTAATTTTATGAATGTGGGTAATTTTTGCTGAAGAGGCCCATAGAATATATTGGTAAATCGCGATTCATAAATCTTTACCTCATCACAGCCAAACTGAGAAACAGCTTCTTGTTCTGTAATACCTACGGTGCCTATTGGCGGATGCGAAAAAATGACGCTGGGTATATTCTCGTAGCTAAGCTTAGCATTGGTTTGATTTCCGAAAATTCTATCAGCGAGCTTTCTGCCTGCGGCAATTGCTACGGGTGTTAGATTATTTTTTCCAGTAACATCGCCTACCGCATAAATTCCTTCAACATTTGTGTTTTGATATTTGTCTACAATTACATGGTCATTAAAGTCAGTTTTGATCCCGGCTGTCTTCAAGTTAAGGTCCTGAACATTTGGATCTCTTCCGATAGCCCATATTAGCTTATCAAAAGGCCCATGTTTTTTTTGATTAGATTCCACATATATCTTATCAGTTGAATCGCGTCGAACTTTTTTCACGTTTGTTTCAGGGACGATATCGATTCTATTTTTCGACATTAGTTCCATGATGCTTTGTTGAAGAAGTAAATCAAAGTTAGACAAAAGAGTTTGTTTTCGAATTAACATGGTGACTTTACTTCCTAGAGAATTTAGGACACCAGCAAATTCAGTGGCGATGTAGCCAGATCCAACAATCAATACATTGGTTGGTTGTTGTTGTAAATCAAAAAATCCGTCACTGCTAATGCCGAAATGAGAGCCTTCAATTTTTGGAATTTTGGGTATTCCGCCGGTCGCTATCAAGATATGATTTGCTTCGATTAGGTCTGGACCCACAAAAACTTGGTGCGCATTATCAGAAAAAGATGCCCACCCTTTTATCACGTCTACTCCAGATGATACTAAATTCTTGTGGTATATACTATTAAGCCGTTTTACATAGGTATCGCGTCGTTCTTTTAATGTGTACCAATCAAATTCTTTTTGGTATATATCAAAACCATATTCGTTTGCATGATTTAGTGTTTCCCTTATTCTGGAGGCATTCCACATCACTTTTTTTGGGACACAACCGACGTTGACACAAGTTCCGCCAAGTTTGCCACTCTCCACAAGCGCAACTCTAGTTCCGTATTCAGCAGCTCTACGGGCCATAGCAATGCCACCGCTACCACCTCCTATTACAAGCAGATCATATTTGTTTTTCATAGCATTAGTACCACCCAGGGAAAGTACCTGTTATTATGTCGTTCAAATCTATAATGCGCCGTACAGTGGAAGTTCAGAAGTTGACACCGTGATACGTGTCTGTGTCAATAAAAATTTTGTGAGGGCTCTAAAAGTATGGAAAATCCACTACTAGACTTCAGTGATCTGCCAAGGTTTGCGGAGATTAAGTCTTATCATGTTGAAGAGGCTCTCGATTTTCTTTTAGATCAAAGTCGGATGACGATAACTAAGTTATCGAAAATTTCAGAAGAACCAGACTGGGAAAATTTTGTGAAACCTCTAAACGAAATTTCTGAAAAGATAGATCGTTTATGGTCGATTGTTTCGCATATTAATGCAGTATGCGATTCTTCTGATTTTCGATCAGCCTATGAGAGCAGCTTAAAAAAATTGACTCTTTATAAATCTGAGGTTGGGCAGAATCAGGATCTTTACATCGGGTATAAGGCAGTTCAAGACAATATGCAGCTAGCGAGCTTGGATGCTGCAAAACAAAAAGTGATAAAAAATACAATTAGAGATTTTAGGTTGAGTGGCGTAGATCTCTCGAACAAAGATCGGACGAAGTTTAGAAATAATTCTGAGAAATTAGCATCGCTTGCTAATCGTTTTGAGCAAAATTTATTGGATGCTACCGATAGTTGGTATCTCGACGTCTCTGATCAAAAAGATTTAGTTGGTTTGCCCAATTCTGCTGTAGCATTAGCTAAGCAGACCGCTGAATCAGCTGGTTTCGAAGGCTGGCGTTTTACATTGCATGCTCCTTCTTACATACCATTCATGATGTTTTCCGAGCGTCCCGAGTTGAGACGTGAAATATATACGGCCTATGTTACTCGTGGTAGCGAGATAGGGCCCAATTCTGGGAAGTGGGATAACAGTAAAATTATGGAAGATATTCTAGACTTACGGTTAGAACAGGCAAACTTGCTTGGATATCCCCATTACTCAGATTATGCATTGGTTACCCGAATGGCAACTGAGAGGAGTACTGTAGATGATTTTCTTGATGATCTTCTGAACCGGACCAAGCCTCAAGCTGAAATTGAGCTTAAAGAACTTTCTAAGTTTGCTTCAGAAAATGATAACGACTTCGCTTTAGAAGCATGGGATTTTCCATATTGGTCAGAGCGCTTACGTCAATCGCGCTACCAATTTAACCAAGAAGAGGTGCGTCCTTTCTTTCCATTACCCCGCGTTCTTGAAGGAATGTATGAGATTGTGAGGCGTTTGTTTGGCATCACCATCAGGCCTGCCGCCCAATCGCCTCAAATGTGGCATATTGATGCGATGTATTTCGAGATTATAGATGTCGAAGGCGAGCTTAGAGGTAGTTTTTATTTAGATCTTTACGCTCGCCCAAATAAAAGGGGTGGTGCATGGATGGGTGATTGTATAAGTCGTCATGTTAAGGCTGATGGGCAACAACAAAAACCGGTTGCTTTTATGACATGTAATTTTTCTCCACCGTTAGGAGATCAGCCATCGTTATTGACTCACGAGGATGTTCTTACACTATTCCACGAATTTGGCCATGGCCTGCATCATATGTTAACTCAAGTAAATGAACCTGCTGTTTCGGGGATAAATGGTGTACCTTGGGATGCGGTTGAATTACCGAGCCAGTTCCTTGAGAATTGGTGCTGGGAAAGTGATGGTTTGGATCTAATTTCCGGGCATGTTGTGACTGGAGAAAAGGTACCATTGGAGCTTTTAAATAAGCTGAAAAACGCTAGGAATTTCCAATCTGGGCTACAGATGGTCAGGCAATTAGAATTTTCAGTATTTGATTTTAGATTGCATTCTGAGTGGGGAGCCAAAAATCATTCAATTCAAGATGTTCTTGATAATGTTCGCAATGATGTTTCGGTTGTCAAAGTGCCCGAATTTAATAGATTTCAACACTCTTTTTCGCATATTTTTGCAGGAGGATATGCCGCTGGGTACTATAGTTACAAATGGGCAGAAGTTCTTTCGGCAGATGCGTTCAGTCGATTTGAAACTGAAGGTCTTTTCGACCAGACATCGGGTAGGGCTTTTTTACGTGAAATTCTAGAACCAGGAGGTGTCAAAGACCCTATGTCTATGTTTGTAGCCTTCCTTGGGCGGAAACCTTCAGTCGATACACTGCTCCGCCATCTCGGCTTTGTTCCGTGAAAATAGCATCAGCTAAGGGGCTGAATTGTCTACTAGAGCAATTAAGCTTGGTGATTCTCGTATCCATTTTGTTATACTTGTTCCAGTTTTAATAGATCTTATCCAAAATTCATCATGTACTTTTGGTCTATCTTGATTTCGGTTTGAGGAATTTATGCTAGAAGAAAAAGAAAATAAGCGCCGCCGCCGGTTTTTGACCGCAATGACATCGATTTTAGGGTTGGTAGGAGCAGGCAGTTTGGTCGGATCATTTGTATCGAGCATGCGGCCTAGTGCGCGAGCGCGAGCTGCAGGCGCACCGGTTGAAGTTGACATAAGTCTGCTTCAAGATGGTCAGATGTTGGTAGTAGAGTGGAGAGGTAAGCCAGTCTGGATCATCAGAAGATCTAACCAAATGATTGATGGACTTAGCCAATTAAGAGAAAAGCTCGCTGATCCTGACTCGGATATTCCGCAGCAACCTGCCTATGCTCAGAACGAATTTCGCTCAATTCGTCCCAATATCTTAGTAGTACTAGGTGTTTGTACCCATCTTGGTTGTGCTCCGACAAAAAATTTTAAACTCGGAGCATCTTCTGGGTTAAGTGACGATTGGAAGGGTGGATTTTTTTGTCCATGTCATGGTTCAAAATTTGATTTAGCGGGACGAGTTTATAAAAACGTTCCAGCACCTACAAATCTTGAAGTACCGCCGTATTCATTTATTTCTGATAATCGCGTTTTGATAGGTGTAGGCAAGGAAGGAGGATCAGTTTGATGTCCGGTTTAATTCGTTGGATGGATGAGCGATTTCCCGTTACTAAAGTATGGAAAGAGCATTTTTCTGAATACTATGCACCGAAGAACTTTAATTTTCTCTATTATTTTGGCGCGATTTTAACAATAATTTTAGTTCTTCAGATTGTTACTGGAATTATCCTAACAATGCACTACAAGCCTGATGTTGAATTAGCTTTCGCCTCGGTCGAGTATATTATGCGGGACGTCCCTGCTGGATGGTTTGTGCGTTATTTACATTCCGTTGGGGCATCGATGATTTTTGTAGCTCTCTATATCCATATGTTTCGGGGTCTTATGTATGGTTCTCATAAATCGCCTAGAGAGCTCATTTGGTTGCTTGGAATGCTTTTATATGTGGCCATGATGGCGGAAGCATTCTTTGGTTATTTATTGCCATGGGGCAACATGTCATATTGGGGGGCGCAAGTCATTGTTTCGTTATTCGCTGCTATTCCATTTATAGGTGAAGGACTAGCAGAGTGGATTCGTGGTGATTATGTGATATCAGACGCAACGCTAAATAGATTTTTTGCATTCCATGTAATTCTCTTACCTTTATTACTCGCTCTATTAATATATTTGCATATAGTTGCATTGCATAAGGTCGGTTCTAATAATCCCGACGGAGTGGAAATAAAGAAGCAAAAAGATGCTACCGGTAAACCTTTGGATGGAGTTCCCTTTCATCCCTACTACACAATCAAAGACACATTTGGCATCGGCATATTTTTTACGGTTTATTTGTCCATAGTATTTTTTATTCCAGAATTTGGTGGTTGGTTTTTAGAAAAAGATAATTTTGCACCGGCAGATATCCTACAGACCCCACCAGATATAGTGCCTCTCTGGTATCTGACTCCTTACTACTCGATACTACGCGCTGTTACTTTTGAGTGGTTACCCGGCGGGGCTAAGCTTTGGGGAGTTATTGCGATGGGAGCGGCAATCGTCATTTTCTTCTTTTTGCCATGGTTAGATCGCTCTAGAGTAAGATCGATTCGTTATCGGGGGTGGATGTATAAAACCATGCTCACTCTTTTTGTTGTAAATTTTGTTATGCTCGGTTTTTTAGGTACTCGAAACCCGGGCCACATAGATTTGTTCTGGCTTAAGAATGTAACTTGGGCACAGATCGGGCTTGTTGTTTATTTTGCATTCTTTTTTCTTATGCCTATATATACTCGATTGGATAAGACTCGACCTGAACCGGATCGGCTAACAAAATGATAGCAAGATATATAATATTTCTGCTTTATGTTTTCTTCGGAAGTGTCGCATGGGCCGCTGGTGGTAGTGATGCTAATTTAGATTCAGCCAGTATCAACTTAAGTGATAGACAATCTTTACAGAGAGGGGCGAGGACTTTTGTCAATTATTGTCTTTCGTGTCATGGTGCTTCTTATATGCGTTACGAACGAATGGCAAATGATCTAGGGATTAGCGAGGAACTTTTGCGAAAGAATTTGATGGGCAGGACTGACAAGCCAGGGGATTTAATGGTTTCTCGTATGCCAGCAGATGGAGCTGCGCAATGGTTCGGAGTCGCCCCACCTGACCTTAGCCTAACCGCTCGCTATAGGAAACCTGATTGGATTTATACTTATATGAGGAGTTTTTATGTAGATGATACTTCTCCAACTGGTTGGAATAACGTTTTGTATCCGAACGTCGCTATGCCCAATGTTTTGTATGAATGGCAAGGTTATAGAAAAGCTTATTTCGATGAAGAGCAAGGCATAGAATTTAAAAAGTACGGGACATTATCTGGTGGCGTGATGACTGCTGAAGAGTTTGATGTAGCTGTTAACGATCTTACTAATTTCATGGTTTACCTTGCCGAGCCAGCTAAGCTTGTTCGATATCGGATCGGATTGTGGGTTGTAATTTTTATGGTAATTTTTACTATATTTGCTTACTTCTTGAAAAGGGAATATTGGCGTGATGTTGATTGATCTACTTTATCGAGTTAAAACAGCGAGAGGGTAGGAGATTATGAAACTTTTTTCTGAGCCTTTATGTTTATATGGACACACATGTAGGTTGGTCATGAGAGAAAAGGATGCGGAGTCTGACTTTCATTTTTTTACAAAAGACCATCCAGCGGATGAGCTGAGCGAGATTAATCCCTATGGCGAGTCACCAACGTTAGTTGATCGAGATTTTGTCTTGTACAATGTTATTGTTATAAACGAATATCTAGATGAGAGACTACCACATCCTCCCTTAATGCCAATTGATCCTGTTGGCAGGGGTCGGGCTAGATTATTAATTTATCGTTTGCAACGCGATTGGTTAGATAATGTTCAAGCTCATATGGTCAACAGTCAAAAATTTGATCAAAAGCACCGGCTTGAATTAGCAGATGGTTTGTCGGCAATGTCCACCATTTTTTCTAATCAAGATTATATTTTAGGAGATGAGATGACTTTGGCTGATTGTTATGTAGCACCTCTCTTGTGGCGTCTATCTTTGTTGGGTATTGACTTACAAAAACAAGGCGTTCGACTTGAAGAATATAGTGAAAGGTTATTCTCGCGCGAATCGTTTCAACAAAGTCTTAGTGATGAGGAGCGCGAATTACGACGATAGAGAAAAGTCTAGGATAAATGAATTGAAAGTATCAAATTAATATGGATAAAAAAAAAGAAACCTTAATTTCCACGCAGCCGTATCTAATTCGTGCCATTTGGGATTGGGCTGTCGATAATGGTTTAACTCCCCAGTTACTTGTTGATGTAGAAGTAGAAGGAGTTGTGGTTCCCTCTGGTTATACCCAAGATGGGAAAATTCTTTTCAATGTGAATAATAGTGCTGTAGATTCCCTGGAATTAGGCAATGAAATTATTTCTTTTTCGGCTAGATTTGGTGGCGTTTCACAAGCTGTCCGATTTCCCGTCAGATCTGTTCTTGCAGTTTTTGCGAGGGAAAATGGTCATGGTTATTATTTTCGAGAAAGCGAAATCGGATCCGAAATAGAAGATAATGTTACTTCGGTTGGTGAGAGCCAGGGTATTTCTGAGTCCGCAGAAGTTAAACAGCCTCATCTTTATGTGGTTAAGTGAAAAATTTTTTGGAATCTAACGGTTTAACGTTATGAGTTTCGATTCAATACATGGCACTACTATTTTATCTGTTCGGCGAAGTAGTCAGGTTGTTATTGGAGGTGATGGTCAGGCATCGATGGGCGACACGATAATGAAAGGCAATACTCGAAAAGTTCGTCGTCTATTTGATGACAAAGTCATTGCTGGCTTTGCAGGCAGTACCGCTGATGCTTTTACGTTATTCGAACGTTTTGAGGATAAGCTACAAAAACATCAGGGGAATTTAGTACGTTCAGCTGTAGAACTAAGTAAGGATTGGCGTACCGACCGCATGTTAAGGCGACTTGAGGCTTTGCTAGCTGTAGCGGACAGCACAACTTCTCTTATTATCACTGGTAGTGGTGATGTCATTGAGCCAGAACATGGGATCATGGCAATTGGATCGGGTGGAACTTATGCAAAAGCTGCTGCGCTTGCGCTTCTTAAAGAGACAGAGCTTGATGCGAAAGTGATTGTAGAACGAGCGCTATCTATAGCCGCAGATATCTGTATTTACACCAATAGTGAGTTCACCATTGAGGAACTAAAAGGTTAGTTAATCAAATGTCTATGACGCCACGTGAAATAGTTCAAGAAATAGACAAGCATATTGTAGGACAGGCAGCTGCCAAAAGATCTGTGGCGGTGGCTCTTCGCAATCGTTGGCGAAGAGCGCAGGTTAAGGATGAGGCGTTACGGGCTGAAATCACTCCAAAAAATATACTTATGATTGGGCCCACAGGTGTAGGTAAAACTGAAATATCTAGGCGATTAGCGCGACTCGCTAAGGCACCGTTTATAAAGGTAGAGGCAACGAAATTTACTGAAGTCGGTTATGTTGGGCGTGAAGTAGATTCTATAGTTAGAGATCTGGTGGATATGTCAATCAAGATGTCGCGAGAGGATGCAATTGAAAGAGTTCGTTCACGTGCCGAAGATATTGCTGAAGAGAAAATACTAGATGCTCTTTTGCCTCCTGCTCGTGACAGGAATTGGGAGCAAGGAACTAAAGAGGGAGTGGATCCTACAGGGGACAAAGACGGAGCAGCTCGACAGCGTTTCAGAAAGCTGTTTAGAGAGGGCAAACTTGATGAAAAGCATGTTGAAATTGAAGTCAGTAGCCCAAAAATGGGCGTAGAAATTATGGCTCCTCCAGGTATGGAGGAAATGACTGGACAATTACAAAATATGTTCCAAAATCTTGGAGGACAACAAACTCGAAGTCGAAAAGTTTCTGTATTCGAGGCAGCACGTTTGTTAACCGAAGAAGCTGCTGCAAATCTGGTAAACGATGATGATATAAAACAAGAAGCTATTGACCGAGTCGAACAGAACGGAATTGTTTTTCTCGATGAGTTGGATAAGATTGTTGGTAGAAATAATCAGCAGGGAGCGGATGTATCTCGCGAAGGGGTACAACGAGATTTGTTACCATTAATCGAGGGCTGTACTGTTAGCACCCGATATGGAATGGTTCGAACTGATCATATTCTTTTTATTGCGTCTGGCGCCTTTCAGATGAGTAAACCCTCAGATTTGATTCCTGAATTACAAGGGCGGCTTCCGATACGTGTAGAATTGGATGCGCTTAGCTCAAGTGATTTTGTACGTATTCTTACAGAACCTTACGCATCCTTAACTCAACAATACTCGGCATTATTGAAGGCTGATGGTCTGAATCTAGAGTTTGTAGCAGACGGAGTTACTAGAATAGCCGAAGTCGCATGGCAGGTGAATGAAAGGACAGAAAACATTGGCGCACGGAGATTACATACAGTCATGGAGAGATTGCTTGAGACTGTATCTTTTGATGCAGCTGATAGATCAGGCGATACCGTCCAAATAGATAGGGATTACGTAGATCAGCATTTATCTAATCTAGTGGAGGATGAAGATTTGTCTCGTTATATTCTTTAAAAAGTTTCGGGCGGTAAAACAGCAACTGAAAAATTAACCTTTACCTTTATTCAACCATTTCAATTCTATCCGCAGTGCCTAGGGTTACACTCACTCCATCCAAAGTTACAAACCGGCGCCCCTCAATATCTTTTTGATATGCTTGATAGGTTATGACCTCTCCTTGGTTATCAGTTACACGCACATTTATGATTCGATGTTGCTCATTCCAGTTAAGTACAAAAATCAGTGTAGATATTGCGATGATCACTCCTAAAAGGGAGTAAATTACTAAATTGGATGAGCGCTCCTCTTTTTGTGTTGATTCGGGCGTATGTTTTGTTGCTGTAGTTTGAGGTTGTTTCACTCTAAAAATAAGGGCAACGAGTAGAATGACGGCAAGAGTTATAAGAATTTTTAGTAGCATCGATATATTACTTCCCTAAAACTCCTTAGATTCAATAACATCAGAAGGTAATTGAAGATAGAAGCCAGATTGCTTTAATTCTGAAATAACTTTATTGGTAGATGCTTGCGCTAATTTTGTACTTGCAGATATTTCCAACTCTATTACTATTTCTAACATTCCTAATAAATCCAATAGAGGAGTGGGAACTCTAGATAAGTCATTCTCGTTTTCCAAAAATAGATAGGTATCTGCTTTCTTGGTAGCTTTGTAGATAATGCAGTTCAAAAATTAGGCTCTTTAAATTTTTTTATATAGTTCTATTATTCTGGCTGTTCAACCCTTATTTTTTCCGCCCCAAAGCCAAGACCAGCTAATTTTACGATCTGTATGCTCACGATTAGCTACTGATGTAAATTCGCGTTTTTTACTTCCAACATATAATTGTCTTGGGCGACCAATTCTAGATTCGGGAGATTCCATCATCTCTTTCCAGTGAGCAATCCATCCAACTGTCCTTCCAATAGCGAAAAGTACTGTAAACATATTGACAGGAAAACCTATAGCTCTAAGAATTATTCCAGAATAAAAATCAACATTAGGATATAGTTTTTTTTCCTGAAAATAAGCATCCTTCAATGCAATTTCCTCTAGGGCCATCGCTAGATCCAATGTCGCGTCATGTATTCCCAACTCATCCAGCACTTCGTGACACGTTTTGCGTAAAACCTCAGCGCGTGGATCATAATTCTTGTAAACGCGGTGTCCAAAGCCCATCAAACGAAAGCTATCTTCTGGATCTTGAGCTTTTTTTATATATTTTCCAATCCTATCTTTCGTACCAATTTCATGTAGCATATTTAGTACAGCTTCATTTGCTCCACCATGAGCTGGCCCCCAAAGTGAGGCAATACCTGCGGCGACACAGGCAAATGGATTAGCTGCAGATGAACCAGCTAATCGCACTGTGGAGGTTGATGCATTTTGTTCATGGTCAGCATGGAGTATAAGAATACGATTCATAGCACGTGCTAGCACGGGATTTATGTCATATTCACGAGTTGGCACACTAAACATTAGTCGCAATACATTTTCTGAGTAGTTTAGATTATTCATTGGGTAAGGGAAGGATTGACCAAGGGAGTATTTATAGGCATATGCTCCGATCGTTGGCATTTTCGCTATTAATCGATGTGCGGCTTTCATTCTTTGCATAGGGTCATTAATGTCAGTGCTATCATGATAGAAAGCTGACAATGCACCGACTACCCCTATCATTATTGCCATAGGGTGGGCGCTGCGCATAAATCCACTGTAAAAGCGAACAAGTTGTTCATGTAACATTGTGTGGTTACTGATTTCATGATCAAATTCTGATTTTTCTTCTGGTGAAGGAAGTTCGCCATGTAGTAGTAAATAACATACATCGGTGTAATCGGTATTACGTGCAAGGTCTTCTATTGCATAACCACGATGTAACAATATTCCTGCATCTCCATCTATATAAGTAATTTCGGATGTACAGGAAGCAGTTGAGGCGAAGCCTGGATCGTAGGTAAATACTCCAGCTTGATTAAATAGTTTTCTAGTATCGAGAACTTTAGGGCCGACAGTTCCATAAAGTGTTGGAAATTCCCAGGATTTACCCGTTTCATTGTCGGTTAACGTAAATGAGTGCCGAACAGACTTTGCAGGACGGCTAGTATTATTTTTGTCGGGTTTTGCCATAGGAGACTCCTTCATCTTTACTATTGTAATTATAAAAACAGTTGCACTAACATCAAGCATCTATGATGTTAGTTATACCTTACTCTATACATAAAATTATCTATTCAATGTGGCAAAATTATGCATAAATCCAAATTATCTTTGTATTATTGATCCTGTTTACAAAAAAATAACCTTTTTCGTTAATAAATTTTATATCAATGAGACAATCAACCCCATTCGAAAAGCCAGAAACTTTAAAAATTGTCACTTCAGTAGGTGAATTGGCTGGACTAAAATGGGGTGACTCTAATCAAAAATTGATTTTAGCACTTCATGGTTGGTTAGATAATGCTGCTAGTTTTAGTTTACTTGCTCCGCTTCTCGAAAATGCTCAAGTCGTAGCAATTGATTTGCCAGGTCATGGGCATTCTGAGCATTATAAATTCTCAGACCATTATCAATTTATCGATTACATTCCGACTGTTCTGCAGTCAATCAAATTCCTGGGTTGGAAAAGTTGTATTTTGTTAGGCCATTCTTTGGGAGGTGCGATTGCTACATTTGTTGCTGTGGCAGATCCGTCAATAGTGACTCATTTAATCCTATTAGATGGTCTAGGACCGCGTGCAGAAGTAGCTTCCAAGGCGGCTATTCAACTGAAAAAAGCAATTCGTAGATCCCAAACAACCCATACCAATGTTTCCCGCAAAGTCCACGCAAATGTTGAGGCAATGATAGATGCTCGACTACAGGTTAACCGAATTAGTAGAGAAGGAGCGCGGATCATTGTGGAGCGGAACGCTATGGAGTGGAATAATGGGTTTCGTTGGCGTACGGACCCTCGATTATTGTGGTCGAGCCCACAGTATATGATTGAGGAACAGGTACTAACAATTTGTAGAGCCAACAAAGTTCCGACACTTCTGGCGATGGCTAAAGATGGGTACCTACAGAGTCGCCCTGAAACTGGCCATAGAATAAAAGCATTTTCGGATATCCGGGTAGTTGAATTTCAAGGGAACCATCATTTTCACTTAGATAATCCTGCGCCTATCGCTGAAGAAATAAATTTGTTCCTCTCGTAAGCATCTTGCTCAGTTTTAATCATGCTGTATAAAGGGTTGAATTATATAGTCCTAGATATTAGGGGTTTATTTACACAAAAGTATTAAAATCACAAAAGATATGATGTTGCTGACTTGTATTATAAGTAGAAAGCCCCCATATGATGGGCAAGCTAGATAAGCACTTGTTATAATGGTATTGTGTAGTTATGTTTTTTTTATTTTTGGGAAAGCGAATACATGTCTAAAAAAAGTATTTATAGAATTATTTTCCAAAGCCAGGGAAATGTATATGAGGTTTATGCACGAGAGGTAACTCAGGGGGCAATGTTTGCGTTTGTGGAGATCGGAGATATCAGTTTTGGCGAGAGATCAAATTTAGTCCTAGACCCCTCAGATGAAAAATTAAAGGCTGAATTTAGTGGAGTCAAGCGCACTTACATTCCCTTGCATTCAGTAATTAGAATAGATCAAGTTGAAAAAGAGGGTCGATCTAAGGTCAGGCCAGGTGGTGATTCAGAAGGTGGAAATGTCGCGTCTTTTCCAATACCTATGAAGCCCCCAGCAGTAGAGTGAGTTTTTACAGACTTATTTCATCTCTAGGCAAAACCCAGTGCTTCCCAAGCCACAGTAACCACCAGGGTTTTTTGAGAGGTATTGTTGGTGATGGTCTTCTGCGTAATAAAATGTATTGGCTTCTTTTATCTCAGTAGTTATATCTAATTTGTTAGATGCTGTGAGAATTTCGCCGTAACGATTCTTTGTGTTAGTTGCAAGTTCTTTCTGTGCTTCGTTGTAAGTGTATATGCAAGATCGATATTGGGTTCCAATATCATTTTGTTGTTGCATTCCCTGTGTGGGATCATGACCTTCCCAAAAAGTTTTTAATAATGTTAGATAATTAATTTTGGTTGGATCAAAAACAATTAATACTACTTCGGCGTGCCCAGTTAATCCACTACATACTTCTTCGTATGTAGGATTGGGTGTGTATCCGCCAGCATAGCCCACAGCTGTTGTGTAAACACCATCTTTAATCCAAAAGATCCTTTCAGCGCCCCAAAAACAACCCAGCCCAAAAAGAGCGAGTTGGCATTCTTTTGGAAATGGCGGCTTGATAGTACGTTGATGAACATGATGTAAATTATTTACGCATAAAGGTTCGTTTCGCCCTTGTAATGCTTTTTCTTTAGATGGGAGATTTTGTCGAAAAAAAATCATATGGGGTATCGTGTTTGTGGTTAAAAATTAGTCGCTTGGGCAACAGTTACTCTGGGATGACCAGATAAATCATAGTGATGAACTATAGATTTGAATTGCGCAGCATATAGCAGTTTTTTAACAGATTCTTTTTGTTTATGCCCATGTTCTAATATTAACCAACCATTTGATTTTAAGGACTTGGGTGCATCAGCGATGACCCTTTGAAGTGCTGACATGCCATTGTTTCGGCTGAATAGAGCTAAATCAGGTTCAAATTTTGTTTGTCTTACGTCAAGATCAGGATCATTTATTCTTATATACGGCGGATTGCATACGATAATTGAATAAAAAAGGTTTGGAACGGCATTTAGCCAATCTCCAGACTTAAAGGTAATATTTTGTGTGTTACACTTTTCTGCATTTTTTTTCGCTACTTTTAGTGCTTTGTTTGAGAGATCAGTTGCTGTAATTTGTGCTTTTGGGAATTCAGTTGCTAGTGCTATAGCTATAGCGCCACTTCCTGTTCCCAGATCAAGTATCTGCAATAACTTATCAGTTTTCATTTTATCAATTACACATTCTACAAGTAACTCGGTTTCTGGCCTCGGAATTAAAGTATCTTTAGTTACCTTTAGAGTTAGAGACCAAAATTCTTTTTCACCGGTAATATAAGCAATCGGTTCGCCCGCATATCTTCTATCCAGCAAGTTCTCTAATTTTTTTAGTTGTTCCGAATTGAGAAATATGGGAGCGCCAGTTAAGACAGTGATTTTATCAATACCACATACATGACGTAGAATAATTTCGGCGTCGAGGGATGGTGAACTAGTTGCAGAAGATAGGCGATCAATAGCATGCTTTACCCACATATTAACTGTTGGAATAGTCATGTGTCTGCTAGAGAGGAAAGTTGTTCTGTTTGATATCTGGTGATAATTGGGTCAATAATTTGGGTTAGATCACCAGAAAGAATTTCATCAAGCTTATAGAGTGTCAGACCGATGCGATGATCAGTAACTCTCCCTTGAGGGAAATTATATGTTCGTATTCTTTCTGATCGATCACCGGTACCTATAAGTGATCGTCTCGTTGCATCTACTTCATTTTTTTGTTTCTGGATTTGGGACTGAAGTAATCGAGCTTTTAGAACTGACATTGCTCGGGCTTTGTTCTTATGCTGAGATCTTTCATCTTGACACTCTACTACTATACCGCTCGGTAAATGAGTAATTCGTACTGCAGAATCTGTACGATTGACATGCTGACCACCAGCACCAGAAGCTCTATAGGTATCAATCCGTAGATCATTGTTCGAGATATCTATATCATCAATTTCTTCAGCTTCAGGAAGAATAGCAACGGTACAGGCTGAAGTATGTATTCGACCTTGGGTTTCAGTTTCTGGAACGCGCTGAACGCGGTGTGCTCCAGATTCAAATTTCAAACGCGAAAAAACTTTTTTACCAATTATTTTTACGATTATTTCCTTATACCCACCATGTTCTCCAGAATTTTGATTGGTGATTTCTACTGTCCATTTCTGCTTTTCTGAAAAAGCGGTATACATGCGAAAAAGATCACCTGCAAATAGTGCAGCTTCATCTCCGCCTGTACCTGCCCGTATTTCAAGATAGATATTTCTGCCATCATTCGGATCTGTCGGAAGTAGGAGAAGTTTCAGTTTGTCTTCTTCATCAGAAACTATTTTTTTAAGTCGCGAGAGTTCGTCTTGGGCAAGTCGTCGAATCGATGGGTCTGGATCTTCAAGCATACTAAGCGCTTGTTCGGTTTCTGTGTTTACAGCTCTGCAAAGAGTATATTGGTTTACAACAGGTTCGATCTCAGAAAGTTCAATAGATAATTTTCGAAAATTTCCATGATCTGAGACAATATTTGGATCGGATAGAAGAACATTTAATTCCTCCATACGATCTTTAAGTAGATCTAATCTTTTTTTGATGGTAATGTTCATTTTAAATAAAGTAGATGGAGATACAGATTTTTTTGGATAATTTTTGTTTATTGGGACACCAAAGCCCTAAGAGATGCACTTTATTCCTCTAATTTTGATCTATGTTCTGTTATTCTCCGAACTGCACCTTGGATTTTCTCACACCTGACAACTATTTTCTGCATGATGGAGAAAGAAGCTCAATTGGCGCTAAAGTCAACATTTCACTTAGTTTTTAAACTAGTTATAGCAGGTTTGGTCTTTTTAACTTTTCCAGTTTGGGCTCAAGATAAACAACATCTTGAGCCAGAGATAGACCTCGTGCTGCCGACTAGCAGCAGCCTGGCGACAAAAAAATCTTTCATTTACAATCACCTCTTAGCTGATATAGCAAGAGATCGTGGATTCGTAAATACCGCATCTGAGGCTATGGCCGTAGCTGGTCGATTAAGCAGAGATCAAAAGATTCTGAACCGTGCCTACAATTTTGCTATGGATGCTCAGCGAGCTGATTTAGCCTTGGAAATGGCTAGAGAACTTGTTAGTCTAGGTCTAGATTTATCTCGCTCTCAAGTAATGTTACTTCGCGCCTACATTGCTTTGGATGAACCAGATAAAGTGCTTGAGGTTTTGGTTACACTTCTAGAGCGAAAGAACTCGGATGTTGATTTAGTAATTAGGTATGTAGGTGAAGTCTTCAGTTCACTCGAAAATCCCGGGCGTTGGATCATTGTTATGGATCGCCTAATTGAGCATTTTCCAAATCGCCCGGAAGTCTATCTCGTGCATGCATTCGTTTCCTATCGATCAGGCGAAACAGAAAAAGCGCATATATCCCTTAATAAGGCGCTGGAATTGCGGCCTGGATGGGAAGAGGCAGCGGTATTTAAGTTAATTTGGTGGAGTGAAATTGATGCGCGTCGAGTAATCAAAACTTTTTCCGAGGATTTTCTTGTGCGTTTTCCTAATAGCGACCGCCTTCAATTGGCATTTGCTCGTTTATTACTGCGGTGGGGGGATATATCTGATGCACTTCGAAATTTTTCAGAGTTGATAGAAAGACAGCCAGAGAATATAGATGCAATTTTTGCAATTGGCCTTATATACCTGCAAGAAAGTAGATATCAATTGGCGACAGAAATGTTTGAGCGGTACCTCAAAATTAAACCAGATAGCGACCAAGTACGCTTGTATTTAGCACGAATTGCTAGAGAAGAGGGAAGGTATGAAGCGGCTTTAGAGTGGCTATCGTCAATATATAGTCAAAATTTCCGATTTGAAGCCCAACTGGAGGTGGGTCGTGTAATTTCGGATCAAGGACGATCAGATGAAGCGATTAATCACCTAGCTAGGATTTTACCGCGTAACGTGGATGAACAGGTTCAGATTTATTTGACCGAAGAGCAGATACTGCGATCAGTTGATAAGTTTGAACAGGCATTTACGCTTCTTAATGCAGCTTTGAGTGATATCCCAGATGACCCCGAACTTTTATACGCTCGAGGCTTAGTAGCAGCGCAATTAGAAAAATTAGTGGAGCATGAACGTGATATGAGAAGGGTTATAGAGATACAACCCGATAATGCACATGCTTATAATGCACTAGGCTATACCTTAGCCGATCAATCATTACGTTTAGATGAAGCTCTAATGCTTATTGAAAAGGCCATCTCACTCAGGCCTCAAGATCCTTTCATCCTAGATAGTTTGGGATGGGTTTATTATCGTTTAGGAGATTTTTCTCTTGCTCTAGATAATTTGCGTAAAGCGTTTAATATTCGTGTAGATCCAGAAATAGCCGCTCATCTGGGTGAGGTTTTGTATGTGCTGGGGAAAATAGACGAGGCGCGTGATGTGTGGCGGATCGGGCAAGAAACCAAAAATGGCTTGGCTCACCCAGTTTTGCAAGAAACAATGGGTAGATTTAACAAGTGAAGCGAATTTTCTTTTTTTGTCTCCTTATGATTCCGCTGATGAGTTGTACTCAGTTACCTGTTGAGCTACATAGTGATTTAAATCCCAGATCTTTGTGGCGAGAACGGCAGGAAAATTTAGGGCAGTTTCCGAATTGGAGTTTAAATGGTCGTTTTATAGTCACTACCGGATCAAAATCTGAGAATGCTTCATTTTTTTGGAATGGAAGTTTGGCAAAAAAAGAGCTTAAGCTTTTTGGTCCATTTGGCGGCAGTCGGTTTCGTTTGTACGAAGATAGTAAAGGCGCGTTTCTGCAGTATTCGTCGGGAGAAAAGTTGGTTGGCATTTCTGGCGATGCATTGCTTTATGAATTGAGCGGATGGCTGATTCCTTTCGATCAATTGAATTATTGGATTCGAGGATTACCAGCTCCAGGAAAACACGATGGTGTTGCCATCGATGTTTCTGGGAGAGCTTTATCATTTGTGCAAGATGGTTGGAAGATTCAATATAATGAATATTCTTCGATTGATGGCGTCGATTTGCCTAAGAGTCTCAGCATTACAGTTTTGCCAGATCAAGTTTCAATGACCAAAATCGATGTCAGTCAAGATGACCTAATCAATGGTGTAAAGTTAGAGCTTACTGTCGAATCATGGAATCTTTACGATGAGTCGAGTTAATTTATGAGAACATGGTCAGCGCCAGCAAAAATAAATTTGTTCCTTCATGTGTTAGGGCGAAGAAAAGACCAGCTTCATCAACTCCAAACAGTTTTTCAGCTTTTGGATTATGGCGATATTCTCCGCTTTCATGTTCGCGGGGATGGTGTTATTCGACGTGTTGGTTCGAATGATGGCCTGCCAGTTGAGGATTTAACCATCAAGGCAGCGAGATTTTTAAAGGAAACAGCCGGAATTGGAATGGGCGTTGATATAGAATTAGTCAAGAATATACCCATCGGCGCAGGTTTGGGCGGCGGCAGCTCTAATGCAGCTACAACGTTGGTTGCGCTAAATCAGTTGTGGGGTTTGAATTTTGGCTCTGAAAAGCTCTCGGGCCTAGGTTATGAGCTGGGGGCGGATATACCTGTATTTATAAAGGGACATTCGGCTTACGGAGAGGGGACGGGCGCAACTTTGTCTTCGTTAGACCTTCCTCCACGTTGTTATTGTATTGTTGTACCCCCTGTACAAGTGCTAACTAGGGATATTTATGAGGATCCCCAATTGACACGTGACACGCCGCGCCGGACAATAAAGAGCCTTATGGCGGGGGATACGAGAAATGATTTGGAGCCAGTGACCTGCCAACGATATCCAGTGGTAGGGAATTCCCTTCAATGGTTGAGAAGTTTTGGTGATGCCCGAATGACGGGCAGTGGATCAGCTTTGTTTGTCGAAGTTTTGGACGAGGAGCAAGGTCGTGAGATTCTGGCGAAAGCGCCGAATGGGTGTGTTGGGTTTGTTGCAAATGGGGTAAACCATCATCCATTTAAGCTGTAGCCGGAAATTGGGGTGTAGCCAAGCGGTAAGGCACCGGATTTTGATTCCGGCATTCCCAGGTTCGAATCCTGGCACCCCAGCCAGTCGTTAACATTTTTATGATAGAGTGAACCAGTGAGCATTGAAAATCTTGCTATTTTTGCGGGGAACGCAAATCCAGACTTGGCACAGCAAGTTGCGCGTCTATTGGGTGTAAGGATTGGAAGAGCGCTAGTAGATTCTTTCAGCGATGGAGAAGTCAATGTCGAGATTCTAGACAATGTCAGAGGGCAGGACGTGTATGTAATTCAACCAACCTGCGCTCCAGCAGAAAAGAATTTGATGGAATTACTGGTTTTGATTTATGCCCTAAAGCGATCATCGGCGGATCGAGTGACGGCAGTGTTACCTTATTTTGGTTATGCTAGGCAGGACCGCAGGCCTCGAACGGCAAGAGTGGCAATTACAGCTAAGCTTGTGGCAGATATGATTTGTGTGGCTGGTGCGGATAGAGCATTGACTATGGATTTGCATGCGGATCAGATACAGGGTTTTTTCAACATTCCTGTAGACAATATATATGCAGCGCCGGTGATGAATAGTGAACTATATCGACATGAACCAGAAAATCTTTTGGTGGTTTCGCCAGATGTCGGCGGTGTAGTGCGCGCAAGAGCAATGGCGAAGCAGCTTAATGCGGAATTAGCTATTATAGACAAACGGCGACCAAAACCTAATGAAGCAAAGGTTATGCATATTATTGGTGAAATAGAAGGCAGAAATTGTGTTTTAATGGATGATATGGTTGATACCGCTAACACCTTATGTGAAGCAGCTTCCTCCCTAAAACGGTCTGGTGCAATCCAAGTCAAAGCTTGTTGTACGCATCCTGTTCTATCTGGTGATGCTATAAAGCGTATTCAAAAGTCGGAGCTAGATGAAGTAGTTGTCACTAACTCAATACCTCTAAGTGAAGCGGCTAAAAAATGCTCAAAAATTCGACAGATTAGTATTTCGGGTTTGTTAGCAGAGTCTATACGTAGAATTGCGACCGATGATTCGGTCAGTTCACTGTTTGTAGATTAGAGATTTATATGATCTCGTAAGAGTTTTAATGTGGTTTGTGGTTAGAAGTTTTTTAAAAAATAAAGGAGAAAGAAGATGAGCGCTAATTTCGAGCTCAGGGCAGTTTCGAGAACCGAAAAAGGAACTAATATTAGTCGCAAGTTGCGTCGTGGGGGACAAGTTCCAGCCGTGGTTTACGGAGCAGGCAAGGGGAGTCAGAAAATTTTGCTGGATTCCAATGAAATTAGTAAAAATCTAGGAGTTGAAGCATTTCATTCTGCAGTTATTTCTCTTAATACAGATTCTGGAGAGGAACAGGTGATACTTAGAGAGGTCCAAATGCACCCGTTCCGATCGATTGTTATGCATGTTGATTTTCAACGTGTGAGGGCTACCGAAAAATTACATATGAAAGTGCCGCTCCATTTCGAAGGCTCTGATGGAGCGCCAGGAGTTAAGATAGACGGTGGGGTATTGTCGTATTTGATGAAGGAGTTAGATATCAAGTGTCTTCCAAAGCATTTACCTGAATATATTGCTGTAGATGTATCTAATTTGGGAATTAATGAATCAATTCATATTTCTCAAATACATCTTCCAGATGGGGTAGAACTTACAATCAATCCAGAACCCGGTGGTGATGATCCAACTATTGCGACAATAGTGCCACCCAAGATAGCAGTAGAAGGAGATGATGCTGCAGATGGGGAAGAGGTAGTGTCCGATGGAGCTCCTAGTGAAGGTGGAGATGGTGGCGTGGGCTCGACAGATTCGACTCAGTCCGGAGACTAAATGACACACTAATTCAGTTTTTTTCTGTTTTATTCAGTTATATCTAATGGGCATGAAATTAGCTTTAGAAAAATGACCCAAATCAATCTAATAGTTGGTCTTGGAAATCCAGGACAAAAATACAGCAACACTCGTCATAATGTTGGATTCTGGTTAATTGATGAATTACTAGCGCGTCATCGAGAAACCCCAAGATTCGAGACACATTTTAAGGGTGATACTGCATGTATTCCAATTGCTGTTTCGAATATTCATATATTACGACCCAGAACTTTTATGAACGAAAGTGGGAGGTCAATTGCGTCTTTTATACGCTATTTCGATATTCAACCACATTCGGTTCTAATAGTTCATGACGATCTAGATTTAGATCCTGGAATCGTACGACTGAAGATAGGAGGAGGGCATGCAGGCCACAACGGTTTACGGGATACCATAAGTCATATGGGTTCAAACGAATTCGTTCGTCTTCGTATAGGTATTGGCCATCCTGGTAGAACAGATCAAGTTACACACTATGTTCTTAAAAAACCAACCCGATCTGAGCAAGAAGCGATTTGCGGCGCAATATTTCGATCCATATCACTGATGGAAGAGATAATTATGGGTGATCATGCAGCCGTAATGAATAAGCTACATCCGTTAGACTGTTAACTATGGGCTTCCGTTGCGGAATCATTGGGTTACCGAATGTTGGTAAGTCTACTTTGTTTAACGCTTTAACCAATTCGCTGGTTGCAGCGGAAAACTTTCCATTTTGTACAGTTGAACCGAATGTTGGATTAGTAAGCGTACCTGATACCCGTCTTGGAAAAATTGCTTCATTAGTACAACCAAAAAAAGTGATACCGGCAGTAATAGAGTTTGTGGATATTGCCGGCTTGATCCCAGGAGCATCGCTTGGTGAGGGTTTAGGTAATAAATTTCTTTCCCATATTCGTGAAGTTGATGCTATAGCACATGTTGTAAGAGCTTTTGATGATGAGAATATCACCCATATAGCTGATAAAGTTAATCCTGTAGCAGATATAGAAGTTATTCAGACTGAACTAGCTCTTGCCGATATAGAGACATTAGAGCGAGCACGCGAGAGGGCAAAAAAGAGACTGAAGACCAATGAGAAGTCACTATCATTTTTAATTCAATTATATGATCAGACAGAAAAAACTATTGAAAATAATTTTAAAATGATCCCCAATGATCTGACTGATGCGGAAAAAGCGGCCTTAAATTCCTTGTGTCTATTGTCTATGAAACCAGTTATTTATATTGCTAACATTGGGGAAGAAGTAGCCAGTGGTGAACACCAGGTCGAGAGTATTCAAAAACATGTAACAATGCAAGGTGCAGAGGTTATTACAGTTAGCGCAAGGCTTGAGCAGGAAATCTCAGCATTAGCATTTGATGATAGGGCAGAATTTCTTAGCGAAATGGGCCTCGAAGAATCAGGTCTTGATCGTATGATTAGAGCAGGATATCGATTATTAGGGCTACAAACGTTTTTTACTGCTGGACCAAAGGAAGTACGGGCATGGACCATACCTAATGGCACTAAAGCTGCTCAAGCAGCAGGAACCATTCACACCGATTTCGAGCGAGGATTTATCCGCGCTGAAACCATTTCGTTCGATGATTTTCTATTCCATCGTGGAGAACAGGGTGCTAGACAGGGTGGTCGAGTGCGTCTAGAAGGTCGCGATTATGTCGTGCAAGACGGTGATATAATGAATTTTCGATTCAACGTATGATGAAAAAATAGGCACGTGTTATCAATGTGAAATTATGGCTATGTAGCTCAGCTGGTTAGAGCACGGCACTCATAACGCCGGGGTCGGTGGTTCAAGTCCACCCATAGCCACCAATTTTTAATGATTTTCAATCCCTCTCTAAAGCTGTGATTAGAAGCACATATGGTGAAGATACGTCGGCACAGCCAGTGTTGATTTTAAGTATTTCTTAGAAAAATTGTCTAATAATCCTTCTAGGGTTTGTTAAAAGCAAGTATGGCTCAAATCCTTTCGTCAAATTTACTTTGTCTAGAAAAGCGCTATTGCATTAATCAATTATTCAAGTGATGATATACAAGTACAATATTTTTTAAGCTATAGTGTAGGAGCCATTTTTGATGGACTTAAAAAAAACAAACGAATCATTTCAAAAAGCACCTGAGAGAATTCTCATTGCTCCCGAATTAGAAATCAGTAGGATTGTAACTGGTTTGTGGCAAGTCGCTGATATGGAAAAAGACGGCACTAATCTGGATATGGATATTGCTGCAGAGGCCATGCTTGATTATTTTAGAGCTGGTTTTACAACGTTTGATATGGCGGATCATTACGGAAGTTCAGAACTGATTGCGGCACAGTTCTTATTAAAATTACGCGAGCAAGCTTCAACTACTGATAGATTGAATCCAAAAATATTCACAAAATGGTGCCCCAACCCGAGGAGTATGACAGCATCTGTGGTAAAGGCAGGTATTGAGGATCGATTGAGGCGCCTTGGTGTAGACAAAATCGACCTTTTACAATTTCATTGGTGGAATTATGAGAATCCAGAATATTTGAATGCACTTAAGGAGCTAGAAAAAATTCGGTGTAAAGGAGTAATTACGAATATAGGTTTAACAAATTTTGATACGGATCATCTAAGAGTAATTTTGGATAGCGGAATATCTATTGCGACAAATCAAGTTAGCTTATCGTTGATTGATAGGAGAGCAACTGGGCTAATGACGGATCTATGTCTGGACAGAAACATAAGTATTTTGGCTTACGGTACATTATGTGGCGGCTTCTTGAGTGATAAATGGGTGGGCGTTCCAGAATCGAAAATGCTACAAATCAGTGATTGGAGCAAAATGAAGTATGGTCGCTTCATCAAGTCTTATGGAGGCTGGAAAAAGTTTCAGGTTTTGCTACATGCTTTATTCGAGATTAGTCAAAAACATGGGGTTTCTGTATCTAATGTGGCAACACGCTGGGTGATTGAGCAACCAGCAGTTGGCGCCATCATAGTCGGCGCACGATTAGGTGAACGCCAACATCGTGAAAGTAATTTAGACTTATTCACGTTTTCATTAGATGCTGATGACTATGACAATATAAGTAAGGCTACCGAAACCGCAAGTAAAATACCTGGAGATTGTGGTAGCGAATATAGGAAGCCGCCATTTCTGACAGCATCTGGAGATTTGAGTCATCATCTAGATTCGGTTGACAATGTATACACCAAGAATAGCTCAAGGGATGATCCCAACAGATTTTGGGTTTCGTCGAATACGATTTGGGAGGAAACTGGCGGTTTTTCACGCGCTGTTCGGAAAGGAAAAAATATCTTCGTTAGTGGAACAACTGCCACAGATTTGGAAGGACGAAAAGTATCAGAAGACAGTGTTGAAGGCCAGACGGTTTTTATTTTAGACAAAATTGTTGGTTCGGTCCGAGCTTTGGGTGGATCAGAGAAAGACATAGTTCGTACCAGGATTTACATTACAGATGAAAGATATTGGGAGGCAATTGCGTTGGTTCATGGTAGGTATTTTTCGGATACATTGCCTGCTAATACTCTCATCGTCGTTGATAAACTTATAGGGAATTATGAAGTTGAGATTGAAGCGGAAGCAGTTATTGAAGAATAGCAATAAGCAGCTATAGTACTAATATCACATTAGGCGATTAATTTAATTATGAAGAAAAAAGTTGTGATACTGGGAGCTGGAATATCGGGCCTGAGTGTTGCTTTACGCTTACTTGAAGGTGGATATGAAGTAGAGATTCTAGAGAAAAATCCGTATATTGGCGGATTAGCTGCGACTGTTCAAAGAGGCTCCTATGCCCTTGACATTGGCCCTCATTTTATCGAGTGCGAGTTTCCAGAAATATTTGATTTCATCGAAGGGCTCTTTGATCACCCTTTACCTATCATAGAAGGCGTTATTACAAAAATTTATATAAATAATCGTTTCATAGATTTTCCGTTTACACCTCGCGGCCTCTTGTTTAATCTTGGCTTTAAGAGTAGCGTGAGCATCGCACTAAGTTATGCAAGAACACTTATACGCTTTTCAATTGGTAAAACTCAAGAGAAGGAATCTCAGACTATAAAGGATTGGGCAATATCCAATTTCGGTAATTATTTGTATGAACTATTTTTTAAACCATACACGGAGACATTCTGGAAGCGTCCTGTGGAGACGCTATCGAGCGCCGCACTTCCTACAAGTAGAAAAATTACATTTTTAAATACCCTAAAAATGTTGTTTGTAAAGAAGTCCAATTCATCTGGAAAAAAAGAATTAAATTTAGTGGAAAGAGGTCATTTGACATACTACTATCCTCATAGTGGTTTTGGCGAAGTTTCTGAACGCATTGCCACGCGGATTAAAGACTTAGGTGGAATAATCAATACCGATGTTCGGTTAACTAGCGTAATGCAAGATCGCGACGGTAAATATAGGGTCCGATATAAAGCTGGCAGTGATAGTAGTGAGGCTGTCACCGATTTATTAGCCTCGACTATTCCTATCGGAGATCTAGCAAACTTAATCTCAGATCTTCCAGAATCGGTGACCCGTAGTTCATCAGCTATAAATTATGTTGCATTAATTGCAATTTACTTTGTAACTAAAAAGAGGGTGATATTAAATAGTCATTTGTCATACTGGTTAGGACGACCATATCATAGGCTAAGTGAGACAAACAAGTTTAGCGAAAAAACAAGCCCTGGCGATGACAATATGTTGTGTGCTGAAATAACTTGTTACAAGGATGATGCTACATGGTGTATGTCGGATGATCAATTGTTTGATTTATGCTTACCTTTTATTGAGAATGATCATATATTAAATAGAGAAGATATAATCGATTGTCATGTACTAAAGATTGGGGAAGCGTACCCTGTTAGAGATCTAGCTTTTAAAGAAAATTCTGAACGTGTATCATTTTTTTTGAAAGACAAGTTCAATATTCATAGCATAGGACGCCTAGGTGCTTTTACCTATGGATCAATTGATTCCGATATAAAGCGTGGTTTCGAAACAGCGAACGCGATGATTCAGGAAACTAAATATAACAAACCTTAGCGCTAACTCATGGATAAATTTGTTTGGAATGGGATCTACAGAAATTTTAAAGAAGCTCTTCCTTTTATGCAGGGGGATGGTTTTTCAGGTAAACGTTGGCTATCATCACTAAAAGATCGTATGCCAATGGAGTGCATTGAGAACAATGCACTTGAATATGAGTGTTTTTTAAAACATCGATCTTTATATCTACCTATGCTTATATCCACGTGGGAAAAAGAAGATCAAGGTTGTACGGTGTTAGATTTTGGTGGAGGATTGGGAGAGAATTATTTTGCACTACGATCCTCAACTAATATAAAAATAAATTATTACATAATTGAGCAAGAAGAGATTGTAGCCGTTGGAAAAAAACTATATAAAAACAGTTCTAATTTAAATTTTGTTAATTCACTGCACGAAATTCCTAATGAAATTGACTACATATTTTTTGGATCATCGATTCAGTATATTGATCAGTGGGAAATAGTGCTTCAAAAATGTTTGGAGAAAAATCCGCGATCCATAATCTTTGATGATCTTCCAGCAGGTAAAAACTTAAGTTTTGTTACTTTGCAAACTTATTATGAGAGCCAAATCATTTATCGATTTTTTAATCTTACTAATTTAAAAGAATGGTTTGAGGATCGCTCGTATAAAGTAGTTTATTGTGCCCCATTTGAGAATCTTGGTGAGGTTAGAAATTATCCAAAAATGATGGCTAATTTTCCTATGGAATATCGCTTAGATTATTGCCGATCTTTAGTTATAAGAAAAAACATGTTGAGCGAGTAATGAAAAAGTATGACACTAAATTTGGGAGAAAAAAGATTGTATTGTATGGGGGAACTGGTCAGGCTAAAGTAGTTAGGCCTATAATTGAAAGCTATGGCCTAAGTGTTGCGGTAATAATTGATGATTCTGAAGGCAAGATATCTCCGTTCACAGATAAAGAAATAGTACATGGGGTACATGGTCTTAAAAAGTGGATGGCAGGAAATGATCCGGAAGATTTCGGTTTCATTGTCACAATTGGAGCTCCGCATGGCCATCGTCGTATTGAAATTCATGAGATACTTACTGAGATGGGATTAGATGCGACTACTATAATAGATCCAAATGCAATCGTTTCAGAGAGTGTTCAAATAGGTGCTGGTTCACAAATCATGGCAGGAGCAATAATCATGCCCGAAACTGTCATTGGTAACCAATGCATAATCAACACCAAGAGTAGTATCGATCATGAGTGTGTGATCGCAGATGGTTGTGAGATTTCTCCGGGCGCAACTTTATGTGGGAGTATAATAATGGAGCGCAATTCTTGGGTTGCTGCAGGAGCAACTGTTTTGCCTTGGTTAAAAATCGGAGAGAATTCTATAGTTGGAGCTGGAACTACGCTTAGGAAAAATCTACCGAGGGATACAAAGTATATTGTTAAACAGACAGAATCTTTAAATTCCTTAGGTGATTTTGAGCTAGGATGAACATGTAAAGTAGCTCCGCTATGAATCCAACTAATAGACGGTCGTGTTAGTTAATTTCTATTTTTCACAAGTAACTAATTTGACTTTATTTGATAGGTATTGTTCTTGCAAAAAAAAATAATAAAGATGGCTGGACCGTCGATCACGAAACATGAAAAACGAGTCGTGTCCGAAATGATGGAAAATGGATGGGATAATTATGATTATGTTGAACAGTTCGAGTCACGTTTTGCGCAACTGCATAATCGACGATACTGTTTGATGACTCCATGTTGTACCCATGCTATTCATCTGATGCTTTTAGCTTTAGGAATTGGGCAAGATGATGAAGTAATTGTTCCTGAATGCACATGGACAGCTACTGCAGCACCAGTAACATATTTAAACGCTAAACCCGTATTTGTCGATGTTGATCTTGACACCTGGTGTATAGATCCAAGTTCAGTTGAAAAAAAAATTACCAATAAAACTAAAGCAATTATTTGCGTTGATATTTATGGCAATATGCCTAATATGGAAGATCTTTTGTCGATATCAGAGCGAACCGGAATTCCTATTTTAGAAGACGCTGCAGAGGCTTTAGGCTCTCGTTATAAGGGCGTCCCAGCTGGGGCTTTTGGGGTTGGAAGTGTCCACAGTTTTCACAGAACAAAGACAATTACCACTGGAGAAGGTGGAGCACTTCTTTTGGATGATAGCGCAATATATGATCGTGCAAAATTTCTGAGAGATCATGGTCGATCCTCGGAAATACCATACTATACGCTGGAGGCTACCCCTAAATACATGCCGTCAAATATGCAAGGAGCGCTAGGTTGTGCTCAGTTGGATCGTTTCGATGAGTTGGTGGAATTAAAACGGAGTTTTTTCCTAAAATATAAGGATAAATTAAATGATATTGGCGATCTTCAATTTAATTGTGAATCATCTTCAGTATTCAATGGGGCATGGGCAACTACAGTAGTATTTGGAGCCAACCATAAAATCACAAAAAAAACCGCTATCGCTAAACTTAAGAGTCTTGGTATTCCGGCCCGACCATTTTTTTATCCGTTATCTAGCCTGCCTGCCTACGCAAAATTTGTTGAAATAAATGATTATTCCAACCCTAATTCCTATGATATATCAGATAGGGGAATTACTTTACCATCACATTATGATTTAACCGATAAACAAATAGATCTTATTTGTAGTGGTATTAGATCTATATTGGTTTAGGGAGTAATAAATGTTACTTTCGGAGAAAAAGGTGTTAGTGACTGGAGGACTAGGCTTTATTGGTAGTAACTTAGTTATACGATGTTTGGAAGAGGGTGGAGCAGTTACTATTTTAGACAACCTAGATCCCAACTGTGGCGGTAATCTTAAGAATATAGAGGAAGTTAAAAGCGATGTTGACTTGGTGCTGGGTGATTTAACGGATTATGCTACAGTTTTAAGACAGATATCATCAAAAGACCTAGTTTTTAATTGTGCGGCCAGCATATCACATTCAATGTCAATGCAGGAACCATGGAATAATTTGGATGTGAATACTCGAGGCGTTCTTAATATTTTAGAAGCTCTCAAACGGGTGAATCGCGATGCACGATTTATCCATTTAGGAACTACAACACAACTTGGTCGAATGACAACGGAAATTGCAGATGAAGATCATTCAGAGTTTCCGCTAGATGTTTATTCTGCTAATAAAGTTGCGTCAGAAAAATATGCGTTGATTTATAAAAATGCCTATGATCTAGATGTACAAGTTATTCGTTTGTCAAATATATATGGACCTCGAGCTGCTATACATACGCCACATTTGACTTTCAATAACTATTTTGTTGGTCTCGCACTTCAAGCTAAGCCGATTACTGTGTATGCTCCTGGTACACAAATGCGAAATTTATTATATGTTGATGATGCGGTTGATGCATTACTTATTGCTGCTAAAACTGATAATGTAGATGGTAATCGACCAGTCTATTTTGCAACGAGCAATGATCACTACAGTGTTCGAGAAATTGCGGAAAAGATATCTCAGATAATCGGTGGATCAGTTGATTATATTGATCCACCCACCAAATTAGAAGCAATTACTATTGGCGATTTTATAGTTAGTAATAAAAAAATAATGAGTAAACTCGGTTGGAATCCAAAAATAGATTTGGTTGATGGCTTAAAAAGAACTAAAGACTTTTTCTCATCGCGTCTTCCTGATTACTTGCCTGAATAATTAATTTAATTTTTCATGGTAAAAATTAATTTATGAAAAAAATATTAACAAGAAAAGAATTCGAGAAAGAGAGAGCAGAATTTGCCAAAAAGATGGCAGATGATAGATTTCTTCGTGACAAGGCGCGTGATCTTTTGACATCTGCAGATAGATACAACTGGATTCATCAGACGAACTGGCTTGGCGAGCCCATCTTGAATACCGCAGAAGATATGTTTGCAATACAGGAACTGGTCTATCGTACTCGTCCTGAATTTATTATTGAGTCGGGGGTAGCATGGGGTGGCTCATTGTTATTCTATTCCAGTCTAATGGAGTTATTTGGTGGACAAAAAATAATCGCTATAGATGTTTATCAACCAGACGATCTCATAAAGCGGATTTCTTCGTATGGAAGCTTAAGCGAACGTATAATATGGATAAATGGATCATCTACCGCAGAGAAAACGATCGAATCTGTTAGGAAAATTGTTGGTAACAATAGGAAGAATATTGTAATTCTGGATTCAGATCATTCACATCAACATGTACTCGAAGAACTTAGAATATATTCGGGTTTTGTTGGGAAGGGTTATCATCTAATTTGTGGTGATACCATTGTTGAACATATTCCTCCGCAATTACATCGACCTAGATCATGGGGACCTGGAAACAATCCTGAAACAGCACGTTTGGAGTTTCTTCGAGAGACCGATAGATTCGAAATAGATACACGTATTGAAAATAAACTCTTAATGACAACTAATCCCTCTGGTTATTTAAGAGCTGTTAAAGATTAGAAAACGCACAGATGCATAGGTATTTATGAAAGATTGTGTAATCTGCCGAAGTAAGATTAAGCCATTCATTTCCTTTGGAAGAATGCCTCTAGCTAATGGTTTTATTTTGCCTAGCGAAACATTTAATGAGTATTTTTATGAACTTGCAGTCGCATTTTGCAGCAAATGTTTCGCTGTTCAACTTATGGATCAGCCAGATCGCGAGAAAATGTTTCATTCTGATTACCCATTTTTTTCCGAAACATCGGCGTTAATGGGACAACATTTTGATCGATTAGCAAGTCAGATATTAAGTAAAAATCTGGCTGGAAGGATTAATCCATTTGTTGTAGAAATTGGCAGTAATGATGGGATTTTATTAAAGAATTTCCATAGAGCGGGCATTAGATATCTCGGCATTGAGCCTTCTTCCGGAGTTGCTGAAATTGCCAAGAAAAAGGGTTTGAATACGATCATTGATTTTTTTGATCCAGATCTGGCAGAAAATGTTCGGACACAATATGGATTTGCAGATGTTATCGTTGCCGCAAATGTTGTATGTCATATCCCAACTCTACCTTCTATATTTGAGGCTGTAAAAGTGCTCCTACATTCGGAAGGATTTTTTATTTTTGAAGATCCGTATGTAGGAGAGGTGATTAGAAAAACCTCCTATGATCAAATATATGATGAACACTACTTTCTTTTTTCACTTTTGTTTGTAAGGAATTTGGCACGGATGCATGATATGGAGTTGATTGATGCGGAATCTCAAGAAACTCATGGGGGCTCGATGAGATATACCTTAGTTAAAAAGGGAAATTTGAGTCAATCTTGTAACACTAGAGTTGATTCTTTGATAGCGAAAGAGCTCGAGTTAGGCCTTGATAAAGAGATAACCTACACACAGTTTATGAAAAGTTGTCAAATTCACCGAATGCGACTCCTTGAGCTACTAGATAGGATAAAGTCAGATGGAAAGTCCATCGTAGGATATGCAGCAACATCAAAGAGTACTACGATTATTAATTATTGTGGCATAACGGATAAATACCTCGACTATATATGCGATACGACTCCGGTTAAGCATGGCAAACTTAGTCCAGGGGCCCATATTCCAGTGAAGCCACACAGTGAATTTCGCAGAAATTATCCTGATTATGCCTTACTTTTTGCTTACAACCATGAGAAAGAAATTATGGAAAAAGAGAAAGAGTTCACTGCACAGGGCGGACATTGGCTGCATTACGTACCCACAGTTAGGACTCAGTAAATGACTTTTGTTGCAAATCCGAAAGCACAATATCTATCGGAACAATCTATTATTGATGACGCTATAAGCCGCGTACTGCATAGTGGAGATTATGTATTAGGCAGAGAGGTTAAAAGATTTGAGAAAGAATTTTCTACTTTTATAGGGGTTGAATATGGTGTAGGAACGGCTAACGGAACAGATGCTGTACGTATTGCGCTAATGGCTTTAGGAATTAAGCCCGGCGATGAGGTTATTACCCCGTCTCATACTGCTGTGGCATCTGTCTGTGGAATTGTTTCAGCCGGCGCTACCCCAGTTTTTTGTGATGTTGATGAAGATTATTTCACTATACAACCGAATTTAATTCCTAGTTTGATTACCACGAAAACCAAAGCTATTTTGGTTGTCCACATTTATGGTCAATCCGCAGATTTGGATTTTATCATGTCTATCGCAGAGGATTACCGTTTGTTGGTGGTGGAAGATTGTGCACAAGCTCACGGAGCCACCTATAATGATCGACGGCTGGGTAGTTTCGGAAATGCCAGTTGCTTTAGTTTTTATCCAACCAAGAATCTAGGCGGGATTGGTGATGGTGGCATGATACTTACTAATGATTCTGAGATATTAGAAAAAGCCAAATTACTTCGACAGTATGGTTGGAGAGAAAATCAGTGTAGTGAAATTATTGGATCTAATTCACGATTGGATGAGATTCAAGCGGCAATTCTTAGGGCAAAACTACCGAGCCTAGTTACAAAAAATGAAGCGCGACAAAAACTGGCTAGATTGTACAGTGAAAATTTTCTTAATCTTCCAATAAAAATTCCTAAAGAACGGCCTAACTGTAAGCATTCCTATCATCTTTATGTTATCCAGTTGCAAGAAAGAGATAGGTTGATGAAATACTTAAAAGAAAAAAATATTTTTGTCGCTATACACTACCAAGCGCCAGTCCATAAACAACCTGCCTATAGGAAGTTTGGTTCTGTTTCGAATTTGATAAATACGGAGAAAATTAGTGAGCGTATAGTATCGCTTCCTATTTATCCAGAATTGAGTGATGAACGAGTAAAATTTATTTCGAAAACTATAGAGAAATTTTTTGACTAAAAAGACCTTCTTTGGACATCATTTGGTTAGTGAGCGATTTTTATTTCGATTCGATTATTAGAAATTTGAGCATGCCTTAAACTAAATGAAGATTTTAATAACTGGAGCGCTAGGACACATCGGATCAAAGTTCATTCATAGTGTGCGGCCAAGTGATTTTGAAGAGATAAGGCTTGTGGATAATTTGTCGACACAGCGGTATGTTTCTATGTTCAATTTACCAGAAGATGTGAAATTTTCTTTTTTTGAATGTGATATACGGGACCGTGTTTTCGAGTCTTTGGTTATAGGCGTCGATGCTGTGGTGCATCTTGCAGCAATAACTGATGCCGAATCTAGTGTCAAAGATCCAGATTCTGTCTCTGATGTTAATTTAAAAGCTACTATAAAAATAGCAGAAATTTGTGCATCTAATAATATAAAGCTATTTTTTCCATCGACAACAAGCGTTTATGGTAGCCAAGATAATATTGTCACCGAACAGTGTTTGAGAACTGATCTAGCTCCTCAGAGTCCCTACGCCGAGTCTAAACTTTTAGCCGAGGAGTATTTGATAGAACAAAGGGCGAAACAACGATTAAATTGTGTTATCTATAGGATGGGAACTATATTTGGAATCTCCAAGGGAATGCGTTTTCATACAGCGGTTAACAAATTTTGCTGGCAAGCCGCATTTAATTATCCACTAACTGTATGGAGCAGTGCAGTAAATCAAAAAAGACCTTATCTAGGTATAGACGATGCAGTCTCCGCGATTCAAATATTCTTGAAACGAGATCAATTTAAATTCCCAATTTACAATGTAGTGTCTGAAAATTATTCTCTATCAGATATTATTAATCAGATAAAAATGAAAAAACCAGAATTGACTGTCGAGCTGGTTAATTCTCCCATAATGAATCAGTTATCTTACGAAGTTTCAAACAAACTATTTGTCAGTGAAGGATTTGAATTTAAGGATAATGTGTATTCGGGTATAACAGATACACTGCTAATGCTTGGTGTTTAAATGCCGATTTTTGACAGACTCAAATTGTTTTTAAATTGCATTAAATTTGAGATTCGATTTCTGGATAAGAACTAAGAAGTGACCGTGTAGGTGACATATGTTATTCAGTATCAATAATAATTTCCGATTTTCGCCGGCGACGGTAGCCCTGATTTGTTTTTTTTCGTCAGTAATAGCTCTTCACATATGGGGACTTATGCCGTATAACCAACTTGATCCTTTCGTTTATCTT
>MDTE01117254.1_pt1 | contig 84823 bp, 86 predicted proteins | sample 811231 | NCBI WGS metagenome assembly MDTE01 (sample SAMN05326651, study PRJNA326480) | marine metagenome | isolation source: seawater | place: Indian Ocean: Red Sea | collected 2010 | reverse complement strand
CGAGTGGCTGAAGGCGACGGTTTGCTAAATCGTTATACGGGTAACCCCGTATCGAGGGTTCGAATCCCTCTCCCTCCGCCAATTATCTTGAGTTTCTTTGGGTTTCGCAGCTTAGCTGCGCCGTGTTCCCATAATGGCTCCCCGATAGCGAGTGTGCTGCAGCCTCAGGAAAATTTCATCGAACCGAAAAGCCTAAACGCCCCAGCCGCGAAACAGCCCTTGCCCTAATGCGAGCATGCCCCACCCTTCGGGATCTCACTTTGGAAAAAATACAAAATTGAATACATATTCGTCTTGAGTATTATTAGCACTCCGATGATTTCTCTCTGGTTCAAAGTGAGTAATAGGCCGAAGCCTCTCTGCTTCCAAAAACATTCCCATATATCCCATACCCAAAACGAATTGGATTGATTGTTCGATCGGTTCTTTCGTATGTTTCTCTTCCATTTCGATCAACAATACTGGTTTTTCACGCTCAATTGTTTGTTGCGCTCCTTCAAGAACTTCTTTTTCATATCCCTCTACATCGATTTTAATAAACCCTACGTTGCTGAAATTGTAGTGATCGAGGGTTTGCGCTTGGACGTGCACAATTTGGTGGGGCCCTTGCACCTTTATTTGGCTAAGCGATGCCCCCTGGTTAGAGAACCTCCCATCGCTTCCAGGAACAAGCAAATCGGCACTCCCTACTTGGTTCGATAGGGCTACCTGATATGTCGATACATTGTCCGGCAAAGAGCGATTGAGGATCCGAAATATTTTGGGATTTGGCTCGAATGCGTGGACTTTAGTGGTTAATCGTCCAAGAAAATAGGTGTAGACACCTTTGTTGGCTCCAACGTCAATACTTGCCTTTGTGCGGTCAACCAGAAATGGCAATAGACGAAGTTCACGTTCTCCTTTGCGAAGTTCTTTTGCCGCAAGTCGCCTAATGTATAGCGAAGGGGGTACGAGCGCATATTTAATTCTTTCTTCCAATTCGTATGGCGGTTCCCAATTATCGGTCATGTTCGCCCCCTATAACTTGATTTCACGAGCTCACTTGTCGAGCGAGGCTAGAATTTATTGTTCTGAATGTGCATAACAAGATGTTGGTAATGGCTCGAAATCGGTCGCATTTGATCGTTGTCGGACTTGTGCCAATCTAACAGGAGCGGTGCCTTTCGGCACAAATAAATAGCAGGTGAACTGCGGCTGCTGGACCAAGCTGCAATGCGAGAAGGCGGTGCCCACCGTCAGTTGTATACCCGGTAGCTGACGTTCAAATGTCCTGTGCGGCTTACTCGCGAAGCCCCAACACACCATCAGGTTCTCCAGCAGTCATCCTTGGAAGCATGATTGCCGGGCCGTGGTGGCGAGCTTGAGATCCTCCAGTTCCGCATGTAGTGCTTCTGTGAGGTTTGCGATCTTTTCCTTGTAGACCTGAGATGTATTCGGGTGCCACTCGATTTTTTTTGGGTTCCTCTTCATTGAACACCGCAAGGTCCTAGGGTCTTCCCTCGAGCTCACGTAGTTTGTTTACGACTGCCCCACGGTCACTGGCTGTGTCTTCCGCGATTGCGTCGACCAAGCGCGTGATCTTCCGTTAAAGGCTTACTCTTTCTTAGGCGGCTGCTTGCGGGTAAAGACCAGCTCGTCTTCGGTTGAGGCCTTCGCGTCGAGGCGGTAGCCGTCGGCATCGAAGTCCTTCAGGCCGTCGGCACGGTCGACCCGGTTCTCCATGATCCAGCGCGCCATCGAACCGCGAGCGTGCTTTGCGTAATACATGAGGGCGCGCGCCTTGCCGTCCTTCACATTCAGGAACCTAGCGTTGATCACAGGCTGTCCGAGCGCTGCCGCATTCACGGCCTTGAAGTATTCGTTCGAGGCCAGGTTGACCACAGTCGTGTCTGAATGGTCGGTGAGGTCCGCGTTCAGCTGGTCGGCGATGCGCGACCCCCAAAAGTCGTAAAGCGACGTGCCGCGGTCATTGGCCATCTTCGTGCCCATCTCGAGGCGATAGGGCTGGATCGCATCCATCGGCCGCAGGACGCCGTAGAGGCCTGAGAGGATGCGCAAATGATCCTGCGCGTAGGCCAACGTGTCCGCGGAGAAGCTTTTGGCATCCAGCCCCCAGTAAACGTCGCCGTCGAATGCAAGCCCCGCGGGCTTGGCGCTGTTGCTCCGGTTGTCGAGATTGAAAACCTGAAATCGCTCGAAGTTCATGGCCGCGAGCTTGTCACTGATATGCATCAGCCGCTTCAGGTCGTCCGGCGTCTGGGTCTTGGCGACGCTCGCGAGTTCGAATGTGTCGTCGGTCAGGCGCGGCTGCGTGACCGGCACATCCGTCTTGGCCGGGCTCATGTTTAGCTTTTTGGCAGGGGAGAGAAGCGTCAGCATGTCGTATCCTTTCCTCCTAACATCAACCCGGCCGATCCGGGTTCGTATGCGTGGGTGGGTGACCCTTAGAACCTAGGCCGTTGCGACGGGAATTCAAGGCCGCATTGTCATTGTACCCACGCGCCGTCGCGGCTTGCGCCGCGCGGTGCCGGCGTATAGCGATAAACGCGCGGAGGCGCGCACGGAACTCGGATGCTCACGGAGGACAACATGCCCAAGACATTCCGCCAACTCACCAACGAGGCATCACCGTTGGTGATGCCCGGGGCCCACGATGCGCTGACTGCAAGGATGATTGCACAGACCGGCTTCGATGCCTTCATGATCGGCGGCTTCCAGATCGTTGGCGCACGCTACGGTACGCCCGACATAGGGCTCCTGGGACTTGGCGAGATATCGGCCGGGGTGCGCGACATTCTGGCGGTCACGGACCTACCCTGCCTTGTCGACGTTGATACCGGCTATGGCGACGTCAAGAACGCTGTCTACACGCTGAACCATTACGAGATGCTGGGTGCTCAGGCCATCTTCATCGAAGACCAGCTGGCGCCCAAACGCTGCGGCCACATGGCCGGCAAGCGGATTGTGCCGGCCGCCGAGATGGAGGCGAAACTTCGTGCCTGCGCCGGCGAACGCTGCGACCCCGAGACCTTTATCATCGCGCGTACGGACGCCATCGCCACCAATGGCATCGACGAGGCGCTGCGGCGCGGCGAGCGCTATATGAAGGCGGGCGCGGACGCCTTGTTCATTGAGGCGCCGACCAGCATCGAGGACATGCGGCGCATCTGCACGGAGCTGCCGGTGCCCCAGCTTGCCAACATGATCGAGGGCGGCGTGACCCCGCTGCTGTCGCCACGGGAGCTGGGCGATATCGGTTATGCAATCGCAAGTTACGGCATCACGACCCTGATGCTGGCGGCGCGCACGATCCGCGACGCGCTGGCCGACATCAAGAGCGGCGAGATGAGGCTCGCTAATACCGGTCTGTCTTTCCCGGAATATCTCGACATCGTGGACATGCCGCGCTGGTCCGGCGTCGAAGACCGGTATGGGGATGATCCCGACGCATGAGCCTGACTGCAGCGGAAGTCTCCGACCTGCATGGGGCTCATCGACGCGGGCGCGCCCGCTTCAGGCGCGCGGCTTCCGCAGCAGGTATAGACCGCTTCCGATTAGAATGGCCGCCCCGATGAGGGTTGCGCCATCGGGGATATCCCCGAATGCCGCGAAACCGATTGCGGAGGCCCAGACGATCTCGCTGTAGGTGAATGGTGCGACCAGCGAGGCGGGTGCGGCATGGTATGCGCGGATCAGCAGGAAATGGGCTGCCGCCCCGAGGCAGGCGGCCGTGCCGAGATAGCTGATCTGGCGCAGGTCCGGCGTTTCCCAGGTGAAGGGCAGCGCAAACGACGATGCGACCAATCCGACGAGCGTTGCGGTGTAGAGCATCGATATCGGTGTCACCGCCTGGCTGATCGGACGGGTCAGGGTCTGATAGAGCGCGACGCAGATTGCCGCACCGAGCGGAACGAGCGATGCGGCGTCGAAGATGCTCGTGCCGGGCCGAATAACGATCAGCACGCCGGCGAACCCGACGAGGATGGCGATCCACTGGTGCCGCGTGACTTTTTCCCCTAAGAACCAGGAGGCAGCGGCCGTGATCATCAGCGGTGCAACGAAACCGATAGTGATGGCATCTGCCAGAGGCATCAGGCCAACGGCAACGAACATGCCGCTGACGGCTGCCATCAACGCGAGCGCCCGCATTACCTGAAGCCCGAGCAGCCGGTTCGTGATCGCCCGCGCTAGGCGCGGCGCAAGCAAGAGTGTGAGCAGCAGCGCTTGTATTACATATTGCGACCAAATGATCATACCGATCGGCACATCGCCGCGTACCGTCTTGATGAATCCGTGCATTGCGATGAAGCAGAGCGACGCCAAGCACATGATAGCGATCGCGATCAGACGTGCGCGTTGGGTCATGTCTTGTGTTGCGTTCATGTTGCGCAGCGCTGCGGAAGCCCGGGGTTGGCGCCGGGAGTATCCGGACCCTGACGTTGATACGCGAGGCTACGACGGTGTGCAAACCGGTGGATGCATCGACCTAGCCTGGGCCGATTGCCGCCGCTCCGGAGAATGCGGTCAAAGACCGACGCCTGAAGGCCGGGTAGTTACCCGGCGCGTTTTGTCATGAACGGCCATGGGTCCGATGGCAAGTTCCGGCTGACAACCAGCTGGAACATTGTCCTGGAGTAGGTGACCTGCCCTACGGCTAGCCTGGCAGAACTACTTTGCGACGTTCAGCCAGATGGCGTGAATCACGCCCGGTACGAAGCCGAGAATGGTCAGCAGGATGTTGAGCCAAAAGTGTCCTGCGATGCCGACCTTGAGGAAGGCGCCAAGCGGCGGAATAAAGATAGAGGTGAGTATCCGAATGACGTTCATGAGCACCGTCTTTCGTTTGGACTATTACCGTATGTGTCGCACATCCTTGCGGATTACCACATTGATTCCTTCGCCTTGTCGACCCAGCTGTTGTCGTAGTCCGCCCCCCCCAATTTGTTGTCGGTGAGCGTGGCGAGGATCTGCCCCGGGGTTGGCAGCGTTGCCGGGTCGATAAAGCGGTCCGGGTTCCATAATTCCGAACGGATGATTGCGCGAGCGCATTGGAAGTAGATGGTTTCCACGTCGATCACTACAATTGAACGGGGTCCCTTGCCCTTGACGGAGAAGGACTCGAGTAATTCCGGCTCGATGGAGAGATGCGCCTTGCCGTTGATGCGCAGCGTGCTGCCGCTGCCGGGGAGCAGAAACAGAAGCGCGACCCGGGGATCACGGATGATGTTGCGCAGCGAATCGACCCTGTTGTTGCCCCGCCTGTCGGGGATCATCAACGTGTTCTCGTCTCGGATGTGCACGAAGCCCGCCATGTCGCCGCGCGGCGAGCAGTCGAGGCCTTCAGGGCCCGCGGTGGCGAACGCCACGAAAGGCGAGGCCTCGATCAGTGCACGGTATTGCGGCGTAATGTGATCGACCTCCTTGGCGAGCGAGGTATCGACGGGAGTGCCATAGAGCGCTTCGAGTTCTGCGACGGTCGTGATTCTGGTCATGGCAACGCTCCGATGGGCGATTTCTGATGTTGTCTTCTAAGAGAAGAAACGCGACCGACGCGTATCTCCCGTTATGGGTGCTGTGCGAGGTTAGCGGGTCGCTCCTGCGGCAGCCTCGGTCCTCTGGCGCAGTTGTCGTGAAGACATGAAGAGCATTCTGGTCTCCGCAGGAGGGGTTTGGGCCGGGCCCGGTCTCTCTCGCGAGCCTCAGGAATGAGGGTGATCAGTCGGGTAAATCCCAGCCGATCCAGTTGCACAACGCCTCGCCCATAACTAGTTCGAGATCGCGGCCCTTGAGCCAGTACAACTCCTCGGTGAACAGCGTCACGCATTCCTTGTAACTGCAGGGCATGCGCGATAAGTCGGTGCCCCAGAAGCAGCGATCGGGCCCGAAGGCGTCAAAGATGCGTTCTAGCGACTCATGGATATCCGTATGCGGGTAGGGGCTCGCCGAGTTTCCGTTAGCGCCCGACATCTTTACCGCGACATTCGGATGCTTCGCTAGCGCGACAAGTTCCGGCAGGGTCTCGAAGGACTCCACCCCGGGCTTAAAAAGGTTCGAGCCCAGATGATCGATCAGCAGCGGGACCTCCGGAAACTTCTCGGCGATCTTGCCCACCTTGGGAAGAAAATCGTGCGCTAGGAGCCCGACCGGCATCTTCTGCTCGTTGGCGACTCCCCACATATGGTCCATCGTGCCGTCGGTCATCCAGTTTTCGCGGCCGGGCACGATGAAGATATAGCGCTGGCCCAGCATGCCCGGCGTGTTGGTCCACCCGGCCAGCTTCGCCGCGCTTTCCTCCTTACGGTCTAGGTGCAGCCAGCCGAGGACCTTGAACTTGTCCGGGTATCGGTTAGCCGCCGCGATCGCGACCTCGTTGCCGTTTGGCACCGTGCCCGGCGGGTGCAGCAGCACGCGATCGACGCCCGCCGTCTCCATCTCGGCGAGTAGGTCTTCCGCCGAATAGGTTGGCACCTGGCGATGAATTTCGCGCATCTTGGTGTTGATCCAGATGTGCACTTGGGAATCGACGATCAGCATGGGGTTTCCCTGTTTTGCGCAGTTCGGTGCGCTAGTTACACATATTCGGCCGCGGTCCGCGACGCCCGGTTCAGCGAGAGTCCGCGAGGATCATGTCGGCAGCCTTCTCGCCGATCATGATAGCTGGTGCATTTGTGTTGCCCGAGACCAGGGTGGGCATGATCGACACGTCGGCGACCCGCAGGCCCTCGAAGCCATGAACTCGCAGCTGCTCGTCAACCACATCGTCCGGGTTGGACCCCATGCGGCAGGTGCTCGACGGGTGGTAGCTCGTCCGGCCGCGTTCCCGGAGATAGGTGAGCCAGTCTTCGTCGCTCTGGCAATCGGGGCCCGGCTCGTGTTCCTCGGCGACATACTTTTGGAAGGGTGCCTGCTGGGCTATCTCGCGGGCGATCTTCATGCCTCCAATCAGGATATCCCGGTCCTTCTGCGCTGTAAGATAGTTCGGTTGGATCTCCGGCTTTATGAAGGGATCGGGTGAGACGATGTTCACATGCCCCTGGCTCTCTGGCCGCAGTAGGGCATTCACCATCGTTGCTCCGGGAAAAGGGTGGGGCATGCCGCCGACATCGTGCGAGCTGAAAAGCATCACTTGGGTCTGGATTTCGGGCGCGACCGCAGCCGGATTGACTTTAAAGAAACCACCCCCCATCGACACGCCCATGGCGAGATAGCCCTTGCGAGTGAATGCGTAGCGCAGGCCCGAGCGAATCCGCTGGGTCATGCTGTTGATGATGTCGTTGGCACTGATGCTCTGGTTCAGGCGGAACATTAGGGGGCCGTTGATATGGTCTTGGAGGTGCTGGCCGACCCCGGGCATATCGGCAATCACGTCGATGCCATGGGTTCGCAGCAATTCGGCCGGTCCTAGGCCCGACAATTGCAGTAGTTGCGGCGAGTTGATGGCGCCGCCCGAGACGATCACCTCGCCGTTGGCGCGCGCCGTGCGCATTGTGCCGTTCTGGTCGTATTCGACACCAACGGCGCGGCGCTCGTCGAATAGAACGCGCAATGCATGCGCATTCGTGGCCACGGTCAGGTTGGGTCGCTTGCGTGCCGGCTTTAGATAGCCGACGCCCGTAGAACAGCGCCGACCGTTTCGGATCGTCCACTGGACGTAGCCGAAACCCTCCTGTTCCGCCCCGTTGAAATCGTCGTTCCGCTCATGCCCGACTAGGACGGCGGACTCGATGAGCGCCTTGGCGACTGGATGTTCTTCATAGACGTCTGAAACGGACAGCGGCCCGCCGACGCCGTGATATTCATCCTCGCCGCGCTGCTGATCCTCGGCCTTCTTGAAGTAGGGCAGTACATCGTCATAGCTCCAGCCCGTATTTCCGAACTGGCGCCACTGGTCGTAATCGCTTCGATGGCCGCGGATATAGACCATGCCGTTGATGGCGCTAGAACCGCCGACGACCTTGCCTCGCGGCTGCGGGATGCGCCGATTAACCTGCTCGTTGTTCGGTTCCGTCGAGTAGAGCCAGTTGACCGTCGCGTTTGTAAACAGTTTGCCGTAGCCCAACGGGACATGAATCCATGGGTTTTTGTCTTCAGGTCCTGCTTCCAGCAACAAAACGCTGTGCCGTCCGCTTTCGGTTAGGCGGCTGGCAATCACGGCACCGGCGCTGCCGGCGCCCACGACGATATAGTCGTAGCTCAGTTGGTCCGTCATGATGTTGTCCTATTCCTCTGTGAACCCTGCGGTGCCCTGCAGAAACAGATCCTCGATGTCCGGCAGTTCCGAGATCAACTTCTGTTCGTGCAGGTAGCGTAGCAGCGTACGCACGTTTTTTCGGTTGCTCTCCGTTAGCCCCATGGGAAACGGGTCGCCGTCGAACATGGTCATGGTCTCGGTCCAGTATTCCCTGCCCCACGGCACGAAGGTGGAGCCGATCCGCCGCGCTAGCGCTCGTTTTTTGCCCTGGCAGTAAGCCGCGAAGATTGCGGCCGGCGCTTCCGGAAACTCATTGAGGAGCTCCTGACGCATCACCACCGTGTGGTTGATCGGGTAGATGCCGGTCCGCTGGAAATATTCGCGTTCGACATCCTGCACGTCGCGAAAGATCGGGCGTAGTTCGCGTTCTGCCGGGGGGTTCTGCAGATCGCGCGGTCGTGGTGAGATGAATGCGTCGAGTTTGCCGGCCAGAAGCATGGTTTCGGGGTCGCCGTCGCCCAGTTCGAGCGGCACACCCTCGAGCACGGGGAAGCGCTGTTCCGCATTGGCGTACCAGTTGATGTCCCGCCAGTCGGTGTCGTATTCGTCGATTAGGGTGCCTCGCAGCCAGACCGCGGCCGTCATCGTGTAGTCGCGGACCCCGACCCGCTTACCAGCAAGCTGTTCGGCGGACTCGAGCGGACTGTCATTTCTGACCCAGATGATCGAGTGCCGGAAGTCGCGATTTGCAAAGACGGGAATTGCCGCCAGCCAGTCGGCGCCCCTGTCGCGCATCATCGTGAAGTTCGATAATGAGAATTCACATGCCTGGAAGGGCTGGTTGTTAAGGACCTTGGCGTAGATTTCCTCGAGCACACCAGGTTCGTAACGGACCGGTACGCCGTTAAAGGTCCCGTCCATCTCCAGGGTAAATTCATAGTCGTTTCCGCGCAGAAGAATGTCATTGGCCATCTGGTTCTCCCCCGACCGGTCTATGCCGGATTCGGGCAGCATATATCATGCCGTCAGATCTAAAACCTAGTGGGCGCTGTCGGGTGTAGGTTGAGGCGCTTAGCAGTCTTAACGACAGCCGCTAATACCTAGGCGTTTGGAATCGCGGCCATTATCGATATCGCAGGAGATGGCCGCGCCTCGGCAGCGGATCTCGGTGATCTGACCTACTACATAGCAGGCTTGATAGCGGCCCGAACGCCCGCTGCGCGCCGCATATGCCAGGCCCTCTTTGTCTCAGTGTAAAGCGGTGCCGCCGACCCGAAGGTTCAACGCCCGCTCGAGCATGCAGCAGGGATAGGCCCGTCGCGCATCTCCGCAGCGCTATGCCCGTGCATCAGGGATCGCCAACAGAAAACGCCGCCGGTGATTGCCGGAGGCGTTATTGTTGCTATCGTTCACTTGGTTCAATCACATGTCTGAAACTAGGGAGACGCCGCATGCGCGCCATTTTTGCATTCACACCCTGGGAATCGAAACGCCTCATCGGCAAGGCCGTGGCCGCGCTGCCGGAGGTGTGCCACGCACTCGAGCATGCGCAGATCGTCATCGCCCACGGCTCGACCAACGTCTATGTGGCGGAGGAGGTAACGGGCAACTGCCCGGAGCGTGACCGTTACGTCTCGGGCCAAGTGATCAACGGTACGCTGTGTCAGACCCAACCGGAGGAAAAGCCGGCGCTCCTGCGTCTCGTTCGCGGCGAGCCGGTGCCGCCCGTGCCCACTATGGAAGAGACGCTCGCCGGCTGGGACGACAAGTCCCTTTTTATCAAGGGAGCCAACGCCGTCGATCATGAGTTCAACGCCGGTATCTTCAATGCACATCACGCGGCCGGGACAATCGGCTGGGCCTATGGTGCGATCTGCGGCACGGGAATTCCGCTGATCGTGCCAGTGGGGCTGGAGAAGCTCGTTCCATCAATAAAGGCGGCGGCCAACGAGCTTGGACATGCGAAGGCCGATTATTTCTACGGGACCAAGATCGGCATGCTGCCGCTGATGAATGCCAAGGTGATTACGGAAATCCAGGCCTTCGAAATTCTTTTCGGCCTGACGGCTGTGCATGTCGGTAGTGGCGGCGTTTCGGGCTCCGAAGGCACGGTGGTGGTCTCGGTCACGGGGGATGAAGCGGACGTACGCGCCGCGATCGACCTGGTCGAAGGCTTCAAGGGGGAGCCGCCGCTCAAGCTTCTCAAGCGCCGTTGCGCCGAATGTTTTGCCCCGCCACCAGCATTCACATCCGGGACCGACGCCGCGAAGGACGTAGGGACAGTGACCGCCGAGGAGGCGAAGGTGATTCGACAATGCATCTTCTCAGGCACCGAGGAGGCCGATCTGCCCGACTGGTTCCACAAGCGCGAGCCGGTGGCCTGACCAGCGTCTATTTCGGGACTGCCACACATCGACAAGCTGGCCGTTTCGTGAGAACAGATGCGTAAGGTGATTTGAAAAACCAGAGGCGGATAATCGATGAGCACGGCGGAAGCGACGGAACAGTTGGAGACGATCGAGGGTTCGGGATTTCCGATCGGTTTCAAGTTCAGGCAGGGAGAACGCCGTCCGGAAATTCTCGGTGCCGGGCCCGCGCGTGACGTTTTCGTCACCGAGGCCCGTACGCTCGCGGGCTACCAGAAGGAAGGGATTGTCCATGAGGGAGATACTGGAAGTGTCTGGCGGCTCGCTACAGATGAAGGATTGCATCTGGGCGGGGCAGATGTCGCGCCGTTCCCACTGGGATTCTTCAATGCTGGCCTGCACGGCGATCTTGTTGGGCGCATCGTGAAGATCGCCGCGGCGCGCGACATCCGGATCTACGACCTGAAACTCGATCTCAAGAATGGCTACTACGTAATCGGGTCCTTCGTGCGCGGTGATGCAAAGGGGCATGTCGAGCCGTCGCGTGTCCATGCCGAGATCGCCTCGCCGGCGTCAGCCGATGCAATCGCTGCGCTCGTGCGCGACGCCGCCAAGGCTTCTCCGGCCATGGCGACGATGAGTACCCCCGTCGAGAGCACATTCGCGATCTATGTAAACGGGCGCCGCCGGGTCGTGACGTCCCTGCCGAGCTCCGAGACGCCCGATGTCCCGGATCCGTACAAGACCTATAGCGCGGTGCCGTCACCGCTCGCGGGCGCGGACGATCTCGACGACATCATCTGGAAAACCGGGCAGACCAAAGAGGGCCAGATTCAACCCGCCATCAACGGAACGGACGACAAGATCAAGCGCATCGTGCGCACGATCGTAGGCAACAGCGTCCTGCTCAACCCGGCCGGAGTGGTTGAAACGAATACGGTCCTTGGTTTGCCGGGCATGAGCAACTTTAAGCTCAAGACCGACGAGCGCTCCGATGGGGACCAGGCGCCCAGCGGGTTGGCGCTGATCGCGGCGGGGATCGCCTTCTGCTACCTCACCCAGATCGAGCGCTACACCATCCATCAGAAGTTCAATATCCGCGGCGCACGGCTGGTTCAGTACTCGCCGTTCACCCTTTCGGGAAATCCCGCCGACGGGTCATGGGCCGGCGACATCGAACCCGTGGATACCCATCTGTTTCTGTCCGGCGACGAAGACGACGCGACCCATGAAAAGCTGATGAAGATCGCGGCTACCGTCTGTTACCTGCACGCGACCCTGGCAGACTCGGTGAAGGCGGATGTCCGTGTGACGCTCAACGGTACGGACATCTAGAGGCGCCACTCCATCGGCCCGATGCCGCCGAGATCCGAAAGTCCGACGAAACATCTGTTGCCCTCGAATTCGAAACTTTCGTAGCAAACTTCGTTCAACGTCCGGAATCCCCGGCGTATGAAAACCGCCTGTGCCGTGAGGTTGGTCGAATCAGCAAAGACCCGCGCGAAGCCGGTAGCAGTCGACTCGGCCGTCGCGTGTCCGGCCAGCGCCTGCGCGACGCCGCGCGCGTCGCTATCCACCGCAAGCATGTCGATATGCGCGATGCAGTTCAGATGCGCGGCATGGTCGCGTTAATAGTCTGCCCGAGCTTTTCGATCAGGGCACCGATCGGCGGATGCTTCGGTGATGTGTGTTTGATGCCGGGTGGGGACGAAGTTGAACGCTGTGGTTAGCGCAATTTCGGCCAACGTGATTCCCTTGTAGGTGCCAGCTGTCAGGCGTTCTGGTCGCGCTGCGGGCAGCAACACACCGAGCATGGGCGAGAATTCCGCGCGGGTCTGGCCGACGGCGCGTACGAGCGGTTCGTCTTGGCTGAATACCCGACTGATCAGCTCCGAAGCCGCAGTCTTTTCCGCGATCTCGACGATGCCAAGCCGGTGGCCGCTGATTGTTTCCTGCATCCGCTTTCCGTTTCGCGAATGGGCTGTGGCCGCCCGGGGCCGTTTGATGGAACAATAACCTCCAAATCTAGGGAGGACATCATGGCATTGGATTTGGCAACGGCAGCGCTTTCGGAGATTGCCGTGGCATTGCGGGCGGGCGATCTTACGGCGAGCGCTGTCGCTGAATGGGCGATCGGGAACCACGAACAACGCGGGGAAGCGCTCCAAGCCTACAAAAGCTGGGATGCCGAGAAGATACGGCTTGAGGCGGCAGCGGCGGACGCTGCTTTCGCGGCGGGAGTCCATCTCGGTCCGCTGCAGGGAATGCCGGTCTCGATCAAGGATCTGATCGGCGTGTCGGGTTATCCGACATTTGCGGGATGTCCGCGGGAGTTGCCGGAAGTCTGGCAGGCGGAGGGACCGGTCGTACGGGCCATTCACAACCAGCTCGGGGTCATCTCGGGAAAGGCCCACACGGTGCAGTTCGCGTTCGGCGGCATGGGGGCCAATCGCCACTGGGGCGCGCCGCGCAACCCTTGGGACGCGGTGGATCACCGTTCGCCTGCGGGGTCCAGCTCCGGTGCGGGCGTCAGCCTGCATGAGGGATCTGCGCTGCTTGCCATCGGCACCGACACAGCAGGCTCGGTGCGCATGCCGGCATCCGTGACAGGCTGTGCCGGCATCCGTCCGACCCCGGGCCGCTGGTCGACCGACGGGATCGTCCCGTTGGTATCGTCGCTGGATACGCCCGGGCCGATCACGCGCAGCGCTGCGGATCTGGCCTACGGGTTCGCTGCGATCGACCCGGTCCTAGCCGGCGATGTTGCGAGCTTCCTCGATATGCTTGACGACGTGGACGTTTCCGATTTCCGGATCGGCGTCTGCGACTGGTACTTCCGCGACTGCGACCCCGGCGTGGCGGAGCGCGTACACGAGGCCCTCGCGGAGCTTGAGAAGGCTGGTGCGCGGGTGTCGGCAGCGACGATTCCGCACTTGGACGACGTCAGCGCGCTGAACGATTTAGGCGGCCTGCATATCGGCGAGTTCTCTAGTTTCATCAACAACGAGATGCGCGACTACAAAGACGATCTTGATCCGGCGGTGGCTATTCGGCTGGCGGCGGCGGAGAATTATACGGCGGCGGAGCATCTGCGCCGGGTACGTGATGTTGAAAGAATGGCCGCCGCCGCCGATGCGGGCTTCGGCCCGTTTGATGTGATCGTCGGGCCGACGATCCCGGTAACCCCACCGAAGATGAGCGATATCGAAACCCCCGAAACCCATCTCGCGGCCAACACACGCTTCGTGCAGAACACGGTCACGGCCAGCCTGCTGCATCAGTGCGCGGCAACCGTTCCGGTGGGGCTGGATTCAGAAGAAATGCCCGTGGGTATGCAGATTGTCGGTCGTCCCGGTTCGGACGAGACCGCGCTGGCCGTCGCGCTGGCGTGCGAGAGGGTGCTGGGCTGGCCGCGCGAGCGTCTCGGCCGGTCGCCGATGGGAATTTAGGTCAGGATTCTAGGGGTGTTACTCCGCCGCCTGCTCGACAGCTCCGCCGTCCAGTGTGTGCAATTCCCAAGGTGTTTCGCAGGGCGGGCCGTTCGCCACCAGCATCGTCCGCGCATTCAGATCGAAGATGAAGGCGGCATTCGTCATGGTGCGCTTGGCCTCCGGTTGACGTTCGTCCGGGTGCCGACAGATTGCGTTGGGGTATCCGAAGTGATCGGCTAGCGCGTTCTTGATCACCGTATCGTCGATCCTTCCCGTGTGGGAGCGCAGCAGCCGGTCGAGCCGATTGGCGCGATAGAGCGTGCTTGTGGAGATGCGCTCCATCTGGGATGGCCCGTGGCGGGGGTCCATGAAATGGTTGGAGTGGGTGATGAGCCCGTCGCGGGGAAACAGGTAGGATATTGCGTCCGGGCTGGTCTCTATGTCGATGACCTCGCCATCCGCGTGACCAACCACGAAGTTCGCCGAGCAGACCCGCCGGGTCGCGGTGATCGGCAGAAGCGCGAGATCGTAGGTCTCGGCATCGAGAATCTCGCGGCAGCGCATGTGGAAGGGCTTCTCGTACGGATTGCGCCCGTCATGATCGGACACCAGACCGTTCTCGACCAAGCCGATGCCGTGCTGGTTGACTCCCATCTTGCCGCCGACGATACCGGCCTCGGTGTAGCAAATAAGGTTCGGGCCGTTGCTGCGAGAGATACGCAGGACGACGCAGCGCCCGTGCACGCCAGCCAGCCAGTCCCAGTTCTGGCCGATAATCGTGTGGCCGTTGGTCGTTGCCTCGGGCAGGGCGCCGAAGGTCGAGCATCCGTCGGCGTCGTCGGCCAGGGCCGGATTGTCATTCGCCTTTGCCTCATCGCCGAACAGCCCAAAAGTTATTTCGTAGCGCGCATTCAGCATGGCGATATCGCCGAGGGGCAGTTCGGCACCGTCCGCGATGCCGCGCATCTCCTCGGCATAGTCCGCGTTCTGGTCCCGCATCACGCCGACCCAGGTCTCGCCTTCCTCGCGCGCCGTCTGTGCGTCGAGGCCCCCGGCGGCAAAACGCGCCAGATATGTGTCGATATTTTCGGCGATCTCTTTACGCATGCTGCGCCCGTGGGTCAGGCCGCGTTCATACGGGTCGCTGCCGAGTTCGAGTACGTGAAGGTCGGCCATGGGGGCTCCGTTCGTCATCCAGATGTGGATTATATCAACTTGTGTGCCCGGCGTGCGCTACGCCAGAACCGGCAAATCGACCCAGCTGTGCTGGTCGGACGCCGTCGCGCTCGCCTCGGCGAGCTGCACGTCGCGAATCCCAGCCGCCAGGGTTTGGTCAAAGGGCGCACCCGCGACGACATGCGGGATGAAACCCTCCCAGCCGAAGCGATAGGGATTCTTGTAGGGCGTGACCTCGCCGACCTCTGTCCACTGGGCATTGTAATCCGCTGCGAAGTCCATCGTTGCGGCGTCGGGGCCCATGTTGAAGCCTTCGATCCGCGGCGTCTCGGCTGCCGACTGCGCCCAGCATTTGCGTAGGCCCGCGACCGCGGAACCCCCTGTGCCGTCTATCTGGAAGGTTACCAGATCGTCGCCGCGCACCCGCCGGGCCCAGGAACTTAGGATCGCACCGCGCGTGCCGGTCTCGAGCTCAAGGAGCGTTGCCGTCGCATCCTCGACATCTACGTTGTAGCGTTTGCCGTCTTCATCGATGCGCTCGGGCTGCGCGGTCCAGGCCGTACAGGCCACGCGCGAGATGGGTCCGAGAATACCCTCGATTACGTAGCGCCAATGGGGGTGCATGTCGGACAGCAATCCGCCGCCGCCGGCCTTGGTGTAGTTCCAACTCGGGCGCTGGGACTCGGCCTCTATGCCATCGAAGACCCACCAGCCGAACTCTAGCCTGAAACCCACGATCCGCCCGAAGAAATCCTGCTCGACCAAGCTGTGCAGCTTGCGGAAACCCGGCAGGAACAGCTTGTCCTCGACCGCGCCGTGGCGAAGGCCCTTCTGTTCGGCGCGGCGCATCAGATCGAGGCCCTCGGCCACGTTTGGAGCGATCGGCTTCTCGGTGTAGATGTGCTTTCCGGCTTCGATTGCCCTATTCAGCGTGGCGAGCCGCAGATGGGTCGCTGCTGCGTCGAAGAAGATCGAGAAGTCGGGGTCGGCGAGCGCTCCATCTAGGTCTGTGGTCCATTCCTCGATGGAGAATTCCTTTGCGACCTCGGCGAGTCGGGCCTCGTTTCGACCCGCTAGCAATAGGCGCGGCATGATCACGTCATCGCCAACGGGCAGGCCGCCTTCATCGCGAATCTGCGCCAGTCCGCCCCGGATATGCTGGGTGCGGCAGATGCGCCCGGTCGCGCCGTTCAGGATGATGCCAAGTGTCTTCGTCGCCATGATGGACCTCGGAAGTGCAAATGCTTGACGGTCTTACTACACTCTTCAATCGGAATGCGCTAACCAAGTCCCGGATTTCAGGGGGAAGACCATGCCAAGCCATATTGTTTGCCTGACGTTTGATTTCGATACCGAGAGCGGGTTCATCGCCCGGGGCCTCTCGACCCCAACCATGCTGTCGCGTGGTGAGTTCGGGCTGACGGGCGCCAGGCGCATTCTCGATCTGGCCAAGTCGCGCGGAATTCCAATGACCTGGTTCGTCCCCGGGTTCACGATCGAGAGCCACCGGGCGGCCTGCGACGCGGTGGTTGAGGGTGGTCATGAAATCGCCCATCACAGCTGGGCCCATGTCCCGCCCGCCGAGCAGAGCCGGGACCAGGAAGAAGAGGACATGCTTCGCGCCAACGAGGCGATTGAGAAGCTCACCGGCAAGAAGGCCCGCGGGTATCGCTCGCCCTCCTGGGACCTGAGCGAGAACACGCTGGACCTGCTCGAGGCACAGGGCTTCGAATATGACAGCAGTCTGATGGCCGGTGACTATATTCCGATGATGGCGCGGCGCGGTGACAAGGCCGAACTCGGCAAGCCGATTATATATGGTGAGGACACGTCGTTGATCGAGATGCCGATTAGCTGGACGCTCGACGATCATCCCCATTTTGAATATATGCGCACCCCGACCTTCCTTATGCCGGGGCTGCGCCCCGCCCGTGAGGTGATGGACAGCTGGTATGATGAGTTCGTCTACATGCAGGCAAACGAGGATTGGGGCGTACTCACCTACACCATGCATCCTTATGTCATCGGCCGGGGTTTCCGGATGTTCGCGTTCGAGAAGCTGGTCGACAAGCTGATCGCCGACGGTGCGGAGTTCATGACCATGGAAGATGCTGCCCGGCTGGCACGCGAGAAGATAGCCTAGCGGTCTTACCTCTAGCGGCCATTTAGGGCTGTTCGCAGGCGCAGGTATCGAGAGCGGCATGAACGATGGCACGCTCGTGACTGTCTGCTTCCCGGCCTGCCGGGGCCGGTATCGGGCGCCAGGCCCGCTGCGGGAGCTTGCTCACGGTTTGAGCAGTAGTTTCCCCAAGATTGTCCTGTCGTCCATCAGTTCATGTGCACGCCGCGCGGCGCTGAGCGGCAGCCGATCAAAAATCGGCGGCGCGTATGCGCCGGCAGCAAACTTGGCGATCAGTGCCTCGAGGATCTCCGCCTTGCGTGCCGGGTTCTCGTCATAGGCATGGAGGGAGAAGCACTGGACGCCGAGACTCTGGCCGCGCCTAGCTCGGAGTCCTTCGTAGAGGTCGTCATCCGGTGCACCCGATAACGCGTTATAGAGGATCACCAAGCCCATGGGGGCAAGCATGTCCAGATTGGCGACCAGGGCGGGACCGCCCAGCTGGTCGAAACTTATATCGACGCCGCGACCATTAGTGATCGCGTGCACCTTCTCGACGATATTCTCGCGAGTGTAGTCGACCGTGCCTGCCGTTCCGAGCTTGGCCGCGAATGCGCATTTCTCGTCGCTGCTTGCGCCGGCGATCGTCTCGATGGCGGCGTCACGACAGATGTCGAGGATTGCCGTTCCCATGCCGCCGGCCGCGCCGTTCACATAGATTGACTTCACGTCGGCCGTGCGCGCGACATCATGCAGCATGGCCCAGCCGACGAGGTAGTTCGGGATGCTGACGGCTGCCTCCAGATCGACACCGCTGGGAAGCGGTGTCACGAGTCCGGTATTGACTGCGTTGTATTCGGCATGGCGACCGCCGCCGGTGCCGAATACCAGAACCGGCTGTCCGACCGACAGCCCGCTCACGCCTTTGCCCAGCGCCTCGATATGGCCGCTCATCTCGTTGCCGAGAATGCTTGGGAGGTCCGGCTTCCACTTATAGACGCCTGTTCGCAGCAACACGTCCGGGTACCCGAGCCCGAAGGTGTGCGCCTTGACTAGAACCTCACCCGGTCCGGGTTCCGGTGTTGGTATATCGACGATCTCGACGACTTCGGGCCCGCCATACGCCTGTATTTGAACGGCTTTCATGATTTTCTCCCCCGGGAAGTTCAGCGCAGAAGCAAAATGATGATCCCAGCCACGACGAGGACGATGCCCGCGAATTCTAGGCGCAGGATCTTCTCACGGAATATGAGGACGGACGAGGTGATGGTGAAGACCAGCTCGATCTGACCGAGTGCGCGAACCAGTGCAGCGTTCTGAATGGTCATCGCCGTGAACCAGCCGATCGAGGCTAACGCACCGCTCAGTCCGACCAAGGCGGCCACGCGCCACGCCCTGATGACGTGGACAATCTCGCCGGGATCGCGCAAGGCCATGAAGGCCGACATAACAACCGTCTGAAATACGAGGACGACCGCAAGTGTGAAGGAAGCCTGTACTAGGAAGCCATCGCCACCCAGCGACAGGGAGGCGCCGCGGTAGGATACGGCGGCAACGCCAAAGAATGCGCCGGAGGCAAGTCCGATCAACGCGGGGCGGGCCGTCCAAGACTTGACGATGCCGCTGAGCCCCGCGGGTGCGCGCGCGGCCGAGATTGCGATCACGCCAACCAGGCTCACGAGGATACCGACGGTCGCCGTCGTCGAGATTGTCTCTCCGAGAAACACAAGGGCGAATAAGGCGGCCTGAACCGTTTCCGTTTTCGAGTAGGTGGTGCCCACGGCGAAGTTCCGGGCATCGAACAGGGTAACCAGTAGCGCCGTCGCAAGGATCTGGGCGATTCCGCCGGTGGCGGCCCAGGCGAGAAACACGGCGTTGAAGCGCGGGAGCTCGAAATCAAACAGGACGACTAGTGCCGCCAAATACAAGAGCGCAAACGGGAACCCGAAGCCGAAGCGCACGAAGGTAGCACCGGTCGTGCCCAGTTTTCCCTTAAGATATTTCTGCAGTGCCGAGCGCACATTCTGGAGGAATGCAGCCGCGATGGTGATGGGAATCCAGAGGAGAGTCATGCTTGCTGGTCTCGAACGCGTAGCCGATGCGGGCGACGGGAAAAGGGGCTATTCCCTCGGCGCGTGCTCGCCATGCTCTGTCCTGCTGATCGCCGGCGCGCCCTTGTGGGTGGAGATGGTTGTCGCCTGTTGCGTGCGCGCAGACGTCGACTGGCTCATTTCAGATCCTCCAGAATACCGGTGCTACACTAACAGAATGTCGCGCGCGGCGCGTCGTGTAGAATACGACCCAGGCTAAGTAACGAATCTGGATGAGGGGGATTGAATGGTCCAAGATTACAAGGTGACGCGCCGTGTCGTGACAGCGATTGGCGAGGATGGAAAATCGTATATTGCCGAGGACGGCCCGACACCCGCCGTCCGCACCGTGGATGCCCGGCCGGGTTATGTAGTGAATAATATCTGGGTGACCGGTGCCGCGCCTGCACCCGTGGGGGCGCCGGATGCCGTCGAGGCCCATGAGGGGGTGCTGCCGCCTGCCGGCGGCACGGTTCTGCGCGTGATCGAGTATCCACCCGACCCCGAGGATCCCGAGGAGATGGCACGCCAGTTCGAGGGGATGTTCGGCAAATTGTTCGAGGATGCCGGCCGTCCGGGTGGCGAAAACGCTCATCCGGGGATGCACATCACCGAGACCGTGGATTATGCTATCGTCATCGAGGGCGAGATCACCGCAATCATGGAGAATGAGGAGACCGTACTCGGGCCCGGCGACGTGCTAATCCAGCGCGGTACCAACCATGCTTGGACCAACCGCTCGGGAAAGCCTGCGCGCGTCGCCTTCGTCCTGATTGGCGGCCGTTGGGCGTAGCCGCTATCGGTCCGGCATTGCGCTAGTCGAAGAAGGCGAAGGTCCTGATCTCGATGCTCTCGCGCGGCTTGCCGTCCTTGGGGCTCGTCGGGTCGGTGAACGAGGTGTGGGGCGTGAAGCGCGCATCCAGGCTCGTGTCGGAATCATACACCTTGAACACCAGCGCCTCGTCCCGGGTCATGTGCGGGAAGTAATACCATTCTTGGCCCGGGCTGAAGGCGAGGCGGTAGGTCTCGCCGACCCGATGCGGGTAGCGGCGCTCGGCGGTGATTAGGTCATCGGGCCGGAAGGTACGCGCGTCACAGATGGTCAGTGGGTCGACTTCGATCGTTTTGTTGATCGCTCGCCACACCTGAATGATCGCGAAGCGTTTCGTGAGCAGTTCTGCCGCCTCATCTGGAAAGATCTCCTGTACTCGCCGCGGCCCGGAGTTTTCCGTGTAGTCATTGTGCGCAGAATGGACGGGTTCACGGACGAGCTTTTCCTTGCGTGTGTCCTCATTGCTCGAGCGCACGGTATGGTCGAAGACCTCGACCCGCGATGCGCCGCTCATTTCGGCTACCAACCTGCAGGCCTCGCCGTAATAAACGCCGGATACCTGGTCGGCGTCGAAGAAGTCCGTGACCTTCGTCGGGTGGTCGCAGAAGACGAAACCGTTGCGGTCGAGCGAGAATTCATCGCGCATTAGCCTGCCGTTCCGGATGGTCCGGGGGTGCATCTCGTAGGTCCCGGTGACGACCCGGGACATGTCGCCGGCGTGCATGGTCTGGTTGATCAGTTTCTCGCCCGTGTCCACGGCATAGACGAGTTCGGCGTCGATCGATTTGAACGCAGTGTTACTGTCGGTCATGAGGTGGTCTCCCCGGGCGCTCAACCGCTGCGGTCGGTCTTGGCGATTTCCTGTGCTTTGGCGACGGCCTCCTCGGGCGGCGCTGAGCCCGGCGGGTGTAGGAAGGGCATGGTGAACTTGTCGGTGATCTTCGTATAGCCGCCATTACCGGCCATGCGGCCCAAAGCGTCCAGCGCCCCGGGGTCGACATGCAGCCTATCGTTAACCACGTCGTCGTCCATGTGAAAGTGCACGACCTCGCCGAATATAACGTAGTAGGGAAGGTCGCCCATCTCGTGGATATCGATCAACTTACTCTCGAGCGCCACCCTGCAGTCGGTGATGCGCGGGGGCGTCACCAGCTTCGACGGCGCGATGTTAAAACCCGCGATCTCGAGCTCGTTGACGCCGCTGTCATAGTCGAGCGCGCAGGCGTTCATCCGGTTGCGCAGCTCGTAGTCGACGATGTGCACGACCATCTCCGGATGGTGACGCAGGTTGGCGATTGTGTCCTTGACCTCGCCCGAACTGCCACCGGATTTGGGGCCGGTCTTCGGGCTGCAGGCGATCATGAACATGGGCGGCGATACGCCGATGCAGTTAAAGAAGCTGAAGGGAGCCGCGTTCGGCCCGTCTGACCCAAGCGTCACGGTCAGGGCGATAGGGCGCGGAATTATCGCGCCGCTCATCAGCTTGTACTGGTCCTCGACGGCAAGGTCCGCAGCGGTGAATTCTACCATCGGCTTTCCCCCTTGATTGCGGAATCGGTGGCAAGCGTCAGGCTAACCCTTCGCACGTTGAAAGCAAATTCTACGTTGCCCCGATCGTTCGGTCTGTCGGCCTAACGGCCGGTGAATTTTGCCAGCCGACCTTCCTTCGCTGCCGCGATTCCCTCATCGACGTCATGGCTCCATTCGAGCGCTTGGCGAAGCGCATCCGACAGTTCCCTTGCAGCTTGAAAGCCCGGTTCTCGGCGCGCCCGCGCAATTCGCTTTGCACCCCTGGTCGCTAGCGGGCCGTTAGCTCCGATAGCGTCCGCGAGCTCCCTGGCCGCTGCGAGGACCCGTCCTTGCGGATGGAGGTGGTTCACGAAGCCGATGCGTGCCATCTCGGCGGCGCCAATTTCCTTACCCGATGCGATCAGCTCGATAGCGTGGCCGTAGCCGACGGCCATGGGCAGGCGGTGCGGTGCGCCGGCACCTGGGAAGCCGCCCCATTTCGCCTCGGGTAGCATGAGGCTCGAATGCTTACCGGCAATACGGATGTCGCAGGCAAGCGCCAGCTCCGAGGCGCCCGCAACGATCCGACCGTTGATAGCGGCGATGGTGATTTGTGGTAACGCCTCCAGCGCGTCGAAGGTACGGTTTCCGTCAACTACATAGGCGATCACCTCGTCTTTAGTCATGGTGGCGCGGATGGCCGGGTTCATGAGCCCGGCGGAGAACCATTCCTCGCCCGCACCGGTGAAGATCACCACCTGTATGTCATCGCTAGTACGCAGCTCCCCAATCACCGCACTGAGGTTGCGCAGGCTGTCGGGATTTAGCCGATTCTCGTTGTCCGGCGCATCGATGATAATCGTCGCAACGGGTGGTGACAGGTCAAGGCGTAGTTCATGATGGATTTTGGTGTTGATTGTCATGGCATTCTCGATGTTTTGCTTGGGGCAATTATGCCGGCGAATGGATGGCGGCCCAAATTCTGTGCGCGGCGGCTGGCGGCACCTCCCAGATAATTGTAGTTTTGACAAAACCGGATCGGGCAACATCTAAGAGCAATTCCGAAGGGGAGACACCAACATGCCGAAACCGCAGTTGCGCGCCGAACAGGGCTGGATATTCGACAATTTCCTGATGCTGTCCGAGAATGAGGACGTCCTGCATCCGGGCATCATGGGTACCCGCGTGGGCCGTGGCTTCACGATGCAGGACCTGAACGCGGTCTACACCAAGGTGACGGGCCGACGATCCTTCCCGAAGGCTTGGAAGAAGCGTGCCGTGGTGCTCGAGGGCATGGCCAAGGAGGCCGAGGCGAAGGGTCGTCTGGTGACCGCGCGACGGCTGTATCATCGCGCTGCACTATGTTTCGGCCGCGCCCAGCACTTGGTCCCGGTCCACCGCAACCCTCATAAGGATGAGTGCTATGAGGCGCTTTACCGCAACTACGACAAGCTCATTGAGCTATCGAACGGCACCATGGAAAAGGTTCGCCCGGAGTTCGCGCCTGGCCACAACGCGCATGCCGTTTTTCACGCTGCGCCAGGCGACGACCCCAAGCCGACCGTTCTGATTCTGCCCGGCATGGACGCGCTCAAGGAGGACGTAGCCAACCCATTCGACAACGACTATACCCAGCGCGGCATGAACGTTTGCGCCATGGACGGGCCGGGGCAGGGCGAGTGCAACTTCAACGAGAGCTGGCTGACGGCCGACAATTACCAGCAGGCGGCCTCGGCCGTGATCGATTGGCTGGTCGCGCGCGATGATGTCGATGCCGATCGGATCGGTGTCATGGGTATGTCCATGGGGTCGCGCTGGGGCGTTCAGGTCGGCGCGCATGACAAGCGGGTGAAAGCGGTGATCGGCCAGATGGCCAATGTGGGCACTTTCGATATCATCTTCGAGCAGGCCCAGCCCAATTTCAAACGCATCTTCATGTACATGACAGGCTATACCGACGAGGACGAGTTCGACGCCCACATGCAGACCCATGACCACCTGCCGGACGTTGCGAAAAACCTGACGGTGCCGCATCTTCTGGTTGCGGGCGATATGGATGAGCTGTGCACGCCCAACGACATTGCGACTTTCCGCGCTAACCTCGCTGATTTCAGTGAGCTCTGGCTCTACGAGGGCATCTTCCATCCCATGGGCGAAGTGGCGGCGGAGATTTATCCGGCGATGGCTGACTGGATGCTGACCACCCTTAACGAGGGACGCACTGCCGACGGGCGCACGGATGTTTATATCGAGGAAGGCACGACGCTAGCAGATTACGATCACGGCTAGGTCTTCCGCATGCCTGCGCGACGTGCACGATTCCGGAGCTGGCGGAATCGAGCCTGCAGATGGGAGCGTTCGTACTCGCCGGGCTGAGGCTGCCACCCGATGCGGTCAATACGCTCGTGGACCGGCTGCGCGATGGCAGCTATGAGGGAATCTAGGAGCTGGAATTCAAACCGGACATGAGGGGGAGAAAACCGACGATGAACAAACCGCAGCTGCGCGCCGAACAGGGCTGGATCTTCGACAATTTTCTGATGCTGTCGGATAACGAGGATGTCCTGCATCCGGGCATCATGGGGAACCGGCTCGAACGCGGGACCAAGTTCGAGGATCTAAACGCGGTCTATTCGAAGGTATCCGGTCGCCGGTCCTTTCCCAAGGCGTGGGCCAAGCGGGCCGGTGTGCTCGAGCAAATGGCGAAGGACGCGGAGGCGCGGGGCCGGCAGTACACTGCACGTCAGCTCTATCACCGGGCTGCCATCTGCTATGGCCGCGCCCAGCACCTGATACCAGTCCACGGTGAGGCCCGGAAGGTGGAATGGTTCGAGGGGCTCTACCGCTGCTACGGCAAGGTGGTGGAATGGTCCGGCGGGAAGATGGAATCGAAAACTGTCGAATTTGCGCCGGGCAAGAACGCCTACGCCACTTTCCACAAGGCTGTCGGTGATGGCCCCAAGCCCACCATCATCGCGCTGCCGGGCATGGACCAAGTCAAGGAGGACGTCTGCAACCCGTTCAACAACGAGTTCATTCCGCGCGGCATGAATGTCTGCGCCATCGATGGGCCGGGGCAGGGGGCGTGCAACCGGGACGGCACATGGCAGACCGAGGACAACTACGAGCAGGCCGCCTCGGCCATCGTCGACTGGCTGGTTGCCCGCGACGACGTGGATGCGGATAAGATCGGCATCTTCGGCATGTCAATGGGCTCGCGCTGGGGTGTACTGATAGGCGCCGCAGACCCGCGGATCAGGGCCGTTTGCGGCCAGATGGCCAATGTAGGTACCTACGACATGATCTTCGAGCAGGCCCAGCCTAACTTCAAGCGGATCTATATGTACATGGCCGGCTACTCGGACGAGGCCGAGTTCGATGCGTTCGTCGCCCGGCTTGCTCACCTGCCCGACGTTGCAAAGGACTTGAAGGTACCGCATCTGCTGGTCGCCGGTGACATGGACGAGCTCTGCTCGCCAGACGATATCGCCAACTTCCGCGCCGGCCTCGGCGGACCGACGGAGCTCTGGCTCTACGAGGGGGTGTTTCATCCAATGGGCGAGGTAGCAGGGCAAATTTATCCGGCGATCGCCGACTGGCTCTTGGAAAGCCTAACGAACGGCCGGCCCAATGGCTACAACAACACGGTCTATGTGGAAGACGGCAAGACGCTTGCCGACTATGATCACGGGTGAGTAGGAGGGACAAACATGGCGAAATTCAAGGACTACACACCGGCCGGCGTGATTCCCGCGGCGATTCTCGCCTTCGATGAGGATTTCTCGATCAACGTGGCGGAGACCCGTCGGCATCTGTCATTCGTGGCGGCGACTGAGGGCATCAGCGCAGTCACGGTTAACGGTCATTCCTCGGAGATCCATGCCTGTTCCTTCGACGAGCAGCGCTCGATCCTCGATGAGGCCATGGACGAGATTGGCGACGATGTCCCGTTGATCAACGGCGTTTATGCGGACGGCAGTCACGAAGCAGCAAGGATCGCAAAAATGGCTGAGGCGGGCGGCGCGTCTGCGCTCCTCTGCTTCCCGCCCCACTCCATGGGCATGGGCGGTATCCGCCACCGGCCCGAGATGGCGATGGCCCATTTCAGGACCGTCGCCGACGCCACGGATCTGCCGTTGATTGTCTTCCAGTATGGTGACGAGCTCGCCTATTCGCTGGATACGCTGGTCGGGCTCGCCGAGGAAATCCCGTCGATCAAGGCGGTGAAGGACTGGTCGCCTCCGCAGGCCCATGCGCGCCACATCCAAGCGCTGCAGAACCTGTCCCGGCCCGTGAACATCCTGTCCACGAACTCTTCCTGGCTTATGTCGTCCCTCGTGATGGGCGCTAACGGCCTTTTGTCCGGTGCAGGCTCTGTGATTGCCGACATGCAGGTAGCTTTGTTCCGCGCTGTGCAAGCCGATGATCTGGCGACCGCGCGCGCTATTGCCAATCGAATGTGGTACGCGACCGAAGCCTTCTACGCTGATCCCTTCGGCGATATGCACAACCGCATGAAGGAGGCGCTGGTCCATCTGGGTCGTCAGGATCGCGCTGTGGTTCGACCGCCCTTGGTCAAGTTGTCAGACGTGGAGGTCGCGCGAATCGGTGAGGCCATTACAGCGGCCGGTTTAACTGCTGAAGGTTTCGAGCTACGTCAGGCGGCGGAATGATAGGCTGCGCTCCGAATCGGCAAAGGAAGTGTTGATGAAGATTGGCTTTAGTGTTGCTTCTCCCGAGGTGAACACCCCGCAGCTTCCGGCGCAGCAGGGTGATCTGGATGCTAACCTCGATGTGCTGTCGGCGCTTGGCTATGACGGCGTGGAGTTGTCGGTCCGGTTGCCCGCGGAGCTCGATATTGCGGCGATCGAGAAGGCGGTGACCAGTCGCAACCTCGAGATCGCGTCGATTCATACCGCCGCGATAGGCTTTCAGGATAAGCTTTGGCTCTGTCATCCGGATGAGGCTACGCGCAGTGAGGCCCTAGCCCGGCTGATTTCCGCGATCGATGTGGCGGCATATTTCTCTGTCGACGTGCTGGTAGGGTCTTTCCGAGGCAAGCTGGGCGATGGCGGTGATGAGGCCCGCGGCTGGATGTATGACGCATTCCGCCGTGGCGCGGATTGTGCGGCGAAGCATGGCAATAGAGTGCTCTTCGAGCCTCAGGCGAGCTTCTCGGTGGACTTCGGCTTCACTGCGCAGGACGGAGCTGCCTTCGTCGAGGAACTCGACAGCCCCGGCTTCGGCGTGATGCTCGACACCTATCATATGAACATCGAGGACGCGTCATTAGCGCGCAGCATCTTCGAGTGTCGGGACCATCTGCATTATCTGCAGATCAGCGACAGCAACCGCATGTATCCGGGTGGGGGTCATATCGACTATGGAGAGATCATTAATGCCCTGCAGTCGATCGGGTTCGAGGGTTACCTATCGCTGCAGATCGTGCGCGAGCCGAGCTACGCAAAGGCGGCGGAACTAGGCATCATGCACCTGCGGAGCCTGATCGGCGCTTAGGCACGGGTAACCCGGTTTTCGTGCGCCGCGCCACTGTGCTATTCCCGCGCGTCCATGCTGAACCTGAACAACATCACAGCCCGCCTCGGCGGCGAAACTATTCTCGCCGGCGCCTCGGCCATGTTGCCCACGGGCAGTCGTGTTGGGCTGGTGGGACGCAACGGTGCTGGTAAGTCGACACTGCTCAAGATCATCGCCGGATTGCTCGAGGCCGATGACGGCACGGTCGAGACGCCACGCGGCACCCGTATTGGCTACGTCGCCCAAGAGGTGCCCGGCGGGAACGCGACCCCATTCGAGATGGTGATTGCCGCCGACATTGAGCGTACGGACCTAATGACTGAAGCGGACGCCGCGACCGACGCCGATCGCATCGCATCTATCCATGAGCGGCTCGGCATAATCGACGCCCATGGTGCTCCCGCGCGGGCGGCACGTATTCTCGCCGGGCTGGGTTTCGACGAGACGGATCAGCACAGGCCACTTTCGGACTTCTCTGGCGGTTGGCGCATGCGCGTAGCCCTAGCCGGACTTTTGTTCTCACGACCGGACTTGCTACTGCTCGACGAGCCGTCGAACCATCTAGACCTCGAGGCCGCGCTCTGGCTCGAAAATTTCCTTAAGAGCTACCCAGCCTCCATGGTGATAGTCAGCCATGAGCGCGACCTACTCAACAACGTCGTTGACCATATCCTGCACGTGCAGGGCGGCAAGGTAACGCTCTATACGGGCGGCTATGACGCATTCGAGAAGATTCGTGCCGATCGGCTTAGCCAGGTTGCCGCGATGCGGGCTAAGCAGCAGGAAAAACGCGCCAAGCTCCAAGCCTATGTGGATCGCTGGCGCTACAAGGCGCACACGGCGCGCCAGGCCCAGAGCCGAATGAAAGCGCTGGCGAAGATGGAGCCGGTAGCGGCCGCCGTCGATGACCCCACGCTCGTGTTCGATTTCCCGAGCCCACAGGAGCTCAAGCCACCGCTCATGGTTCTTGAGGGCGCGGCTGTGGGGTATACGGAGAACACAACCGTCCTCTCGAAGCTTGGCCTACGTATAGACCCCGACGACCGTATCGCGCTGCTCGGCCGCAACGGTAACGGTAAGACGACACTCGCACGCCTGCTGGCCGGCCAGCTCGATCCCATGGCCGGCGGCGTGACGTCGAGCAGCAAGCTGCGGGTCGGCTACTTTGCCCAGCATCAGATCGAGGAGTTGCGGGTTGGGGAGACCCCCCTCGATCACATGACCCGCCTACTGCCCGCCGCTAAGCCGGGCGCGATCCGCAGCCAGCTAGGCCGGTTCGGCTTTTCCGGTGACAAGGTGCATCTCGAGGTTGGTAAGCTATCGGGCGGCGAGCGGGCCCGCCTTGCGCTAGCCCTGATAACCCGAGACGCGCCACATATTCTCATACTCGATGAACCGACGAACCATCTCGATGTCGATGCGCGCGAGGCGTTGGTTCAGGCGCTCAATGCCTTCGACGGGGCCGTGGTGGTGGTGAGCCATGACCGGCATCTGCTGGAGATGACGGCCGACAGATTGATCCTGATCGACGAGGGTACGGCGCGGGAGTTTGACGGCAGCCTGAATGACTACCGCGACCACTTGCTCGGGCGCGGACAGGCAAAACTCAGGGACGATGTACCGAAGGAGAGGCGCGGGAGCAAGAAGGATGCACGCCGTGCGGCTGCCGAGGCTCGTGAGAGGACGAAGGGTCTGCGGTCCCGGGCCCGCAAGGCCGAGGCGGAAATGACGAAGCTGACGGATCAGCGAACGGCCATCGACCGGGCCATGTTCGATCCCGATAGCGCGAAAGCACCCTACCGTGACAAGCTGATGACCGACCTCATGAAGACCCGCGGCGAGATCGAGAAGAAGCTCGGCGTGGTCGAAGCCGAATGGCTCGCTGTGAGCGAGGCGCTAGAGATCGCCGAGGCGGCTGAATAGTCGGGCGTTATTCCGTGCCGATGTCCCAAAACAGACCCGCCATGATTTGTAGCCCCTCGCGCGCGACCGAAGCGAGCATATGCTCGTTCGGGGCGTGCTGGTTGCAGCCGGCATAGGAGTGGGGAATCCAAACCGTCGGCATACCCAAATCCTCAGCGAAGATGTCGTTGGGGATGCCGCCACCGATATTTGGGATGAGCGCGGCCTTACCTGTATTCCCAAGCGTCTCGTTCACAGATGCGCGCGCGCGCTGCACCCATTCGTTGGTTGGGTCGGAGCGGGTGGCGCGCATCCTGGCCATGCGCGTCGGGGTCACAGTGACATCGTGGAAGCCGTGCGCGTCCAAGTGGCGGCGGAGCGCCGGCAGAATATCATCCGGGTCCGTGCCGACTACATAGCGTAGCTGGCAGATAGCGCGCGCCTCGGGCGCGATGGCGTTCTGGGGCTGGGTCGGCTCGCCGAGCTCGAGCGCCAGCACGGCGAAACTATTCCAGCCATAGACCCGCTCCTCCGGGCTCAGGTCCTCCTCACCCCAGTCAGCGTCTATCTCTGGGCTGGAGTCACCGCCTGAGACTTCGACTTCTGTGAGCAGAGCACGGATATCCGGGGTGAGGGAGTCGGGCCGCCACTCGGGCACTGCGATCTGGCCGCGCGCATCGGTAAGGCAAGCGATGGCGTGGGACAGCGCTACGCCAGGATCGCGGATCAGCCCGCCCCAGTTGCCCGAGTGATGGGCACCGTCACGAAGCTTGAGCGCGAGCTCGAAGTTTACCAGCCCGCGCGAGCCCAGCACTATGGTCGCTTGGCCGGGATCGAACCGTGGCCCGTCCGATGCTATCAGCACATCAGCGCGGAGCCGGTCGGCCTGAATGCGGCAGAACTCCCGTAGCCCCCGCGAGCCCATCTCCTCGTCACTCTCGACTAGGATGGTGCAGTTGAAGCCTAGCCTCCCTCGTTCCTCGATAACGGCGCGCAGACCGCCGATGTTGATCCAGTGCTGGCCCTTGTTGTCGGCGGTGCCGCGTCCGTATATCCGGTCGCCGTCCACCGTGACGGTCCACGGGGTGAGGTCGCTTCGCCAACGTTCGTCCTGGCCGACAACCACGTCACCATGGCCATAAATCAGGACTGACGGTCGGTCACTGTCCTCGCGGCGTGTTGCGACGAGGATAGGACCGGCGTCGGGTTCTGGGTTGTCGATTATGTCTAGTGAGAAACCGAGCGCGTGCAGCTTCGGTCCGACCGCGTTTGTAAAATAACCAAAGAGTGCCATGCGGGCGTCGGACAGCTGGCTCTGAGTCGGGTGCGCGACAAGCTGTGCAAGCCCGGCGACAAAATCACCGCTGTCGAAATGTGCCGCCGCGCGCGCGACCGCACGTTCACGGCTGGCTGTCATGACCGGTGGTGCCTAGGCCTGCTCGTAAGAATCGCGCTTGAGCTTAGTGACGTCTTTGCCTTCAATGCGGATCAGGCGGGTTTCGCCTGCGCGTTTCGGCGAGTGCAGGCGGCCGATCGGGTAGGCGACGGCCATGCCCGGATCGAGGTCATATGACTTGGTCGGCTTCACCTTGCCCGGTGTGTTTCCATCCGGTGCCTCGATCTTCTCGAACTCTGTCATCACTGTCTGGCCGGAGGCTTGGCCATAGATTGCCCAAGTCGGGCCATGGTCATGCGGCGGGGCCTCGTTCGAACCCTTAAAGACGTGGGCGCAGATGCAGAACTCCAGATTCGGGTCCTCGTAAAGGACCTTGCGGTTAGCATCGTTGTCCGGGCCCAAGTGCTCGTCGATGAATTCTTGGTCAGCCAAGAACTTCTCAACCACGAGTCGGATCTGCTCAAGGCCGGCTTCACCCGAATCCTCGCTGAGAATGTTCCGGCAATCTTCTGCAAGCTGCTCGACGCTGAGTGCCATTTCCTAATCCTCCTAGGGCGATCCAATGTGTTCCATGGTCGCGTTTGTTGGTGTGAACGATATCATGCACCGGGTACAACCCGAACCTCAATACACGCGTCTTTACTGTAGAATGAACAGCATGAATCCCTCGGCCCTGCGAACTGCCCTGAGCGGCGGCGATGAAATTGCACTTCTAGACCCGCGCGAGCAGGGCGAGTTCGGCGTCTGTCACCTTTTCTGGGCGGTCAACGCACCGCTGAGCCGGTTCGAGCTCGAGGTGCCGCGTCTGGTGCCCCGTCTGTCGGCGCCGATCGTCTTGACGACGGCAGGTGATGTAGGCCTCGGCGGGCTTGCGACGACCGCGCTTGCTGCGCTGGGTTACACTGACGTCACGGTATATCCAGATACGCCGGAGGACTGGGCTGCTGCGGGGTTCACGCTCTATTCCGGGATCAACGTGCCCAGCAAGGCATTTGGTGAGGCGGTCGAGCATCACTATGGTACACCGTCGGTGGATGCCACGGAACTCAAGGCCATGAAAGATCGCGGCGACGATCTCGTGGTGCTCGATGCGCGCACTTTTGCCGAATATCGCAACATGAATATCCCCGGCGGAATCAGCGTACCCGGCGGCGAACTCGCCTACCGTGTGCGTGACCTAGCGCCCAGCCCGGATACCACCGTGGTGGTCAACTGTGCGGGGCGCACCCGTTCAATCCTGGGCGCTCAGTCGGTGATCAACGCAGGTATTCCCAACAAGGTTGTCGCTCTGGAAAACGGCACCATGGGCTGGCATCTCGCCGGCCTCGAACTTGAGCATGGCCGCGCCGACCGGTTTGTCGCAGGTGATCCGAAAACTATCGACGCTGCACTCGCCATGCGCGACCGGATTGCGGCGGCCTATGATGTTACTATAATAGACCGGGACCGGCTTGCAACTTGGCAGGCCGAGGCTGACGAACGCACCCTCTACCTGCTTGACGTGCGCGACCCCGAAGAGTTCGTCGCCGGACATCTGCCGGGATCACGATCTGCGCCGGGCGGTCAGCTGGTCCAAGCCACGGACTTTCAGATCGGCGTCCCGAATGGACGCATTGTCTTGATCGACGACACCAGAGTTCGCGCGACCATGACGGCACACTGGCTGGTGCAGATGGGTTACCGCGACGTGTCCGTGCTGTCCGAGGGCGTGTCCGGTGATCTGGAAACCGGCGCTGGGCCCGGGCAGACCCTGCCGGATGTGCCGACAATTGATGTCGAGACCCTAGCCGCCCAGCCGGGGGACAGCACTGTCCTCGATGTCGGCGAGAGCCGGGAGTTCCGCAAGTCCCATATCCCGAGCGCCCGCTGGGCGATCCGCTCCCGCATCGCCGAGACCGGCCTGGCACTGCCGGATACCGGCACTGTGGTCATTACCTCGGCAGACGGGAAGCTCGCGGCCCTAGCGGTCGCTGAGGTACAGGCACTGACGGGCGCGAATGTCTGTGCGCTCGAAGGTGGCACCAATGCTTGGATCGCTTTGGGGTACCCCACCGAGGCTGATCCCTTGGTGCCTGCCGACGAGGAGTGCATCGACGTCTATCTGCGCGCCTATGATCGAAATGCTGATGTGGAAGCCCGAATGCAGGAGTATATCGACTGGGAAATCGCGCTGATCGATCAGATTGCCGCGGACGACGATGTTAGTTTCATCTTGGGAACTTCCTAATGAACGCGGTTCGGTAACTTCATCTCAACCTTTTCATCCAGTCGCGCGGCCATCACGAGGCGGCGTGGAACCACCCGAATGCGACCGGGGACCTGATGGATGTCGGTTGCGACCAGTCGATCGCGCAGCGTGCGGAGGCGGGGTTGTTCGATTCGATCTTTTTTTGCCGATGTCATGGTCGCGACCAACGATAACGCCCTGACCGGCAAGGTCTGTCTGGAGCCAATCACACGGCTGGCGGCGATAGTGACAGTGATAGTGATAGAACACATAGAGCTGATCGCGACGGCGTCGACCACCTATTCACAGCGCTACAACTTGGCGCGGCAATTCTCCTTCGTCGACCACATCAGCCACGGCCGGGCCGGGGCATGGTCCTGAATCTCCGAGGTTAGTCCCACTTCCGGCCGGGCATGTGGTTGAAAAGGCTTGTGGACATGCCGCCGTCGATGACCAGTTCCGACGAGGTCACGTAGGACGCCGCATCCGACAGCAGATATAGAATTCCATCGGCGATATCTTCGGGTTGCCCCACCCGGCCCAGCGGCGTCACATCGGCACGCGCCTGTTTCACCGCGGGGTCGCGCATATAGGCGGTTAACGGCGTCTCGGTATGGCCAGGACAGACCGTATTGACGCGGATGTTGTTACGCGCCCATTCGAGGCCGAACTGCTTTGACAGCATGATCACACCGGCCTTTGTTGTGCTGTAGGCGCCGGCTAGGTTGTAGGGCTGCAGACCGCCCGTCGATGACAGGTTCACGACGGCGCCGGGTTTACTCTGTTCGATCCACCAGCGTCCGGCCGCTTGGGTCATCAGGAAGGTGCCTGTCAGGCCCACATCTACGACCTTGCGCCAGTCGTCGGGAGAAAGGTCCACGAGCGCAGTCGGTCCCATGCGAATGGCGCTGTTCACTAGTCCGTCGAGCCGTCCGAAGCGCGAGACCGCGAGCGCGACCATCGCGGCACAGGCGGCCGGGTTGCACACGTCGCCATGAGTGTAGATTGCGCTGTCGCCGATTTCGGCGGCCAGAGCCTCGCCTTGGTCGTCGTCGATGTCACCAATGATCACGCGCCCGCCATCGGCGACGAATCGGCGCGCAGTTTCGGCGCCGATCCCGCTTGCTCCGCCGGTGATGATGCAGACCCTGTCTGTGAAATGTGCCATTTCGTTGCTCCTAGCTTCCGTTTCTCACCCAGTTTATCATCGTTTCGGGCAGGTCCGACTTGATTTCGCGCGCAGCTCGGCTCCCAATAAGGACATGAACGAGGATCGTAATCTCAAAAAGTGGCGCGCGGCGCTGTTGGCCGAACGCGCGGCACTGCAGGAATCGAGCTCTGCAACATCGCAGAGGCGTACGCCGGTCACCTTGGATCAGCAGAGGGTCGGCCGCCTATCGCGCGTAAATACCCTGCAGGTGCAGGCGATGGCTCAGGCCGAGGAGGAACGCCGTCAGCATCGCCTACGACTGATATCGGCGGCATTGTCCCGGCTCGGCGATGGCGAGTATGGCTATTGCACAATCTGCGGGATCGACATCCCCGAGAAGCGGTTGTTCGTCGATGCGGCGGCGGCCCAGTGTGTCAATTGCGCGACGTAGCGAACGGAGCGTCGGAAGGGACTTCATGCGACGGGTGCGAAATGTAAAGGTGCTGGCGACCTTGGGGCCGGCGAGCGCGTCGGAGGATATGATACGCGCCCTATTTGAGGCCGGCGCCGACGCATTCCGGTTGAACATGAGCCATGGAACCTATGACGATGTGCGCGCGATGCATAAGCGCATTCGTGCGGTCGAGGCGGAGCTCGGGCGGCCGATCTGCATCTTGGTCGACCTCCAGGGCCCCAAGCTGCGTGTCGGTAAGGTCGCGGAGGGCACCGAGTTGGATGAGGGGGCTTCGTTTCGCCTCCAGCTTAAGCATGGCCCGGGGGATGCAACCGGAGCCGAGCTGCCGCACAAGGAAATCTTCCAAGCGATAGGGCCGGGCGCGAACCTGCTGATTGACGACGGCAAGATAAGGCTCGAGGTTGTTGAGGCCGGAGAGGATTTTGCCGACACTAAAGTTGTCGTCGGAGGCCCGCTCTCATCCAACAAGGGCGTCAACGTACCCGATGTAATGCTGCCGGTGCCGTCCCTTTCGGAGAAGGACCGGCGCGATCTCGACTTCGCGATGACCCTCGACGTCGACTGGGTGGCGCTGTCCTTCGTCCAGCGGCCCGACGACGTCGCCGAGACCAAGAAGATCGTGGCCGGGCGCGCCGCCGTCATGGCCAAGATTGAGAAGCCCCGGGCACTTGACCATCTCGACCAGATCATAGAGATGGCCGACGGTATTATGGTCGCTCGTGGCGACCTAGGAGTAGAACTGCCTATCGAGCAGGTCCCGGGAATTCAGAAGGCGATCACAAGGGCTGCGCGGCATGCCGGCAAGCCCGTCGTGGTGGCGACTCAGATGCTAGACTCCATGATTGAAGCGCTAGTCCCAACCCGCGCCGAGGTGTCGGACGTGGCCAACGCGGTTTTCGAGGGAGCCGACGCGGTGATGCTGTCTGGCGAATCCGCTGTTGGTGCGCATCCTGTCGAAGCGGTCGAGATGATGGACCGGGTCGCCCGCTCGGTCGAGGCCAACCCCCAGTTTCGCCAAGCGATCGATGCGGGGCGTGCGGAGCCCGAGACCACCTCGGCCGACGCGATCACGCTTGCTGCGCGCCAAGTGGCAGAGACGCTCAAGGCTGCCGCGATCGTATGCTATACGGCATCCGGCTCGACCGGACTTCGCGCCTCACGTGAGCGTCCTGAGGTGCCGATCCTAGTGCTGACGCCCGTGGTTCAGACGGCCCGTCGGTTGGCGCTTGCCTGGGGTGTACACTGCGTGGAGACCGAGGATGCGAGGAGTTTTCTGGACATGGTGATCCGGGCAATTCGGGTCGCGGAGACCGAGGAGTTCGCTAAGTCCGGTGATCGCGTGATCATCACCGCGGGTGTCCCGTTCGGCAGTCCGGGGCGCACAAATATTCTGCGGATCGCGACCGTCGGCGCTGAGGCGCGACGCCCGCACGCATAGCGAGCACAATCACAGCCGAAGTTGCGACAATTCGCCCCCAAGAATATTCGAGGCGGGCTGTTTACATGAGCCGATTCCTTTGGCTTATAATTTTTATTTTGAGTTAAAGAAAACAGGTGACAAAGAGCGCCGGAGGGAACGTCAAGATGGGTGAGTCGACTAAAGGTCGAACCCACAATCAGGGTCTGTTGAAATGGGTGGAAGAGGTCGCCGTGCTGACTAAGCCGGACGACATCTATTGGTGCGACGGTTCCAAGGAGGAGTATGACCGCCTGTGCGAGCAGATGGTCGATTCTGGAATGCTGATTCCGCTGAATCAGGACCTTCGCCCGGGCTGTTTCCTCGCGCGCTCCGACCCCAATGACGTGGCGCGGGTGGAGAACCGAACGTTCGTGTGTTGGGACAATGAGGAGGACGCAGGTCCAAACAACAACTGGGTCGCGCCCGACGAGATGCGCGGCACGCTCAACGGGTTGTTCGACGGCTGCATGCGCGGTCGCACAATGTACGTGATTCCGTTCTCCATGGGCCCCCTCGGGTCCCACATCGCCCATATTGGCGTGCAGTTGTCGGACTCGCCCTATGTGGCGGCGAGCATGCGCATAATGACCCGCATGGGCGACGGTGCCCTCGATGTGCTTGGTAACGACGGCGAGTTTGTGCCCTGCCTGCACACGGTCGGTGCGCCCTTAGAAGATGGCCAAAACGACGTGGTCTGGCCGTGTAACGATACAAAATACATCGTGCACTTCCCGCAGGACCATTCAATCTGGTCGTACGGCAGCGGCTATGGTGGCAACGCGCTGCTCGGTAAGAAGTGTTTCTCCCTTCGCATTGCCTCGATCATGGCTAAGGAGGAAGGGTGGCTCGCCGAGCACATGCTCATCCTTGGGCTGGAATCCCCGACGGGCGAGAAGACCTATATCGCCGCGGCCTTCCCGAGTGCCTGCGGTAAGACCAACCTTGCCATGCTGATCCCGCCCGACGTCTACGAGGGCTGGAAAGTCAGCACGGTCGGCGACGACATCGCCTGGATCAAGCCGGGCGAGGACGGTCGACTGCATGCGATAAATCCGGAATCGGGATATTTCGGCGTGGTACCGGGAACGTCCACCAAGACCAATCCCAACGCCATGAAGATGATTCAGCGCGACACGATTTTTACGAATGTCGCGCTGACCGACGATGGTGATGTGTGGTGGGAGGGTAAGGACGGCGACGCACCCGAGCACCTGATCGACTGGCGTGGTAACGACTGGACGCCCGACAGCGAAACGCCGGCGGCCCATCCGAATGCACGTTTCACCGTTGCCGCGGCGAACTGCCCGAGCATCGACCCGGCCTGGGACAAGCCGGCCGGCGTGCCGATTGACGCGTTCGTCTTCGGCGGCCGCCTGAGCACAACCTTTCCGCTGGTCTATGAGGCCAAGGATTGGGAGCACGGTGTCTATATGGCGGCGACCATGGGATCGGAGGCAACCGCGGCCGCGGACAATCAGGCAGCTATCCGCCGCGATCCGATGGCGATGCTCCCCTTCTGTGGCTATAACATGGCTGACTATTGGTCTCACTGGCTAGGGTTCGTGGAGAAGGGCCTCAAGCTGCCCAAGATCTTCCGCGTGAACTGGTTCCGCAAAGACGATGCTGGAAACTTCATCTGGCCCGGCTTTGGCGAGAACATGCGTGTCCTCGAATGGGTCTGCGACCGGGTCCACGAGAACCGCGACGCGGTTGAGGGGCCGCTCGGTAACATGCCGCGCTATGATGACCTCAACTGGACGGGGCTCGACTTCACGGCCGAAGCGTTCAGTGGCATCATGGATCTTGCCCGCGACGCCGGCAGCGACGAGGCCGAGGCCCAGAAGGAGCTTTTCGACAGCTTCGCCGGCCGCCTGCCCAAGGCGATGGAGGTCCAGCGTCAGGCGCTGATCGAGAACCTGAAGAACGCGCCCGAGGTCTGGCGGGTATCCAGCTAGGTGTGTGCTGAGGCGTTATTCGATGTGAAGGTTCGCCCTTTTGGGCAGCCCTTTTCTATTGCGGATGGATGACGCTCACATGAGCCGCGACGATGCGCCAGCCCTCGGGCATGCGTGCCCAGCTCTGGCTCTGGCGACCAATGGCACTCTTTCCCATGCTGTCGCGATGGAATTCCAGGTTGGCGGTGCCGAAATTCCGACCGTATGTGGTGACGACCACAGGGCCCGTTGTGCGGGCCGCATCGCTCGGGTCGCGCGCCGCGCGGAAGTCGGCGATAGCGTCATGGCCATAGAGATTTTCGCCGATGCCGTAGCGCAGTGTTAGTTCGTTGGTCCAGAACAGCTCGTTAAGCACGTCTACGTCATTTCTGGTCAGCGCTGCCTCGTAGCGGTCATGCACCGCGGTGACCTCGGCGAGGACTTTGGGGATGTTGATTTCCATGGTTTCTCTCCGATCAAAATTTCCCTCGGGTCTGTCTAACCCTTGGCCTTCGCCCAGCTGTCGCGTAGGCTTACGGTACGGTTAAAGACGAGTGCGCCGGGAGCCGAATCCGGGTCCGGCGCGAAGTATCCGAGCCGTTCGAACTGGACCGCCGTATCGGCGTCCGCGAGCGCCGGCTCCACATAGCAGGCCGTGCGTACCTCGAGCGAGCCGGGGTTGAGGTCGTCGAGCCAGTCGCGCTCCTTGCCGGGCTCCTCAGCGGCAAAAAGATGGTCGTAGAGCCGCACCTCGGCGCTCTGGGCATGCGCTGCTGAGACCCAGTGGATCGTGCCGCGTACCTTGCGGCCGTCGGGCGCGTCGCCGCCCTTGGTCTCCGGATCATAGGCGCAGCGCAGCTCTGTGATATTGCCGTTTGCATCTCTGATCACGCCGGTACAGGTCACGAAATAGGCGAAACGAAGCCTTACCTCTTGGCCGATGGTCAAACGCCGGAATTTCTTGGGTGCATCGTCCATGTAGTCGTCGCGTTCGACCCACAGCTCGCGTGCGAACGGGATAATCCGGGTCCCAGCGCTCTTGTCCGTCGGGTTGTTCGATGCCTCAAGCTCCTCGCTCTTGCCCTTCGGGTAATTCTCGATCACCAGCTTGACGGGGTCGAGCACCGCCATGCGGCGCTCCGCGGTCGGGTTCAGATGTTCGCGTATCGTATTCTCGAAGTAGGACATCTCGACCAGCCCGTCGGACTTGGTGACGCCGAGGCGGCCAATGAAGTCACGGATCGCCGCGGGCGGCACCCCGCGCCGGCGCAGCCCCGTCACGGTCGGCATGCGCGGGTCGTCCCAGCCCGCGACATGGCCTTCCTCGACGAGCTGGATTAGCCGACGCTTCGACAGCACTGTGTGCCCCAAGTTGAGGCGTCCGAACTCGGACTGTCGGGGCCGGGCGGGGACAGGCAGGTTCTCGATCAACCAGTCGTAGAGCGGCCGGTGGTCTTCGAACTCGAGGGTGCACAAAGAGTGCGTGACATGCTCGATCGCGTCGGTCTGGCCATGCGCAAAATCATAGGTCGGGTAAATGCACCAGGCATTGCCCGTGCGCGGGTGCGCGGCGCGGATGATCCGATAGAGGACTGGGTCACGCAGGTTGATGTTGCCCGACGCCATGTCAATCTTTGCGCGCAGCACCTTCGCGCCATCGTCGAACGCGCCGCCGCGCATCCGTGCGAACAGGTCCAGATTCTCGTCCGGTGTCCGGTCGCGATGTGGGCTCGGTCGCCCCGGTTCGGTCAGGGTGCCGCGATACTCGCGGATCTCGTCGGGCGACAGATCGTCCACATAGGCCAAGCCTTGTTTGATCAGGTGCCGGGCCCAGTCATAGAGCTGCTCGAAATTGTCCGACGCGAAGAACAGCCGCTCACCCCAGTCGAAGCCTAGCCAGCGTACGTCTTCTTGAATGGCGCGGATGTAGGCCTCGTCCTCGCGAGCGGGGTTGGTGTCGTCGAAACGGAGATTGCATAGACCGTTGAACTCGGCCGCAACGCCAAAGTTTAGACAGATCGACTTAGCGTGCCCGATATGCAGATAGCCATTCGGTTCCGGCGGGAAACGGGTGACGATCCCGTCATGCAGCCCTGCACTCAGGTCGGCGCGGATTAGCTCGCGGATAAAATCGCGCGGCGCGTCTTCGGTCTTTGTTTTGTCGCTGTCTGTCATGAGCTATTGGGCCGTGAAATGCGGACTCTCTGTGCCAGAAATCCGCCGATGCGCCAAGCCAGTACCTACAAAAAGCGCAAACGGCCCGGCGAATGCCGCCGGGCCGCGTGTTGTAACTTGCCGAGGTAATTATGGGCTGACGTGGCCGATGAATTCCATCGGGGCGGGCTCGCCCCATTGCGATTCTAAGCCTTCCTCGGCCGGAACGTAGCGCGTCCCGTAGTCGGTGTTCAAGGTGTCCGTGTCGGCCCAGTGCTCATGCACCCGGCCCCACGGATCCTTCCAGTAGTCAAAGATCTGGCTACCGAGCACGTGTCGGCCGATGCCCCAGACATGGTCATACTCGCCCATGTCGCGCAGATGCTCGTGGCCCATCATAACGTCATCGAAGTCGGGCACTTCAAAGGAGATGTGGTTAAGGCCCGCATTATCGTTGTGGACGTAGAGGAAAACATGATGATCGACGAAGTCCTTGCCCGCATCTATGCGATTGAAACTAGCGATCACCTTCTCCTTATCGTCCTCCACATAGACCTCATCCGACGCGATGAGGCCAATATGGTGACGGATCCAAGCCGTGCATTCTTCCATCTTGGGTGTGCCCATGACGCCATGACCGATCCGCATCACATGAGCTGGGCCGCGTGGCGTGCGCCATAGCTCACCCGCGCGATTGTATTTGTCGATATTGCCCAGATTGTAGGCAAAGCGCTCGAGGGGAATCTCGTCAACCTCTTCGATCCCATGCACCACCTCGATCGTATACCCGTTCGGCTCGGTTAGGCGCACTCGCTTGCCGCCGCCGGGCTCGTCGATGTCCTCGACCCCGGACGCGTCACCGGCTTCCTTCGCCAGCTTGTGCAGGTCGTCTTCGCTGTCGGCCCGGAAGGCGAGGGAGATAAAGCTGGGATCACCCTTCTCGGTGATATGGATATGGTGGCTTGAACCGGTACCACGCATGAATAGCTTGTCGTTCGTGCGCTCCGACGTGATCATTCCGAAGCGTGTGAGGAACTCCTCCTGCTTGTCCAGATCGGGTGACTGGATGCGGCCCCAGGCGATATCGCGGACCCTGATGATTGGTTCAGACATCGAAATTCTCCTCCTGCCCATTTTTTGTGGCGGTCTTGCGATCACTCTAGACGGAACAGACGCGGCTCGAAAAGCCCCGAGCCGGATGGCTGAACGGTTAGGCGCAACCTAAGGACCATACGCGACCGTATGGTATTGCGTAAACCCGCACCTGTCAATACTTTGACGTACGGTCCAAAAGTACTGAACCGAACCGCGGAAGCGAGCATGGCGAGTAGGAGCGAACATTCACAGGACCGAGATTCCTGGTTGGCGGAAGCGCTGGAGATGCTCCGCGAGCGCGGTATCGACCACGTGAAGGTCGAGCCGCTGGCGAAGCGGCTCGGGGTCACCAAGGGCAGCTTCTACTGGCATTTTAAGAACCGGTGCGACCTGTTGCGCTCGCTGCCAGAGTTCTGGGCCCGTAGCCAGACCGACCCGGTTTTGGACCAAGTCGAGACCACGAACGGCGGGCCGATCGAGAAGATGCGTGCGGTTCTGGAGTTCATCGCGCGCGAGGATCCGGACCGATACGACAACGCTATGCGCGCTTGGGCCCAATTCGACTCCGAGGTCGCGGTGGCTGTTGCCCAGATCGACGATCGGAGGATGGCGACTGCGCAGTCCCTGTTCGAGGAGGCCGGGCTGAGCCCGGCGGATGCAGCCTTTCGCGCGCGCCTCTGGTATTTCTACGATGTCGGCGAACATGTGACACGCGACACGCCGGTGTCTCTCGAGGAACGGCTCGAGCGTGCCAGCCACCGGTTGAAGTTGCTAACGTCGGACCTGAAATAGACTAGGTGGCGATCCGCACGTCGGCCGACAGGGGCTCGATGCTGAATACGACCAGCATGTACTCCAGCAAATCTTGGTACTCGTCGCTGGTGGTCTGAGCTTCCGTTCGGTTCGGGTGATCCTGCAGGAGGTTGATGGCATGCGCATTCCGACTGAGGTATGCCTCGAGGTAGAATAATGCTTGCTGGTCCTAAACCCACCGAAATCGGCTGGCACGGATTTCTTTGGGTCGCCGATTCAGGCGGAAAGATTGCGCAGCGCGGATTCTTTATGAATTTTAGAGGGCCAGAGGAAATTACGGGATTCGCGTCGATTGTCGGGATGAAGTTCTTGCCATGACAGGTTTAGGTGCAGAAAATGGCGTGCAAACCACGCGAGGGGAGAGGATGCGCGGTCCACAGGATTATGGCGGGATGCCGGCAGGACCGGTCGACCCCGTGAAGCATGAGCATGTGCCGACCCACTGGGAAAAAACGGTCGACGCGATGATGATGCTGCTCTTTGACCAGCGTCGCCGATTAGCGCGGGTGGATGAGTCGCGCCGGATGCAGGAGGCGCTCGGCGAGGATTATCACAAGTACCCCTATTACGAGCGCTGGTTGCAGGCGATCTCCTGGCTAATGCTGGAGAAGGGCGTCTACACTCAGGAGGAACTCGAGGCCAAGAAGGCCGAGGTCAAGGCGCGCTTGGAGTCGGGCAATGAATCCTAGGTTTCAGCCGGGAGACCGGGTAAAGGTCCTGCACCGCGATCAGCCGGGCCATGTGCGCACGCCGATGTATGTGCGTGGCAAGACCGGCGTCATAGAGCGCGTCGTCGGCTCCTTCCCCAATCCCGAACTGCTCGCAGTGGGGCATTCCGGGCTGCCCTACAAGATGCTCTACCGGGTGAATTTCCGGCAGGGCGACTTGTGGGAGGATTACGGGGGACCGGCCGAAGACACGCTCGAAATCGAAATCTACGAACATTGGCTTGCGCCTGTATAGGTGCATTTAAGGTGGTGAAGACATGAGCGAAACGCACGATCATTCCAACGAACACGACCATGCTACCCACACCCATGACGGCAAACCGATTCAGGAGGACCCGTTACCCTCGCTGGAGGCGCAGATACTTGAGGCGTCTGTGCGCGAACTCCTGATCGAGAAGGGTGTCATTTCGGCCGATGACGTACGGCGCGCTATCGATCAGGTAGAGAGCCGTACTCCGGCTCTGGGCGCCAAGATTGTCGCTCGGGCCTGGGACGATTCGGAGTTCAAGGCGCTACTGATGTCTGACAGCGACGAGGCGTTGATGGCCTTTGGCGTCGATATGCGCCCGACCGAATTGTGCGTGGTCGAGAATACCGACGAGGTACACAACATGGTCGTGTGCACCCTGTGTTCATGTTATCCGCGACCAGTCCTCGGTGTTCCGCCGGCTTGGTACAAGCGGCGCGACTATCGCTCGCGTGCGGTTCGTGAACCGCGTGCAGTCCTTCAGGAATTCGGGACCCAGATCCCTGACCAGAAACAAGTCCGGGTTCATGACAGCAACGCGGATTTGCGCTATCTGGTGCTGCCGCAGCGTCCGGCGGGGACTGAGGGATGGGATCAGGAGAAGCTTGCTCGGTTGGTGACGCGCGATAGTATGATCGGCGTCAGCGACGCGTTGGCGGCAAGCGATATCGGCGGCTGAGTATCGGAAGGTTCCGCGGCCGATCCGCTATGAACGGTTGGCTGGGAAGGGCTCGGCGGGCGAACAGGAAGAGTATACAATATCTTGGGCGCGGGAGTTTGCGGGTGATTGCAGCGTGCAGGATGCTGAACGGGCTGTTTCCTGATCAACGTGAGGTGATCTTTCGCGCGCGTGGACGGGTCCGCTGTGTGCGTTTCGGTCGATCCGTACAGATCGGCGCAACCGCTCTGGCCATGTGCGTCATGATCTGGAGTGTGGTGTCAACAGTCCAGTTCACGTCCCATCATAGCATCGTTTCCGAACGCGATACCGAGATAGACCGGCTACGTGACGAGAATGAACGCTTCGCACGCGACCTTGCCGAGATGCGTGCCCGCGCGGAAATTCAGCATCGCTCACTGACTTCGACTCAGAAAACAACCGTCGATCTGGAGACGGCGAACTTGGCACTTCGCAAGGATCTCGCGGCGCTTCGGGCCGCGCGCGACGAGCAACAGGAACGCGCAGATGCGTTGGCACTCACCTATTTGAGTGAAGTCGAGGCGAAGGCGAGGTTGAGCGTCGAAGCCTTGGCCTTGGCGGAATCGCGTGAGGCGCTACAACTAGATATATCCGATCGCGAGCAAAAGCTGGCGGCGGTCCAGGCGTCGCGCCGAAACCTAGGCGCAGAGTTGGCTGCAGCGCAGGACGCGCTCGGTGAACTCAAGCTCGACATCCTGTCCATGGAAAAGGCGCGCGCGGATCTGCGATCGAAACTCGACGCGACCGACGAGCGCCTGCGCAATACTCTGAATGCCAAGGTCGCCGTCGATAACGAACGCAAGGTGCTGGGTGAACAGGTCGCGGATTTGTCTGCGCGCCTTGTAACCCTCGAAACGGCGCAAGGCGGTATTGTTTCCCGTCTGGGCGAGACGGCAAACGAGAGCGGCGAGGCACTGCGTAAGACTCTCGATCTTGCTGGGCTGGATGTCGACAGGCTCCTAGAGCGCATGGCCCGCGCGGCGGGTGAGGGTCGTGGTGTCGGCGGGCCGTTGCTTGCCATCGAGGAAAGTCCGGGCGCGGGACTTGCGCAACAGATCGCGACGGTTGAGCGTCGCATCGATGATCTGCAGAGCCTGCAGTCACTCATGGAGAAGCTGCCTTTGGCCGCGCCTCTAGATGAGTATCGCGTGACAAGTAATTTCGGGCGGCGCATCGATCCATTCACAAAGAGGCTGGCATTTCACTCCGGTACCGACATGGCAAGTCGCCGGCGTGCGCCGGTTCGCGTTACGTCGCCTGGTTTAGTCACGTTCGTTGGTTGGAAGGGCGGCTTCGGCAAGATGGTCGAAGTCGACCATGGGCTTGGTGTCCGTACGCGATACGGACACCTGTCTTCGATCTTCGTGAAGCGGGGGCAAGAACTGACGTTCCGCGAGAAGGTTGGCCTGATCGGCAGTACTGGTCGCAGCTCCGGCGAACATCTGCACTACGAGATTCTGATTGATGGGCGCCATAACGATCCGTCGAACTTCATCAAAGCGGGGCGGTATGTTTTCAAAAACTGATCGTGCAATGTGGGACAAAGGCGTCCCTTCGATCATCAGTGCCAAGATGAGCGTGACCGGCAATCTCTCCGGCGATGGCGTGATGCAGGTCGACGGTACCGTCGAAGGCGATATCCTATGCGCTGAGCTTACCCTCGGCGAGACAGCTCAGGTCCGCGGCGATATCGAATGTGACACCGTTTACGTGCACGGCACTATCAATGGCGAGATTTGCGCACGAAGCGTGAATCTTTCGGCCACGGCGCGAGTAACGGGTGACATCCAGCATGAGGAGCTGTCGATCGAGGCGGGCGCTCATTTGGAAGGCCGGCTCCTGCGGCGCGAAGTGACGCGATTACCGGTCAATCTCGTGGTCGGCGAGACGGACTAGCCGACTTCGATGCAGGCGGCAAACATAGCCGCATCCACATTGCCACCAGACAACACCGCCACGATGGTCTGATCTCGCGAATAGATCTTGCTCGCCAGAATTGCCGCCAGTGCGACCGCGCCGCCGGGTTCTAGCACAAGCTTGAGGACTCGCCATGCATAGGCCATGGCAGAGCGTACCTCTTCGTCGCTCACGGATAGGCCCGTAACGCCATGCACATGCATGGCTTCGAAGGTGAGCTCTCCAATGCTCGGTGAGAGCAGCGCATCACAGATGGACGTGACGCCCGGTGCGTTCGATAGGCGACGTCCCGCAGTCAGCGATCGCCCGGCATCGTCGAAGTCTCGGGGCTCGACTGCATGGATGCGGGCCCGCGGATGGGACGCTGCTAACGCTATGGCGATGCCGGAGGTCAGTCCGCCGCCGCCGCAGCAGACCAGCACATCTTCCGGCACGGCTTCGATCCCGCGGCACTGGGCCGCGATCTCGAGCCCGACCGTACCCTGTCCCTCGATCGTCCAAGCGTGGTCGAAGGGAGGCACCAGCGTCGCACCTGCGGCGGCGGCGATGTCGGCGGCGATCTCCTCGCGGGATTCCGTCTGACGATCATAAGCAACTACCCTGGCGCCGTAGCCGAGCGTGTTGTCGACCTTCGACTGCGGGGCGTCTGCGGGCATAACGATGGTGGCCGGTACATCAAAGATCTGCGCCGCTGCTGCGACGCCCTGTGCGTGGTTCCCGGACGAGTAGGCCACCACGCCATGCGCGCGCGTGTCGGGCGCGATCCGGGATAGGAAATTGTATGCGCCGCGAAACTTAAAAGAGCCTGTGCGCTGCAGGATCTCCGGCTTTAGGAGAATTCGGCCGCCGGTCTTATCGTTAAGCGCAGGGCTTTCGATCAGGGGCGTGCGGACCGCGACCCTCGAGAGCCGCTCCGCGGCATCCTCGATGCCCGCGAGGGTTGGGCCCGTGCTCATGCGGGGCCGAGGCCGAGGCGTTCTGGGAGCGGTGACAGGGTTTCGAGCTCGATGTCCGGGCGGATATGTAGTTGTTCGGCGGGCTAGTCGTGGCAGTTGACCAAAACGAGGCAAAAGCAGGGGGCTGCAGACCCAGTGGCGTCTCAACCATTCGACGACAAGAAGTAGATATTTCCTTAGCGATATATAGGCCGTCGACCGCGAGTCGATCCACGCGGAAGTCCGACTGGAAGATGCTCACATCTTGGACGGTCAGGACGGCGTTGAGCAGGGGCTCGACTCCTATCTTACGATGGACGCGCACCGCGGTCCGGTCTTCTTTCTCGGTAGCAGTGATCAGGGCCTGTGCATTCTCGTCCGAGGCCTCCACAGGCCCGGGAATGCTGGCCCACGCAATCGCACTGGCGAGGGCGATTGCGCTCAGGGTTGGATGGGGACGGCGGGCGAACAAGCGACTGTCCAGGGTGAGTTACGGCCTGCCAAGTGTAGGAATACCGCACGCGCATGGTCAGTATCGGAACGATATGTGTGCACGATTTCCGTGGTTTGCGCCTTGTTCGGGCCGGATCGAGCCGGTATCGTCCGCGCAAATATCCGCAGGGCTCGCATCAAGCGGGCAGGAGGGCCGATATGTTCAAGGGATCGCTGACCGCATTGATTACCCCGTTTCGTGAAGGCGAGGTTGACGACAAAGCATATCAGGGGCTCGTCGAGTGGCAGATCGAGGAGGGCACCGACGGCGTGATTCCTGTCGGTACGACTGGGGAATCGCCGACCCTCAGCCATGGCGAGCATGAACGCGTCGTCGAGATGTGCATTGAGGCCGCAGGTGGTCGGGTCCCGGTGATCGCCGGAACCGGCTCGAACTCGACCGAAGAATGTGTGCGCCTGACCGAACACGCCAAGGCCGCTGGCGCGAATGCAGCACTGATCGTGACGCCGTACTACAACAAGCCTTCTCAGGAAGGTCTCTATGCTCACTTCAAGACTGTCGCCGATGCCGTCGACATCCCGATCATCATCTACAACATCCCGCCGCGCTCGGTGATTGATATGTCGACCGCCACCATGGCCCGGTTGGCGAAGGATTGTGCGAATATTGTCGGGGTCAAGGACGCGACTGCCGACCTGACGCGGCCGCTGGCCATGCGTCAGGAGATTGGTGAGGCGTTCTGCATGCTGTCTGGCGAGGATGCGACGGTTATGTCGTTCCTCGCAAATGGCGGCGATGGCTGTATTTCCGTTACGTCCAACGTGGCGCCGGGTGCTTGTGCGCAGATGCATGACGCATGGCAGGCGGGCAATGCGAAGGTTGCGATGGAGATTAACGCGCGTCTGTTCCCGCTGCACTCCGCGCTGTTCGTAGAGCCCAATCCGGTGCCGGTCAAATATGCCGCCTCGCTCTTCGACAAGTGCACCATGGATGTGCGCCTGCCGCTGACGTCGGCGAATGAAAACACCCAGAAGTTGGTCCGCGACGCGATGGTGTCTGCCGGCCTGCTTGACTAGCGGCGCGGTAACGCAGGGGCGATGGCTGGGAAGAAGGCTCCACCGGGCACGATCGCAGCGCAGAATCGCAAGGCTCGGCACGACTACACGATCGAGGACAATATCGAAGCCGGGCTGGTGCTGACGGGCCCCGAGGTGAAGTCCCTGCGTGAGGGTAAGGGTAGCTTGATCGACGCTTGGGCGGGTGAGCGCGACGGCGAATTGTGGATGTTCAACTCCTACATTCCGAAATACGCCCCCGCCCGGAACTTTCCGCATGAGGAGCGCCGGGCGCGCAAGCTTCTTGTCAACCGGCGCGAGATGGATCGGCTGTTTGGGGCGATACATCGCGACGGCGTGACCCTCGTGCCGCTCTCGATCTATTTCAACAAGCGCGGCATCGCCAAGGTCGATCTCGGCATCGCCGCCGGCAAGCGCAAATACGACAAGCGCCAAGCCGAGAAAAAGCGTGACTGGGACCGTCAGAAGGCCCGCCTGATCCGCGAACACGGATAAATCGCAAAGTATCATATGGTTACAGCGCGGATTGCTGTATTTATTGACTTACGTTTACGTTAACGTAAACTTGATATGTGGAACAGACATTCTCCATATCCGACTTGGCGCGGGAGTTCCGCGTAACCCCGCGCACCATCCGTTACTACGAAGCGGAAGGTCTGATAACGCCGGGCCGCGATGGCCAGCGGCGCATCTATTCGGGCCGCGACCGGGTGAGGCTCGCTCTGGTCCTGCGCGGCAAGCGCTTAGGCTTCTCCCTAGCCGAGGCCAAGGAAATCATCGACCTCTATTCTGCACCTCAGGGTGAGGCGTTCCAGCTGCGCACCCTAGTCGAGAAGCTCGACGAGAAACGTGCGCTGCTCGAGGATAAGCGCCGTGATCTCGACGGCGCGATCACGAATATGGACAAGTATGCAGCACGCTGCCGCGATCGGCTGAAGGAACTAGAAAACCGTCGGGAGGCGGCCGAATAGGAATCCAGCTATTCTCCCTGAACGACAATGGACGAACCCGCGTCCGGGTGGAGAGAACACATGATCCCCAACGAGTATCCGACCCTGAGTTTTGATCTTGGCGACACCGCCGACATGCTACGCGATTCCGTGCGTAGCTTCGCCTCAGATGAGATCGCGCCCCGCGCTGGGGTGATTGACCGGGACAACGAATTCCCGATCGATCTTTGGCCGAAGATGGGCGCGCTCGGTCTGCACGGTATCACGGTCGAGGAGGATTATGGCGGCAGCGGGCTCGGCTATCTCGAACACTGCATCGCGATGGAAGAGGTGAGCCGAGCCTCCGCATCGGTCGGCCTGTCCTACGGCGCCCACTCGAACCTCTGCGTTAACCAGATCCGGCGTAATGGCACCGAGGAACAGAAGCAGAGTTACCTGCCCCAGCTAGTCTCGGGCGAGCATGTGGGTGCGCTTGCCATGAGTGAGCCGGGCGCCGGATCCGACGTGGTCGGTATGCGGACTCGAGCGGAGAAGAAGGGCGACCGCTACATCCTGAACGGTAACAAGATGTGGATTACCAACGGCCCGGTCTCCGAGACCTATGTGATCTACGCAAAGACGGACCCGGAAGCCGGTCCGCAAGGGATAACGGCGTTCATCGTCGAGGCTGGTTTCAAGGGTTTCCGTACTGCCCAGAAGCTCGACAAGTTAGGCATGCGCGGCTCCGACACCTGCGAGCTCATCTTTGAGGATTGCGAGGTGCCCGAGGAGAATGTCCTTGGTGAGGTCGGCAGAGGCGTGAACGTCCTGATGTCGGGCCTCGATTACGAGCGCGCGGTGCTCGCTGCCGGGCCGTTGGGCATAATGCAGGCCTGCATGGATATCGTTGTACCCTATGTGCATGAACGAGAACAGTTCGGACAGCCGATCGGGACGTTCCAGCTTATGCAGGGTAAGCTCGCAGACATGTATGTCACCATGAACGCTTGTAAGGCCTATGTGTACGCGGTCGCTCAGGCATGTGACCGCGGCGAGACTACACGCAAGGATGCGGCCGGGGCTATTCTTTACGCCGGCGAGAAGGCGACCTGGATGGCGCTTGAAGCAATCCAGACCCTTGGCGGCAATGGTTATGTGAACGATTACCCGACAGGGCGTCTGCTCCGGGATGCGAAGCTTTACGAGATCGGCGCGGGCACATCGGAAATCCGACGGATGCTGATCGGTCGTGAGCTGTTCGAGGAGACCGTCTGATGCGCCGCCTCCCCAAATTAGGCTGAGGAGGGGGAGTGCGTCGCATATCCACCAACTCTGAGTTCGAGAAGTCGGTCGGTTATTCCCGCGCGGTCGTCGATGAACATTATGTGCATGTTTCCGGCACCACAGGCTTCGACTACGAGACCATGACGATCTCCGATGACCCCGCGGAGCAGGCACATCAGGCGTTCGCGAATATCGCCCGGGCGCTCGCCGCGGCGCGGGTTTCATTCGCACATCTGGTGCGGGTCACCTACTTTATTTCCGACGCGGACGACTATCCGGTGCTGACGCCGATCTTCAAACATTATCTCGGGCCCAACCCGCCCGCTGCCACGGCCCTGATCGCGCAGCCCATTGATCCGCGGATCCGGATCGAGATCGAGGCGACTGCGCGGCGGGCCAGTCCGAACCAAAATCGCAATATCGGCCTAGGGCAGGAGTGATGCCGGTCGCGACGATTATCGGTGCGAGCCGGGGTATCGGACTCGGTCTAGCCGAGAGTTACGCCGCCGATGGCTGGACGGTGCACGCCACCACGCGAGAGCCTAAACATCCGGGTGATCTGGGTGCGGTAGCTGGAGATTTGACCATCCATGGCCTTGACGTGCGCGACCCAAACGGGATTGCCGCGTTGGCCGAAGCGATTGGCGATGGTGCGATTGATCATCTGGTCCATAGCGCCGGCGTCCTGCGGGGCGTTGATCGCGAGGAGATGATGGCGGTGAACGCCGATGCGCCCTTCAATGTTGTGGGTGCGCTCTTTGATGCGGTAGCGCGCAGCGCCGCGAAAAAGATTGCGATCCTAACCAGCCAGATGGGCGCGCGTCGCGGTGGCGGTACCCCGTCCGATCTTTACGGCGAGTCAAAATGTATCCTCAACGACCGCTTCCGCGAGATTGAACCGAAATGGCGGGCTGCCGGGGTGACGTCCGTGGTTTTTCACCCGGGCTGGGTGGCGACCGACATGGGCGGGCGCGGGGCGCCGGTGAGCGTCCGAGAGAGCGTGTCCGGTATTCGCCGGATTATCGCCGAAATGACATCCGAAGAAAGTGGTAAATTTTTGACTTGGAAGGGCACGGAACACCCATGGTGAACTGGCTGGTAAGCATATGGTGACCGTCGCCGTGATCTGCGACAGCCGGGGCATCGGTCGGGAACTGACGCATCGGTATTCGGCCGATGGATGCAGGGAACACGCGATCGCCGGTACCCCGGACTATCACGGCGCGCCCGGCACGCTTACCTATGATCTGCATGTCCATGTACCGATCGTGCGCAATGCGGTGGTTATTTCGCGCTGCGGAACGCGAATTAAGTGGCCGAGGTATCACTACCATTGCGCTCTATGCGGGCTGTGTGCAGACCGACATGAGCGGCACGCATGCGTCGATAGCGCCGACGGAGAGCTGCCGGGCATAGACAGGCCCGTCTATGGACTGGGAACCGCCGCCGTCGGACACGTTCTTGATTATCGCGGTAAGGAGGTAGCGTGTTAGAGACAGTTCAAAGATTGATCACGGGATATCGCGGGTTTCGCGCCCGCTATTACGAGCAGCGGCCGGACCGCATGCGGAGCCTTGTGGAGCAGGGACAGTCGCCTGATGTATTGCTCATAGCGTGCGCAGACTCGCGCGTAGACCCGGCGATCCTGTTTGACAGCGAACCGGGAGACCTGTTTGTCGTCCGCAACGTCGCGAACCTGGTGCCCCCCTACGCGCCGGACGACGAGCCGCATGGAACCAGCGCCGCGATGGAGTTCGCCGTGCGCGATCTCGGCGTGCGCCATATTATTATTTTTGGGCATTCGGCCTGCGGCGGTATCCAGGCGCTGCGCGCCACCGCCGCGGGGGAGCAGCTACCGCGCGATTTCATCGCGCCGTGGATGCAGATCGCGGCGGCAGCCTGTCCCTGCGATGCCGAGGGGAATGTTCCTGATCAGGAAACCGTTGAGCATGGCGCGATCCGCGTCTCGCTGGATAATCTGATGACCTTCCCTTGGATCTTGGAAAAGGTTGAGGCTGGCCAATTGGATCTTCATGGTTGGTGGGTCGATTTAAGGGCAGGTCGGTTGTGCAATATCACGTCCGATGGGATGAGCGAACTTGTCGCGGGGGAGACACCGCTTGATGTCACTGACTGACGAGCAGGTCATGATTCGCGACATGGCGCGGAGCTTCGCTGCTGAGCAGCTCACGCCGAATGCGGCCTTATGGGACCGAGAGTCGCAATATCCAGTGGACGCCGTCCGGGGCATGGCCGAGCTCGGTCTGCTGGGCATGGTCGTGCCCGGTGAGTGGGGCGGGGCCGGTGCTGACACGCTCACCCATGCGCTGGCGCTAGAGGAAATCGCGGCTGGCGATGGCTCCTGCTCGACGATCATGGCCGTGCATAACTCGGTAGCCTGCCTGCCGGTCCTCAATTTCGGAAGCAACGACCAGAAGCACCGCTTTCTGCGTCCGCTGGCGAGGGGCAATATGCTCGGGGCGTTCGCCCTGACGGAGCCCGGCGCCGGTTCGGACGCCGGTGCAATTGTCACCCGGGCCGAGAAGCGTGGCAACACCTATGTGCTGAACGGTACAAAACAGTTTATCACCTCCGGGAAGAATGCGGACATTACTATCGTCTTCGCGAAGACCGATCCGGAAGCGGGCGGCAAGGGGATGAGTGCCTTCATTGTACCAACGGATACGCCGGGATACCGGGTGGCATCGGTCGAGTCGAAGATGGGGCAGCGGGCATCCGACACGTGCCAGCTCGTCTTCGACGACATGGAACTGACCCCGGACTTGCTGCTCGGGGATGAGGGTGATGGTTACAGGATCGCGTTGTCAAACTTGGAGGGCGGTCGTATCGGCATCGCCGCCCAGGCAATCGGCATGGCACGCTCCGCCTATGAGTATGCGCTGGCCTATGCGCGCGAACGCGAAAGTTTTGGCAAGGCAATTATTGAGCATCAGGCCGTGACCTTCAGGCTGGCCGACATGCGCACCAAGCTTGAGGCGGCACGTCAGCTGACCCACAACGCTGCGCGCATGCGCGATGCGGGTGAACCCTGCCTTACCGAGGCGGCGATGGCAAAGCTCTACGCCTCCGAGATTGCTGAAGAGGTTTGCTCTGACGCGATCCAGATACACGGCGGCTATGGCTATCTGCAGGACTTTCCGGTCGAGCGCATCTATCGCGACGTCCGGGTGACCAAAATCTACGAGGGTACCAGCGACATCCAGCGGCTGATCATCGGCCGTGATATCGCGCTAGGGTGAACAGCTGAAACAAGGGGAGAAAAAGCATGTCTGACACACCGATCGAGTTCTTTTTCGATTTCAACAGCCCTTACGGGTATATTGCAGCTCACAAAATCGGCGACGTCGCAACGCAGCACGGGCGCACGGTCGATTGGAAGCCGTTCTTGCTCGGGGCCGTCTTTAAAGTGACCGGTGCACAGCCGCTCCCCCTTGTACCGATGAAGGGCGATTATGCCCGTCATGATTTTGCGCGTTCGGCCCGCTTCCACGGCGTGACGTACAACCCACCCGAGAGCTTCCCGTTCTCGCCCACGGCGGCGTCGCGGGCGGTCTACTGGGCGAAGCGTGACGGCAGGGCCGGCGAGATGACGCTAGCACTCTACAGCGCCGCACTGGGTGAGGGGCAGGACATTGCGAGCCCCGAAGCTGTCGTCGCGGTCTCCGGAGCAGCGGGCTTCGATACAGACGCGGTGGCCGCTGGAATCCAGGATCCGGCGATCAAGGAGGAGCTCAAAAAGGTCACTGATAATGCAATCGCGCGAGAGATTTTCGGTTCGCCCTTTATGATCGTCGACGGCGAGGCCTTCTGGGGCGCTGATCGGCTCGACATGGTCGACCGTTGGCTCGAGACCGGCGGCTGGTAGCTTGGTCAGTCGGAGGAGATGATATCTTGATAGAGCGCGCGGTCGATATTTCCGCCCGACAGCACAACACCGACGGTCCTGCCGGCCATGGCGGCGCGCTCCTGCATGAGCGCGGCCAGCGCTGCCGCGCCTGCGCCCTCCACGAGGTTGTGGGTCGCCGTGTGGTAGAGGCGGATCGCGGCGCGGATCTCGTCCTCGCTGACGGTGATCACGCGCGCAGCATGTTCGCAGATGATTGGCACGGCGTCCGCCGCTGGCACCCGGCAGGCCAGCCCATCGGCAAATGTGTTGGCGCTGTTGGTCGAGACCGCCTCTCCCCTGGCAAAGGACAAGGCATATGCGGGCGCGTTCTCCGCAACGACGCCGACTATTTCGGTTCGGAGACCCAGCGCCTCCCGTGCGGCGATGCAGCCCGTGATACCCGAGCCCAGCCCGATCGGCACGTAGAGTGTCTCGATCCCGGGAGCGGCTGTCAGCAGCTCCATGCCGTAGGTGGCGACCCCTTGCGCGAGCGCGACGTCGAAGGAGGGGATCATCTCGAGCCTGCGTTCGACCGCAAGCCCCTCTGCATGTTCGAGCGCAGATTGGAAGTCGAGGCCATGAACCACCAGTTCTGCACCGAAGGCCTGCATGGCCGCGTTCTTCTCCGTCGAATTCCCCTCGGGCACAACGATCACCGCGTTGGCGCCGTTGGCCCGCGCGCCATAGGCGATGGACTGGCCGTGATTGCCGCGCGTGGCCGTGATGACGCCCGCAAGGTCGGGGCACTGGCGGCGCAGGTTGCGCATATGCACCAGCCCGCCACGCACCTTGAAGGCGCCTGTCGGCGTGTGATTCTCATGCTTGACCCAAACTGTCACGCCGCTCGCCTTGGCGAGCAGGGGCCACGCATATTGCGGGGTCGGATTCATCGCCGCGTAGACCGTCTCGGCGGCGGCCTCGATCTCGGATTTGGTTGGCAGATTGGGCATCACCGCGCTTTTACCACAGCAGGCTTCAGCACCAAGGCCGTAACCCGGAGCCGTTCGACATGACTGTCCTGAAATCGAGTCTGGATCCGCGTTCCGACCTGTTCAGTGAGAACAGCGCGGCGATGCAATCCGCTGTCGACGATATGCGAGATAAGGTCGCGCAAATCGAGCAGGGCGGCGGCGAGAAGTCCCGCGAACGCCATTTGGGTCGGGGTAAGCTCTTGCCGCGGGACCGGATCGACACGTTGCTCGACGAGGGCGCGCCGTTCCTTGAATTCTCCCAGTTCGCCGGCTGGGAGATGTATGAGGACACGGTTGCTGCGGGCGGAATCCTGACAGGGATTGGCCGCGTCTCGGGGCGCGAATGCGTAATTGTCGCGAACGACGCGACGGTCAAGGGTGGCACCTATTTCCCGATCACCGTTAAGAAGCATCTGCGCGCCCAGGAAATAGCGCGGCAGAACAATCTACCCTGCATCTATCTGGTCGATTCCGGCGGCGCGAACCTGCCGCAGCAGGACGACGTATTCCCGGACCGAGACCATTTCGGGCGCATTTTCTACAACCAGGCGACCATGTCATCCGAGGGCATCCCGCAGATCGCCTCAGTCATGGGATCCTGCACGGCGGGTGGCGCCTATGTCCCCGCCCTGTCGGACGAGGCGATAATCGTCAAGGATCAGGGCACCATCTTCCTGGCCGGCCCGCCGCTGGTCAAGGCAGCGACGGGTGAGGTCGTATCGGCCGAGGATCTCGGCGGGGCCGAGCTGCATACGCGCATGAGTGGCGTAGCGGACCACCTTGCCGAAGACGACACCCATGCGCTGTCGCTTGTTCGGCGCATTGTTGCCAACCTGAACCGGCCCAAGCGGTTTCACTTGGAGCTTTCGGAGGCCCGCGATCCTCTCTACGCGTCCGAGGAACTTTACGGCGTGGTGAATGCCGATATCCGTAAGCCCTATGACGTACGCGAGGTGATTGCTCGCATCGTCGATGGTAGCGAGTTAGACGAGTTTAAGGTGCGGTACGGCGACACACTGGTCACGGGGTTTGCCCGTATTTATGGTTACCCGGTCGGGATTGTCGCAAACAACGGTATCCTGTTCTCGGAATCGGCCCAGAAGGGCGCTCACTTTATTGAACTGTGTAGCCAGCGCGGTATTCCGTTGGTGTTCCTGCAGAACATCTCGGGCTTCATGGTCGGACAGAAATACGAGGCCGGTGGCATCGCCAAGGACGGCGCCAAGATGGTGACCGCCGTCGCCTGCACCAACGTACCGAAATTCACGGTGATCATCGGCGGGAGTTTTGGTGCCGGTAATTATGGCATGTGCGGGCGGGCTTACAGCCCGCGCTTTCTGTGGATGTGGCCGAACGCGCGCATCTCAGTCATGGGTGGCCCGCAGGCGGCGAATGTCTTGGCCCAGGTGCGCCGCGACAATATCGAGGGGCGCGGCGAAAGCTGGTCGGAAGCCGAAGAGGCTAAATTCAAGCGGCCCATCGAGGAACAGTATGAGACTCAGGGGCATCCCTATTATGCGAGTGCACGGCTCTGGGACGATGGAATCATCGACCCCGCAGATACGCGCCGGGTGCTGGGTCTCGGCTTGTCGGCGGCCCTGAATGCACCGATCGAGGAGACACGCTTCGGCGTGTTCAGGATGTAAACCATGAGCAACGACGCGATCCGGTTGGATATATCCGACGGGCTAGGGCGCATCACCATGGCTCGGCCGAAAAAACACAACGCTTTCGATGACGGGCTGATCGCAGACCTGACCGATGCCTTTGAGGCCGCTGCGGGGGACAAGGGTGTTCGGGTCGTTTTACTGGCGGGAGAGGGCAAGAGCTTTTCTTCCGGGGCCGATCTAGGCTGGATGCAGCGCATGGCCGACTATTCGGACGCCGAGAATCTTGAGGATGCGCGTAAGCTCGCGCGAATGATGCGGGTTCTGAATGAGCTGCCGCGACCTACCATCGCTCGGGTTCAGGGTGCAGCGTTTGGCGGCGGGGTTGGGCTGGTAGCGGCCTGCGACATCGCAATAGCGTCTGAGGCCGCCAGTTTCTGCCTCTCGGAGGCACGACTCGGCCTGATTCCGTCGGTGATCAGCCCCTATGTGGTCGAGGCGATCGGTGTGCGTGCCGCGCGTCGCTACTTCCAGACTGCCGAGCGGTTCAATGCATCAGAGGCGCACGCGCTGGGGTTGGTTCATGAGGTGGTGCCGCGCGAACGGCTGGACAGTCGTCTCGACGAGCTTGTTAGCCAGTTGCTGGCGAACGGCCCGCAGGCAATGGCTGGATCGAAGGACCTGATTCGGCTTGTCGCGTGTGACCCCGTTGACGACGATATGGTTGAGGCCACGGCCCGACGGATCGCGGATATCCGTGCAACGGATGAGGGGCGAGAGGGTGTGCGCGCTTTTCTCGAGAAGCGGAGGCCGGCATGGCGGATGACGAAAGAAGTGTGAGCGTCGGCAGCGGGCATCGTGTTTGGCTCATTGCTGTCGTGTTTTCTGCCGCCATCGTGTTGTTCGTCGCGCTGAGGATGACAGACTTCTTCGGCTTGCTGACGCTTGTGATCCTCGCCGGCGGTTTCGGTGCGGTCGGAGAGGAGGTGCGTGTCGTTGCCACGACCGAAGTGATGCTCGGTATCCTTCTGTTCTTGTTTGGGTTTGCCAAAATCATGCGTCATTTCCGCGAGGCGGATCACAAACGCGGGGTCGCTTCATGATCCAGCGCCTGTTGATTGCGAACCGAGGTGAGATCGCGGTGCGGATCGCCCTTACTGCGCAACGCCTAGGGATACATACAGTCGCCGTCTACTCCGATACGGACGCGAGGGCGATGCATGTGGCAATGGCCGATGAAGCCGTGCGCATCGGGCCGGATGCGGCTGCCGAAAGTTATCTGAACATCGAGGCCGTAGTCGCCGCCGCCCGGGCAACACGCGTGGATGCGATCCACCCCGGTTATGGCTTTCTGTCGGAGAATGCGGACTTCGCTGATGCCTGTGACGCCGCGGGAATTCGCCTTGTAGGGCCCAGCGCTGACGCCATGCGCGCGATGGGAGACAAGGCAGCGTCGAAGTATTTGATGTCGCGCGCTGAGGTGCCGCTGGTACCCGGATATCACGGCGCGGATCAGGAACCGGAACTGCTGGCAGAAAAGGCGGCCGAGATAGGGTATCCCGCGCTGATAAAGGCATCGGCTGGCGGCGGTGGGCGTGGCATGCGTATCGTCGAGGACGCGGATGATTTCGATGAAGCTCTGGCGGCGGCGAAGCGCGAAGCGTCGGGCGCCTTCGGCGATGATCGTGTCCTAATCGAGAAATACCTGACGACCCCTAGGCACATCGAAGTGCAGGTGTTTGGCGACGATCACGGTAACATTGTACATCTTTTCGAGCGCGACTGTTCGCTGCAACGCCGCTATCAAAAGGTGATCGAGGAGGCCCCGGCGCCGGGCATGACCGAGGTGCGTCGTGCGGAGATTGGTGCGGCGGCCGTCGCCGCAGCGCGCGCGATCGGCTATTCGGGCGCGGGCACCATTGAATTCATCGTTGACGCCTCGGAGGAGGGCGCCAACGGCCCCTTCTATTTTATGGAAATGAACACCAGGCTGCAGGTTGAACATCCGGTGACGGAGTTCATTACCGGGCTCGACATGGTCGAGTGGCAGCTAAGGATCGCAAACGGACAGCCTCTGCCGCTAGCGCAGGACGATATTGCGCTGTCGGGGCACGCGATTGAGGGTCGTCTTTATGCTGAGGATCCGGCGCGGGATTTCCTGCCATCACCTGGCCATGTGGTGGCATTCGATGCACCCGAACCTACGGCTGCAACACGAATCGACACCGGGGTTCGATCTGGTGACGATATCGCCGTGTCCTACGATCCGATGATCGCCAAGGTAATTGCCCATGGCGCTGACCGAGACAGCGCTATCGCGGCGCTTGACCGGCTGCTCTCCGAACTGGTTTGCGCCGGCCCGACCACGAACCAGGCCTTCCTGCGCCGTGCGGTTACGCATCCCGCCTTTGTCTCGGGTGACCTAGACACTGGGTTCATTGCCCGGCACATCGCCGACCTCGTGCCTCCTCGCGTTGGACTTCCCCGCGACGTTTTGTCGGCGGTCACGGCCTGTCTGCTTGCAGTGCGTGGTGAGGCCGCGGCTGCGCGTGCGGCCTCGCAGGGTGAAGTCAATTCACCCTGGGCTGCGACGGACGGTTGGCGTGCCAATATTGACAGCGGCGAGACCCTTAGGTTTCAAGATGGCGAGACCAATATCACGGTGCAGCTGGCGCGCGATGCAGCCGGTTGGTCGCTGATGCGAACTGATCAGGTTCCGATCGATGTTACCCATGGTGCTGGCGGTTGGTCTGTGCATGTGTCGGGGAATAGCTTCTTGGCCGTTGCCGGCGGAGAGCAGATTCGGCTCGAGCGGGTGGTCGAGGTTGAGGAGGCCTTCGCTCGGGCAGGGGACTCCGGAGGGTTGAATGCACCGATGCCAGGCAAGGTCGTTCGGGTTATGGCGACAGAAGGTGACAGAGTGACTCGTGGCCAGACACTCCTCGTACTCGAGGCTATGAAAATGGAGCATGCCATCACGGCGCCGGGCGACGGCACGGTTGCGGCGGTGTTCTTTGCCGCGGGTGACCAAGTGTCTGAAGGAGCGGAACTTTTGCAGCTCGAAGCGATGGGAGACTGATATGGCGCGACCGAACAGGGTGGAGATCGTCGATGTGGGCCCGCGCGATGGCCTGCAGGCTGAACCGGGCATGGTGACGACCGCGGACAAGATCGCGCTGATCGACCGGCTGTCGGCCGCGGGCGTTCCGGCGGTGGAGGCTGGCGCCTTTGTGTCACCGAAATGGGTACCTCAGATGGTCGATACCGCAGAGGTTCTGGCCGGGATTGTCCGACGACCCGGCACCCGCTACCCAGTGTTGGTGCCGAACAGCCGAGGGCTTGAGGACGCCCGCGCGTCAGGTGTGGATGAGGTCGCGATCTTCGGTGCTGCATCCGAGACTTTTTCGCATAAGAACATCAATTGCTCGATCGACGAGAGTCTGGAGCGTTTTCGGCCGGTCGCAGCCGAGGCGCTGGCCGTCGGGATGAGGGTGCGCGGTTATATTTCATGCGTCCTGGGGTGTCCCTATGAGGGCGAGGTCCCGCGTGAGAATGTGGTTCGGGTGGCTGGTGAACTGGATGATATGGGGTGTTATGAGGTGAGCTTGGGCGACACGATCGGCGTCGGCACTCCTACGCGCGCGCTGGCACTGGTGGAGGCGGTCGCCGCGGTGGTGCCGATCGATCAACTGGCGCTGCATTTTCACGACACATATGGGCAGGCACTCGCAAACGTTCTGGCCTGTATGGACGCCGGTGTCGCCACGGTCGATGCCGCAGTCGCCGGTTTGGGCGGATGCCCGTATGCGCCGGGCGCCTCGGGCAACGTTGCGACGGAAGATGTTGTCTACATGCTCGACGGGATGGGGATTGAGACTGGGATCAATCTGCATGCCTTGGTCGAAGCTGGGCAGTTCATCTGCTCCAAGCTTGGGCGCACCCCTACGTCAAGGGCCGCGCAGGCCATGAGTGCATTGGCCTGAGTACCGTATATCTGAGCATGGCCGGATATAAACTTTTGCGAAAATTCGCCCCTAGAGTTGCTCTGAACCCGTTTTCCGGTTCGCGCACTTTTTTTCCGGGTATTAAGGGGAACTGACCTTGGGATACAGGCTCTGAGCCTTGCGAATTCTGATCGTCGACGACAAAGCCCATATCCGGTAGTTTTTGCGTACGATTCTGCATGCGGTTCGCATCCGTCCGATAGGCGGGGCAGTCTATTTTATCTCCTTCGTCCTCTACCCCTATGTCTATCCGGTAGACAGTATGTCAGGTTAACCACAGGCTTTCACTGGCTGAGCATTCACCACACTCCGAGCCGATGTTATCCTGCGGCCATGTCCGTTCACCTCGTCAAGCTCGGCGTTGGCATCGAAACGATAGACGATCTGCGCGAGCGCCAGAAACAACGCATCGCTGAGTGCAAGGCTGCGGGCGAAGGTCCAACGCTTCGCATTCTCACCCGAAATACCCCACGGCGTGGTGACGAATTGCTGGCAGATGACGGTTCACTCTACTGGGTGATTAGGGGACGAATCCTCGTACGCCAGAAAATCACCGCGATAGAACCCGCGACGGCCGCCGATGGTTCGCAGCGCTGCGCGATCCATCTGGACCGAAAGCTCGTTCGCGTGGAGTCAAAGCGCTCGCGCCCCTTTCAGGGTTGGCGTTACCTCGAACCGGAGAATGCACCCGCCGACCTGTCCGCCCGGGCGCTGGCCGAGCGCGAGCCGCCGCCGGAGATGGCCGCGGAGCTACGCGAGCTCGGGCTTATCTGACGGGCGGAGCTCCATCGCCGGCTCAGATGTGGCCGATCTGCAGCGGCCCGGTCTGCATCTGTGGCGTGCCTCGGCGCGCACGGTTCATCGCCCGACTCAACAGGATCACAGGAACGACGCCGGCAATCACGATGGTCAAGGCGGACAAGGCGCTTTGTTCGAGAAGCTCGTCCGAGGCAAACTGGTAGACATGGGTTGCTAGTGTACCGAAATTGAATGGGCGTAAGATAAGGGTCGCTGGCAGTTCCTTCATTGTGTCAACGAAGACGATGGTGGCGCCGGCCAGAAGGCTGCCGCGGATCAGCGGCAGATGGATGCGCCACAGCGTGCGGCCTGGTCCTGCACCCAAGCTGCGTGCCGCCATGTCCATTGTCGGCCGAACTTGGCCTAGGCTCGCCTCGACAGCGCCGAAGCCGACAGCCAGGAAGCGCACCAAATAGGCGAAAACGAGTGCGAAGATCGTACCGCTGAGGAGCAGGCCGGTTGATAGTCCGAACCACTCGCGCATCAGCCCGTCGACTGCATTGTCAAAGCGCGCGAATGGGACCAGTACGCCGACCGCTAGCACTGCGCCCGGCACGGCGTAACCAAGCAGCGAGATGCGCGCGAGGACGGCGAAGCCGCGGCTTGGGGACAGGCGCTGTCCATAGGCGAGAAACACCGCGACTGCGATCACGGCGAGGGCGGCAAGAGTGGCCAGCAGTAGGCTGTTGCGCGCGAAGGTCAGGAAACTGGCATTCCAGGATTCGTCAAAGAAGACGACCGCGTGGCGTAGGAGGACACCAGCGGGTATTAGGAATCCGATGACGATGGGGGCGAGGCAAGCCATTATGGCGCAGGCTGCGCGCAGTCCGCGCAGCTCGTAGCCTGGCGCGGCGGTATAGCGGTTGGAGGTCTGGTGGTAGCGCCGCCCGCGCCGACCCACGCGTTCGAGCCCGATCACTAGCAGCACGAAGGCGAGCATGACCAGCGCGATCTGGGCCGCGCCACCGGCGTTGCCCATGCCCAGCCAGACGTTGAACACCGAACGGGTGAGAGTGTTGACAGCGAAGAAATCGACGGTGCCGAAGTCCGCCAGCGTCTCCATAAGTGCCAGCGCGATCCCGAACACGATCGCGGGTCGTGCGAGCGGCAGCGCCACGCAGAAGAAGGTCTGCCAAGGGCCGTGGCCCAAAGTTCGCGCCACCTCGAGCAGCCCGGCCGATTGTTCCTGAAAGGAGGCCTTGGCCAGCAGGTAGACATAAGGGTAGAGGACGAAGGACATGACATAGATTGCCCCGCCCATCGAACGGATCTCTGGGAACCAGTAATCACGTGCGCTGGTCCAGCCGAAGACGTCGCGCAGCAGACCCTGGACAGGCCCGGCAAACTCTAAGATGTCGGTGTAGACAAAGGCGACAATATAGGCAGGCACCGCCAGCGGCAGTAGCAGCGCCCATTCGAGGATCCGGCGCCCCGGGAACCGGCAGGTGCTGGTCAGCCAGGCAGTACAGGTCCCGATTAGGAAGACACCAAGCCCGTTGCCCAGCATCAGGAGCAGCGTGTTCCAGCTGTGCCGCGGTAAGACGGTGGAAATTAGATGTCCCCAGATATTCTCTGCCGGAAATAAAGCGAGTATGCCGATAGCAGCAATGGGGGCCGCCACGAACGCTGCAACGAGTGCACCGCCGAACAGCCAAACGCGCCCCGATTGGGGGCGCGCTGTTACGTGCAGAAAATTTGTTGTCAAGCTGGTCACGAAATTCTGCGATTAAGAATTGTTCTTAATTGGGGGTTATATTATGCAAGGCTGTCCCTGATTGCCAGTCATTCTCAATTGCATTCGGAGTTATGCATTGATCCGAATCAATGGATGCCGACGGCCTCTAGAAAAAAATCTATGAAACCGGGCTATTGGGCGGTTCGAATAGCTAACGCCGCGCCGGGGCGCTCTTTGGCAACCATGTCCGTTGATTCTCCATCCGGGTCCGTGTGTTCATAAATTTCATGTAGAGTGTCCTGGATACGGTTGAGGTGGGCACGAATTTCTTCCTAATGGTGGGTACCGTGGGAGGTCTTTTCGTTAGCGATCTAGATAATGCCGCCCCCGAAAGGCAGTCCGGCCAGCGCCTAGTTGTAGTTCATGCCGCGCGGCAGCCGCAGCGTGTCCTTGAACGCGACTGTCTGGACCGCATAGGCCACATGAGGCATTCCCCGACGCCGGGACCAAGCGCAGTGTTGGGAATTACGCTGATCGCACGCAGGCGCGGCCTCGCGAGCGTGCCCAAAATGGACGGTCTCGAGATCATCAAAGGCGGGCGCATCATGAACGGATATGAAGTTTTCCCGCTGGTAGATTCCGCCATGCAGGCGTTAACCGTATCCATGAGCTTGGATACGTATCCTAAAAAACTAAATTATATCAAACACCTATTGCTAAATCGAAATAATTCTGCAGGTGAGGTGGGGGTGCTAAAGCGCAATGTGACGGCTTGTCCATGCGCTCTATAATAATATTTCATCGTGGGCCGGTTCGATCCGGCCTGCGCAGGAACCGAGGTCCGACATGTCCGATCCAAAACGGCGCGCGAAGGTCGAGCCCGAGAAATGGGAACAGCCCGGCGGCGAACCCGTGAGCTGTGAAGATTCCATTCTCGTCCTGCGCGAGAACCTAGCTGAAATCCAGGACGTTTGTCAGGAGGCGCTAGAGGACGCGGTGCTGATGGATGTCTCTGAGGCCCAGTTCCGCCAGGTCCTCCACGCCCTCGTCGACGAGTTGTCGAATCCCTACACAAAGGGCTGACGTCCAGCCGGACTATGTCGCGCCGAGGTCCCCTGCGTGGGCCGTCTCGTAGAGTTCACGAAACGCGGCTTCATCGAGTGCTATGGGATTGGCAATCGCCGTCGGGTCGGTCGCGGCGTCTGCGGCGAGTGCGTCGAAATGTTCCGTCTCGACCCCGAATTCGGCGAGCGTATGGGGGATCCCGAATTCCGAGCGCAGCTCAAGGGTCCAGGCGAGGAACGCATCGAAGCCGCCTGCCTCCAATCCGAGATAGGCTGCCACGCGCTCAAGCTTGTCCTCTATCGCCGGCCGATTGCGTTCCAGTACATAGGGCATGACCACGGCATTCGTGAGCCCGTGATGGGTATCGTAGTGCGCGCCGATCGGATGGCTCATGGCGTGGATTGCGCCGAGGCCCTTCTGAAAGGCCGTCGATCCCATAGCCGCGGCGGCGAGCATGTTAGCGCGTGCCGCTAGGTCCGAACCGTCGGCCACGGCGCGGTTAAGGTTGCCCCGGATCAGACTCATCCCCTCGAGTGCGACACCGTCGCACATCGGGTTGGCGAAGGGCGAGCAGTAGGCTTCGAGACAATGGGCGAGCGCGTCCATGCCGGTGGCCGCCGTGATGTGCGGCGGTAGTCCGACCGTCAGTTCCGGATCGGAGATTACAATTCCTGGCATCATCCCGGGGTGGGTGATGATGACCTTGCGGAGCGAGCTTTCGTCGAGGACGACTGTGGAGCGGCCGGTCTCCGACCCCGTGCCCGCGGTGGTTGGCACGGCCACGACGGGCAAGGGCGGCGCGGCACGCCGCCAGTCGTCGCAGCCTTCCTGAAAATCCCATAGCTGTGGACCGTCGTCGGGCTGGGCGGCCATGAGCGCGATGGTCTTGCCCGCGTCGAGTGACGAGCCACCACCGAATGCGATCACGCCATCGCATCCGGACGCGCGCAGCGCTACGACGCCGTCTTCCACGTTGGCGCTGACCGGATTGGGTTTCACATCTGCGAACAGGACCGCCGGCATGCCATCGGCGGCGGCCTGTTCGAGTGCCGCCGCGACCATCGGCAGATCCGCCAACCCGGGGTCGGTCACCAAGAGAGGTTTGCTCATGCCAAGGCTCTTGCATGCGCGGGCGAGCATCGAGATCTTGCCAACGCCGAACCAGATCGTAGTAGGGAAATGCCAAGATCCTCGCAGGATCGGGGTTTCGTTTGCCATGGTCGTCTCTCTGGTCAGATCAGTTCGAAGTAACGTTCCAGTTCGGCTGCGTCGATCTCGTCCGGGATGCCGTCGGACATGTCCGGGAGCTGGCGCGATTCCCAGTCGCGGGACGCGGCGAAGTGATCGACGAAGGCGTTGCCGAACCATTCGCGCGCTATCCCCGATGTCGCGAGACGCGTGCCCGCATCCGTGAGGGTCTTCGGAAGGCGCAAATTCTCCGGATGCTCACGGTCATAGGCATTGCCGACGATGGCCTCTTCCGGCGTGATTTCGTGTGCAACGCCATGAAGGCCGGATGCGATCGCGGCGGCGGCCACCAGGTAAGGGTTCGCATCGGCGCCGGGGACGCGATACTCGATCCGCTGGGAATCGGGGTTGCCGGGAAGGGCGCGGATCGCGCAGGTGCGGTTGTCGATACCCCAGGTCGCGTCCGTCGGCGCCCACAGGTCGGGGATCAGACGGCGGTAGGAATTCACGGTCGGCGCGACCAGCGCCGTGAGCTCCGCCATGTACATTTGCTGTCCACCGATAAAATGTAGCATGGTCGCGGCGATCCCGTCGTCTGCGGACGGGTCGTGGAACGCGTTGCCGCCGTTGGTCGTTAACGACAGATGGAGATGGCCGGACTGGCCGGCCTTGGCCATGGACCATTTGGCCATGAAAGTGGCTATCATCTCGCGGTTTTGTACAATCGCCTTGGCGAAGGTCTTGAACAGTGCGGCCTTGTCGGCAGCTATGAGCGCGCTATCGGCGCGCAAGGCCGCTTCGATCACACCGGCGCCCATCTCCTCGTGAATGCCCTCGAGCTCGATCCCCATGCCGGCCATGCCCGAGAAGATGTCGGTGTAGAGCGCGCTCAGGTTCGACTGGCGTAGCAGCGAGTAGCCGGTGTTGCCCGGCGCCACCGGAACCATGTCGCGGAATTCCTTCTCGATGACGCTGGTGCGAGTCTCATCAAAGACAAAGAACTCGTATTCGAACCCGGCGAGTGTGCCGAAGCCCATATCTCGGGCCCGGTCGAGGACACGAGACAGAACGCCCCGCGGGCAGAGTGCGGCGGCCTGTTCGTCAAATTCGCCGAGGAACAGCCAGCAGCCGTCCTCGAAGGGGAGCTGGCGGCCCGATTCGGGAATGATCCGCACCGGCGCGTCCGGAAATCCCGTGACCCAGCCGGTGTGGCTCGAATTGTCATAGAGCTGGTCATTTATATCCCAGCCCAGAACCACGTTGCAGAAGCCGAACCCGCTCTCAAGGACGCTCAGGAACTTCTCGCGATGCATGTATTTGCCTCGCAGGAGTCCATCGACGTCGGTCACGCCCACCTTCACGAAGTCATGGGGGCTTTGTCGAACCAGATCGGTGGCGTGCTTCGCATCCTTGACGGTCGTGGGGGCGTTCATTAGTACATCTTCTTCCTCGGCCCGAGTGCAAGCGGATACTACGTCGGCGCGGGACGCCCGCCAACGTGGCACGCCTATCTTTCGCTCACTGTGTGTTGAATTCCCTCGCGACGTGAACTGTGCCAGTTTCACCCGTTGAAGGCATTGCATGCGCAAACTTTTTGATTAGCCTCGAAGTCGTCGTCATTCTGTCTTTAATCTTGACCTGCGTTGTGCTGGGTACTTGGTCTGCACTGGTCACCAGGGATTCCTAGGACGCGGAGCCGATCGAGGACGAGTACAATTTCGACTACCACAGGACGACGCTTGGTATTCATTAGCCGCCGAGCGAAGAGCAGTGGGAAAAGGACCTCGACACCCTACTCATACACCGGGATGACCGCCTCTTCTGACGTGCTTTTCTGCTGCTAGTCCCAGTCTTCCGCGTAGGCGAAGTTGCGCGCCGCATAGGCCGCGTGAAACGCCCCGAATGTGATGGGCTCGTATTTCGCGGGATTATCGGCCCTCTCGCAGCTGGGCACGCATTCCATCACCGCGTCGACGTTCGGATACAGAAAGAAAATGTTCGAGTATCGGTGCGTGTCCGGCGACGCGCGAACCCTGTGCGGCGTGGCCTTGAACACATCGTTCGACCATTGGCACAGGGTGTTACCCGTGTTGAACAGCAGGCCGTCGGGCACAACCGGCTGGGCGATCCAGTCGCCGCCCGGGGTGAGAATTTCCAGGCCCGGATGCGTAGCCTGAGGAATGAGCGACAGGAACGACAGGTCGGTATGTCCGGGCAGAGAAATTTCCTTTTTCGGGTCGGAGATCGGCGGATAGTGCGCAATCCGTGACATCGAGCTCGATCGTTCGAAGTGCGGCGAAAAAAAATCGGGCTCCATGCCGAGGGCCACGGACAAGACCGGAAGGAGCTTCCGAGCGAACGCTTCGAACATGACGTGAAAATCCATAAACGCGTCGCGCATGCCCGGCGCCACCGCTTCTTCGGGCCATTTGTTATGCCCACGGAACCGACGGTTCTTACCATGATCCGGGTCGTCGGTATCGAGATCGAAGGTGAACTTGAACGCCTCGCTCACTTGGGGCTTGTGTGCGGTCTGATGGGTCTCGAATGAATCGCTGTGTATCGAGACATTCGGCGGCATGTAGCCGCACTGATGCCGGTTCATCCGGACCTTAAGCTTCTCGTCCATAGGCAGGTTGTGAAATTGTCGGGATGCTTCGAATGCGCGCTCGACAATGCCGTCGTCGAGCCCGTGATTGACCAGAAACAGGAACCCCATTCCAGTGCACGCGTCACGGAATGATTCGGCTGCTGATTCGACGGCGCCGGGGACCTGTTCGAGAACCGGTCCGATATTGATGATCGGAATCTCGTTGGGATCAATCGCCGCGGTCGGTTGCGCTATGTCGGTGGTCGATGAGATGGCGGCTCTCCTAGAGATGTTTCACTTCGAGCGACCGCCCCCAGCGGTCTTTGAGATAGTCTATCACCAGTCGCCGGTGGCATTGGTGGGACTTTTCCTCGCTGCACAGGAGGTATGCGCGCTGCAGTCTTTCGGGCTTGAGCCCCTTCTCGATCTCGCGCGCGCCCATGATATGAAAGAACCGGGGCTCGAACGCGTCCGTGAGCCGGGCAAAGAAATTCTCTGCACTAATCTTCGTGAATCCGATGGTGAAAGTCGCCATGGGATTGTTCTCCTGTTCCGCCTCCATGAACTGCGATGAAACCAAATGTCGGCAAGTTCGGTAATCCTCTCACAAATACGTGACGCAGAGTGACTTTATGGTGTGCGGGCAATGGTCATTAAATACTCATGATCCTCGTGCTCTCAATTCGATACATGCTTGGAGATAACTAGACGGCGGCGAAGACGCCGCTGTTTACTCACCCCTCCCCCCTTCATTGTGCGGTTTACAACGCAACACGAAAGCGACTGGATATTCATCATGCTACTTCCCATCACCCAAAAACGGAGCCGCCTCACGCTCCTGATCGGCACTGGACTACTGTTTCTGGCCGTCTCGGCTAGCGGCCAGGCTACGCCTGCACTCTGGAAGTTTGAATGGCCGCGGACCGATTTCTCCAAATCGAACGTGCCATTCGAGGAAATCTTCTCCGGTGGCGTGCCGAAGGACGGAATCCCGCCGATCTACGAGCCCCGTTTTGCGCCGATTACCGATGTCGATGGACTTTACAAGGGCACCGAGCCGGTCATCACCGTTGCCGTCAACGGCGAGGCCCGCGCCTATCCGCTGGGCATTCTCATGACCCATGAGATCGTCAACGACGAGCTTGGCGGCAAGCCGATCGCAGTGACCTACTGCCCGCTCTGCAATTCCGCCGTCGTCTTTGATCGAAACGTCAATGGTCGTATCCACACTTTCGGCGTGTCGGGCAAGCTGCGTCACTCCGATCTGGTCATGTGGGACCATGAGACCGAGAGCTGGTGGCAGCAGTTTGTGGGCGAGGGTATCGTCGGCGAGATGACCGGCACCCAGCTGACGCTGCTGCCGGTCCGCGTCGAGGCGTTCGACCGGTTCAAGGAGCGTTTCCAGGAAGGCCAAGTGCTGCTCAACCCCCGTGGTGGCCCCGGCTTCAATCCCTATTCGGGATACGACAGCTCCTCGCGCCCGTTCCTTTATCGCGGGAGCTTTCCCGATGGGATCCGCCCGCTCGACTATGTGGTCGCCGTCGACGACCGGGCATGGTCGCTCGATCTCCTGCGCAGGGAAAAGCGCGTAGAGGATGGTGACCTAGTGATCACCTGGGGGGCTGGCCAGAACGCCGCTATGGATTCACGGAACATTTCCCATGGCCGCGACATCGGGAACGTGACGGTCCAGCGCAATGATGGCGACAAGCTGGTCGATGTCGTGCATGACGTGACGTTCGCCTTCGCGTTCCACGCGTTCAATCCGGATGGCACGATCCACAAATAAGATGTGCCGGAAACTAAACTGTTGACGTTCTTCCCGAGCATACGCGAAGGCAGGTCCCACATGGGGCTGGCTTTCCTCGTTTCACAGTCGCAACGGTCTCGCTATGGGGCGTGTTGCCGTGGGCCTTTGCGCAAAGCCTGTCGAAGTGATAGCGCGAGTTTTCCGAGACCAACTTCGAGACCCGGCTGGTAGTAGCGCGCGGCCGTGTCGAGGCCGAGTGGTTCATCCTGACCTAGTACCGCGGCCAGAACTGGATTCATGACAGCGCCTGGATGCCGGCGGGATGTAACATGGGGAACATCGTGGTTCAGGAGCAAGTACCGAACGGCGGGTTGCGGGATGTGGTCGATGACGTGAAGTTCGCGTTTGCATTCCGCACATTCTGGCCGGACGGAGACATCACCTTCTGAGGCCTCTGGAATATCCTAAACATCGACGATTTCGGGGGCTTTCAGTATACTGACCGCTTGGAGATAAACCTAATGCCCCTCGATCAGAGCAGGCCGAATTCGACTGACAATGCGGCACCCGACCGCGGTTCCGATGTACAGGTTTTTCACTCGGCCTGTCCGCATGATTGCCCGAGTACATGCGCGCTCGAGGTCGAACGGATCGATCCGCAGACGATCGGACGCGTGCGTGGCGCGAGTGCGAACTCCTACACCGCCGGCATCATTTGCGCCAAGGTCGCGCGCTATGCGGAGCGGGTGCACCATCCAGCCCGGCTGACCAAGCCGCTTCGCCGGGTCGGTCCGAAAGGTGTCGGCCGCGACGCATTCGAGGAAATTGCCTGGGATGAGGCGCTCGACACCGTTGCCGAAGCGTTGACCCGTGCGGCTGGGAAACACGGGCCAGAGACGGTCTGGCCTTTTTTCTATGCAGGAACGATGGGGCTCGTGCAGCGTGATGGGATCGAACGCCTGCGCCACGCGATGGGCTACTCCCGCCAGCACTCGACCTTCTGCAGCAAGCTGTCGGATGCGGGCTGGCAGGCCGGCACGGGCGCGAAGTGGGGTGTGGATGCGCGCGAGATGGCGGACTCGGACCTGATCGTGATCTGGGGCGCGAACCCGGCTAGCACTCAGGTTAACGTGATGACCCACGCGACGAGGGCGCGAAAGAATCGCAGTGCGAAGATCGTGGTAATCGACCCGTACAAGACGGAATCCGCGAAGCAGGCGGATATCCACTTGATGCCTAATCCGGGGACCGATGGGGCGTTGGCCTGCGCTGTGATGCACGTGTTGTTCCGCGACGGGTATGCCGACCGCGATTACATGGAAAATTACACGGATGGTTACGAACAGCTCGAGGCGCATCTGGCGGCGCGCACACCCGAATGGGCATCGGAGATCACGTCGATTCCGACCGCCGAGATCGAGGCGTTCGCGAAACTTTATGGTGCGACTCAGCGCAGCTATCTGCGCCTCGGCTTCGGCTTCACCCGGTCGCGCAACGGCGCGGTGCAGATGTTCTCCGCGAGCTGCCTGCCGGCCGTGACCGGCGCCTGGAAGTATCCGGGGGGCGGCGCGCTCTACGCCCATGGCGGTATCTACAATCTAGATAAGACGCTGATCGAGGGTCTCGACGTCTGCAACACCGAGGTGCGGTTGCTGGACCAGTCCCGGATCGGGTCGATTCTGACAGGCAATCCACGCGATCTTGGTGATGGTCCGCCTGTGACGGCCCTATTCATCCAGAACACAAACCCCATGAACGTGGCTCCGGACTTGGGCAAGGTGCGCGAAGGGTTCCTGCGCGACGATCTGTTCGTGTGTGTGCACGAGCAGTTCATGACCGAAACGGCGGAGATGGCCGATATTGTGCTGCCGGCCACCACTTTCCTAGAGCATGATGATCTCTATGTAGCCGGCGGACACACCCACCTGCAGGTGACCCGCGCGATCATTGAACCGCTTGGCGAGACCCGCTCGAACCATGATGTTATCTGCGCGCTGGCTGAGCGTTTGGGGGCGTCTCATCCGGGCTTCGACACCAATGCGTGGGACCTGATGGACGACACCTTGCGCCTGTCCGGCTACGCCGATGCCGAATCTATCTGGAAGGGGCATTGGGAAGATCGCGCTCTCTCGTTTGAGGAGTCGCATTTCCTCAATGGATTCGGACACCCAGACGGCAAGTTCCACTTCGCCCCCGACTGGTCGAAGATCGGCGGCAACCATTACAACATGCCGGGCCTGCCGGACCATGATGCGAACATCGACAACCGGGACGATGCGCATCCATACCGGCTCGTGACCGCGCCGGCGCGCAGCTACCTGAACACGAGCTTCACCGAAACTGCGACCAGCCAGACGCGGGAGGGCCGGCCCGAGGCGCAGATTCACCACGAGGTCTGTGCGGAGCTAGGGCTGGACGGCGGCGGACTGGTGCGCATCGGCAATGGGCAAGGCTCGGTGGTCGTCCATGTACGGCCGACCTACGGCACACGCCGTGGAACCGTCATCGTCGAGAGCATCTGGCCCAACAGGGCCTTCGTCGAGGGGATCGGCATAAATCTGCTCGTGAGCGCCGAGGCGGGGCGTCCTAACGGGGGAGCCGTGTTCCACGATACCGCTGTCTGGCTGCGTGCCGCATGAGCAACCAACCATCCTCCTCGGGGCTCGTACTGAACGTTGTGGCAGACAACAGTACCATCATCGTGATTGGGAATGAGAAGGGCGGCACGGGGAAGTCCACTACCGCAATGCATGTCATCGTCGGCCTGTTACGCGAGGGATACGCGGTCGGGGCGATCGACTTGGACGCTCGACAGGGTACGCTCTCGCGTTATTTCGATAATCGCCGCATCTACGCCAAGAAGGAGGGGCTGGACCTTCCTCACCCGATCTATCGGGCGATCGGCCTCAGCGATCTGTACGACTTTTATACGGCCAAGAAAACAGATCGTCTGCGGTTGGCCGACACACTTCGGGAGTTGAGCGCGACCTGCGATGTGATCGTCATCGACACGCCCGGAAGCGACACACCGCTGTCACGCAATGCCCACTCCTATGCTGACATCCTCATCACGCCCATGAATGACAGCTTTTTGGACCTCGACCTGCTCGGACGCGTCGATCCCGAGACTAACGAGGTGCATGCTCTCAGTCCCTACGCCGAGATGGTCTGGGAGCAGAAGAAGGTTCGCGCCCAACGCGATGGTAGTTCGATCGACTGGATTGTTATGCGGAACCGGTTGGCGACGCTAGACACGCGCAACAAGCGCAGTATGGATGAGGCCCTGAACGGCCTGGTGCGGCGCCTTGGATTTCGGCTCGCTCACGGTTTCAGCGAACGTATAATCTTCCGCGAATTGTTCCTCAAGGGCCTTACACTCCTTGATATTCGCGATGAGGGGGCCAATGTCATACTTACGATGTCCCACATGGCGGCGCTGCAGGAGGTGCGAAACCTGCTGCAGGCCATAGGAGTTCCCGAGGCTGTCGCGTCGCCCGATGCGGTGGTCGCACGATAGGAGTCCATTACATCGTGAGCGGTTTCGAACGCGATACAAAACTGCCGGCCGACGGTGCGGCTTGCACGGACATTGACGCGTTCCTTGAGAAGGTCGCGGCTACGCCGCCGACGAAGCCCGCCGGGCGTCCCGGCAGGCTGCTATTCGCGATTGATGCGACGGCCAGTCGGGAACCCACTTGGGACATGGCCTGTCAGATACAGTCCGAGATGTTCGCCTCGACCGACACGATCGGCGGCCTGCAAGTGCAGCTCGCCTTCTATCGCGGGTTTGGCGAGATGAAGGTGACGCGGTGGCTGAACACGGCCGACGAACTGGTGAGCCGGATGGTAAAGGTCCGGTGCCTTGCGGGGCGCACCCAGATTCGCAAGCTTTTGCGTCACGCGCTTAAGGAGACGCAGTCTCAGAAGGTTGATGCTCTGGTCTTCGTCGGCGACGTTGTGGAGGAGGATATCGATGAACTGGGCCATGTCGCGGGCCAGCTCGGGCTGGTCGGCACGCCGGTATTCGTGTTTCACGAGGGCGGCGAGCTGATCTCGCGGCGTGCGTTCGAACAGATCGCCAAGCTGTCCGGCGGGGCCTATTGCCCCTTCGACGCCGGCAGCGGCCAGCAGCTGCGTGAGTTACTCTCGGCCGTGGCTGTGTTCTCGACCGGTGGTCGGAGGGCGCTCGCGGAACTCGGCAAACAGCGCGGCGGCCGCGTACTCCAGATCGCCGACCAGATACGTGGCACCTGATAGGAGAACGTCATGTTGACGTGGCTCGTCCTCGCAATCTTCCTTGTTGTCGGCGTCTATCTCATCGCCCGCTGGTTCGTCAGCGCTCAGCCCGCCGATATCCTGCGGGCCCTGCGCTGGGTCGGCGCGATCCTAGTCGTCGTTGGACTTGGCGCGATCGCGCTGTCCGGGCGCTGGAACCTCGTATGGGCGCTGCTTTTTCCTGCGCTGCCATGGCTCATGCGCCTGCGGGTACTCACCACCATGCGCCGAAATGCTCGGGGCCCCCGTGCCGGGCAGTCGAGCCGGGTCGAAACTCGTTTCCTGCGGATGACCCTCGATCACGACACCGGGGACATGGACGGGGAAGTTTGCGAGGGCCCTGCCAAAGGTCGGAAGCTCTCGGATCTGAAGCTGGCGGAGCTGGTCGAGCTCTGGCGGCTATGCGCCCTAGAGGATGAGCAGTCGCGCGCGGTACTCGAGAGCTATCTGGATCGCATTCACGCGGAATGGCGCGTTGTGGCCGGCGGTGACGCGCAGGGCACACGCAGCGACGCATCCGGGGGCGGAGCCAGCCCCTGGACCCAGACTGGCATGAGAGAGGCCGAGGCGCGCGAGATCCTCGGCGTAGATGAGAACGCGTCCGAATCCGATATCGAGGCGGGCTATCGGGATGCGATGAAACGCGCACACCCCGACCAGGGAGGCTCGGACTGGATGGCTGCCAAGGTCAATCAGGCCAAGGACACGCTGCTCGGACGATGACTCCGCACGCTTGCGGGGATTCCGGCGCTATGGCACAAGGCGCTGACGCGCCGGCTTGGCGTTCCTCAAACGGATTTCCGGTTCCTCTATGACAAATCGCGTCCGCAAGGCGATTTTCCCGGTAGGTGGCATGGGAACGCGATTCCTACCCGCCACCAAGGCCATGCCCAAGGAGATGCTGCCGGTGGTCGACCGGCCGCTCATCCAGTACGCGGTCGATGAGGCGCGCGCGGCGGGGATCGAGCAGTTCATCTTCGTCACGGGCCGCGGCAAGAGCGCGATTGAGGATCATTTCGACCGTTCGGTCGAGCTCGAGGCGTCGCTTGCCGAGAAGGAAAAATTCGCGAAACTCGATGATATCCGGGAATCCCTGTTTGAGCCGGGCAATATCGCGTATGTGCGCCAGCAGGAGCCGCTCGGTCTAGGCCATGCGGTTTGGTGCGCGCGCCACCTCGTTGGCAACGAGCCCTTCGCGGTGCTGCTTGCCGACGACCTGATTAAGGCCGAGACGCCCTGCCTACGCCAGATGGTCGATGTTTTCGAGACCGAGGGCGGCAACGTCATTGCGGCGATGGAAGTACCTTACGAGCAAACGTCGCGCTACGGCATCATCGATTCCGACGAGGCCGACGGCCGGGTACGCGCGGTCACGGGGCTGGTGGAGAAGCCGGCTCGGGGCACCGCGCCGTCAAACCTCGCCGTGATCGGCCGTTACATCTTGACCCCTACGGTGTTCGACGAGCTCGAGCGCGGCGAGACCGGCGCGGGCGGCGAGATTCAGTTGACCGATGCCATGGCTAGGCTGATCGGTCGCCAGCCGTTTCACGGGCTCGCCTTTGAGGGACGGCGGTTTGATTGCGGCGACAAGCTCGGGTTTCTTGAAGCGAATCTGGCATTCGCACTTGGGCGTGAGGATCTCGGGCCCGGCGCCCGGGAGCTGCTCGCGCGCATGGGAGAAGGCTCGGAATGAAGATCGCGATAGTCGGAACAGGCTATGTGGGCCTCGTGTCTGGCGCCTGTTTCTCAGAATTCGGCTGGGACGTCGTTTGCGTCGATCTCGATATGAACAAGATAAGGATGCTCGAGGCGGGCGAGATGCCGATTTACGAACCCCGGCTCGACGACCTGGTAGCGCGAAATGTCGCCGGCGGGCGGCTGAGTTTCACCACGGACTTGGCGGCGGCGGTGAAGGGGGCGGATGCGGTGTTCATCGCGGTTGGGACCCCGTCACGGCGTGGCGATGGCCATGCTGATCTCAGCTATGTGTTTCAAGCAGCGGAGGACATCGCTCACAACTCGGATGGTTACACGGTGGTCGTGACTAAGTCGACCGTGCCGGTGGGGACAGGTCGGGAGGTGCTGAAGCGCATCCGCGCCGCCGTACCCGACGCTGATATCGACATCGCCTCGAACCCGGAATTTCTGCGTGAGGGCTCGGCCATCGAGGATTTCATGCGGCCGGATCGAGTGATCATCGGCGCGGACAAGGACCGCGCGCGCGAGACCTTGGCGAGCCTCTACCGACCGCTCTTCCTCCGTGACACGCCGATCATTCAGACCAGCCTCGAGACTGCCGAGCTGACCAAATACGCGGCCAACACCTTCCTTGCGACGAAGATCACCTTCATTAATGAGTTCGCAGACCTCTGCGAGAAGGTTGGTGCGGACGTGCAGGAGCTGGCCAAGGGGATCGGACTCGATGGCCGGATCGGCGGCAAGTTCCTGCATCCCGGTCCCGGCTATGGCGGATCCTGCTTTCCCAAGGATACGGAAGCGCTGGTCCGTTCCGCTCAGGACGCCGGGGCGCCCATCACAATTGTCGAACAGGTCGTGGCGGTAAATGTCGAGCGCAAGGAGGCTATGGCCCGAAAGGTTATCGCGGCGTGCGGTGGCAGCGTGGAAAGGAAGACCATCGCGGTACTGGGGCTGACCTTCAAACCGAATACCGACGACATGCGCGAATCGCCCAGCTTGGTGATCGTGCCGCGTTTGATCGAGGCGGGCGCGACCGTGCGAACCTTCGACCCCGCGGGGATGAACGAGGCTAAGAAGCTGATCGAGGGACCGGTCTGGTGCGACGATGCGTATGACGCGATGGAGGGTGCCGAGGCGGTGGTCATCTTGACCGAATGGAATGAGTTCCGCGGCCTCGATCTGGAGCGGATGAAAACACTTATGAAGCAGCCGGTGATGATCGATCTGCGCAATATCTACCGGCCCAACGAGATGGCCGCCGCCGGATACCACTACACCTCGGTCGGCCGCAAGTCGGTCGCGCCTGCCCGCTAGAGGTTTTTCGCATGGCGAATGCTCACACCTTCGATCCGACGATTCTGCGCGAGTACGACATTCGCGGGATCGTCGGGGATACGCTGACCCAAGACGATGCATATGCGGTGGGCCGGAGCTTCGGCACGTGCGTCGTCGACGTCGACGGCGACTGCGTCGCACTTGGTTATGATGGCCGGATAACATCGCCGGACCTCGCTGAGGCCGTGCTGCATGGTTTGATGGCCTGCGGGCTGCAGGTTAAGCGGATCAACATGGGGCCGACCCCCATGTTGTCCTTCGCCATTCGCCATCTGGGGACGGGGTCGGGCATTATGGTCACCGGCAGCCACAATCCATCCGATTACAACGGGTTCAAGATGACCCTGGCCGGCAAGCCTTTCTTCGGCGATGATATACTCCGTCTGGACGAGATCGCCTCGGGTGCCGCATATGCCGCTGGCGACGGCAGTGTAGAGGACATCGATATCCGCGAGGACTATGTTGCGGTCCTAGCGCGCGAACATGAGCCGCTACGCATGGCACGCATCGCCTGGGACCCGGGCAACGGTGCCGGCAGCGAGGTCCTGAACATGCTGTGCGCGCGCATGCCCGGCCATCATCATGTGGTCAATGGTACCGTCGACGGGACATTCCCGGGGCACCATCCCGACCCGACGGTTGCGGCCAACCTTGTAGATCTTCAGAACCACGTGGCCAAGCATGATTGTGAGCTGGGCATCGCCTTCGACGGCGACGCGGACCGGATTGGGGTGGTCGACGGGCGCGGCCGCATAGTGTGGGCTGATCAGCTCATGATGCTGTTTGCCGAGGACGTGCTTCGTGACAATCCCGGCGCGACGATCATCGCGGACGTAAAGTCGAGCCAGACCCTGTTCGATGCGATCGTGCATCACGGCGGCACGCCGTTGATGTGGAAGACCGGTCATTCGCTGATCAAGTCGAAGATGGCTGAGACCGAATCGCCGCTTGCTGGCGAGATGAGCGGACACATCTTCTTCGCCGATCGCTATTTCGGTTCAGACGACGGCCTATATGCAGCGGTGCGGCTCTTGTCACTGCTCGAGCGCCGGGGCGTGAAGCTGGCCGACCTGCTGGACGAACTGCCCGTAGTCTACAACACTCCGGAACTCCGCTTCCCCTGTTCCGAGGACCGAAAGTTCGCGGTTATTGCCGCGGTGGAAGGACGCCTGACTGCCGCCGGCGCCGATGTGTCGGGGATCGACGGGGTTCGTGTCAGCACTGAAGACGGATGGTGGTTGCTGCGAGCGTCGAATACCGAGGACGTACTGGTGGCCCGCTGCGAGGCGCGGGATGAGGATGGCCTTGCCCGCTTGAAACAAGACTTGTCCGATCAACTAGCCGCGAGCGCCATAGCGGCCCCCGCAGGCCTCTGATCTCCGAGTGATTTCGCGTGCTATGAGATACAGATCCTGTTCACGGGGTAAGACAGCCGGGTAGTTTTACGTCGCGGTCACGGAGCCGAACGCCTCCGCTGGATCACAGCAAAACAGCAAATGCCGCTCGGCGGGAAGCGTGTTCACATGAAACTCAGTTACTTCTACATGCCGCTGCATCCGCCGCACCGAAACTATGCGAAAACACGTAAGTAGGCTCGCGAAGCGATCATCCTTCAAGCATGACCGCTAAGAGCCAGATGAGGCGGTGATCCTCGATCGGGTGATCAACGACTGCGTTATCGTCAGGACAGCGAACGAGGTCATCGACCGGACCCTCGAGCTGCGCAGGTAACCGGTGATCGCAACCAGCAGCGCCGCAGACTAAACCGTCACCGTGAGACCTGTGCCATCCGGATGCTCCCGTTTGGCGCCACCATGGCGCATTGCACGCCTGTTCTGCGCAGCTGGCGACAGGCGCTGCGTGCAATGTCGCGTTCCATGCCCACGATCCGCGCACGGAACAGTATCTTTCCATTGTTATCGAGCGGCAGAATTTCGATACCGGCTGTTGTTGGCAGGCCATACAGTTTCTGCGAGGCTTCGCCTGCAACCGTATGCGCCCGGCCGAAGCCCCGAAAGGCTCCGACCTGAACTCCCCAGTCGGGGACACCGCTCGTGGCGCCGGCACTCGCGACGGGCGGGAGGGTTGGGCTTGCGTACGGCGTAGTTCGCGCGCGGCCGGGTACCAAGGGCTTGGGTATGGGTAGGGCCGCAAATGTCGAGTTGTTGCGCGCGCGTCCCCAAGACCGGTTCAGAAGCGATGCCATATGGGCATCGCGGGACTTCCCTGTCTTGCCGCCCAAGACGACGCCGATTAGGCGTACGCCGTCACGCTCGGCGGAGGCGACGAGGTTGAAACCGGAGGCGCGGATATAGCCGGTCTTGATGCCGTCCATGCCGTCATAGGTCCGCAGCAGCTTGTTATGGTTGCTAAACGTGCGCGTGCCGTACTTGAAGGTCAGGTCCGAGAAATAGGCGTAGCGGGCCGGGAACCGGTCGAGCATCTCCTTGGCCAGAATCGCCATGTCACGTGCGGTGCTGAGCTGGCCGCGGTTGGGCAGGCCCGACGCGTTCTTGAAGGTGGTGCGGCTCATACCAAGCGCGCGTGCACGGCGAGTCATCATCTGAGCAAACTTGATCTCGGTCCCGCCGATCGCTTCGGCGACGACGGTCGCAACATCGTTCGCAGACTTGACTGAGAGGGCCCGGATCGCCGCATCGACGGTGACGGTCTGGCCAACCTTGAGGCCGAGTTTTGACGGCGTCTGTCCGGCGGCGCGTCTCGAGACCGGCAGCCTTTGATCGAGACTGAGCTTGCCCGTGTCGAGCGCCTCAAAGACCATGAAGAGGGTCATGATCTTGGTCAGCGAGGCTGGGAAATTGCGCGTGTCGGCGTTGCGCGCGTGAAAGATCTGCCCGGTCTGCACATCCATCACGAAGGAGGCGTAGCCCGCCTGAGCCTGGGGGGTCCCAGCGAGCGCGAACAGGCCGAACGCGAGCGCCAGAAATGCGCCACGTATACGTCCACCGAAACCTGCCGGAACACCCATCAAAAATCACCTCGGATACATTTTCATAATTGAATCAAAGGGATTCTAGAGAATGCATCGAATCTATGTAAACAGCACCCTGCCATTAAACAATCCCAATGCGTGGCGCAGACTATGCAGAGAGGAACAATATGATGTCCTGCCCTCATTGCCGTGATCGACGTGTCGGTCTACATCAGTTCCGACGGGAGCGCTGACAACCCGGTCAACCAATCGCTCAATTGGTTCAGCTATGTGGCCGGAGATGATATTCGCGCCGCCTCCGTGACGGTTACGCCTGATGACTTCCGCTTTTTCTGGAACGGTGTCTAAGAGCGCTAGATCCGGGCCTACGAGCTGCGCATCGACGCGTAGGGGACAGTATTGGAGGCGCGGGTGCGCAATCGAGCCGATAATGTCTGCGACTTCTAGTTCCGCAACCCGCTGCGGCCTTGGGAACTGCGCTTGTCCGATGCGCGGCTGACCGTTGGGGAGGCATCGGCGCTCGTGACGGCGCTTGACAACGACATCGCTGCGGTGCCTGCCGCCGCGAGTTAGTGCCTGCGCAGCAGCAGGTTCTGCTGGGCGGTCGTTGTTTGCCGGCATAGGGTTTTCACGCTTTCCGCCTTCGAGCAGAACCGGGTCGATTTCGACGCACTGTCGTTTTCGCACGGCCTTGCTTGCGGTTGAGAAGACTGGCTTGGCGCTTGCCGGGGCGGAGCAGACCGAGTGGTTCTCGGAGAAAGCTTTCGAGATATTAATAAATCGTACAGGTGACGGCATCGTCCGATTGTTTTAGGACGGTATGAGGATTGAATTGGTTTTTTGGTGGAGAGAAGTGATGACCATTTTGCGGCGCGAAGATTACCCGGAACAACTTCCCCGGCCCGAGGCGGTGCTGGCCTATCAGCTGGAGCTCTGGGGTAAGAGCCGCGATGTCGCGGGAACTGATATCCCCTGGGGCGACGATGTCTATCAGCGGGTCGCCGTTTACCCAGCATCAGAGCCCAACGGGACGATCTTTGCGTTTATCCATGGCGGGCGCTGGACGAGTGGGCATAAGGAGGCGATGGCCTTCATGGCACCGGGCTTCCACGCGGCGGGCATCACCTTCGCGAGCCTAGGTCACAGCCTCGCACCGAACAGCTATGATGAGGGGTTTCCGGACCTTTGCAGCGGTCTGGCCTGCCTCGCTTCAAATGCCGAGCGTTTTGACTGCGATCCCGGGCGAATCTTCGTCGGCGGTCATTCGTCTGGCGGACACTATGCCGCCCAGCTGGCGGTTACCGGCGACTGGCAGTCGCGGCACGGCCTGCCGCGCGACGTGATCAAGGGCTGCCTGCCCATCTCGGGCGTGTATGACGTCTCTTCCGACGCCGATTTCGACGATTGGCCACCGCCTTGCCTGAAAGAAGGGGATGATGGGCGTGAGAAGAGTCCGCAATACCGGGTCGCCGAGATACCGCCGCCCTTCCTGGTGACGTGGGGTGGTGAGGATTATCCGTTCCTCATCCCTCAGGCGAAGGAATTCGCCCGGGCTTTGGCTGATAGTGGCGGTGACGTTGAAACCCTCGAGGTGCCCGGCCTGACGCACTTCACGGTGCTGGGCGACGGAGCAGACCCGGCCGGAGAATGGAACAGGCGCGCCGTGGCTTGGATCACCGCGCATAGCTGAACCGCGCGTTTGCATTGCCGCAAGGAAACAACCGGCCGGTACCGCTCGGCGGGCTGTTTTTGTGAAAATACTTGTCTAAAAACATATGTTTATCGCAAATGCGAAAAAAATGTTGCGATGCACAAAAATTTGTTGACACGACGCCGAACCACTCCCATACTCCCATTATGTTGCGATGCAGCATCGCGAATATCAGGACTAGGTTTGGCTAAATCCTGATATTTGGCACATGTCCACCGATATGCGGGCAAACAAAAGGAAGTTTGATATGGCTAACACGAAGAAGAACGGCGCCACGAACAAAACCCAAGAAACTGGAGAGTCCGCGGCCGGCGCTCAGAAGAACACTATCGAAGATGCGGTCCAGGCCGGTGCCGAGACCTTCGCCAAGACCTACGAGCAGTTCTATGCCACCGCTCGTGAGCAGATGGACAAGGCGCAGAAGGCCGCAATCAATAACATCGATCAGCTGAATGACTTCAGCCGCGAGACCGCTGAGGCGGTGCTAATCTCGGGCAATATTGTTGCCAAGGGTTTTGAGATCGTCGGCAAGGAATTTACCGCCTATGCGGAGCAGACCATCGAGGCAAATATCCAGGCCGCCCAGAAACTAGGCGCGATGAAGAACCAGCAGGAGTTCATGGACCTGCAGGCCAAGCTCGTAAAGGCCGCCTATGATAACTTCGTCGCCAAATCGGCCAAGCTTCAGGACCTGTCGGTTCAGGTTTCGAACGAAGCTGCGCAGCCGCTCAACGAACGCCTCAACAAGGCCGTTGAGACTTTTGCCAAGCCTCTCGCCGCGTAACTCTCCTCCCTTTGCGCAGGCGTTTTGACGGCCCGGCCCAGAATTTCTGGTCGGGCCGTCTCCATTTTGGCGCCTTGTCTTCTGTTGTCTCCAGACGCAGTTACCGAAATAAGTGCGTTGCACGCATTCACGAAGCTTCCGGGTTTCGCTAGAATGAGATGTCGATCCAAAAGCGTGCCTGAGCGGAAGATGTTAAGCAGTCTCAACACCTTGCCCTTGATTTCCGATTTCGCGTCGCGGGCGTCGGTCGACGATTCGGATGATGCGATCGGCGGTGGCGGCGACCACAGCACCGGGATTGCGACAAGGACCCGCGTCAAGACCAAGAAACCGTCGATGTACAAGGTCTTGATGCTGAACGACGACTACACGCCCATGGAATTCGTTGTGATGACCCTTGAGCGCTTCTTCGAGAAGCAGCATGAGGAGGCCATCAAGATCATGCTGCACGTCCATCAGAAAGGGGTCGGGGTGTGCGGCGTCTTTACTTATGAGGTGGCGGAAACCAAAGTTACGCAGGTTATGGATTTTGCTCGCAAGCATGAGCATCCGCTGCAATGCACCCTCGAAAAGGACTGACGAGCGTCTATTTGATGTTGAACCGGACGACGAAGCCCCGACGCGGAAGGTAACTTCGCAAATGCTGTCTCAGAACCTAGAACAATCGTTGCATCGTGCGCTGGCGCTCGCCAAAGAGCAGCATCATGAATATGCCACGCTCGAGCATCTTCTGTTGTCGCTGACCGAGGATCAGGATGCGGTCTTAGTTCTGCGAGCCTGTGGCGTCGATATGGATCATCTGCGCCGCGACCTGTCCCAGTATATCGATGAGGAACTTTCGAGCTTGATCACCAGCCGTACCGAGGAACCCAAACCGACGGCCGGGTTCCAGCGCGTGCTCCAGCGCGCGGCGATCCACGTTCAGTCGTCGGGCCGCGAGGAGGTTACGGGCGCGAACGTCCTGGTTGCCATCTTCTCCGAGCGCGAAAGCCACGCGGTCTACTTCCTGCAGCAGCAGGAGATGACTCGCCTCGACGCGGTGAACTATATCTCTCACGGCATCGCCAAGGTGTCGGAACAGGAGGACAGACGGGCCGTGCGCGGCGCGGAAGAGGACGAGCTCGACGGCGAGACAGTGGTGAAGAAGGGCCAGGAGGCGCTGACCGCCTACTGCGTCAACCTTAACCGGAAGGCCGGGGACGGCGATATCGATCCGCTGATCGGGCGCGAGCTCGAGGTCGAGCGGACGATCCAGATTCTCGCCCGGCGGACCAAGAACAATCCGCTCTATGTGGGCGATCCCGGCGTCGGCAAGACGGCCATCGCCGAGGGGCTCGCCAAGCGCATCGTCGAGGGCGAGGTGCCCGAGGTGCTGGCAGACGCGACCATCTTCGCGCTCGACATGGGCTCGCTCCTCGCCGGCACGCGCTACCGCGGCGACTTCGAGGAACGTCTCAAGGCCGTCATGGCCGAGCTCGAGGAGACCGAGGGCGCGGTTCTGTTCATCGACGAAATCCACACCGTGATCGGCGCGGGTGCTACGTCGGGCGGCGCGATGGATGCGTCGAACCTGCTCAAGCCTGCGCTGGCCAGCGGCAAGCTGCGTTGCATCGGCTCGACCACCTACAAGGAATACCGCAACTACTTCGAGAAGGACCGGGCGCTGGTGCGCCGGTTCCAGAAGATCGACGTTTACGAGCCCTCGGTCGAGGACGCGGTGAAGATTCTGCGCGGCCTGAAGCCGTATTACGAGAAGCATCACGAAATTCGCTACACCGAGCAGGCGATCCGCGCGGCAGTCGAGCTCTCCGCGCGCTACATCAGCGACCGCAAGCTGCCCGACAGTGCGATAGATGTGATCGACGAGACAGGTGCGGCCCAGTCGCTGCTCGCGCCGTCGAAGCGCAAGAAGACGGTCGGGGTGAAGGACGTCGAGGCGGTGGTCTCGAAGATCGCTCGCATCCCGCCGAAGACCGTTAGTCGGGACGATAAGACGGCGCTCGAGAACCTCGAGCGTGACCTCAAGACCATGGTCTTCGGCCAGGACAAGGCTCTGACGGCACTCGCGAGCGCGATCAAGCTCGCGCGTGCGGGCCTGCGCGAACCCGAGAAGCCCATCGGCACCTATCTCTTCTCCGGCCCGACAGGTGTCGGCAAGACCGAGGCGGCGCGCCAGCTCGCCATGTCGCTCGGGGTCGAACTGACCCGCTTCGACATGTCGGAATACATGGAACGCCACTCGGTCTCGCGTCTGATCGGTGCGCCGCCGGGCTATGTCGGCTTCGACCAGGGCGGCCTCCTGACCGACGCGGTGGACCAGCACCCCCATTCGGTGCTGCTGCTCGACGAGATCGAGAAGGCCCATCCCGACCTGTTCAACATCCT
>MDTE01024438.1_pt1 | contig 85071 bp, 85 predicted proteins | sample 811231 | NCBI WGS metagenome assembly MDTE01 (sample SAMN05326651, study PRJNA326480) | marine metagenome | isolation source: seawater | place: Indian Ocean: Red Sea | collected 2010 | reverse complement strand
TATGAAGAAGATGAAGATGAATAAATTCCATAATCCATAAAAAATAAAAGGGCAGAATTACTGCCCTTTTTTATTACAATTTTAAACATTAAATCTGAAATATATACAATCACCGTCCTGTACTATGTATTTTTTACCTTCTTGCCTTATTAAACCTAAATTCGATAATGTTGTTTCCGACCCATGTTTGATCATATCATCATAATTAAAGACTTCAGCTTTAATGAATCCTCGCTCAAAATCGGTGTGGATTACACCCGCAGCTTTTGGCGCTGTAGATCCATTGGGAATTGTCCAGGCCCTGACTTGTCTTTTACCACAAGTAAAGAATGTATGTAGTCCCAGTAATTGAAATCCTGCACGGATTACTTTATGTAACCCAGGCTCTGAAAGTTGGTACTCCTGAAGGAATAGGACTTTCTCTTTATCCGGAAAGACTGCAATTTCTTGTTCAATAGACGCACAAATATCAATGGCTGAATTTCCTTCTCTATTAGCAAATTCATATAAGGCCTGAACATGTTTGTTTGTTTTTGTCTGCATGATTTCAGCTTCTGCGACATTCGCAACATAAAGGATAGGCTTGCTCGTTAAAAGATGAATTGAACGAAATATTTTTTTTTCATCCTGGTTCACGGGCAGTGTTCGAGCACGATTTCCATTATTACAATGAGTTAATAATCGATTTAACAAATCTAATTCGTTTTTACTAGCCTTATCTCCTGTTTTAGCCCTTTTTATAGTTTTTTGATACCTCTTTTCTAGCGTTTCTATATCTGCCAACAATAACTCTGTTTCAATAGTTTTCGCATCACGGATTGGATCGATCTCTCCATCCACATGAGTAATATTTTTATCTTCGAAACAGCGTACCACATGAATTATAGCAGTAGTTTGCCTAATTTGTCCCAAAAACTGATTGCCTAATCCCTCTCCCTTACTTGCCCCTTTTACTAAACCAGCAATATCCGTGAATTCAATAGTGGCCGGAATAATTTGTTTTGGATTATAAATTTTACCCAGCTCCTTTAATCTTGGATCGGGCAATGCTACAATTCCTATATGAGGTTCAATAGTGCAGAAAGGATAATTTTCTGCTGGAGTATTTGATGCTGTTAGTGCATTAAATAGGGTTGACTTACCTACATTGGGCAGTCCTATTATTCCACATTGAAGGGACATAGATTATTTTGAATTAATTTTATAAAAAATAATTAATAAACCAAGGGATTATACAATCTTTAATTAAAAAGAATCTAATGATGGATCCTCGCCAAAATTATAAGTAAGATTATCAAATAAACCGACTTGGAGATTTTTTGCAAAATAGATTATTCTATCTTGGCTGGTACTTAATTCCCCATCTGCCCAGACCATATATTTACCATGACGATTTAATAATTTTTTGATATCAATTTTATAGGTCACTATGTCATGGTAAGGACGGACCTGTCCTTTAAATTTTAAATCTCCAACTCCTAATGCACGCCCTCGACCTTGTCCGCCAATCCAGGATAAAAAGAATCCTACTAATTGCCACATTCCATCCAAGCCTAAACAACCGGGCATTACTGGATCTCCTTTAAAGTGGCAGTGAAAAAACCAAAGTTCCTCTGAAATATCTAATTCTGCAGTAATGTGACCTTTACCATATTTCCCTTTATCATCATTTATTTCAGTAATACGATCCATCATGAGCATAGGAGGCAATGGCAGTTTACCATTTTCCATCCCACCCAGAGTACCTTCACCGCTTTGAATCAGTTCTTTTTTTGTATAACTACTTTTTTTTATCATTATTCGAATATTTTCCTGCTTTTTTGGATAGAAGAGAGTACAAATAATTTTAGATGAATAGAACCCACATTTCACACTTAACTTTCAATAATAGCAGGTAAATTGTTGACTAAATTTTGGAGACATATATGCACGAATGGGTTTTATTACTGGGTGGATCAACTGGACACGGTGCTGCCACTGCAAAGCGCTTAGCAAAAGATGGTTATGGAATCATCGCATTTCATTTTGATCGAGGTGAAGCGAAAAAAATCGCAGAGGAAACAATTAATGAGGTAAACGAACTCACAAAGGGTTACTGTCATTATTTTAACACAAATGCTGCAGCTCCAGAAACAATTGAAAAATATTTACCCCAAATCAAAGAAATCACTAGGAATAAACCATTAAAATTATTACTCCATTCCATTGCTTTCGGGACAACAACAAATTTTTTTGGGAAAAAACCTGTTACTCAGCGTCAAATGGATATGACTGTACATGTCATGGGTAATTCTATTCTATACTGGACACAGCAATTATACAATCAGGCATTACTGGAAAAAGGCTCACGGGTGATTGGATTAACAAGTGAAGGAAACTATGTTGCAATGGAAGGTTACGGTCCTGTAAGTGTTGCGAAAGTTGCCATGGAAGCGATCATTAGGCAAATTGGATGGGAACTTGGACAATATGGTATTACAGCGAATGCTGTCCAGGCAGGTGTAACCCCCACTCGTGCATTAACAAAAATAACAGAAGGTTGGGAAACTTGGGTGGAGAATACAAAAAAACGAAACCCAATGCGTAGAACAACAACTCCAGAAGATGTAGCAGGCACAATATCCATGTTATTAAAGCCTGAAGCTGATTTTATTAATTGTTCTATTATATATTGTGATGGCGGTGAGAGTCGATCTGGGTCATTTTAACAACAAAAATTGCAGTTAGAAAATCAGGGTAGACTGGTGCTTATATATTACTATAAGTGGTAATTACAAAATGTAATAATTAGAAGCGAAACGAAAGACTAAGAATCTGTGTCTTGGGCTAATTTTGTTTCAATTAATCCAACGAGATCATGACTGTCTTTACCAGGGGCAATATCAAAACTTCGTTTTGCTTCATTGAGTGCATACTCCCACCAACCTTTTTTTGTATATGCTATGGCTAGCTTGAAATGTGCATTACCCAGGATTTTAAATTCATCTCTGGTCAATTGACTTTGATCTCCTGAGAAAAGCCTTGCAACTTCACGATATTCCATAATGGCTTCATCAATGAGACCTTTTTGTAAATACCAATTTCCAAGATTTAGATGCCGTGAAGGATCTTCCTGGCAAGCATTAATAAATAGCGCAAGACAGGCAGGAAGAATTATTCTAACATGACGGGAAATTAAATGAATCATAATTGATCAGGAATTTTTAGCTCTACCTTGTAGAAAATCAAGTAGAAAATCTATCCAAATAAATTAGTTGATTTTTATCATGGTTTGGATCTTTAACTAGAAACTGAAGTAATATTATCCCAATAAATAAACTACTACCTAAAATTGCTAATGCAGTTTCGTATTGTCCAAATTGAATCAAATAACCAATTCCCACAATATAAGCTAAAACAAATGGAGCCAATAGTGTATCCACCAGACCCATATAAATTTTGGTATCTCTATTTTCAGCAAAATCATAAATTAAATTCATTGCGGAAGGCATAAATGCACCTTGTCCAATACCAATGAATATAAATATACCATATACCCATATCATATTTTGAGCAAAGATGGCAAGAATTACAGCTAAAAAATGGCCCAAATATGCAACCATCATCGCGGATTTATGGCCATATTCATCACCTAATTTTCCTGCAAGAAAACTGGCCAAGGACGCTGCCAAAACATTTAAAATAGTGAAAACTCCAGCCTCACTAATATCAAATTCAAAACGATCTTGGCAATAAACAGCGTAAAGACCCATTCCTGGTAAACAAGCTGTATAAAATATTCTGGACAAAATATAATTTTGAAAATTTTGATGTTTCAAAATAATGATAAAGGTTTCCTGAATAAAATTTCGCACCGTTTTATAGGATTTATTGATTTTTTTCGACTTAACTCGAAAAGGAATAAAAAGAATTGTTCCAATGGTGAGGGATATAAATAAAGTCATAAATCCAATACCAAAATTTTGTGGAAAATGAATATTACTATTTAATAGATATCGCAATGCAAAGCCACCAATGAAACTTCCTATACTATGAAAAGCAAATCCTAGACCAAAAAATTTTCCACGTTCAGATTTAAGAGTGCTTTGATTTAAGAAGTCAGCCCAGATTGGCACAACAATTCCAATGGAAAAAGCATAAATTAAAAAATAAAAAAAATAAATTTTCCAAGCAATTGTAGCCGTATCCAGAACACTAAAACAAAAAGTATAACCCATGGCGAAAGTCACAATTAAAATAAAACCATGTGCTAAAATAACAGCTTTTTTTATATTAATAATGTTACGTCCTATTGCAGCAATAAAAAGCATTGGAATTGCTATCAGTAAACTAAATATTCCTGGTGTTGAGACGATTAAACTTTCAGGTGCACCCAGTTCTCTTAAAAATAATGGCACTATAGCGTAAATAGTATGGAATGCCAATCCAAAACCCCAGAAAAATTCGTGAGCTAAATTATATTTTAAATTATGTTGATGGTCGCTTGATGTGAATTCAGGCATTGGTTTTTTCATGAGTAAGAAGGACTATAGAGCCAAGGAGAAAACCTGCACCAATTAACTGGGATAAACTGAGCAATTTATCAAAAATGGCCCAATCAAGAATAACAGCAGAAAGAGGCCACATGAGTTCATACAACGTAGTATGAGAAGCTGGGAGATATTTAAGACCATAATAATAAATGAAAAGAGCACCACCGCCAGTAGAGATAACTATTATAAGTAAATTTCTCCATTGACTAATCGTCAGGTCTAAAGTGATTTGATCTCCGATAGTAGAAGTTAAAATAATCAATGCTACTACTGCAGTTACAGTAAGCCTCAAAGCAGTAACTGCTGTAAAAGGTAGCTGACTTAATGCGTGTTTGCCTAATACAGTTGAACTGCCCCAACTAAAAGCAGCTAAAGTTGCTAATAGTGCCGCAATACTTGTTTTCTCTTCCCAATCACTTATTGTATTAGTACCAAAGGTAACAAGATACCCACCAAACATAGCAACCAGAGCAAGACCAATAAAACGCTGAGATAATTTTTCCTTTAAAATTATAGAGGCTAGAGAAATAGCAAACAAAGGTTGAAGTTTTTGAAGCAGAACCACCACTGAAAGATTTATATAATTCACATAGCTTAAAGCTTTGGTGTAGAAGAATGTACCAAGAATCCCTCCACATACTGAGATCCATAGAATAGAAAGCCATCCTCTCTGCCCCAATGTTTTTATTTCCGGCAAGGCCTTAATAAGAAATGGTAAAAATAACAGGGCTCCTAAAAAATGTTCTAAGGTTACAATTAAAAAAGAAGATACAGAGTAGAGTTCTTGTCTTAGTAATCCATCAACGCTCCAAAGTAAGGCAGCAAAGATGACGGCCAACGGAGGAAGTATTTTTCGCATTATTAAAATTAGGATTAAAATTGACTGGAATGTTGAGATTATTCCATTAGCATTTTATAGTACAATAAATAAAAGTATTATATCTACCTTTTTCATTTGAGGAAAATTAATTCCAAAAAGGAGAAACTGATTTTTCATATACTGCGCCATTTGAATTGCATTATCCTCATTTGCATTATGTTTAAGTAGTTATGTGAGCTGATCAATATGCAATAGATCAGTTGGCATTTTATTTTCAAGCCTGTCCGCCGATGCCCATGGATGGGCCAAGATCTATTCCTAATGAACCTGCTGCCTGCTGCCACATTTGTCCTGGTTGTACATTAAAAACAAAATCTGGAGTAGTTGATTGCATAAGCCAATCCCCATTTTCAATCTCACGTTCTAATTGTCCAGGAGACCAACCGGAGTGTCCAAGCATTAATTTAAATAAAATGTCCGGTTTATTTTGTAGTTCTCTTAAAACATATTTTTGGGATGTCATAGAAAATTCCTTGGAGAGGCGTATGGTTCCATTGACCTTGTATTCTGCACTATGGAGGACAATTCCTCGTTCAAGTAATACTGGACCGCCAAAGAAAACTTCGCTTACAAGTGAATTAATGCTATCATCTCCAATATATAATTTTTCAAAAATATCAATCAGATCTGGCTCTTTAAACTGCTTATTAATAATAATACCCATTGCGCCCTCTTTATTATGTTCACAAATGTAAATTACAGATTTAGAAAAATATGGATCAGACATATGAGGCATGGAGATAAGGATTTGGTTTTTTAGAGATCCCATGTCTCAACCTAACGAATCTGATAACCTGAGTCAAGTAAATGCATCAGTAGACTCCTTTGAAGAAATGTAAATGATCTTTGGGGCTAAAGATCAAATTTCTGTAAATTTTACGATGCTCGAAATTTCTACAAATTTAAATGTCTAAATGTTATGTCAACTCGAATAAATAAGATCATTGTTAAGGGCGCTCGCCAACATAACTTAAAAAATATCAATATAGAAATTCCTAGAGATAAACTAGTAGTTATTACGGGTCTTTCCGGATCAGGAAAATCATCTCTGGCTTTTGATACGATCTATGCAGAGGGTCAAAGGCGATATGTTGAATCTCTTTCTTCCTATGCCCGGCAATTCTTGGGTCTCATGGAAAAACCTGATATGGATGCCATCGAAGGTTTATCGCCAGCAATTTCTATAGAACAAAAAGCAACAGCCCGAAATCCACGTTCAACAGTCGGCACTGTAACAGAAATTCATGATTATCTCAGACTTTTATATGCCCATATTGGTAAACCACATTGTTGGGATTGTGGTAAGCGCATTCAAAAACAAACAGTACAGCAAATTGTAGATACTATAAGTAAGTTTAAGTCTGGCACCAAAATGCACATTCTTGCTCCGCTGGTTCGAGGTCGAAAAGGTCAGCACAAAGGAATTATTGAAGAAATCAAAAAGGATGGTTTTTTACGCGTTAGGGTCGATGGTAACATTATGACAGTAGATGATAAGATCATACTAAACAAAAATAAAAAACACACGATCGAAGTGGTTGTAGATCGTCTCATTATGAAAAAAGGAATCCATGATCGGCTTACAGAATCTATCGAATTAGCTTTAAAAATTGGCAAAGGGCTAATTATGGTAAATGAGTTACCAAATAAAAAACATTTATTTTCAGAGCATTTTGCATGTCCGGATTGTGAGCTATCTATGGAAGAGTTGGTGCCAAGGATGTTTTCCTTTAATTCACCCTATGGTGCATGCTCAAAATGTGATGGTCTCGGATCCCATATGGAAGTGGACCCAAATCTTGTTGTACCCGATAAATCTAAAAGTTTAATTCAGGGAGCTATTGCTCCGTTAGGGGAACAGCCTCGCGGAAATTGGTACGGCAGTATTCTGAAGAGTTTATCACGCCATTATAATTTTAATTTTACGACACCTTGGATTAAAATGAATAAGGACATACGGCAAGTTTTACTGTACGGTACCGGAGATCATAAGTTTAAAATGCAGTATAACTCTGAGCGATGGAGTGGTACTTATACAGGAGGTTGGGAGGGAGCAATCAATAATTTAATGCGGCGATATACTCAAACTAAATCAACGGGAATTCAAGAATGGATCGAGCAATTTATGAGTATGCGACCTTGTTCTGATTGTGGTGGAGCAAGGCTAAAAAAAGAAATATTAAGTGTCAAAATTTATGATAAAGATATCGGTGATATTTCATCTATGTCTATTCAGGATTTGAGTGCTTTCTTTAGGCAATTAAGCTTAACTAAAATGGAACAAGAAATTGCAAATCAAATTTTAAAAGAAGTTCAACAACGACTTTTATTTTTAGTCAATGTAGGTTTAAGCTATCTGACATTAGATCGAGCTGCAGGAACTTTATCTGGCGGAGAAGCCCAACGAATTCGTCTTGCTACTCAAATTGGTTCTCAACTAATGGGGGTACTCTATATTTTGGATGAACCATCAATCGGTCTACATCCTCGAGATAATAATCGTCTCTTAAATACATTAAAGTCATTACGAGACATTGGTAATTCAATTCTTATAGTTGAGCATGATCAGGAAACAATTGAAGAAGCAGATTATGTGATAGATCTAGGCCCTGGTGCCGGCAAGTATGGTGGGGAAGTTACATTTGCGGGACCACCAAATAGGCTAGTGAAATCTAAAAAGTCGTTAACTGGGCAATATATTTCAGGAAAAAAACAAATACAGTTGCCCAAAATTCGACGTACTTACGTTACCAATACATTATCTTTGAAAGGTGCGTCTGGAAATAATTTAAAATCTATTAATGTTGATTTACCGTTGGGGCGGTTTATTGCTGTAACAGGTGTTTCAGGTAGTGGTAAAAGCACGCTAGTGAATGAAACATTATTCCCTCTTTTGTCCAAAGAATTGAATCGGGCCAGAGCTTATCCATTGGCCTATGATGAAATTGATGGTATTCATTATTTAGATAAGGTAGTAAACATAGACCAAAAGCCCATCGGTCGTACCCCGCGATCAAACCCAGCTACATACACAGGTGTTTTCAACTTCATTCGTGATTTATTTGCTAAACTGCCTGAATCAAAAATTCGCGGGTATAAACCTGGTCGATTTTCGTTTAATGTAAAAGGTGGGCGTTGTGAATCTTGTGAAGGAGATGGTATTATTCGTATCGAAATGAATTTTCTCCCGGATGTTTATGTGACATGTGAAATCTGCAAGGGGAAACGATACAATCGAGAAACACTGGAGATAAAATATAGAAGTAAGTCTATCGCAGAAGTATTGGAAATGCCTGTGTCAGAAGCACTACAATTTTTTCAAAACATACCATCTATCCAGAAAAAACTTCAAACTTTACATGATGTCGGTTTAGGATATATTCATTTAGGACAACAGGCCACCACTCTTTCCGGTGGAGAGGCGCAAAGGGTAAAACTGGCCACAGAACTGTGCAGAATATCCAATGCAAAAACACTTTATATTTTGGATGAGCCCACTACTGGTTTACATTTTGAAGATATTAGAATGTTGCTGGATGTCTTGCAACGATTAGTGGAACGAGGCAATACGGTGTTGGTAATTGAACATAATCTGGATGTCATAAAAACAGCTGATTGGATTATTGATCTTGGTCCCGAAGGCGGTGAAGGTGGAGGTGAAGTATTAGGAGCTGGTACTCCTGAAGCAATTGCACAGATAAAAAGTTCGCATACAGGAGTATTTTTAAAACAAATATTAAAAAAGAAACACCTTGCAGCATGAAATCACCAACTGAGCTTTGTAACGATTTCCAATATTGGGAAATGACAAAAGACTTAATTGATCAGTGTATCGATATTATGTTGAATCTGCGACAGAGCGGTCACCCCGGTGGATCTAGATCAAAAGTTCATGCTATGGTTGCGACTTTATTATCCGGCGCGATGCGATGGGACATCCGTGAGCCAGGCAAAAGATTTGCAGATCGTTATGTATTGGTAGCAGGCCACTGTAATCCTGTGGTATATGCAACTTTGGCTGTTCTGAATGAAGCCTTACGAATTAAACATCGTCAAACTAATGATGCAAAATATTTAAATTTTCAAGGTGAAGGTTTCCAACTTGTTTGGGAAGATTTACTCACTTTGCGGCAAAGTGGTGGCCTCCCTGGCCATGCAGAAATGGAAGGAAAAACATTATTTTTTAAAGCCAATACTGGTCCTAGTGGGCATGGTTCTCCTTTTGCTGCTGGCGAAGCATTAGCGTTGAAATTTGCTAATACTTCTGATGTGAAAGTATTTGCATTTGAAGGAGAAGGTGGATTCACAACAGGCGCAAGTCACGAGACCATTAATTCTGCATGGGGACTGGGTTTGGGTAATTTAGTTTATTTCATGGATTGGAATGATTTTGGTATTGATAATCGTCCCTTTAGTTCTATTATGTATGGTGGGCCTGATGAATGGTTTGGCTCCCATGGCTGGCATGTGGAAGGAACGGAAGATGGTGAAAACTGGGAACAATTAATAGAGGCATATTACAAATTGTTGGTAAAAAATGCCGATCCTAATGTGCCAAAAGTGATTTACAGTAAAACACGAAAAGGTCGTGGTTATTACATGTATGATAATAAGAGCCATGGAACCGCACATAAGCGGAACTCGGATCTATTTTGGAAAACAAAAGAAGATTTTTCAATAAAATATAACCTTCAGTTTGATGGTTTTGGTGATGCTGCTGCTCATACCTGGGAAGGGCAACTAGACCAAGCCTACGCTATGTTTGAAACAGTTTTTACTGTGATGAAAAATAACCAGAATTATGTGGATTATTTATCCAGTAGATTAGTGGAGCTGGGGGAATCAGTCCCTGATCAAAATGATCAGTGTAAAATCGGTGTAAAGAACCCCTGCAATGATCCTGATCTCTTTAATGTAGATGCATTACCACCAGAGCTCTTTGTAGCACCGGGAGTTAAAGCTCCTAATCGTATTGGTTTTTCTAAATATGCCAGTTATATCAATACAATTTCAGAACAAAAGTATGGCCGACCCTTGGTTTTGGCTATGAGTGCTGACTTGGCAGATTCCACCAATATTTCAGGATTTGCAAAAGGATATAATGGCGTTGAAGATAAAGCACTTTTTGATAAACTTTCCAATAAGGATAGTCCGTTATTTCCACAAGGTATCACAGAATTCACCAACGCAGGAATGATGGCTGGTGCCGCTACTGTAAACTTCAATGAAAATACCTATGATGAATTCAACGGCTTTTATGGTGCCACTAGCACCTACGGTTCATTTAGCTATCTCAAATATGGCCCCCTTCGTTTGTTTAGTCAAATCGCTCAAGATTCCGATTTGAAAGTTGGGAAGATTATTTGGGTAGCAGGTCACTCTGGACCTGAAACTGCAGAAGATAGCCGCACTCATTTTGGTATTTATGCTCCTGGTGTGACTCAATTGATGCCAGATGGACATATAATTAATCTTCACCCATGGGAACATAATGAAGTTGCCCCTTGCTTAGCTGCGGCACTTAGCACGGATGTTCCTTTGATTGTACTCCATTTGACACGTCCCCCAGTGATTATTCCAAACCGTGAAGCCATAGACATTGCATCTCATTTAGATGCTGCGAAGGGTGCTTACATTATAAAAAACTATGATGAAGACAGCCCAAAAGAAGGAGTGGTTTTTGTTCGTGGTACAAGTTCGACAAACTCTATAATGCAAATATTGCCAAGGCTCAGAACAGAAGGTCCCAATGTAAAAATTATTGCTTCAATTAGCTGGGAATTATACATAAGACAATCTGAAGAATACAGAAATTCAATAATTTCTGAATCGGAATGGCATGATGCTATGATTATAACCAATGGAGCTAGAAGATTAATGCATAAATGGATTGCAAACCGACTGGTAGAAAAATACTCTATGGCACCTGACTTTGATAATCGCTGGCGAACAGGCGGCAGTTTAGAACAAATTATTGCAGAATCTAAATTAGACCCAGATAGCCTTTGGGAAGGCATTACGCGTTTTGCAAAAGATAGAAAATACCGATTGGATAAACTTCGGAAAGTAATCCCTTCATAATTATTTGTTTGTGCCTTTCTGCAAATATTGCAAATTAATAAAGATTGTTCACTTTTCTTTTCCTCCATCTTTACGTCGGCATTTTGAGATCGTATCTTTAGTGTCAGAATTACAGTGATTTACATACAATTTATCTGATGACAGAAATACATATTACAGATCCAACTCCCTTCGATGATGATATAGCGATTGAAAAATCTCTACGACCTTCCCAGTTTGATGAATTTATCGGGCAGAAAGAATTAGTTGATAATTTGAAACTTTACATAGAAGCAGCCAACAATCGCGGTGATGCATTAGACCATGTTTTACTATTTGGTCCGCCAGGGTTAGGCAAGACAACTTTAGCAAATATTGTATCTAAAGAACTGAAATCAAACATAAAACAAGCTGCTGGCCCTGTAGTTGAGAGGGCCGGTGATCTTGCTGGCTTGATTACAAACCTTAGTTATCGGGATGTATTTTTTATTGATGAAATTCATCGTCTCAACAATGTCGTCGAAGAATATCTTTATTCAGCTATGGAGGATTTTTCCATAGATATTATGATTGATAAGGGCCCCAGTGCTCGGAGTGTACAGCTTACTATAGAGCCTTTTACCCTCATTGGTGCTACTACAAGACTAGGAAACTTAACATCCCCTCTTCGGGACAGATTTGGTGTTGTATTGCGGGTAAATTATTATCGGCCTGAAGAATTATTCCATATTATTAATCGCTCAGCCGATATTTTAGAAGTTGATATTAATGATGATGGTGCAATGGAATTGGCGCGGCGATCTCGCGGAACTCCACGAATAGCAAACCGCATTCTAAGACGGGCTCGAGATTTTGCACAGGTAAAGGCTTCTGGAAAAATTGATATAGATGTAGCGCAAGCATCCTTGGCTAAATTGGGCATTGATAATATTGGACTTGATCATATGGATAGAAAAATCTTAGATGTAATGATTGATAAATTTAATGGTGGTCCAGTAGGTGTAAAATCTTTAGCAGTTGCAATTGGAGAAGACCCGTTAACGATAGAAGATGTTTATGAGCCATTTTTGATTAAAGAGGGATTTATAAATAGAACATCTAGAGGGAGAGTTGCTCAGGCAGCTGCATATAAATTATTAGGGAAAAAAATGATAAAAGACCAACAGGGGTTATTTGAATGATTGATAAAAAAAAGAAATATAAACTGGGTGATTTTAATTATCGCTTACCAAAAAAATTAATTGCTCAACATCCTCAATCCCGGCGGGATTATGCCAAGTTAATGGTTGTACATAGGGATACAGGAAAAATTGAACATCGTAAATTCTTGAATGTGATTGATTACATGCGTAAAAACGATCTATTAATAGTGAATGATACTAAAGTTTTCCCAGCACGGTTATTTGCAAAAAAAGATAGAACTGAAGCAAAGGTAGAGGTTTTTTTGTTAAGGGAATTGGCTAATGATCTATGGGAAGTAATGGTTAAACCTGCCCGAAAAGTGCGGATTGGCAATAAGCTCATGTTCAATAAAAAACTCATGTGTGATGTAATCGATAATACAGTCTCAGGTGGCCGTGTTGTCCGTTTTGAATATGATGGCAATAATTTCCATGAAGTAATTGATAAAATAGGTACTTCACCCCTTCCACCATACATTGATAGAGATGCCAATGTTCAGGATAAAAAACGTTATCAAACAGTTTACGCTTCGAAACGTGGCGCTGTTGCTGCACCAACTGCTGGGATGCATTTTACCAATAGTTTGATTAAAAAAGCGGTAGACAAAGGTGTAAAAATTGAAACAGTCACTCTTCATATAGGGTTAGGCTCATTTCGTCCAGTTCAAGTCGAGGATTTGAATCGTCATCAAATGGACTCAGAATATTTTGAAGTATCGCCTAAAACATCTATGGCTATTAATCAAGCAAGGAAACGGCATCGTCAAATTATTGCTATAGGAACATCTACTGTAAGAGCGCTTGAAACAATCGCTATTTCCGGTTTTCAGGTAACCCCTAAACGAGGCTGGACGGATAAATTCATTTATCCGCCATATGATTTTAAAATGGTAGATAAAATGGTTACTAACTTTCATATGCCAAAATCTACTTTAATGATGATGGTAAGTGCTTTTGCAGGAAGAAAACTCATTAAAAAAGCATATAATGAGGCAAAGAAAAATGACTATCATTTCCTAAGCTATGGCGATGCCATGATTATGATTTAGAATCCTTTTGTGACTGCCTTGAGAGTCTCAGCTATTATACCTGCTGCAGGTTTGGGCCAGCGGTTCGGTGAAAAAAAACAATTTAAATTATTAGCCGGGAGGCCTCTTTTATTTCATACGCTTATACCTTTTTTTCATACTGAAAAAATACGGGAAATCATTCTTGTACTCCCTGATAATGAACTGGACAAAATACGTCGCGATGTGATTTCAATATCTGGAGGTAAACCAGTCCAATTTGTCACGGGTGGTCAAAGGCGGCAGGATTCTGTTAAAAATGGGTTGCAAGCTGCAAGCGCAAACTCTGACTTTGTTTGTATTCATGATGCAGCGCGCCCATTTGTTACTAAAAAGTTAATTTGTGATTCGATAAATGCCTGTAAAAATGTCGATGGTGCAGTTATTGCTTTGCCCTCAAAAGATACAGTTAAGTTTTCTGAAGATGGCATGGTAGAAAAAACTATCGACCGTGAAAAAGTTTGGCTTGCACAAACCCCACAAACCTTTAATAAAGAGAAACTACTCAAGGCTTTGAAAAATGCTGATTTATTGAATATCAATGGAACCGATGAATCTGTACTTATGGAGTTTATGGGATATTCAATCAGACTGGCAGTTGGTCATACAAATAATTTTAAGGTAACTACATTTGAAGATTGGCAACGCGCAGAATCCCTTGTTATTCAAAAAAACTGAGGATAAATCATTATGATAAGAAGCGGCATTGGATATGATGTTCATCAATTGGCAAAAGGTGAAAAGCTCATCATTGGTGGTGTAGAAATCCCAACACCTTATGGCTCGGTCGGGCATTCTGATGGCGATGGGCTCATTCATGCAATTGTTGATGCATTATTAGGTGCTACAGGATTAGGGGACATTGGACAATTTTTCCCAAGTGATGATCAAAAATGGAACAATATTCCTAGCAGCCACTTTCTAGCTGATACAGTTAAGAGAGTTCGAAAAGAGGGATTTGAAATAAATAATATAGATGCAACTATCATTCTACAGCAGCCCAAGGTTTCAGATTTCATTCCGGAAATGAGATACAATTTAGCATTTTCTATGGAGCTTGATGAATCTCAAGTGTCTATAAAAGCGACAACAACAGATCATTTAGGTTTCGTGGGTGATTGTTTTGGCTGGGCAGTGCAAGCAATAGCGACACTCTATTTAAAAGATGGACATAATAAATCTTAAATCGTTTGCAAAGGTTAATATAGGTCTTCGGATTCTAGAAAAGCGACCAGATGGGTACCATAATATTCATACTCTTTTCCAGGAGTTGGATTTTCATGATTCAATTACGCTAGAAAAACGAGACTCAGGTATTGAATTTCTTTCAAATGTTGGATGGTTAAAAAACGATTCATCTAATCTTTGTGTAAAAGCGTGGCAAACTTTGGTAGATGCTTTTGGCATTCCAGGCGTTTCGATTCAACTGCATAAACGTATCCCCGCTGGCAGTGGTTTGGGAGGTGGCTCTTCTAATGCAGCAACTGTTTTAAAAGGTCTGAAGCAGCTTTATGAATTAGATATCAGCAATAATGAATTAGAAAAATTAGGCAAGGTTTTGGGGGCGGATGTGCCATTCTTTATTCGGGGAGGCTTACAGCTTGGCGATGGTATTGGTGATAAACTAACCCCTTTGTGTAAAGCAGTTCGTGGAAATTATTTATTAGTTATGCCAGAGTTTTATATCGATACAAAATTGGCTTATTCAAATAGTAAAAAAATTTTGGATGAATCGAGAGAGAATATTAATTTTTCAAGCTTTATTCGAAATAATAATATTTCTTTCGAGCTTTTTGAGAATGATTTTGAAGCAATTGCTGTTCCAGCATATCCAGAGATTGGACAAATTAAAGAAACGCTCCGGGCACATGGCGCCCGGTTTGCCAGTCTGTCGGGCTCAGGTTCGACTGTGTTCGGGATATTTGATGAAGACGCTGATTTAAAACCAGTTGAGTTAGATTTTTCCACCCGTTATACAACTTTTATCTCCCGTCCAAATTTCTAAGCTGTAGCTTACCCAAAATTTATGGGGCGTCGTCTAATGGTAGGACACCGGGTTTTGGTCCCGGCAGTTGGGGTTCGAGTCCCTACGCCCCAGCTCTGATTCATTCATTAATACTAGTATGGTAAACAGACTAAAAATATTCAGTGGCCGTAGCAATTTGCCTTTGGGCCAAAAGATCGCACACTCGCTAGGGCGAGAACTAGGGGAAATCTCCATTCAAACCTTCAGCGATGGTGAATTATGGGTCAAATTTGAAGAAAACATCCGAGGTCATGATGTTTTTCTTATTCAATCTACCAATGGTCCATCAGAAAATATTGTTGAGCTTGCATTAATGGTCGATGCAGCTGTTCGTGCATCAGCCGATCGCGTCACAGTTGTCATGCCTTATTTTGGATATGGTAGACAGGATCGCAAAGATCAGCCGCGTGTGCCTATTTCTTCTAGAGTTATGATTGATATATTTACTGCTATGGGAGCTGACAGAATTATTACTATGGATTTACATACAACTCAAATTCAAGGCTTTGCAAAGATCCCATTTGATAATTTATATAGCCGAACTGTCCTATTTGAGACAATTAAATCTCAGGGTTTTGACCCTGAAACCAGTGTTGTATTAGCTCCCGATATAGGATCAGCGAAAATGAGCCAAAGTTATGCAAAGCATATGAGTATGCATTTTGCGTTGATTGATAAGCGTAGATATGCGCCAAATAAAGCTGAAGTAAATCATTTGATTGGCGATTTAGAAAATATGGATGTTTTAATTATTGATGATATGATTGATACAGCTGGAACGATAGTTAATGCAGCTCAAGCAGCACTGGATAAAGGAGCTAAATCTGTGACAGCTGTAGCGACACATGGTGTTTTGTCAGGACAGGCCATAGGCAAATTAAATGAATCAAAAATAAAAAAAATTATACTTACTGACACAATAGATATTTCACCACACAAGATATTGGATAAAATGGAAATTGTTTCTGTGGCCGGCGTCTTTGGGGAAGCTGTTAACCGGATTCATAACGGAGAATCTGTAAGTGCTCTATTCGAATTTTAAAAAGGAGAAAAACGATGGCATCATCGTATTATAAATTAGATATTCAAGACAGAGTTCTAACCAGGACTAAAGGATCAAAAGCTTTACGCGGTCAAGGGTTAATTCCCGGGGTTCTTTATTATGGAGGTGAAAACAATGTCAATTTTTCTGTAAAGAAAACCGTTTTATTTCATGCCCTCCAATCTGGTCAGCGTATTTTTGAAATTGAACAGGATGGTGAAATGCAATACACTATGATAAAGGAGCTCCAGTATCATCCTGTAACAGATGATGTAATTCACATTGATTTGATGCGTGTCCGCCGTTCAGAAAAATTGACAATTGCTGTACCGCTTGTTTTAGTTGGTGAGTCAATTGGTGTAAAGGAGGGCGGAGTCCTGTCGCAGGCTATGAACCAAATTGAGATCAGCTGTTTTCCGACAGACGTACCAGAACAGATTGAATTAGATATTAATGATTTGGAAATGAATTCTGCAAAAAACGTATCTGATGTTGTCATAGATAACGAAGATATAGATATTGTTTCAGGCAAAGATTTGAATATTGTTTCTGTCCATCCTCCTGTAGCTGATGAAGAACCTGTGGTTGAAGAACTGGAAGGAGAGGATGCTGAAGAATCAGTTGAAGGAGATGCGCCACCCTCTGAAGAAGATGGCACAGAAGAATCAGGGGATGATTCGGAAGGTCCATGATTGCTTTCATTGGTTTAGGGAATCCTGGTGAGAAGTATGCAAATACAAAACATAATGTAGGTTTTTGGGTGGTTGATGAATTTGCAAGAAGGCAAAAACTTCTATTTAAACCTGGGAATGGTGAATATGTATTTACTCAATACCAACGCCGTGACTTATTATTAGTAAAGCCAACCACAGGAATGAATAGAAGCGGAAACGCCGTGAAAGAATTAGTAAATAAATGGAAGTTATTACCAGCAGACATTTATCCCGTTGTGGATGATGTTGATTTGCCTTTAGGGACCATTCGAATCCGACCAAAAGGAGGTGATGGATGCCATCGCGGTATGGAAAATATTATTTACCAGCTTCAATCGGATCAATTCCCAAGAGTGCGATTAGGTATTGGAACGGATGAAAATATGCGCCCTGCAGAAAAATACGTACTAAAACCTTTCAAAGTATATCATGAGTCAGATGCTGCATCCATGGTAAATCGTGGTGCAGATGCTTTAGAAAATATTTTGGTGATGGGCTTAAACCACACTATGAACTATTTTAATTCTTAATTCAGGAGAAAACTAACCCATGAATTCGAATTTGTTTTTTGTAATAGGGGCTTCTGGGATTGCGTTGGCTTTTGCATTTTGGAAGACCAGTTGGATCAATGCTCAGGATGAAGGCACAGATCGTATGAAAATAATCGGTAAAAGTATTGCTGATGGTGCGATGGCTTTTTTGAAAGCAGAATATAGAGTTCTTGCAATATTTGTATTATTTGTTGCTGTATTGCTTGGTCTTGTAAATAATGGTAGAGATGATTCAAGTTCATTGATTTCTTTATCATTCATTATGGGTGCCGTTGCATCTGGGCTAGCTGGATTCCTTGGAATGAAAGTCGCGACAAAAGCAAATAACCGGACAACACATGCGGCCCGTACTGGAATATCTAAGGCATTAAATGTTGCATTTAGTGGCGGTTCGGTCATGGGACTCAGCGTAGTTGGGCTTGGTGTAATGGGGCTCGGAGTCCTGTTTATGTACTACACATATATTTTTGGTACAGATAAAGCCAGTATTAGCACCGTATTAAATGTTATTTCTGGGTTTTCTCTGGGGGCGTCATCAATTGCTTTATTTGCCCGTGTTGGTGGAGGTATCTATACCAAAGCAGCAGATGTTGGTGCTGATCTTGTCGGAAAAGTAGAAGCAGGAATACCAGAAGATCATCCACTAAACCCCGCAACAATTGCAGATAATGTTGGTGATAATGTGGGAGATGTTGCTGGAATGGGTGCTGATTTATTTGAGTCATATGTTGGCTCCATCGTAGGTTCGATGGTATTAGGCTCGAGTATTCTTGTAATAGGGAATTTTGATCTTAACTTTGTCTTGTTACCACTTTTTATTGCAGGAGTAGGAATAATTGTATCAATTCTTGGAACATTTATGGTTTCTGTTAAAGAGGGCGGAGATCCACAAAAAGCTCTAAATATGGGTGAATTTGGTTCTGCTGGGATTATGATGGTGGCTATTTACTTTTTGATTCAAGAATTTCTTCCTGAGTTTTTTATGCAAGGTGGTGTTTCCTACAGTAGTATAGGAGTTTTTTATGCAACTGCAACTGGACTTTTAGCTGGACTTGGAATTGGTATGGTTACAGAGTATTACACCGGCACCGGAACATCTCCTGTTAAATCCATTACTGAACAATCTATAACCGGTCCTGCTACAAATATTATTGCTGGATTAGGTGTTGGTATGCAATCTACAGCTATGCCGGTTTTGATCATTGCCTTAGGAATTATAGCAGCTTATCATTTTGCTGGATTATATGGGATAGCTATGGCAGCTTTAGGCATGCTAGCCAACACGGGAATTCAGTTAGCTGTGGATGCTTATGGTCCAATCTCTGATAATGCTGGGGGTATTGCAGAGATGGCTGCATTACCAAAAGAAGTTCGTGAACGCACTGATAAATTGGATGCAGTTGGGAATACTACTGCTGCAATCGGTAAAGGATTTGCAATTGGATCAGCAGCATTAACTGCTTTGGCATTATTTGCAGCATTTATGGTTCAAAGCGGAATTGATAGTATTGATATTTCAAATCCAACTGTTATGGCAGGTTTATTTGTGGGGGCAATGCTTCCCTTCTTATTTTCATCTCTTGCAATGGGGGCAGTTGGCCGTGCAGCAAGGGCCATGATTGAAGAAGTGCGTCGCCAATTCAGAGAAATTCCTGAATTGCAAAAATCTCTTGAGTTGATGAGTTTAAAAGAAGAAAAAGACTGGAACGATGATGACCGTCAAATATATGAAGATGCTCTTGGAAAAGCTGAGCATGAGCGTTGTGTAGAAATTTCTACACAATCCGCTATTAAAGAAATGGTAACACCTGGATTATTAGCAGTAATCACTCCTGTTTTTGTTGGTTTTGTTTTTGAAGCCGAAACACTGGGTGGATTACTCGCCGGTGTAACTGTATCGGGTGTTTTGATGGCCATTTTTCAATCAAATGCAGGTGGAGCATGGGATAATGCGAAGAAAATGATTGAAGAAGGTGTTATAGTTGGCACAGAAAATCTAATTAAGGGTTCTGAAGCTCACAAAGCTGCAGTTGTTGGTGATACAGTTGGTGACCCTTTCAAAGATACATCTGGTCCTTCATTAAATATTTTAATTAAACTGATGTCAGTAGTCTCACTGGTCATCGCGCCGCTGATTGCGTAAAAATAAGGAGGCATTATGCGGTATTACGAAATACTATATATAGTCAATCCCAACTTGGAAGATAACGCTCTATCAAATACGATGGGTGAGATTGGATCTGAGTTGGAAAAAACTAAATCCAAATTGATAAACCATCATGTATGGGGTAAAAAACGATTAGCATACCCCATTCAAAAACAAAAATATGGTTCATATATTCTTCTGCAATTTGAAGGCGGGGAACAAAATCAAATGGCTGATTTTGATACTTGGATGAAATTAAACAATGCTGTATTGCGACATATGACAGTTTCTTTAGATGAAAAACCGGAAAGATATGTTGAAGAAAGGAAAGATGAACAATTGAAAGAAGATGGTAAAGCAGAAGGAGCTAAAGATGCCAGTTTATCTGTTGCATCGGACATATTATCGCCTGTATCTGAAGATTCTGAAGTAGAGGTGTCTGCAGGAAAAATAGATGAAGGTGAATCGATTGAAGGACCAATAGAAGAAGAATCCTTAGAAAAAAATGCTGAAGAAGATGCCAAAGGCACATTAGAAGAAAATAAAATAAATGAAGAAAAGGAGGGTAAATAATGGCTTTCCAAAATCGAAAGAAGTACTGTTATTTTAAAGAAAATGGTATCACTATTATTGATTATAAAGATGTGAAACTCCTACGCAGGTTTGTTAATAACCAGGGTAAAATCATGCCCCGGCGCATCACAGGTACAAGTTCTAAAATGCACCGCAAGTTAGTGAGGGCCATCAAAAGAGCCCGTTCTATTGCTTTAATGCCGTATGTTGAAAGTGGCACAGAATAAGGAAAGGATCATGGATATTATTTTATTAAAGGATGTAGATGGACTTGGTGAAGCAGGTGATATTGTAACGGTCAAGCCAGGTTATGCCCGAAACAAACTAGTTCCAGAAGGGTTGGCGCTTCGAGCATCTAAAAGAAATTTAGCAGTCGCTAAAGAACGTAAGCAAATTGCAAAAACCCGTGAGGCCCGGGAAACTGCATCACATCAAGCTTTAATCAAAAAATTGTCAAAAACTGAGATTACAATTGAAGCTCAAGTCGGAGAGGAGGAAAAGATGTTTGGGTCTGTGACTACGATGGATATTCACAAAGCATTGGAAGAAAAAGGCATTGCTGTAGACCGACATGCCATTTTACTGGAAGAGCCAATTAAAGCACTTGGTATCTACCATGTATCTGTTCGAGTGGGACCTACACTTAATGGTGATGTGAAGATTTATGTGATAAAAGCATAACTTATAAACCTATAATACTCCTCCCCTGTAACTTGATACATAAAAATATCAGGATCGGGGGTTTTTTATTGCCCTTAGAAATCCAGAACTATAAACTCGCTGGTTATGTTTGTAGATGTTGCCTTTCCTATCTCCGGTTTTCAAACCTTTACGTATAAAGTCCCGGTTAATCTGGTCAAACATATTCAAATTGGATCTAGGGTTAGGGTTCAGTTTGGTGCTCAAAAAACAAATGGGATTATTACAGGAATAAAACAAAAAACGTCTTATTTCGGAAAAGTAAGAGAAATTAGCGCATTGGTAGATGATGTAAAAATCATGACACCGGAACTTTGGAAATTGATTCAATGGATGAGCCATTATTATATGACATCTGTTGGGCAAGTCGCCAAAGCAGTACTACCCAAAAATTTATCAACTCGTTACAACCCGCCTAAAAACTGGATGGTAGAACCAAACCCTATCTTTGCTGATGAAGATTTAAAAAAAACTAAACGCCGTGCTCCTAAGCAATATGAAATTTTTCAGAAAATTTTGACTGCTGATCATCCACTAAAGGTTTCGTCTTTGAAAAATAATTCTTCCAGTGTATTAGCAAGTTGTAGAGGCTTGGAAAGACGAGGGCTTGTAAAACTCTTTGAAGAAACATCCTTGCCGGATGTAACTGGTTTTACTTTTGACCCTATTTATAAAAAAGTTGATTTTAATGACCATCAACAGGAAGCGGTGAGTCAAATAACTTTGGCAATGGATTCAAATATATATACACCCTTTTTATTACATGGTGTAACAAGTAGTGGTAAGACTGAAATATATATAGAATCCGTTCGCCATTGCCTGGATCAAAATCGTACGGCAATCATATTGCTTCCTGAAATTTCTCTCACTCCGCAAATTGCGGGAAGATTTAGAGCTGTATTTGGTGATACCATCGCATTGTGGCACTCTAAACTAACACAGGCTCAAAGATCCTGGACATGGAAGGAAATATGTAAAGGATCATTCCAAGTTGTCATTGGAGCTAGAAGTGCTGTGTTTGCTCCTTTAAAAAACCTAGGATTAATTGTTGTAGATGAAGAACAAGAATCATCCTTTCGCCAAGATTCACCTGCGCCACGGTATCATGCCAGAGATGTATCACTTGTAAGAGCTAAATATGAAGCAGCTTGTGTTGTCCTATCAAGTGCCACACCCAGCTTGGAAAGTTATTATAATCATTTGAATAAAAAATTAACTTATTTACATCTTCCTAAGCGTTATGGTGGTGCTAAATATCCTCAGGTGCATTTAGTCGATATGCTGAATGAAAATGATGAGTCAGGAAAATTTGGACAAATCTTCTCTGGTTTATTGCAGGATAAGATTGAGGCTCGCCTTCAGAAAAACGAACAAATAATTTTATTACAAAATCGACGGGGATATTCTCCAGTGGTTCGATGTTCCGATTGCGGAGAGATAGTCATGTGTCCTCAATGCAAAGTAGCACTCACGTTTCATATCAAAGAATCCCAATTAATATGTCATTGTTGTGGCCATTTTGAAACACAACAATGGGAAGTATGTATCAGTTGTCAAAGTCCCAACATTAAATATTCAGGGACTGGCACCCAGCGGGTCGAAGCAATCCTTAAAGAAATGTTCCCAAAAGCGATAGTGGAAAGATTGGACATGGATACAGCCAGAACTGGGAAGGGCCTTACTAGTATCCTTAAAAAGTTTTCTAACGGAGAGATCGATATTTTGCTTGGTACCCAAATGATTGCTAAGGGGTTAGATTTTCCCAATGCTACTTTGGTAGGTATTATTAATTCTGATCTTGGATTACACCTTCCTGACTTTCGTTCAGGGGAGCGAATTTTTCAACTCATTTATCAAGCTGCAGGCAGAGCTGGAAGAAATACGAAATTAGGTGAAGTGGTGATACAAACATATTCACCGGACAACCCGGTAATAAAAAATGCCGCTCAATTAAATATGAAAAAGTATTATAACATTGCACTCAGAGAAAGAAACGAATTACAATATCCGCCTTTCAGTTGGTTAGCAAAAATAGAAATAATTGGTAAAAATCAATCATCTGTAGAATTATTATCGAAGAGAATCGCTAAAACTCTCAAGGGGGACTACAAGGGATTAAAAATTCTTGGACCCGTACCTTGTTATTTAGAAAAACTTCGGAACAATTATAGGTATCAAATCGTGTTTAAATCAATTAAAGAAAAAGATGTTAATGGGAAAAAACTCCATCACTTTATTCAAACAAATTTCATGGATATTCAGAAAAAACTTCGTATTGGACAAAATAGAATCAATATACATTTTGATCCATTAAGTTTGATTTGATTAGCTAAGGAATAATAATGAGATATTTTTATATCATTTTAATTTTTTATGTATATGCCTTATTCTCAATCTGTTTTGGAAAAACGGGCTACCCTTCATTCGATGTTTTCCATTCACCATCCCAATTAAGTCTTGGAGGAGCAGGGTTTCTGAACCCTTCTCCAATATCATCAAAAATGAATCCATCTGTTGCGGACACGGGAAAAAATTTTTCTACTTCAATCATTCGATATCATGCAAATATCATAAGTCAAAGTGTAGGATTGAGTGTCCCTTGGAGAAACGGGGTGGGGACTTTTTTTATAAGCCACATTTCATATGGAACATTCAATGGCTATGATACAGATGGGGACCCAACAGGGAAGTATCAATCAGGAGATACGTGGCTTAATGGTGTCTATTCAAAACAATTAAAATTTTTTCCTGTAAGGACCGGATTCTCCATACAATATTTCAATTCCGTTCTCAAGGATCATAATATTATAGCTCTTTTATTTTCTTTGGGAAGTGAAGTGTTTATTCATAGTGTTAATGGAAGCTTAGGAGTTTCTTTCCATAATATTGGTTTTACTTTTAAAACAAATAATTTTGCTAAAGGCAGTTTTGCACCCAAAACAGTATTGAGTGGTTCAAAGGAATTAGCCCACCTTCCTCTCACCTTGTTTTTTGATTCAGTATATTTAAATCAGGGAGGGGAGAGTGATGTATTTTTAGGGGGTATATTTAAATTAAAAAATAATTTGCGGTTTCAATGGGGTTCATCTACGCGTAAAATTAATCATAATATAAATCAGGATATTTTCCAAACTATTTTGGGCGCTACAGGACTTGGTATAGGTTATTGCACTGATCAAACTAAATTTCATTATGGCACATTTGTTTTTGGTACCGGAGCCAGTAGTCATGGTCTAGAAATTACGGTTCAGCTATGATTAAATCCTTCATTATTAGAGTTTTGGTGACATTTACTTGCCTTGTTGGGCAAAATAATTATCCCATCGTATTGATCCATGGATTTATGGGTTGGGGCTCTGAAGAGATGGGTGGTTACAATTATTGGGGAGGGATTAAAGATTATGCTCAAATGCTCCGCGATGAAGGTAGTACAGTATTTACAGTTTCTGTTGGCCCAGTTTCATCAAATTGGGAAAGAGCAATTGAGGTTTATACACAATTAAAGGGCGGTCAGGTAGATTATGGTAAATCACATGCGAAAAAATTTAATATAATTCAAAAACCAAAGGGGAAGGTTTATGATGCTCTTTATCCTCAGTGGGATGGTAATAATCCAATCCATCTGATAGGACATAGTCAGGGAGGGCAAACAGCAAGAATGCTCTTATATCTTTTGACTAATAAAGTTTATGAAGATGAAGAAAAAGGTATTGTTGAGAAATCCAAATTATTGGGTGGCATTAATGAGAATTGGATTCGAAGTATAACGGCTGTTGTATCCCCTCATGATGGAACAACATTAGCGGATGTGATTACCAAAACGATACCATTTATACAATATTTTATAGGATTAGCTGGTGTTATTGGCACAAGGTTTTATGATTTTGACTTAGAGCAATGGGGGTTTTATAGAGGAGAAGATGAAACCTGGGCAGCCTATTTAAAGAGGATGAGAACCCATGATGCTTGGACAACAAAAAATATTTGTTCTTGGGATTTATCTCTAGAAGGCGCAAAAGAATTAAATGGGTTTTTGCAGGCAGATCCAACTGTTTATTATTTTTCCATTTGTGCTGCAACCACTAAGAAAAGCTTAGACTCTCCAAGTCATATCCCATTGGAGGGTACATCCATTTTGACCCGGAGTCGTGCTAAAATATTAGGGTCAAGGGTTGGATATTGGGGTGATGGTACTTCCACTGATTCAACATGGTTTGAAAATGATGGGATTGTGAATACGAGGTCCATGTATGGCCCTACAACAGGGAATAATGGACCAGATCCAATTATAACACTTGATGAAGGTGATTTATTAATTCCAGGTCAGTGGTATGTCTTGGGGCCCTTTCCTCTCGATCATTGGAATATAATTGGCCATTTAGGTAATAGAAGGACCAATCAATTATCAGAGCGCATTTTTGTTACTCATATCAAAAGATTAACGAATTTATCTTCTTTTTAATTTATTTTTTTCATTCACTTTTCTTAAAAATTTATTATTTGTAAAATACAAACATGAATTATGGCGAGCTCTTATCACATTTTCTGGTAGATCTCCAAAGTATCTATCGAAAAAATATTTCAATTCAAGGTGCATCTTTTCCCCAAGTATTAACAATATCTATTATTCCTGATGATGGGATTGAGATGTCCATGCTATCAAATAAAATTGGAATAGATAATAGTACCGCCACACGAATGATTGCCGGCTTAGAAAAAAAGGGCTGGGTTTATCGACAACCGTTTGATCATGATAAAAGAATAATTAAAGTTTATCTCACAGAACTTGGAATAAATATTCAGGAGAAATTAGAAGACCAAATTGAAAGAATTGGTTCGGTAATTGAACAGGAAGTGGATCCACTGGATCGAAATGAAATGATTGAACTTGTATCATCTCTTCATTGGATTTTATCTAAACTTATTCTTAAAGGTAATATAATTGTATAATACAAATGAATAAGTTTGTGTCATCAATATTGAGCTGGTATAAAAAAGAAAAGCGTGATCTACCTTTTCGTGGTATTAATGATCCTTATAAAATTTGGTTGTCTGAAGTAATGCTTCAGCAAACAAAGGTTAAGACTGCTATACCATATTATCAAACGTGGATACAGCAATACCCTACATTAAAGTCTGTTGCCCTAGCAGATAGGGAAAGGTTGTTGAAAATTTGGGAAGGATTAGGCTATTATTCCCGATGCAGGAACTTTCATGAAGCTACAAAAATTATTTTGGAGAGACACAATGGCTTGGTCCCTAATAATTGGGAAGAATTTCGATCGTTGCCTGGTGTTGGTGATTACACTGCATCTGCTGTACTTTCTATCGCATTTAATAAATCTTTTCCCGTTATGGATGGAAATGTTAAACGCGTTATGTCGAGAGTGTTAGGAATACGCCATTTCACAAAAAGAAATTTAACAATAATTAAAAATTCATTGGATAAAATGATACCTAGTTCATACCCAGGTGATTTTAACCAGGCCATGATGGAGCTTGGTGCTATAGTTTGCATACCAAAGAATCCAAAATGTGCCTTATGCCCAATATCTCATTATTGTAAAGGATTTTTATTAGGTTCACCCGAATCATATCCATTTTTGAAAAAAAAGAAAATGATACCTCATTATACTATCGTTGTAGGACTTATCTGGAGAAAAAATAAATTTTATATTCAAAAACGCGGTAATAAGGGTATGCTCGCGGGGTTGTGGGAATTTCCCGGAGGAAAAGTAAGAAATGGAGAATCAAATCATGAAGCACTGCTTCGTGAAATCAAAGAAGAATGTGGAATAAAGCCAAAGATAATAAAAAAAATTGGAACAATAAAACATGCTTATACACATTTTTCAATCACATTCCATGGCTACCATTGCATTGAAAATGGCAAATTAATAAATGAGCAAAAATATTGCGAATGGATAGCGCCTGAAGATATAAATAACTTCACTTTTCCAAAAGCAAACCATAAAATATTTACAATATTAAATGATCAGAAATGGCATGTTTAGAACAATAAGTTCAATCATTCTTTGGCCGATATGGTTTACATTTTTTTTCATGACAATGATTGTCCTCTTTTTCCTTTTTATGATTGTGCCAAAACCATATTTAAATTTTTTTGTTCGCCCAATATCTTGGTTATATTGTTTATTCGCAGGGCAATATCTAATTAAAGAAAATGAGCCCCCTAATCCCAATGCACAACCCTATTTATACATGTTTAATCATGAATCCATGTTTGATCAATTCATGATTGCCGCATTTGTCCCACATTATATCACGGCTGTTGGTGCTATAGAACAATTTCGCTATCCGATTTGGGGCTACATGATGAAGACATATGGTGTTATACCTATTGTGAGACAAGAATTAAAAAAGGCGATCAATAGCCTTATTAAGGCAGAAGAAGCCCTTAATAAAGGAATTTCCTTTCTGATATCCCCTGAAGGGACAAGGTCTTTAACGGGTGAACTTGGCCCATTTAAAAAAGGCCCCTTTCATTTGGCAAAAAATACAGGAGCAACAATTGTGCCTGTAGCACTTATAGGTGCTTTTAATGCTAAAATGAAAAATGATTGGCGTTTATTGCCAGGGAAGCTAATTACCAGATTTGGAGAACCAATTAAGAAGGAAGAATTTGAACATTTGACTGTAGAAAAAACAAGAGATTTGGTTCGTGAAAAAATTAAACAATTAAAAGAGTCATGAGGGAGAAATGTTGAAAAAATTAGGAATAATATTCATATTTGGATTACCAATTCTGATTCAGGCGCAATCTGTTGCAGAGCGTTATGGAGACCGAATCGAATTACTAGGTATTCCATTTAAAGGGCCATTGGAACTTTGTCAGATTCTGATTGCTATTATTTTAGCTGTTACATTTCTTCAATCAGGAATAGATAAAATTATAGATCGGAAGGGAAACCTTAATTTTTTCAAAGAACATTTTTCCAATTCCCCGCTTTTTGGTTTTACAAGTCTGTTGCTAACTGTAATCACATTTTTAGAAATATTGGGTGCACTTATGTTAGTATATGGGATTTATTATGCTTTTGCTGAACGAACGACACTATGGATATTTTATGGTTTTGTTATCATTGCATTAACAATTATTGCATTGTTCACTGGACAACGTTTGGCAAAGGATTACGTAGGCGCTGCAGATTTGGTTTCATATTTTATGCTTGTGATTTTGGGTATCATGAGTATGTACTAAATGCTCTATAAGTAATCATGCGTAAAAATCTATATTGAATTGTTATTTCTAATATTCAATATCTTAAAAATAAATGAATAAAATTTGCATTATCACTGGCTCAACAGATGGGATTGGTAAACAAACAGCTATAGAATTAGCAAAACTTGGATATGTCCTAGGGCTAGTTGGAAGGGATAAGAATAAGGGTGAAAAAGTTATTTTGGAAATTCAAAAAGAAACTAAAATCAAATCCCTTAAATTTTTTCAATCAGATCTATCCCTAATTCATCAGATCAAATCTGTTTCCCAACAGATCCAAGATACATATGACTCTATTGATATATTAATAAATAACGCAGGAGCTTATTTCAGTGAAATGAATCAAACTGATGAAGGATTCGAAACTACATTTGCTCTAAATCATCTGAATTATTTTGTTTTTACCCATGAATTGATGGATATGATCAAAGACGATAAGCCAGGCCGTGTGGTGAATATTGCATCAATGGCTCATAGAAATGCCAAATTAGATTTTCAAGATCTCCAAATGCGAAAGAAATACAGTGGATGGACTGCATACTGCAGATCAAAATTGATGAATATAATGTTCACCTATGAATGTCATCGTAGGTATTTTGAATCTGGAGTGACCTTTAATAGCTTACACCCTGGTTTTGTAAATACAAGTTTTGGAGATAACAATTCGGGTTTTGCAAAACAATCTATGCATGTGGCCAAAGCATTGTTTGCTATTAATGTAGAGAGGGGAGCAAAAACCGGTGTGTATGTTGCACATTCTCCTGAATTGAAAAATGTAAGCGGTAAATTTTTTAATAAATGTAAGCCCGCTAAATCTTCATCTACTTCTATGATTAAAAAAGACCAAAAAATACTATGGGCAGAAACGGAAGCCCTTTTAACAAAGATATAAAAAGGAATAAAAATGTCAAACGCAATCGATTTAATAACAATTCAATCTTTCAAAGATGATTTAACAAAAGATGATAAAATAAAGCTGGCTAGGAATGCCTCTATCCGAAACGAGGTTATAGAATTAACAATGGATTGGGATCATTTGCGAAAAATCGATCACACTTTTTCTCATGTGATTTCAGGTGAAATGCCAGCGACAAACCAGAAATCTAGTGGGCGATGTTGGGGGTTTGCCGGATTAAACCTTTTTAGAGTCCATTTAGGAAGGAAACATAATTTAAAAAATTTCCAATTTTCACAAAGTTATTTTATGTTCTGGGATAAGCTGGAAAAATCCAATTATTTTTTAGAATCCATTTTAAAAACCACTAATGAACCATGGAATTCTAGATTAATGATGCATCTATTGAAAAATCCTATCCAAGATGGTGGTCAATGGGATATGTGGGTAAATCTAATTAACAAGTACGGTGTTGTTCCACAATCTGAAATGCCAGAATCCCATTCATCTTCCAAATCGATGCGAATGAATAGAATGATTACTCGAAAACTTCGTGAATTCGCACAAGTGTTAAGAAAAATAAAATCAGATGGTGCAACAGATAACGAATTACAATCCATTAAAACTGAACAACTAGGCGAAGTATACAAAATGCTTACCATTCATCTAGGACAACCGCCACAATCTTTTGACTGGCAGATAAGAAATAAAAAAAAGGAATTTTCCCGTTATGAAAACCTAACACCCCAATCTTTCTACCGTGAGCATGTTGGTTTAGATCTAGACGAGTATGTTTGTCTTATTCATTGTCCCATGTCTGACAAGGAGTTTAACCGGGCATATACTGTTGAGTTTTTAGGGAATGTGATTGAAGGCCATCCTATTCGGTATTTAAATGTAGAAAATTTTGAAATGAAAAAGGCTGCCATCCTGTCTTTGAAAAATGATGAACCTGTTTGGTTTGGTTGTGATGTGAGCAAACATTTTCACCGCAGTCTGGGTGTAATGGATATAGATCTTTTTGATTTTGATTCATTTTATGACACAAAGTTTGGTATGGATAAAGCAACACGATTGGAATATGGCGACAGCCAAATGACTCATGCTATGCTTTTCACCGGTGTTGATCTTGATTCCAAAGGTAACCCAATAAAATGGCGTGTAGAAAACAGTTGGGGAGACAAAGGAGGAGAAAAAGGTTATCACATCATGACCGATAAATGGTTTGATGAATATAATTATGAAGTGGTAGTTCACAAATCATGTTTGTCAGATGAATTGCTAAAATTATATGATACTGGTGAGTTGGTACCTCTTAAGCCCTGGGACCCAATGGGGGCCTTGGCAACAAAATTACATCCAAAAAACTGTTTTTGTTTGATATTGATGGGACCCTAATATCGCCAGGAAGTGTCTCACGAGGCTTATTATCTCAAGCTATAGCTAAAGAAACCGGGGAACCGGTAGAACTGGGATATAATGATGTAGCTGGGTTTACAGATAGAAATATTACCCGAAATGTATTGGCAAAACTGAATTATATAGGCAAAGTATCGGAAGATTTCTTGAATGATATTTTGGATCGGTATATTGTTTCAATGGAAGAAGAATTTTTTAATTCAGATCTTCCTTTTGTTTATAAAGACTGTATCCAGCTTTTAGACGCGGTAGAAGCAGCTGGCCATGCTACATGTTTGATGACAGGCAACATGAAAGTGATTTCAAAAATTAAATTAGCAAAATTTGATTTGTGGGATCGATTTAAATTCGGCGTTTTCGCTGATGACGCTGAGGAGAAAAGTTCCATGCCCCGCTTGGCCAGAGAAAAGGCCTGGGATGTCTTGGAAGAATCTTTTCGGCTGGAAAATATGATTCTAGTTGGTGATACACTTCAGGATGCTGAAGCGGCAATAGAAAATGGATGTAAGTCAATCATTGTTTGCAGACATAAGGAGAATTGGGATAAAATAAAATCTTCAAAGCCCACTTTTCTAGTAGAAGATCTATCTAAACAATTTTTATTATCGAAAGTTATTTAATGAATTGATTAATAGCTTTTTCCCATTGTCCCTTTTTTACTAAATGTTGTTCCTTCTGATTTGGGTTAAATATTTTGTTTGTAATCTCCAAAGAATTGTGTTCATATTCAGGATTCAACAATCTATAAACACCGAATGCGGTGCTATCTGTCACAGCCGAACGTCCAACGGGTATACCTGAAATATCAGCAATAAATTGGAGTAGTGGTTCTCTTGCGCCTCCACCGGCAGCAGTAAGCAGTTCTGACTTATTGTTTATATGCGGGGTTAAACAATCCAAAATATCATTAACTAGAAAACCAATAGATTCCATACCGGCACGAATAATTTCATTCTTATTATAATTCTTATTCATATCAATATAAATATCATCAAAACCCTTTGTCCAATAAGGAGCTGACAATCCACTGAAACCTGGAATAAAAATCCCGTTAGTTGTTATTTGGGATGCACGCTGATCCCATTTCATTTTTTCATGAGGAATATTTAATTCATTTTCTAGATGATAGAATAAGGAATTGCACGCATTGATAGTACCCTCAGTCATAAAATATTTTTTATTTTCATCTGAAAACAACACACTAGAAATAAGCCTTGGAACAACATTGGGGATATTGCCTACATTAAATTGAACACTAGCAGATGTTCCAAAATTTGTTGCTATAGAATCCTGTTTCAACCCTGCCTGACCAATAAGAGAACCTTGCTGATCACCAATAACCACGAAAAGTGGAATGTGTGTTTCTAAAACTTTTCCATGATTATTCTTTACCGGTAATATAGGTGGAAGACAATTCTCATTGATTCTAAAAAGGTCTAATGCAAATGAGGACCAATTTGATTTATGAATATTATATAGGAGAGTTCGGCAGGCGATAGATTCATCTATTCCTGCTGTACCAGTTAAGCTCTGCAATAAATAAGCACTCAGGGAGCCGAAATATAATTGATTATTTTTGACTCTTTGGTGTAACAAGTTGTCTTGACGAATAAGATGAAGAAATTTGGGCCCACCAAAATGGGCGCTCAATGGTGTCCCGGTAATCTTCCAGAGTGCTTCACTATACTCTAGTAACTCATCGGTAATACTAAATGCCCGACTATCCTGCCAACTCAAGGCGGGTGTTACCGGATGACATGATTTTTTTTCCCATAGTAAAAATGTGGAACGTTGGACACTAAGCCCGGCTCTTCTAACAGGAGTTTTACCTGATTTTTGCACCATTTCTTGGAATAAAGATTTGCAGGCATCTAAAATGATAACAGCATCAAATTCCACATGAAATTTTTTTGGATGAGACAAGTTATGTTTGATTTTATTACTGTAAATAATTTTCCCGACATCATTAAATAAGAAGGCTTTTGTAGATGATGTCCCTTGATCCATGACAATGTAATTCATGAATCAAAATTACTGGATATTGCGCAGAGCTGGAATGCTAATCCCAATTATGCCGCACAGTGCAGCACCGAGCCCAATACCAAAAAATAAAAGTTTAACAGAAATTATTGAAGTGATTATTCCCACTAAGCCGGATGAGATTGCTGTTGTACCTACCACGCCTAAATGAACCATAGCAAAAAGTCGTCCATGAAATTTATTTGGAGTATGAATCTGGACAATGGATGTTCTACTTATTATAATGAACGGAATTCCTATGCCATGCAGAAAAATTATTACCATAGCCATTTCTATGCTTTGAACCCAATACAAGAATGAATATGTGATTCCATCCAAGAATAACCCAATAGCCCATATGGTGCCGTTTTTAAAAAATCTGTTAAGGTTAGACACAATGAATGATCCAACCAAAGCCCCAGCAGCCATACAGCCCTCTATAAAAGCAAAATCCGAAGCAGTACCGCTTAATGCAATTTTAACTAAGATTGGTAGCCCCACAATGGCGGGCCCCATAATGAAAAGATTATTAATAAACGTAATGACGATCATCCAAAAAATTGACTTCTGCTCATAAAGAAAAGATAGCCCTTGTTTCAGTTCATGCCAGTGGCTGTGCTTATCCGAGTTTATTAAGTGAGTTGGTTTTTTAAGGCAAAATAAGAAAACAACAGAAAATAAAAAAGAGGCTGCATCTACCATAAATAAATTTGGGAGTGAAATAAGTGTCAGTAAAACGCCAGCGACGATAGGTCCCATCATCCAGGCAATTTGTCCTGAAGTTGCTAAAATAGCATTTATCTGAATTAATTTTTGAACAGGAAATAACATGGGAATAAAGGACTGGAATGCAGGTTGAAAAAATGTATTAAAACAGCTTCTTAAAAATGCTAATCCGCAAATTAGCCAAATATTCTCATGGTAATACCATAAACAAATGGGAATCATTAAAACGGTCAATGCCTGCCCAGCATTGGCAAATATCATTAGCCAAAAGCGGTTCATTTTATCTGAAAAAACACCAGCATATAGCCCAAAAATCAATGCTGGTAAATAAGCACTCATGGCAATAATTCCCGTAATAATAGAAGAATTAGTTAGATCCAAAACCAACCATAAAAGTGCTAATTGGTAAATTGCATCTCCAATTTGGGAAATTGCCTGCGCCGACCAAAGTAAATAAAGATTTTTCTTTTGACTAAAATTCACCATGATGAAGTCATTACTGAAATTAGTCCCAAAACATTTTTGCCATTTGGTTTTTCCCTGTAAATTGTGTACTTATTTTGGAACAAAAATTTTAACATTATCGTAAAGGAGTACGAGAATGACTTATATAATAGCAGAACCATGCGTAGGAACCTGTGATACCGCTTGTGTGGAAGTGTGCCCTGTAGATTGTATTCATGGACCTTATGATAAAACCGGAGCCGGAGCTGAGGCGAAGGCGGATGATTTTGTCCCGAAAGATGAGGATTCTTTATACATTGATCCGGAAGAGTGTATTGATTGTGGAGCCTGTGAGCCTGAATGTCCAGTAGAAGCGATCTTTGAAGAAAGTGAAGTCCCAGAAGAGTGGAACAAGTACATCAAAATTAATTATGAATGGTTCGGGCGCGAGTACACGGGGTAGTTAAATTAATTAGATTTAATTAAATAAACGGCTGTCAAATGGCAGCCGTTTTTTTGTATTATTTTTTATGAATAAAGATCAAGTTTTAGACCATTTAAAATCCATTAATTATCCAGGATTCTCCAGAGATATTGTTTCTTTTGGAATGGTAAAAGATATCTCTATTGATAGCAATGAAATTACGGTATTTTTGAATATTACATCTCAAAATGAAGGCAAAAAGCAGCAAATCATTAATGCTATCAGAAAAGCTCTCTCGAGCTACTTTGATACTGTAAATGTAGAACTTTCTTCAGATGGATCTCAGCAAACAGTCCCGATTCCACCTGGACAAGAGCCCCCTCCAATACTGGAAAATGTAAAACATGTCATCGCTATTGCAAGTGGGAAAGGAGGAGTTGGTAAATCTACTATTGCAGCAAATTTGGCCTGTGCTATGATGAAAAAAGGTAAAAAGGTTGGATTATTGGATCTAGATATTTACGGTCCCTCTTTGCCGATTCTTTTAGGTCTTAATGAACAACCCGAAATGACTCAGGGGAAAAAATTAATACCCTTAAAAAAATTTGATATGGAAGTCATGAGTTTTGGCTTTATTAGCGGTAATGATACTCCGGTGATATGGCGCGGACCTTTAGTCTCCCGTATGACAGAACAATTTTTCAGGGATGTAAAATGGGGGAAGTTAGATGTAATGATTTTGGATTTACCTCCGGGCACTGGTGATGTTCAATTAACATTAACCCAAAAACTAAAAATGTCTGGTGCAGTCATTGTCACGACGCCACAAGATATTGCCTTGGCAGATGTCCGAAAAGGCGCCGATATGTTCCGTAAAGTCAATACCCCTGTTTTAGGTGTAATTGAAAATATGTCTGGCTTAGCTCTGAATGGTGTTGTAAAAGGCTCTGTTTCATCATTTTCAATTAATGACGAAGAGATTTTTGTTGATGAAAAAGGCCATTTTAGTTTAACAATGGATTTATTTAAAACAGGAGGTGGTTTGAAAGAAAGTGAAAGGTTAGGAGTTCCTCTTTTAGGAAAAATCCCTATTTCTGCTGATATAATGAATGCTACAGATTCCGGGATGCCAATTGCTTATAGTAATCCTGATTCATCTATCGGCCAGATCTATCATCACATTGCTGAAATGTTAATATCTGATAGTTAATGTAATTGGGAACAACAGTAAATTTTATAGGTTATTTACAATAAATCCGCGAAATATCGCACAATGCAACTCGGTTGTATCCAAATTAACCAATCGGTAATTTCGCCCGCTTTTTTTCTTTATTATAGATGAAAAATTCATTACGAAAAAGTGCACTGGAAGGGCATATCCCTGAACATATAGCTATCATTATGGATGGCAATGGCCGTTGGGCTAAAGAGCGCTTATTGCCAAGAGTGGCCGGACATAAAGAGGGGATAAACTCTGTCAGAGAAATTACCCGTATTTGCGGGGAGATCAGTGTAAAGCATCTTACGCTTTATACATTTTCAACAGAAAATTGGAATCGGCCTGATGATGAAGTCAGTGCCTTAATGACTCTTTTATTGAAAACAATCAGTATTGAGATCGAAGAACTTCACAAAAATAATGTTTGCTTCACTGCAATTGGAAACTTGGAGATGTTGCCACAATCTACCCGAAAAGGAATTTTGAATGGTGTTCAAACTACAAAGGATAATACTGGGTTAAATCTTTGTTTAGCCTTGAATTATGGAAGTAGGCAGGAAATGGTTAATGCTGTACAAACGCTCGCAAATAAAGTCAAAGAAGGGGAATTGGAACCTCATGAGATTGATGAAACTATTTTTTCTAAATCGCTTTCAACATTTGATATGCCTGATCCTGATCTTTTAATTCGAACCAGTGGCGAATGTCGATTAAGTAATTTTTTACTTTGGCAATGTGCCTACACGGAAATATTTATGACAGATACATATTGGCCTGCTTTTCGTGAGAATGAACTGATGGAAGCAATTCTGGAATATCAATCTCGCGAAAGAAGATTTGGACAGGTTAGTGAACAAATAAGCAATTCATAATGAAAAAATTACTTATTCTTTTTTCAATTCTCACCTACAGCTTAGGTCAGGGACTTCCAGATGAAATTAAATTGGTAAAAGTTGATGTTGATGGAAATATCATTACTTCTGAAAACACCATTATTTTTACTGCAGGCCTTCGCAAAGGCCAGACTATTTCACCATCTGATTTCCCACGGGCGGTTAAAAGGCTCTGGCAATTAGGTTTATTCCGAGATATTCAGATTCGCTATAATGAAGAAACATCAGATGGTCTTTCTATCACAATTCTAGTAAAGGAGAATTATATCCTTGGAGATTTATCCTATCAAGGGAATAAAAAGATAAAAGATCGGAAGTTTAATGATGAAATATCATTAGCAAAAGGACAAAGGCTTGCTACTAATACGCTCCATGAAATAGCAACAACCATTAAAAATTTGTATGCAGAAAAAGGTTATTTAAATGTAGAAATTGAGCCTGAAATGAAAATTCCTGAACAAGAATCAACTATTTTTGAAGGCAAAGCAAAAGATATTGTAAGAGATGTGGTATTTAATATAAGTGAAAATGAAAAAGTCAAAATTGGTAAAATTATTTTTGAAGGAAATCAATCTTTTTCAAATTTCCGACTTCGCTGGAAAATGAAAGAGACCAAACAACAGCGCTGGTACCTTTTTTGGCGATCTACATTTGATAAGAAAAAATTTGATGAAGATTTAAATCTTGTTGCGACTTTTTATAGGAATAAGGGCTACCGTGATTTTAGAGTTGTGCGCGATACAATAAGATACAGTGATGATAAAAAGCAATTGAATTTGATTGTTACCATTGAAGAAGGCCCCCAGTATAAATATCGTAATTTTTCATGGGAAGGAATGACCTTATTTAATGAAGAGCTTTTGTCACGTACCTTAGGTATAGAAACCGGAGATCAGTACAGTGACGAAGATTTTAACATGGCTGTTTTTGATCGTGTTCAGGGATTGTACATGGATCGAGGCTATATCTACAGTCGGATTGAGCCTGCGATTACACCTGTTGGGGAAGATTCTCTTGATATTCATTTTGTTATTACAGAAAACCATAAAGTTTATATCAACCATATTGCTATTAAAGGGAATACAAGAACAAGAGAAAATGTAGTTCGCCGCCAATTACGAGTTTTTCCCGGTGATGTTTTTAATCGCCAGCGACTGATGAGAAGTCACCGGGAAGTTATGATGCTAAATTTCTTTGCCAATGTAGTACCAGATGTAGTGCCCATTTCAGAAGACAAGGTAGATTTAGAAATTACAGTAGAAGAAAAACCAGCGGGTCAGGCGAATGCAAATATGGGGTATAGTCAATCTTTTGGTATGACTGGCGGGGGCGGTCTTGCTTTGCCAAATTTTCGTGGGAAAGGACAAAGTTTAAATTTCAGTTTTAACGTAGGTACCAATGTGGGCTATGGATACGGGTATGGCAATCAATACCAACAGCGCCCCAAATACAGATCTGTAAGTATAAGTTTTACAGATCCAATGGTTAATGATACGAAGAATCTATTAGGTGGCTCAATATTTTATACGTTCCGTGGGAGTTCTACGTTGTATTCTGCCCCCATTGATTATACAATGGCTGGCACTTCAATTACGTGGGGTCGTATTTTTAAATGGCCTGATGATTTTTTTCGTGGGACCTGGTCTTTTCAACTTGTTCGTAAAATGTATGACGCGTCTCAAGCAGACTTAGACCGTTATGCAGGTGGGTATAAAACTTCAGATGGTATCAACTTTTCACAAACAATAAGGAGAGATAGTCGCGATCATCCCGAATTCACAACCATAGGTTCTTTATTTTCTTTAAAATCTATGCTGTCAGGTTGGGTGTTGGGAGGACAGGAAAATTTTCATAAACATGTTTTAAATCTTGAATGGTATACACCTACATTTTGGAAATTTGTCTTAATGAATTCCATGAAAATTGGTGTAGTCAAGGAATTGCCTGCATTGAGAGAAGGCCGATCTTTTATTCCATGGAATGATAGATTTATTATGGGGGGGAATGGCATTCCTTATGGTAATCCATTAAGAGGTTATGACGATAACAGAGTCGGTCCTCTTACTTCAAATGGAAGTCCTATAGGAGGAAATACTTTGGTTAAATTTGGCACAGAATTTCGAGTGCCTTTTGCAGAAAATCCTGTAGTTTACGGACTGGTTTTTTCGGAAATGGGTAATGTTTGGTCTTCCACAGATTTAATGGAAAGATTGGATCTCCCACGAAGAGGCCCGATTGATTTGAAGCGTTCTGTCGGTGCAGGTATTCGTTTTTTTATGCCAATGATTGGGATGCTTGGTTTTGATATCGGGTATGGTTTTGATCGAGTTAACACTAGCGGAGAGTTGGACCCAGGATGGAAAACCACCCTAACATTTGGACAACAATTTTGATAAACAAGGAGATAACTGTGAGAGTACCCCTTCGAAATACATTATTTATTTTAACCTTTATAGGTATGGCATCAGTAGCGTCAGCTCAACTAAAAATAGGATATATTTTATCAGAAAGAATTCGCACTGAATATGAAGAGTTTAAAGAAGCAGAATCTCAATTACAGTTGGAATATAGAAAAGTTCAATTTGAGTTTGATCAAATGGGACTAAAAATGGATAGCCTTAGACAGGATTACGAAGTAAAACGTCTTATGGCTTTAGACAAGGGTGAAAGTATTCGGCAGGAAATTGAGCAAATGGAAAAGCAAATTCAAAATTTTCAAGCTGAAAAAATTGGACCACAGGGTGAACTGATGAGGAAACAGGCTCAATTAGAATATGAAATTTTAGGTAAAGTCAAAAAAGCTGTTGATAAAGTTGCCATTGATGGTGGTTTTGATTATATAATTGATGCATCTGTCGGTCTGCTATATTTTAAACCCAAGTACGATATGACTGATGATGTTCTGCATGAACTTCGGAATTTAACTACAGGGAAATAAACTGATTTGGAACTCACGCTTGGTGAGATTGCTTCCCAAGTAGGCGGCACAGTACAAGGTAATCCTGATTTAATTATTAACGGGGTCTCAGAAATTCAAAATAGTATTCCTGGTACAATTACATTTCTGAGCAATCCTAAGTATAAGAAGTACTTATCCTCTACACAGGCTGCAGCAGTATTTGTAGATGATAAAACCAGTGTTAATGATGGCAATATTGTTTTTGTCCCCAATCCGCAATTAGCAATGGCAAAGACACTAAGCCTTTTTTATCCGGAGAATAAACATTTAGCTTCCATACACCAAAAGGCAATTATAGACCCTACTGTCTCTATCGGTGAAAATGTATCAATTGGTCCAGGAGTCATTATTGAATCAGGTTCAGTTATTGGCAATGGATCTGTAATTGATGCAAATACAGTAATTGGTGAAAATGTAACTATAGGAAAGAATTGTCAACTAAAGGCCAATGTAACAATTTATTTTAATACCATTATTGGTGAAAATGTCGTTATCCATAGTGGAACAACAATTGGTTGTGATGGATTTGGGTTTGTAACACTGGACGGTATCCATGAAAAAATTCCACAGATCGGTAATGTTAAAATAGAAGATAACGTAGAAATCGGTTCGAATTGTGCTATTGACAGAGCAACTATTGGGACTACGTTTATTGGAGAAATGACAAAGCTAGATAATCTGGTTCATATAGCTCATAATGTGCAGATTGGTAAGGGGTGTCTTATTACAGGAGCATTTGCAATTGCAGGAAGTTCTAAGATTGGTGATTATTGTACATTTGCTGGACAAGTTGGCGTTGCTCCTCATGTAAATATAGGCCCCAATGCAACCTTTGCTGCAAAATCAGGTGTAACAAAATCCTTAGTAGGGGGAAAAGTCTATGCAGGTTTTCCTGCTAGGGAAATAAGAGAACACAATAAAAGAGAAGCAGTATTAACTAGAATTAATCAGATGCGAAAAAAGCTTGATCAATTGATAGCGGATCAAAAAGTAAGGTAAATTTAAAGATGGAAAGAAAACAAAGAACAATAGGTACATCTCAAACATGTAACGGTGTGGGTTTGCATACTGGCGTAGAAACAAGTATAACTTTTCATCCTGCATCAGAAAATTTTGGTGTTCGATTTGTGCGATCAGATATTCCATCAAGTCCGGAAATAAAAGCGGATATTGACCATGTAGTAGATATATCACGAGGTACAACCATTGAGGAAAATGATATTCGAATTCACACAGTAGAACATGCTCTCGCTGCTGTGAGCGGACTCCGAATTGATAATATTTTAATCGAACTGACCGGTAAAGAACCTCCCGTGATGGATGGCTCTGCAAAAGATTTTGTTGAATGTTTAATCAAAGCCGGAATCAAAATACAAAAACAGGAAAGAAAGGTTTTAGAGATTACCCGTGCTGTAAACTATACAAATCCATACCGTGATATTGATATTCATGTTATTCCATCGGATAGATTTAGAATTACATTTATGGTTGAATACCCATTAACTGCACTGGGGACTCAGTACGAAGCCATTTATAATATGGAAGAAGATTTTGCATTTGAAGTCGCACCGGCCCGAACATTTTGTTTTTTGAGTGAGGTTGAAATGTTGAAAGAACAAGGTTTGATTAAAGGTGGGGCATTGGACAATGCAGTTGTTATTGTAGATAAGGAAATTGATCAAGCTGAAATGGACAGACTCAAGGATTTATTTGGTATAGAGCATAATATAATTCAAGGTGCAAATGGTATTCTCAATGGAAAAGTACTTCGATTCAAAAATGAGCCAGTTCGCCATAAAACCCTGGATTTGATTGGAGATCTCGCTTTATTAGGTATACCTATTAAAGGTCATGTTACTGCAGCTAGAGCAGGTCACGCGAGCAATGTTGAATTTGTAAAAAAATTAAAAACAGAATATGCTAAGGAATTGAATGCATTAAATAATGGAAATTCAAATGGCTAATTTGTCTGATCAAACGATATTTACGATTAAGGACATAATTCAGGTACTCCCTCATCGGTATCCATTTATCCTTATTGACAAATTAGATGTCATAAAGCCAGGTGAATCACTTATAGCGATAAAAAATGTGACAGTAAATGAACCATATTTTCAAGGTCATTTTCCTGGGCAACCTGTTATGCCAGGTGTTCTTTCTTTAGAAAGTATGGCTCAGGCTGGTGCATTTTTAATGTTAAGCCAAGTGGAAGACCCACTATCAAAAAATATGTTTTTTTCTACTGTTGAAAATGCAAAGTTCCGCAAGCCAATTGTTCCAGGTGATCAGATCAAAATCCATATGGAACTTATAAAAAAGAAACTCAATATTTGCAAATTTCATGGGAAATGCACAGTAGATGATAAAGTAGTAGCTGAAGCATTCTTGTCTGCAAATATTGTAGACCGTCCAGGCACTTAATATTTCTTCCTTAATACATCCAACCGCAATAGTTGATCCGAATGCTGAAATTGGTGTAAATGTAACTATCGGTGCATTTACAATTATAGAGGCAAATGTTACAATTGGTGATAATACTTCCATTGGTAACCATGTTACTATTTGTAGCGAAACAGTTATAGGAAAGTCATGTCGTGTATTTCATTCTAGTGTAATCGGTGAAATCCCTCAAGATTTAAAATTTGGCGGTGAACATACTAAAACAGTAATTGGAGAAAAGACAACCATACGGGAATATGTTACTATAAATAGAGGGACTGAAGCATTGGGGAAAACCGAAGTTGGATCTGGATCTTTATTAATGGCCTATGTTCATATTGCTCATGATTGTCTGATTGGAGATAATGTTATTATGGCTAATATGGCAACTTTAGGAGGTCATGTCGAAATCGGTGACTGGGCATCTTTAGGTGGTGGTGTATTAGTGCATCAATTTACAAAGATCGGTGCTCATGCTTTTATTGGTGGTGGTTTCAGGGCAGTGCAGGATGTACCACCATTTGTTCTTTGTGCAGAAGAACCATTGAAATTCCAAGGAATCAATCGTATCGGGCTTAAACGAAGAGGTTTTTCCCAAGAAGAGATGAAAATTATAAAAAATACGTATCTAATTTATTTTAGATCTGCTTTAAATAGGAATGATGCCCTTGCAAAAATTGAAACTGAAATTCCGGATACGCCTTATAGAAATCAAATTCTAGATTTCCTTCGTTCTTCCGAACGAGGAATTATCTAATATTCAAAAATGAACATATTTTTCTTTTACTTGATGCTTTCAGGTATCACATTTTCTCAGTATGCAGATTTTCGATTTGATTCTTTCAATTGTGTGAATTGCGATGAATACGCTAAAGCTGTTATTAACCAATCTGCTTTTTGGATGAGTGAAACCCCTAGTATTGACCCCATGAGTCAAAATCGATTTTACATACAATCTGGATATTCATTATCTATTAGTAAAATAAAAGGTCATCATTGGGGCTACCCTAATTTAGATTTGGGCATTAAAACAACAAAAAACCTATCATTAACAGGTAAGATATTTGGTTTTGCATCGCAAGAAGAATCTCCACAAATATTGGGAGCGGGGCTACAATATGCTTTTGGTGGTAAAGATACATTGAATTGGGTCACTTCTATCCAGCGTATTGATTTAAAGGGGTTAAATCATTATCATTTAACTTCTCTAACCATAGATATTCGAACATGGATCAAATGGAATCCAATAATCTTCAGAATTGGGACTGGTTCAATTTTCTATAAACAAAAATCTTTTTTTACTGTTTCTGGGATGGATTCAAAAATAGATGGTCAAATAAATTTCATTGGAGTAGATACATTATATCCATATTCAATATATACAATTGGGGTTGGAACTCGGTTTCATCCCCGAAAAACAATGATTTCCTTTTTTATACAAAAAGAATTATTCTAATGTTTAAACGAATTTCTATTTTAGGGTCCACCGGATCTATTGGTGTCAATGCGTTAAAAGTAGCATCCCATTTACGAGAAGAGTTAGAAATTGTTTACCTTTCGGCTAATCAAAATACAGATTTACTAATTGAGCAAGCATTACAATTCAACCCGGAAGCAGTATGCATTGTCGATGAAGAATTGTCGGAAAAAGTAAAAGATGCACTTATTTCCACTGATATAGAAGTTCTGGTTGGTCGTAAATGTTTATTAGAGTTATCTCAAAGGGATGATGTTGATATTTTATTGAATGGATTAGTGGGCGCTCCGGGCATGGAACCTACATTATTGGCCCTTCAATCCGGTATTGATGTGGCTTTGTCGAATAAAGAAAGCCTTGTTATGGCGGGAAATATAATTAATAAAGCTATGAAAAAATCTGGCGCAAAACTCTATCCTGTTGATTCTGAACATTCTGCTATTTGGCAATGTTTAGTGGGAGAAGAGATTGAAGATATTCGTCGTCTGATTTTGACTGGTAGCGGAGGCCCGTTTCGATCACGTGATGTGAATACATTTGCAGAGATTAAAATTGATGAAGCTTTGAATCACCCCAATTGGGATATGGGCCAAAAGATAACGATAGACAGTGCAACAATGATGAACAAAGGCTTGGAGGTAATAGAAGCATATTGGTTATTTGGCTTTACACCTGATAAGATTGATATCGTAGTTCATCCCCAATCAATAATTCATTCTATGATAGAGTTCAAAGATGGCGCCATTAAAGCACAAATGGGTGTTCCTGACATGAAAGTTCCGATCCAATATGCTCTTACTTACCCAAGGCATATAGAAGCACCTTGGGAACAGCTGGATTTTTATGAGTTTGAAAAATTAACCTTTCAGCCACCTGATTATGATAGATTTCCTTGTATTAAATTAGCATTTGACTCTTTAGAAAAACTGGGGACATCCTGTGCAGCATTAAATTTAGCAAATGACTATTCTGTGTATCGATTTTTAAAAGAAGAAATCTTATTTACAGATATTTCGAAAATCAACGCCACTATAATGGCTGAACATAAATGGATTGAACACCCAACATTGGAAGATTTAAAAGCATTGGACGAATGGGTTAAAAATCATGTAAGCTCTTTCTGATTTTTGGAACCAAATTTTCAATATTAAGTAGTTTCTTATCATGACAATTATCTGGGCAACGATCCTCATATTGGGGGTGCTTATCACCATACATGAATTTGGCCATTTTATCGCGGCAAGATCAGTTGGTGTTCGAGTGGAAAGATTTTCTGTTGGTATACCGCCTCGTTTTTTATCAATTACATCGATTGAAAATGGTTTTATGTTGCGCTTTTTCTTTTATAAAAGTACAGGTGGACGCACTTATTGGCAGCCAGTATTTAAAAAAATTATTTCTAAACCTGGCCGAATTGGTTCCCATACTGAATACGTTTTAGCTTTACTACCTTTTGGGGGATATGTGAAAATGGCTGGTATTATTGATGAAAGTATGGATACTGAGATTTCCTACAAGGATGATGAATTTATGTCCAAGCCTTTATGGGCTAAACTTTGGGTCTTAAGTGCTGGAGTCATCATGAATACTTTATTGGCATTTTTTATTTTTACTGCAATAGGATTTTATCAGGGGTCTCCAGAAATCAAAAATGAACCTGTTATAGCGCAATTACAGGAGAACATGCCGGCAATGCGTGCCGGTATTATTCCTGGTGACCGAATTACTCTCATCAATGGGAATAAAATAGAAACTTGGAATGATCTTACTGAATCAATACATGCAGTACCTGAAACAGACATAATTCTAACAATTAGCCGGGAAAATGTCGAGATTGAAATGAATATCACAACTTCCTTCATGACCGTACCAACTGAGTCAGGGATAGATACGGTAGGTGCCATAGGTATCGCACCAGAACTGATTTACTCAGAAATTTCTTTAATAGAATCAGCAAAAACTGGGCTATCAAAGACAGTAGCAAGTTTCGAAATGATTATCATGAGCTTGGGAATGTTAGGAGCCGGTGAAGCATCTATTTCTGATTTTGGAGGTCCCATTATGATAGCTCAATTGGCTAGTCAAACAGCAGAAGCAGGTTGGATTCCTTTTCTAACCTTTATGGCTCTTATTAGCGTCAATTTGGCCTTTTTAAATATTTTACCGATTCCCGGATTGGATGGTGGACATATTTTTATTCATTTAATTGAAGGGATCATGAGAAAATCCATGTCATTAAAAGCCAGAATTATAATCCAGCAAATTGGTATGGCTTTTTTATTAATGCTTATGGTAACCATTATATTTAACGATATCACTCGTTTATTTAATTAATTCATTTAATTTTAGAATTAAAGTACCGAATTTCATTTTAATACTAATTTTTACTGGATATCGAACATCATCATTGGAAAACCAGATTGACATTGTGGCTTCATTTTTAAATTTCTGTTTGTCCATTCTTATTGGTGTAACCTTTGTACATTGATATATCCCTAAAGGCACATTGGTTGCTACATTTTCTTCTACATTCATTTGCAGATAATTTAATTTTCTCCCATCAATCAGTGAAAATATTTGACCATCTATATTTGATAAATCCTCACTTCTCAAAAAATAAAATAGGGAATATGGTGAATGCGTTTCAGAACTTATTTGAATAGTATCTTTTGAAAATAAGGCAAACCCCTCTTTTTGGTTTAAAATTATGGTATTTTTCTTTTTGTATGATCCCTCACTGATATTTTTTACTACTTTTAAAGGGAGTAATGTTTTTTCATCCAACCAAATATCAATTACATCTCGAATTGGAAATAAATAATCTGTAAAACCTTTGGTAGTAGCAGAAAAACGTACTTGAAATGTGCTAGTGGATTGAATCATTTCTTTTTTTATGACCTCTAATTTCCCGGTTGCTGTTTCAATGCCAGAAAAAGATGCCTGGTATTGTAAAGATTCACCAACTTTAAACGGAACGGATACGCCCAATAAAATAGAGATAAATAAAAATAGTGCAATTATTCTCATGAACGTAAAATTGTTAGACTGCTATTTTCGTAAAGATAAATGGTTGATCCAACTCCATCGATTATTCCATCATTGATTATCAAGTCAATATCGTTTTTAAATTCAGATAAGATTTCTTGCGGGTTTATCATTGCCTGTTGGCCTGTTCGATTTACACTTGTGGTTGTAATTGGATTTGGAAATGTCATTGAAAGATTTCTACAAAATTCATGGTTAGGGATTCGAATACCTAAAGTATTATTTTCTCCCATCACCAATTGAGAAACAACTCCATCTATAACTGGAACAATGACAGTAGATTCGCCTTTTAGTTTTTTCATTATAATATTGTGATCAGATTCAATTACATTTAGCCAATCTTTGACAGTATCTTTATTAGGGGCTAATACGCTCAAAGGAGATGTCCTTCCTTTGAGATAATTTATTTTTTTGATCGCTGATTCATTTTTTGCATCACAGCCAAAGCCATATAGTGTATCAGTTGGATAAACAATTATGCCACCATTTTCTAAAATAGAACAGGTTTTTTTAATTGTCTGCTTATTTTCACAATCAATTATTAAATTGACCATCTAAAGCCTTAGTTGGGTTTTGTTTTCCATCGCCGATGAAACCAGAAGTATTGTTCAGGATATTTTCTTACCTTTTCCTCAATTATAGATGTAAAAGCTTGGGTTATATCTGCTATATTATCACTTATTGGTTTGACTGTCTCAAATTGAATTTCATATTTCTGGAACCCAATTTCGACGCATACACCAAAAATGATTGGCGATCTTAATTTTTTAAAAAATAATGCAGCGCCTTTTGGTGTGGACGCAGGAATCCCAAAAAAATTTACGAAAATACCCTTTGATCTTGCATCCTGGTCACTAACCAGTGCTAGGATTCCATTTCCAATTAGAACAGATTCCATTTTTTCAATTGGCTCTTTTCGAAAAATATGTTCTACTCCACTCATCTCCCTTTGTTCCTGAAAGAATTTATTTGCCCCTCGATTCTTTTGTCGGAGAGCTACACCGGTGAATCTATAATTGGTTTCTCCCATCCATTTTACGAAAAGTTCCCAAACTCCAAAGTGTGCTGAGATTAAAATACAACCTTTATTTTTATTCATTTCTTCGTGCAGAATATTTTCCCTTTTTACATCTATTTCAATCCCATCCCAGGATTTAGGAAAAGCAAAAAATTGTATCATATTATGCATGAAAAATTGGAAGATTCTTTTTACATAATATTCAATTTTTCCCGAAGTCCAATCCGGGAAAGCTCTTTTTAAATTATTGATTACCATTCCCTTTCTTTTGGGAATATAATGATAGGATATACTCGCCAATCTAATTGCCAAATGATAACGAGTTTTTGGAGATAAAGTAGATATCCACTTTTTCAATAAAACCAATAGATAATAAGTAATTCTATGAGTTATTTTCATTTTGAACTATGAAATTACATATTTCCAATCTAGAAATAGTCTGAGTTTTTATAAAATTAATCAACCTTTTTTGTTTTTACTCATTGCTATTTCTTATGAAATTCATAGCTATGAAACAATGTTTACTCACTCTTTTCTTCTGTATTACATTTACATATCCAGATATTGTTTACAGAGTCCCTATCGAGGGTACAATTGATTTGGGACTACCACCATTTATAAAACGTACATTAACAGATGCAGAAGCTCAAGGTGCTAGTGCAGTTATATTTGATATAAATACTTTTGGCGGTCGTGTAGATGCAGCTACACAAATTAAAGATGCTATTTTAGGCTCTGATATACCCACGGTGGCTTTTATCAATCGCAGAGCTATTTCGGCTGGAGCCCTCATATCTCTTTCCTGCGAAAAAATTTATATGACTGGGGGTGGTCTTATCGGAGCTGCGACTGCAGTAGATATGTCTGGGAAAAAGGGTAGTGAAAAAGTCATCAGTTTCATGCGGGAAGAGATGGCTTCAACAGCAGAAAAACGTGGCCGAAGCAAAGAAATAGCCAGAGGAATGGTGGATGAAGAACTTAATTTTACCCATTTGGTTATTAATGGAGATTCAGTAGAGGTAACAGATATTGAAGGGAGAAAAGAAGGGAAATTAATTTCTTTAACCACAGAACAAGCTTTGAAATACAAGGTTGCTGATGGTACAGCAGAAGATTTAAATGCGCTTTTAGATAGCCTAGGCTATAAAGCAGCAAAAACCTTTGAATCCAAAGAAAACTGGTCAGAGGCCGTTGTCCGTTTTTTAACGAATCCAGTTGTAGCATCACTCCTTACAACTTTTGGTTTTCTTGGTATATTATTTGAACTTCAAAGTCCCGGTTGGGGTATCCCTGGAATGGTGGGTCTCATTTGTCTTATATTATCGCTAAGCGCATCCTATATTGCAGAATTAGCAACGATGTCAGATTTATTATTTATTTTTGCAGGACTCGCTTTATTCATACTTGAGCTTTTAGTTATTCCTGGTTTTGGAGTCGCAGGGCTAGGAGGAATTGGACTGTTACTTTACGGCTTGTATTTACTTCTCCTTCCTGAAGTGCCTGTTGGTGATGAAATAATGAACCAAGCTACTGACGGGTTTTTGATCGGATTAATTGGAGCAGTAATTGGATTATATTTTCTTGGTCGCATTATGATAAAAACTAAATTTTGGGAACAACTCACTTCGCCAAATACTCAAAAAAAAGAAGATGGTTATACTACGACATTTGGTTGGGAAAACCTTGTAAATGAGAGTGGTATTGCTGATACAGACCTGCATCCATCTGGGTGGGTTAAGGTTGCAGATGAGCGACTATTTGTAGTGAGTGAAGGAGAGTTTGTTGAAAAAGGAAAACCAGTTCAAATTTTAAAAGTAGATGGTAATCGAATTGTCGTTAGAGAATTAACAGAATAATAAAAAAGGAGCATCACTATGCCCGTAGTACAAATGTTTATGTTAGCACTGATCACTTTTACAGTGATTCTAATCCTGTACTTTGTTCCCGTAGGACTGTGGATTCAGGGGGTTGTTTCATTGGGGCTCGGAAGAATCCGAATTGTGGATCTCATCCGTATGCGATTAAGAAAAATATCACCTAGACTTGTCACTGATGGTGTTATCAATTTGCATAAAGCCGGATTATCACATATTTCTACAGACATGTTAGAAACACATTATCTTGCTGGAGGTAATGTACAAAATATTGTTGCCGCATTAATTGCAGCTGATAAAGCAAGTATAGAACTACCATTTGAGACTGCTACTGCAATTGATTTAGCTGGCCGAGATGTTAATGAAGCAGTTCAAACTTCTGTATATCCAAAAGTAATTAATGCACCTAAAGATGGTTACTTGGCTGCCGTTGCAAAAGATGGGATTGAATTAAAAGCTCGTGCTAGAGTAACCGTTAGGACAAATATTCCCGGTTTAGTCGGAGGCGCTACGGACGATACTGTCATCGCTCGTGTGGGTGAGGGTATTGTTTCTGCAATTGGTTCTGCTAATAATTATTCAGCAGTTCTTGAAAATCCGGACAATATATCTCGTGCAGTTTTAGATAAAGGGTTAGATGCTGGGACAGCATTTGAAATTTTATCTATTGATATAGCTGATTTAGATGTAGGTAAAAATATCGGAGCATCATTACAAGCTGATCAGGCCGAAGCTGATTTACGCGTAGCACAGGCTAAGGCAGAAACACGTCGTGCTATGGCTGTTGCAGAAGAACAAGAGATGACAGCTAGAACGCAGGAAATGAAAGCAAAAGTTGTTGAAGCTGAATCGGAAGTTCCAAAAGCAATGGCCCAGGCATTCCGGGAAGGAAATCTTGGTATCATGGATTATTATAAAATGGAAAATATAAAATCGGATACAGGAATGCGGGATGCTATTGCTGAATCTGATGTGGAAACAACAGATGATAATCCAGTTGAAGATAATTAATGTAATCCTGTTTTGGAATTAACTGTTCCAGATCATATTGCTGATCAAATAACTGATCGCTGTTTGCGATGTTATCGCGAGCAGCAATGGTATGGTAAAAACTTTCTATTTGATTATATTGGAGATATGGATGTAGCCGGAAAGCGAATCTTAGAAATAGGTTGTGCTGAGGCAGGATTGCTCAAATTTTATCAAGAAAAAGGTGCAATCTGTTCTGGACTAGAGCTCTCGGATGTTAGATACAATAATGCTCTATTATTAAATGAAGGAGAACCTATCCATTTATTTCAGGCAAATATCTGTAAACCTGAATCTTATATGACTGAGATAACTGAAAAACATGATACCATTATTATCAGAGATGTGATTGAACATATCGAAGATAAAAAAACTGCTTTAATAAATATGTTTGAACTATTAAAGCCCGGCGGAAAACTGTACATATCTTTTCCTCCAAAATATTGTGCCTATGCTGGTCACCAACAGACAACTCCATCGATTATGGGGAAATTGCCTTATCTACATCTTCTTCCTAATTTTTTATATGAAGGTTATTTACGTTTGATTGGATGTCCGGAAAAGAAAATCAATTATCTTCTATCTACGAAAAATACTCGTATTTCCATTCGTATAATGAGAAAGTTAGTTGACTCTTTAGGTTTTAAGATTATTAAAGAAAGTAACTGGATAATCCGGCCTGCTTATTCATTCCGATTTGGTATACCAAAATTGAAGAATCCTTTTTTCTGGATTCCAATCTTCAATGAAGTTTTTTGCAATGGGGTATTATTTTTATTAGAAAAGCCAGAGAAGTAATATGGAATGGTTAGGTTTATTACTCCTTTATTTGATTTCTGGATTTATGAAAAAACGGCAACAAGCTACAAAACGCCGTGAAATAGAATCAGATCCCGATTGGGAAGTTTCTGAAAAATCAAATCCAGAAAAATCAAAATCTAATTTAGATCAGGTGCTGCAAGACTTGTTTGATCAAACAGTTGAGCTGGAGCCTGAAACTCTAATTAATGAAGAGATAGAAGATAAAGAAGAATCTGATCAGAATGAGTTGGAAATTATTACTGAACAAGTTGATGAATTTGAAGATCAAATTCTGAAGACAGATGAAAATGATTTTTCAAAAATTGATGAGAAAGTAGAAACCTTTGAAGAAAAAATATACCATTCTGAATTGGCTGATCGTGAGGAACAACATTTTGGAAACAAATGGAGAAAAAAGGATAAGCTCCACGCCAAATTATTTAACTCTAATAAATCCTTAAAAAAAGCAATTATTCTAAAAGAAATATTAGATAAGCCTGTAGGCTTAAGATAAGCAAATCGATTATTCTAATTTAAATTAGAATAAATTGTTTTTGCTTCATTCTCTAACTGTTCTTCTGACCCGTTATTGTGAATTACAAAATCTGCCATTTGTATTTTATCTTCGTCTGGCCATTGAAGATCTAAACGTTGTAAGAACTGATCAAGAGTTAATCCACCACGGCTCATTACACGCTCTGTCCGAATTTTAAGTTGAGATGTAACAACAATCACATAGTCCATGTGCGTGTCTGCACCTGATTCATAGATTAAAGCAGCATCTACAACAAATATTTCATGGTTACCTTGATCTAAGACTTTATCAAAAGCACTATCAATTTCTAGAAATACGTACGGATGTATAATTGTGTTTAACCGTAATTGATGGTCTTCATCAGAAAAGGCAATCCGGGCTAATTTTGATTTATCAATTTGATTATTATGCCCCAAAACATCTGTTCCGAATTCTGCAATAATTTCATTTTGAGCTGTCTCATTCTTTTCAAGAATATCTTTTGATTCTTTATCAGCATCAAAAATATACGCGCCCCAGGATTCAAATAATTTACTCACGGAGCTTTTCCCGGATCCTATCCCTCCAGTAAGACCAATTTTTAACATTTTATTTTAAATTTTGTAGAATACGTTTAGTTATTTCAGAAATTTCACCCAGACCATTAATATTAATTAGGATATCTTTTTTCCGATAAAAGTCTAACAATGGTGCTGTTTGTTCCCAATAGATTTTTTGGCGATTTCGAATTATTTTAGGATTATCGTCACTTCTTCCAGACTCTTTTTTTCTATTTATAAGTCGCTTAACCAATTCGCTTTCATCTGCAACTAAACTAATTACAAAATCTAAACGATGGCCTTCATTATATAATATTTTTTCCAAGCCCTCTGCTTGTGCCAGTGTTCTTGGAAAACCATCTAACAAATAGCCATTACTACAGTCAGGTCTTGCAACTCGATCTTTTACAATTTTAATTAATATTTCATCCGGAACAAGGTGACCCTTATCTATAAAAGATTTTGCAATGACCCCAACTTTAGATTCTGCTTTAATTTTTAACCTAAGGATTTCTCCTGTAGATAAATGCGTAATATTTAATGCATTTATTATCCGTTTAGCCTGGGTGCCTTTCCCGACACCTGGTGGCCCCATTATTGATAGTCTCATGTTCTAATAGCAATTGTTCTTAAATTAAAATCCCTGCAATTGTAGCCGTTAGCCAAGAAGCAATAGCGCCACCAATCATTGCTTTGGATACAAGCTCTGCTAAATCTTTTTTCCTATTAGGTGCAATCCCACCAATACCGCCTAATTGAATCCCGATGGATCCAAAATTTGCAAAACCGCACAGGGCATAACTAGCAATAATTGCTGTGCGTTCAGAAATTTGCCCAGAAACTAAAATTATTTTTAAATCACTGTAAGCAATCAATTCTGTAAAAGCAATTTTTTTACCCATTAAGGTCCCCATCATAGCAGATTCTTTCCAGGGAACGCCCATGGACCAGGCCAACGGCTTAAAAAGAAGTCCCAATAATTGATCAATAGATGTTCCAAGGAAACTCAGTAAGTAATTTAGCATGGCAACAATTGAAATAAATGCAACCAGCATAGCTGCTACATTTGCTGCTAATTTCATTCCCTCTGTCGCGCCGTTACCAAGTGCTTCCATGACATTTGAGCTTGATTTTTTAATTTCAATATTTAGATCACCAATTGTATCTGACGGTTCTGTTTCGGGATAAATAATTTTGGCAATTACAAGTGCTGCAGGAGCCGACATAACGGATGCAGCTAAAAGATGTCCTGCAATCCCTGGAATATCTGTGAGCCATTTCACATAAATAGCCAATACGCCACCGGCAACTGTAGAAAAACCACCTACCATGACAGCCATCAGTTCTGATTTGGTCATTGTTTGAATAAAAGGTCGAACCATGAGTGGCGCTTCTGTCTGTCCCACAAAAATATTAGCTGAGACACTCAACGTTTCTGATCCGCTACTTCCCATTGTTTTTTGCATCAATTTAGAAATTGCTTTAACAACAATTTGAATAAGACCAAAATGATAAAGTACCGACATAAGCGCAGAAAAAAAGATTATTGTTGGTAAGGCACGAAATGCAAAGTTGATCAGAGCGACATCAAATCCAACATCTGGGACAAATGAAGTAAATAAAAAATCCCCACCTGCATCAGAAAAACCGATTAATCTGGAAATAGCTTTATCCAATATTTCGAAAATGGGTTTCCCGACAGGTGTTTTTAAAATAAAAATAGCAATTGAAAGTTGCAAACCTAAGCCCCATCCAATAAGCCTATAATTTATATTTTTTCTATCGTTGGAAATAGTATAAGCAATACCTAACAATACCACTATCCCAATAATTCCGGTGAATCGATCCATTAAATTTCCTCCGGTGGCTCAAAACAATTTCGACACCGTGCTTCATATTTATCCAATTCGCCAATAACAACTTGTGCAGCATCTTTTGTTATCCGTTGAGTGCAAGAAGCTGGATTGCCACATTTCAAGCATATAGCACGCAATTTATCTAAATAATCTGCTTCGCACATCAGTTTCGGCATGGGACCAAATGGACGCCCTCTGTAATCGGTATCTAAGCCAGCTACTACTACTCGTTTACCATCGGCGGCTAATTGTTTGCAAACATTTAAAATCGAATTATCAAAAAATTGTGCTTCATCAATTGCAACTACACTTACCTGTTCGGTCAATGGTATTATTTCCTTTGATGAGTCAACTATATGTGCTTCAAGTTTAAGTTGATTGTGGCTCACTATATGTGATTCGCTGTATCGAGAATCAATTTTAGGCTTTATAATAATAGTAGACATTTTTGCGATTTGAGATCGGCGGATTCTACGAATCAATTCTTCAGTTTTACCTGAAAACATACTGCCGCAGATTACTTCTATCCAGCCGGAATCTAACGGAGTAAGCGTCATTATACCTCTTTATTTTAAGTAAAATTATGAAAAAGGATACGGGTCAGGTTAAGTGTGAATCTTCAAATGCATCGGGTAGAATTTCAGAAGACATCACTGTTTTTACCAACCCGACTTTATCACAAATATAGATTGGAATTTCTCTACATAGATCCCAGATAACCTGACGACATGCACCGCAGGGTGTCCCACCACTATTAGTCGCTATGGCAAGCGCCTTGAAAGAAGTATGACCTTCAGCTATGGCTCGAAATAGAGCTATTCTTTCTGCACAGCAGGTAAGTCCGTAACTGGAAGACTCCACATTACAACCTCCGATTATATCACCAGATTGTGTTTCCACTGCTGCGCCCACACGAAAATTAGAATAAGGGGCGTGGGAGCGATTTCTCATATCAATGGCAGTTTTAATTAAATTCGTATTCATATTTTTTCAACTCTGAATTTCTGAAAAAAATTTAAGGTTGCAACTCCTGCAACAAATCCACCAATATGGGCAAACCACGCAACGCCACCTGTGGTATCTACACCCAAACTACTTAATCCTCCAGACAATTGCATTAAAAACCAAAGACCAAGGACAATATTTGCAGGCACCACAAATTTAGTAATAAACATAATAATGATGGCAAAAACATGTACACGTGCCCTTGGGAACCTAATCATATATGCACCTAATACACCTGCAATAGCTCCACTCGCACCGACCATTGGAACCTGTGAATCTGGATCTATAATAAATTGGATTAAAGCTGCAATTACTCCACAGACAATGTAGAAAATGAAATATTTGAAATGGCCCAGAATACTTTCTACATTATCGCCGAAAATATATAGAAACCACATATTGCCTAAAATATGTGCAAACCCACCATGTATAAACATGGATGTAAAAATTGTGAATGTATTGAATTCGGCAGGCACAAATCCAAAAGTATAAACAACTGCAATACCCAGCTGGGCATCGCTACCGGAGATTAAAAATTGTCCAAGAAATATTACAGTATTTAGGATAATGATTCCATAGTTCATAAAAGGGAAAAGAACCCTGGGATTATCATCTTTATATGGAAAAAACATTAATAGACGACAAAATAGCTTGTTTCATATGATTCGTTTCCCATTCGGTCCCGTACTTTAAAATCTATTTTGTGTTGGCTTTCTGTAAGAAGTTTTTGAAAAGTATAGGAAATTTCTTTCTTTATGGGCTGATATGCATAAAAGACCGGTAGATCATTGAATAATAAGTCGAATGAATTCTCATCAGAATCAATTCCTGAAATAAGATCATCCACAATAATTTTAATCTTTTTGACATCTTCGATATTGTACCGGCCACCATCTGCAGGAAAAGTTCTTCTGATTAAGGGTGAGTCCAAATCCTGAATAATAGTGACGGCATCCATTTTGTTTAATTCAGCAGTCAGTATTTGTTTTTTATTATTATTCTCTGTGGTAGTGTATACCCATTTCTTTCTTTTTTGATTATAGTAGTAGATGCCTAGATTAGAATGGGCAGCCAAATCTCGATCATAACGGATCCCTATTTTGAATTTATTTTTTAAATTAATATCAAAAGGTTGAAGTTGGTAAATTGGTGATAAATGATATCCTTCTGTTATTTTTGGGAATTCATTTAATTTTTCAATCCAAATAATATTTGTTTGGTAAAATGTATTTTTTTGAGTTTGAATTGAACAATTTCTATCATTGGAAATCACAGTGGATTCTTGCCCTGGCCCTGTAGCAGTCATTTTATAATGGAACCGGGTTTCTCTTACTTTACCATCGTGATTTAGCTCAATATCGATATATTTCATATTATCAACAACATGATGAGACAGTCGTTCAGTGAGAAATGTATTTGGCTGAATTTGATCCATGGGATAGGACATAAATGTATTATCATTTGCAAGCTTAACAGTCGCTCTGGCAGGCGCATACTGATCCATTTCAACCTGAAAAAAAACACCTCCTCTAGTATTGGAAATTTTGAGTTTAGGACGTACATCTATCACATTTAACCTTGATGGTGCAGCTGTCCAATGATATGGGCTGACCATTCCGCCTAGCTGATTTATACCAATAATTTGTAAAATACGATTATGTGTGGATTTCAACGGTATCGTTATATGGAAATCTTTTTTTACCTGCTCACTATGAATGATTTCTACTTTTTCATCCGGGAAACCGAATGGTGTAAAACTGTATATAACAGCATCTCGAATGGGTAATCCACCCACTATGGAGGATAAAGCAAGCGTGATAACTTTGTCATCACGTAGTATTTCTGATGCTTTAAGGTTCATGGGAAAGGAGCCCACAATCATTCCTTTTACTATAGTTTTGTTTCCTCCTGCATCAAAAATATTGATTGTAACAGTATGAAAGCCTGGGCTTAATCGGAGAACTCCTGTTCCCTCCCCAGCATGAATTGAGATTTTTCGATGCTCATCTAGTCGATATAATTTTTGATATTCGCCTAAATTTTGGCGTTTTAAATTATATTGTATTATTGTACTGGCAAGCTTTCCTTCTTTGAATGGAATCCTCGAATAATCAATTTCAAACTTCAGTTTTCCATCGATTAGCAGTTCTGCACGATGAAACTGATACAAATTATTGGTCCCTTGTCGTTTATCCACAGCTTGGATTGCAAAAGCAAATTCGCCAAATACACTTATGGTGTCAGCAAAATGATATACTCCAGAATTGTCCCGAAAAAGTGGCAATGTTTGCATTAGCGGACTGGCATTGATTTGAGCTTCCTGAGAAATAGGAATGAGTGCCAGACGTTTTGGAATGGGTCTAATTTGATCTGGTAGATTAAAAGCATTAATCAGTGGATTTAGGGGTTCACTTTTCCCATTACGATATTCAAAATGGATATGAGGAGCAAATGAATTTCCTGTATTTCCAGAATACCCGATAAGATCGCCTTTTTTCACCTGAAACTCCCTACGGTTGAAATGGGCATCGACATAATAGCTTTGTCGTTTTGCTTGCTGTAAACGCCAGACTTTTTCCAAAAGCGGGGTAAAGGATTCTAAATGGCCATAAACTACTTCATGGCCTGAAATAGTAGTGAGGTAAAGCGCTTTACCGTACCCATTAAAATTAGAAGTCATTCGATGGATATATCCATCCTCAACAGCTAAGACCTCCTCACCGGTTACTCCATTTGTTTTGATATCGATACCCATATGAAAATGAGAGTCTCGGTTCTCTCCAAAATTAGATGAAAAAGTTTTAGTGATTCGTGTGGGCCAGAGTACATCTTGGCTGTACAATCCTGAAATCAGGGAAATGAGAATGAAGTAGCGGTTCATGGAATAAATAATGATGGCAAATATATTCAGGACACATAATGGATTTCAATGAGTGATTTGTTTCCTATTAATACTTAATGTAAACTTTGTAAAATTATTTTTCAAGAATACCAAGGAGATAAAATGAAGAAAATTTTAACATACATTATGATCATAGCTCTACCAACATCAATTTTTGCTATTGGTGGTCTTGGATTGAGTGTTAATTCAAGCACTTTTTCTGTAGATGCCGGTAGTTCTGACCTTATGGTAGAAGGCCTAAAAGTGGGTAGCTTTTCCTATGAGGGGTTTGAAAATGGTGGTGGCTTAGGAGGTTATTTATATTTGGATATTATTCCAATAGTGGATTTAGATATTGAATATAATTTTGTCGGCCAGGTTTATAATTTTACATTTGAGAATGCAGTTACATCTTCACAGACGCAAGAGTTTGCATTTCTTGCAGGAAGTATGTTTATAACCATCCAAAAACCAGTTTTCGATTTGGGTATTCCTTTTCTGGCAAAAGCGAAACTATATGGTGGTCTGGGAATGAATAAAAATGCATCTACTCCCATGGTGAATCAAGAAATGTTAGAAGCTGTATTTGGCGGTGCTACAAATCTTGAAAACGGTGAATATGATTATGATGCTGTCACAGAATATTTAAGTGATAACTTAGTTGAAACAACTGGGTTTCATTTTGACGCAGGTGTATTTTTTAAAGTTCTAACTTTTAGCGGTGCAGTTTATTACAGACAGGTAATCGTCGAAGATGTGATTCCAGGAAATAGTGGATTCGGTAGTATGAATTTTAGGCTGGGGCTGGGAATTTAATTTTCAGTTTCTACATAAATAAAATGGGATGAGAAATCGTCCCTTTTTATTTTTAGATCTCATTGGTAATGCAATGAATAGAACCGCCGCTTAATCCAAACTGAGTAGCAGGCACTATAATTTGCTGAACATCCATTTTAGCTAATCTTTCATTGATTGTATGATCCAAAAATTCATTAGAACTGAAAAGTAGTCCTGGTAGTGGTAGAGAATTGGCTGCAAAGGAGCCCGGATGTAATGGTGTCCCCAAGGCGTCTTCGATCTGGATATCAATAATGGGAATATCCCTTTTTTTGGTAAATTCCATTAATGTTCTGGTTGATTCAGTTGAAACTATTTCCATGCATATTATTAGTGCACAAATTTTACCAGTCGGATTGAATACCGGTGTAAAAAATGTATCCAGATGAAATGCATCGCTTTGAATTATAACCAATTCATTTACATTTAAAAATTCTGCAACTGCTTCCGTACCTGATACACTGTTCCGTCCCTGACCACTAAATAAAATATTATCTGTAGGGCAAAAATAGAATTCACCACCCTCAGCATACATTTCCTGCTTATCAGGTAATTGTACAATCTCTAAGCTCAGATCTTTTAATATATCCGCAACTAAATTTTTTTTTATTTTCCTTTTCTGCTCTTTCATTTTCAGAATTAAGGCCTTTCCTTTTTGATTTGTAATGAATGGATCACGTATGAATACAAAATCGTGATTGATCGGACCCTGGTCAAATTCTTCTGGAAAAGGTAACTCAATTACCTCAATATTTCTTTCAGAAAACACTGAAATCAAATTTGATCTTTCTTTTTCCAGTAGACCCTGATCCGGTTTTGCGCCTAGGCGCATGGCAGGGTTATCATCATATGAGGGGATACCATCTCCCCACCATGGAGTTCGTGGTAATTGCGATATTAATAATTTCATCTAATGGATTATAAAATTTATCCGGTTTACAAAAGAATATAGAATAGATATCCCACTATTTTTAAATTGTATTACATCTGATTGAAATTCATTTATTCACTAAAATAGAATTATACTTTTTCACTAGTACCACCTTATTACCTTTTTCAATATACCTTATTGAAAAATCTACTTTAGTAAAACCATTTTTTTAGTATGCCTAAATCCTCCTGCTTCGAAACTGCAAAGATATAATCCTGCTGTTGCTAGCTTCCCGCTATTATCAATGCCAGACCAGTTGACTTCTTTATAACCAGCACTTTGCTTTCTATTTATAAGTGTTTTTACCAACCGACCAGTTAGATCATATATTTTGATGTTTACAAATGCATCTGTCGGTAGTTCATATTTGATTGTAGTGGTTGGATTGAATGGATTAGGATAGTTTTGATGCAATGAAAAGTAATTAGGGTAGATGCCATAAATATCATTTGAAATATTTTCTACAATGATTGATAAAGTGAAGTTGATTGTATCACCTTCAATACAATAATCAATGTTATTTTCACAATTTAAAACAGAAGGATAAGCACTAAACTCTACTTCAGTTGAAATTTCCATACTATTTGCGATTACATTCCAATAGACTGAATCACATGTGTTCGCAAACATGCCATAGAACCAAGATTGATTTTGAATATTAACATAAACTGAATCTGCTTCAAGGATAGCGCCCGGGTAATACATATGGTCGTAATCCGTATTGTTGCAGAACTCCATCTTTACTAGTAATGTGTCATATGGATTCCAATTATTATCATTGCCAAGAATTGAAATGATGGGATCACTTAATGCAAAATCCCAAATTATATCTATGGGGAAATTCTGTTCGCTGGGTGTACCATAATCCCCATCACCATAGGTAAGGGAGTCGTATTCAACCCAATTACTACTTATTGAATTATCTAAGTCTGTTCCCAGTAGAGCCATAGAAGCACCATTAGGATCTGGCCAATTAGGACCTCCATCATAGGCAACACTATCAAGGGTATTCCCGTATGGATCAATCAGAAGTATTTCATCAGCACCATTTGCAAGGGCTATACCTTCATATTTATAGTCTAATTTGATACCCCCATTTATACTTGTATCGCTAACTCTACCTAATGTCGCATAAGAAAAAGGACTGACTATTACTGAATCAACTATAAGATGAGAATCTATATCATTATCTTTTATCGTAAACCCATTTAGATCAATCTCTTGATTAGAATTATTATAAATTTCGAACCATTCTCCATTTTCATCAGATACGGCTGAAGGGTTTTGCATTATCTCATTAATAACAATATTATATTCTATTGTATCAACAATTAATGTATCTGTACCGTCATCATCCATATACCAAATTCTCATTGCAAGGGATGAGTCTAATATAAAAGGATTTGGCTTGTTCTCCTGATATGTTGCAATCTCCCATGTTCTATTTAATTCCCAATCATCAACAGGATCATAATTGTGCCAATCAATAAGCACATCTTTCTGTTTATTCCAGAAGTTTGTATCGGCTACATCATTATACATTGCAAAGAAATAGAATACTGACCTTGATGCATCACCTTTATGGTCTTCACGTGGTTCAAATACTTCATTGTTTGGATCCGGTGGGTTATATTTTTCAGCAAACTCATTAATAAATTCATCTGGAATAGTATTTTGAGAATAATCATTTCTATACCAAGTGTCTGTTTCTGCATCTACGATTTCAGCATAGGGGTCATTTCCACGAGACGAATTAACATTTGATTTACATGGGTAGAGATGATGCATGTCACTTTTTTGCGGTTCATTGCCAGCCCCCATACTTTGTGGGTAAGTATGTTCACAATTTATTCCCTGATTATATGCATCTGTACTTGGATCTAATGAAGTATCAAGGGTAATTGTATATCCAGAGTATACACATGAAAGTTGGTTATTTTCCTTAAGATCTATAACACTATATAAAGTATCTCTGGCATTATTATATCCCAATGTAGATGTTGGTTTATAATTATTAACTACGTATTCCAGTAGTGGTTGTCCTGTAAGTCCTTCTCCAATTATTTCTTGAGAGTAGGAGACAGTAAGTATAAGTAATATGCCGATTCGGTTATTCAAAATATAATTCCTATATAATCAATTTTATTATTGCAGTCTCTAAACTACATCCATTAAAACAATTATCTAAATGATTAAATAGACTTCATAAACCAAATTTAGAAATATTTAATAAAAGAAAAATAAAAAGTGTATTGGAAAAACATTCAATAGGATAAATATAAAATCTAAATTCAATGCTGTAGATTTAATAAAAGAAGAAAAGTAATGTACTTAAAATTAATAAAAACTTTTTTAGTAGTTTTCACTCTTGGAAACCTAAGCTCTCTTTTTTCCCAAGGTTGTAGTGATGCTGGAGTTTGTACATTTAATCCATCTAGTTTTAGTACTGAGCCTATAAAAGAGAAAAATAAAATTGTACTTTTAGCCGGATCGAATGGTGTGGGAGAACAAAACATTAATTCATCTCAAATAATTATGGCTTATGAACATGTTTTTGACAAATTTAAACTTAATATCAAATCCATATATCAATTACAAAACGGTGAAGTTAGTATTCGTGGTTTCGGAGATTTATTTATTTTAGGTTCTTATGCAATAAACAATCAATTAAATTTGAATTCTGCTTTAAAAATTCCGTTCAATGGCGGAGACTTAGAGTATGATGGTGTTGGGCTTCCTATGGCCTATCAGACAAGTTTAGGTACCTTTGATATTTTAGCAGGTGTGTGTTATAATATAAAGGGTTTATCCGTCACTCTTGCTACACAGATACCAGTCACACAAAACAACAACACATTTCTTTCTTCACATTCCGATACTACTGAAAAATGGGCTACACTTCCGTCTAGTAATAATTTTAAGCGTAAAGCTGATATTTTATTTGATTCTAAATATGGTTTTGATAATCTCATGAACGACTTAGTTTTAGCGCCTGGATTTAATCTTATTTACCATATTGGAAATGACTCCTATGATGATGCAATTGGTAATACTGTAGAACATACAGGCTCACAAGGTGCCACAATAAATTTAACTTTAAATGCATCCTACAAAATTTCAGAAAGTCTTCAGGTTACTTTTTTGTTAGGGACTCCTCAGGTTACACGTGATATTAGGCCAGAAGGTTTAACAAGAAGATATGTGATTTCACTTGGCTTGAAACAGTCTTTTTAGATTGTAATTAGCTAATTCTTATAAAAGGAAGATTTAATCATATTTTATATAAACTATATTTAGTTTCTTTCAATAAACTTTTGTAACCGCTCATTTAAATCACGCCGAGTTTCACGAAAATTATCTAATTGTAGGGGGTCAGAATTCCAATCTCGGAATGGGTCTTCTATGCTCCAGTGAATTTTTTCCACTTCCACTGGAAAAACTGGACATAGTTCATTTGCATGGTCACAGACTGTGATTACCACATCAATTCCTACATCCAAATAATCATCAATACTCTCAGATTTATGCCCGGAAATATCAATATCCCATTCATCCATAACGGCAATGGCATTTGGGTGAACACGGCTGGGATGACTTCCGGCGCTGTAAATATCAAATCGGTCACCTGCCATATTTCTTAACAAGCCCTCCGCGATCTGTGACCGGCAGCTATTTCCTGTACAAACAAATAATACTTTATTTTTCATAGTTTATAATGGGGAAGGAATTTAACATATAGCAATATTTCATTTATATATTATTGGATTGTTTCTTTGTATTTTCAGTTATGAATGCTTCGCAAAAAACAGCTTATCCATTTATAGGTCTTGCCGGTAATATCGGTGTAGGAAAAACAACCTTTACAAATTTTATGTCAGCCAGACAAGGCTGGACACCATTCTATGAATCTGTTTCAGATAATCCTTATTTGAATGATTTTTATGGAGATATGAAACGTTGGAGCTTTCATCTGCAAATTTATTTTCTTCATAAGCGATTTGAATCGCATTTACAGATATCCAGATCTAATGGTGGTGTTATTCAGGACCGTACAATCTATGAGGATGTAGAAATTTTTGCCCGCAATCTCCATGATATGGGCAACCTTTCTAATCGGGATTGGGATAATTATTTAGGACTATTTACTACAATGACATCGTTTTTAAAGAAACCTGATCTTGTTGTTTATTTAAAAGCTTCCACGGATACTCTACTGAGCCGGATTCAATCCAGGGGCAGGGATTACGAACAATCTATTGATCCAGAATATCTTCATATTTTAAATATTGCCTATGATAAATGGGTCAGCTCTGTAACCCAGTATCCTGTCATTACAGTAGAAACAGATCACTTTAATATTTATAAGGAAGATGATCAATTATCAAGTATTGAAAATCAGATTCTCAAAATGATATAAGATAATTATTACCTAAATTTGCTGATGTCTGATTCCTCTCAAAAAATAAAATCATCTCTTTTTACAAACCCACTAGAAACATTTCCTGGACTTTCTATTGAAGATCTAAATAAATATTTACCTGCCATTCGAACAGTTGAGGATATGTCTTTTTCACTTGAGAAGATGGATGAAGGACTATTTTTAACAAAATGTTTGGATGGTTTAAGGCAGATCCCCAACCAATCAATTGATTTGATTATTGCAGATCCGCCGGAAGATCCTTGGATTTCTACTGAAGAAATTGGTCAGCGTAAAACTCTTCAAGAATATTATCAGTGGAACAATGATTGGCTAAGCGAAACGTATCGAGTTCTAAAAAATACCGGTGCAGTCTATTTATTTTCTCCCTGGCAATATTCTGGCATGTATCATGGATTATTGAGCAATTTATTTAAAATTCAATCCCGAATCACATGGCGGAGAAAATCAAAAGTATTAGATAATCTAAACCAAACCTGGGTGAATGATACTTCAGATATCTGGTTCGCTACTAAAACAGATAATTTTTTATTTAATCAGCAAGTTGTTGGTGTCAAATCAGCTCGTGCTGCAGATAACCCTGAAGATTCTCAATCTAACTTATGGTTGGATATCCCAAGTATTTCGGAAGAAAATGGTAAATATCCACAGAAAATATATTCCCGAATTTTAGAAGCAAGTAGTTTCAAGTTGAATTGGGTTTTAGATCCATTTATGGGCACTGGCGATGTAGGTCTGGCTTCTAAAAAAAGTGGTAGGCGATTTATTGGTTTTGAAACCAATAAAGATTATTTATTACTAGCTATGAAAAGAATAAATGAGGATTGAAAATGAATTTTATTGGAGTAATAAAAAAAGAGATGTATGAAGCTATGAAGTCTGGCCAAAAAGAAAGAGCTGCTACCCTGCGAGTGCTTCTTGCCAAATTAAAAGATAAACAAATTAACCAAAGAAAAGAATTATCAGAACAGGATGGATTAGCTGTAATTAAAACATTGGTAAAACAGAGAAAAGAATCCATAGAAATGTATGAAAAGGCAGGCAGGACTGATTTAGCTGAAAATGAAAAATCTGAATTAACTTTATTGGAATCTTATCTACCTGAAATGATGACAGATGAAGAAATACGAGAATTAGTTTTATCAGTTATAGCCGAAATAGGTGTATCTGATATAGGTGATATTGGAAAAGTGATGCCGGTGGTAATGCAAAGAGGTGGCGGAGTGATAGATGGGAAAAAAGCGAATCTTATCTTGATGGAATTGTTGACTTAAATGTCTTGGCTTTTGGATGGCCTAGCAGTGTTTTTCATTTTATTTCATGGAATGGCTGGCTTTAAAAGAGGGTTTATAGAAGAATTAGGACGGCTAGTTGGCTTTATAATTGCTATCCTGATTTCATTCTCAAATAGTGCAACCTTGTTCAAGAAAATGAATGAAATTATACATATGGATGAATGGGTTGGTTTATTTTTATCATTTTCGTTACTGTTTTCAGCAACATTAATTGCAACTAGAGTTTTAACAGGGCTAATTCAAATGGCATTTTTATCTAAAAGTAATCGATTGGTTAATTTATCTCTTGGTTTCATTTTTGGAGGGATGAAAGGTACATTTATTTTAATGGTTTTTGTATGGTTATTAGCAATTTTGCCGCTTCAAAAATGGTCCACAGTCATAAATTCAAATTCAATATTAGCACAAAAAAGTAACGATTATAGGGCGCGGCTAGTTGAATTTTTTAATTGGGAGGACCCTGTGGCTATGAGTGAATCTTATTTAAAACAATTAACCCAACCTTAATGGCAAAAATTTCTCAGGATATTATTGATCGGGTTCGAGATTCATCGGATATTGTGGATGTAATATCACAGTTTGTTGATTTGAAACAGAGGGGTTCAAACTATTTTGGTTTATGTCCTTTTCATGGTGAAAAAACACCATCTTTCAGTGTAGCGCCAGCAAAGCAAATCTATCATTGTTTTGGATGTAATACCGGCGGCAATGTCTTTTCTTTTATTATGGAATACCAGAAAGTAACCTTTCCTGAAGCTGTGAAAATTTTGGCAGACCGTTACAATATTACTGTCCAATTTGAAGAAGGTAGTGGAACGTCTGAATTATATTCTTCACTCTATGAACTCCACGATATTGCTGTCAAATTATATCAGGATAACTTATTTTCTGTGCGAGGAAAAAATGCATTGGAATATCTAACAGACCGTGGCTTATCTGAAGATATTCTTAAGCAGTTTAAAGTGGGTTTTGCTATGGATAGCTGGGATCAATTAGTTAACCAATGTACTGGAAAGGGATTTACACATTCTCAAATCGCTCAATCAGGTTTATTTACTCAGAGTGAAAAAGGGACCTTCGATCGATTTCGATCTCGGATTATGTTTCCTATTTATCATCCTTCCGGTAAAGCCATAGCCTTTGGAGGGCGGATATTTGGCGCAGATGACCCTGCTAAATACTTGAACTCTCCTGAGACAGCGCTTTACAAAAAAAGTGATATTTTTTATGGGATTCAGGCATCTAGAGATGCGATAAGAAAAACAGGATATGCAGTTTTGGTGGAAGGCTATATGGATTTTTTACAGTTATATCAGGCAGGTATTCATCCGGTTGTAGCCGTGTCTGGAACGGCATTTACAGAACGTCACGCATCAGCACTGAGACGAATAACTTCTAAAGTTGTTTTACTCTATGATGGAGACAGTGCTGGCGGGAACGCTGCAGTAAAAGCAGGATGGATGCTGTTAAAGTCAGAACTGGAACCTTCTATTGTTCGTCCACCTGATGATCAAGACCCAGATGATTGGGTACGAGATAAAAGTGTAACAGATATTTTATCTGCAATTGAATCACCATTTTCTTTCATTGATTTTCATTTACAATTTCATAGAGGAATGGTTTTAGAGGGAGCTGAACGGCAGAAGTATATTGTGGGACTTATGATGGAAATTAAAAATATCAACAATGGAATTATTCAAAATGATTTGATTCGTATTCTCTCAGAAAAATTAAAAGTGGCTGAACAGGATTTACTTCGAATCATGAAAAGTAAGCATATAAATATGTCAACTAGGCTCGATGAGTCAGAGAGAGTAAATACAAATTATTTATTTACCAATCAAATCGATAAAGCGCAGATAGAATTACTGCAGTTACTTGTTCATGAAGATCAATCAGTACGTCAATATGTAAAAGAAAAAGTACAACAAGATTTATTTATCACACCTTTTTTAAAAAAGATTGCTGGTTATTTGCTGTCAGATAAAATGACGGTGGAAACATCCGGAATTATCGAGTATTTTCAGGATAAGAATGAACGGGATTCGGTTACAGAAATCTTGTTTAGTGAGACAAAAAACTTTCCACCTGAAGAAATTGTATTGGATTGCCTTAAACTCTTAAAATCAAGACCTTTAAAAGAGAAAATTCAATCACTTCGCGTCCAGATTCGTGAAAAAGAGTTAAATGGAGAAAATACACAGGAAGAACTGGAAGAAGTGGTCAAACTCCGACAAGAATTAAATGCATTATAAAAAGGTAAATACAGCTGCCAGATTATATCTGTTATTGGTCTTTTGCACATCATTGACTGCAAATAAGGTCCAACTTATTACTACTCATAAAAAAAGTAATGGGACTCTATTGCGCATTGTCACAAGCCAAGTTATGAATATTGACAATATTGCCGGATGGGTTGGACAAGAGAATTGGTTTTATGTGACTCTGAATGCTGCAACTCTTGACTTATCATCGGTAGAATATATTAAACTAGAGCCACCTTTAATGGATATAGATGCAACGGAAAACAATGAATCTGTACAGTTAGGATACTTATTTGATAAACCCATTGCCGATTTTGAAATTTTTCATTCTGAAGCCAGTCGGGTCATATTAGTTCAAGTTTGGGAATCCTTAAATGACAGTTTAAGAACAGAAGTTCGGACTTCTGAAAACCAAAATAATAATAGTGTATTTTCATTGCCAAAAAATGAATCCAAGGGGTCTCCATTTTATGATTCATTTATTTATGCACGTGACAAGTATGGTCCTGAGCGTTACTTTGTCTGGTATAATGACTGGTACTCCACAGAAGATATAATAGGGGATGATGGAGAAATATATAATACTATTGATAAAGGCGAACCGAGACCGTTGGTAGTTAAAAATAATCTGAAGGAAAAAACACCTCCGTTGAAGTCCCATGAAGTGGAGATTGTAAGGCAGGATGTGGATATTTCACAAATTCTTGATCGCGGGATGTTATCTATTGGGATGAATCGTCCTGTTGAAGTTAAATCTCTTCAAAGAGCTCTTGTGGTCTTGGGATATGATTTAGGTGATGGAGGTGTTTATAACAATGGCGTTGATGGAGAGTTTGGACCAACAACAGAAGAAGCTGTAAAACGGTTTCAACGTGATCGCGGCATGGTGGGGGTAGAGGTTGATGGCGTAGTAGGAGAAATAACTTATTTAGAATTGGAACGAGCTTTGGAAGACTCTCCATCTGTAGGTGAAAAAATAGAAAGGTCTAAACCTACGAAGACCAAAGAAATTACCCAGAAAATTCAAGATATCGATGATAAACCATCACAGGAATTATTTGTTTTAGAGACAGCAAAAGAAATCCTTAAAAAGCCGTCATCCAAAAAACAAACCAAGAGAGAGACAAGAAAACTGGATAATCCAGAATTAATGAAAACTCTAACCCCCGACTTTACTAAACGGAAAACATTTCTAAAATTAACCTGTAACCTAGATGGAGCTGATGTTTTCATTAATGGGAATCTAATTGGTCAAACACCAATTCCAAAAAAACTGCCAGTTAATCCAGGTTGGCATCGTGTGAAAGTTATAGACCCCAATGCACCTCCACCTCAATTTTCCATGGCAATTCCTGATTATCAGGATATCTATATTCCTGTAGGTAAAACACAAAATATTAGAATCAACTTGGCAATCCCTGAACAGGAGACTCCCGAATAGAATGCAACCTATTTCCCCTAATAATATTTGGTGGGGAATCGTTCTAAGTTTAATGATCCTGCCAGGTCTATCAGCCCAGGAAATGCCTGCAATGCTGTTTGTAAAATCTGAATCGCAAATAGCAGGGCTAAATGTTGAATTTTTACTTTCAAGTCCATCGCAGCGGGAAGATGTTTCGGGTTGGATCGAACAGGAAAATTGGTTTATCATTAATTTTTACAATATTATTAAACCGAACCCAGGTATTTTTAATGATGTTGTTTTATACCCAATTCTTGATGTCCAACAAGCGTGGTCTAATAATTCGCTCCAAGTCTCCATTCAAACAGCACAAAAAATTGGCGCTTCTGATATTGTCTTTCATAATGAAGATAAACGAATTATCATTGCATTGACTTATAAGGATTTTATTGAATCCAAGGAAATTAATCCTTCTTATGTTATTCCAAATCCCAATGAAGCTAAAAAAATCCAACATCCCCTATCTTGGAAAGATGCAAGAGAGCGTACTACATTAGAAATACTGTGCGATACAGATGGTTTACCCATTTATGTAGATAATCAATTAGTAGGTCATTCTCCTTTAGTTCATTCCGTTGATGTTTTACCTGGCTGGCATAAAGTTGGCTATTTTCCAAAGGATTATTCTGGTGACTATAATTCACGTACACCCGAAGAAAAAATGCTTCGAGATATTTTAATAATGGGTAGAATGGATGTTTTTGTAGAGGAAGGTAAACACGAAATAATTGTCTTAAATTATCAATCTCTGGATGAAGACGTAATTGATTATAACAACCGTTTCAAAACCAGTGCTACAGCAGGTTTTTCTCTCTTCTTATTAATGATTTTTTTAATGAGTTGGGGTCTAGCCTGATTCATCGATCTAATTGCCTTGTATTATTGCTTCCCTTGGTTTTTATATCCTTGTTATATGGAACAGAAACACTTGAATCAGAGCGATTAAAAAAAAATATTGGTGCTGTTCATTACTTCAAATACTGGAACCCTTATAGACGATTGTTAGATTTACAAGGTGATGCACAAACATTTTACGGCCAGAACTATTATCAAGTAAAATATAATAGAGATGGGCGAATAAAAACTGTAACCCGTTTTGGACCTGATCGTTTGGAGCAGGAAACATATTATTTTCTATGGTCAAAATCTGGGTTAAGATCGGAATATAAAGTTGAATTTCATACAGAAGGAAAAGCTCAGCGATTAGATAAATTTCTCTATGCTGATCAATTAAGTTATATTAGACCGGGTTGGATTGCTGATGTAAAAAGCAGAAGGGACGGACGACCTTTTGAAGTGTCATTTTCAGATAAACTTGGTTTCACATATTTCTATTATCACTTCAATTACAGTACTCATCGAGATGAAAAAATGCTAGTAGAGGTGGTAGAATCTTCATATTTTGACTCGGCTGGCAGGTTTGTGGGCCGCCACTTACTGTTTTGGGAAGATGGTGACCATTTAAAAATGATCCAATATTTTAATACTGATAATAAAATAATATTAACAAAAGAATTTCTTCATAATCCAATTGATAAGGAAACAACACGAATTTTATCTGATTCAACAGGGACTGAACTAGAACGAAAAATAATTCCATTAATGCAACCCGACAAATATGCCTACAAATTAGAATGGACTGGCAGAGAAATTATTCAACCTATTTTATCTGATACTGAAACATTGGAAATTGCTATGGAATTCTATAAAAAAACCGAATTTGCCCTTGGTGAGGCAAATGAAAAAGTAAAAGAATCCAAAAGAAAATTACAGGAAGCAAAAAAAAGAGCAAGTGATGCGGAAAAGATTCTGTTGAAAGCAAAAAGAAGAGCTGAAGATACAAAACGATTTAAACTGGCAATGGATAAGGCAGAAGAAGATGTAGCAAATGCTATCGAATCAATGCTTACTGCAGAAAAAGAAGCAAAAAATGCAAGGTTGAAGGCAGAAGCAGCTTCAATAGCAGCAGAAACATTAAAAAAAGCTGTAGATTTTGAACGCTATGGGAAAAAAGAGGCGCAGTTAGCACTTAAAGCAGCCAAAAAGACAGAAAGGGAAGCCAAGAAGAAAGAAAAAGAAGCGGCGAGGCTTAAGGAAAAAGCAATTCGAGACTCATTAGACCTTGGCGATAAATCATTTATTACCCTTTCTTATTCTACGCCTTTTTTCATAGAACAGTCTCTGCAAAATCACATAGCCAAGCCCGGATATACGGTAGGCCTGGGGCGCCGGGATTTTTTTAGGGTCAAGCAAATTGATATAAATCTTGGCTTGGAAATGAATTACTATGATTTTCAAATAGATACTACATCAGAAAACTTTCAAACCTTAAGTTATTTTCTGATTGCTCAATTAGATCCAAAATTTTCCTGGTATTGGATCCCTAAAAATATGGAAATGGGCTTAAAGGTAGGAGCTGGTCTTGTATCCCCCGGGTACGGATTTACAGCAGGTTATTCTGCCATATTTAATTTATTGCCTACACCCTTAACCATTGGCATGGTCACTCAATTTAACTGGGTGGCAAACATCACCAGTGATATTCAAAGCACTAACTGGTCATCAATAGGTTTGGTTTTCGGTTTTAATTTTGAAGATAAACTTCCCTCTATTTTTTGACCTTAAACTATTCTGAAAATACCCCTCATCATTGTTGATATTTCAAAAATGATGAGGGGTAGTGTTTCTTATATATTTACCTTGAAACTCAAACGAACTTGCATACCTGAACCGTAGAAAACTTTTGGCAGACTGTTTGTCCCATCATCTTCGAAGCCTTGATCTTCACCATAAGTAATATATTCGGTATCAAGAGCATTTAATAAATGGGCTCCTATTATTAATCCTGTACCCATTAGTTCCATTTTGTACGATGCGTGTAAATCTAATAAACTATATGACGGAAGTTTTACTACATCTTTTCCTGCCATGCTAGCATCATCATAATCACTTGGGCTAAATCCAGCGTAGAAATTATCATTATATCTAAATGAAGTATTTACCCGAAGTGCAGACATTGGAAATACATTAAGTCCTAACATCATTTGTGTCTGCGGCTGATACCCAACCATTAAACCATCTGTATATAGCATGACGTCAGTTGTATTTGTTCTATCATAATCAGAGCTAAATGTTCCTTCTACATTCTCTCCCCATTTCCAATTACCAAGTGATAGTGCGGCTTCTACTGAGAGCAGGTCCAAAGGTCTTACATCTGCTTCTAATTCTAAACCAGAGTGATTAGCACTTAATCCAGTAATATTATAAATATCTGGAGCATCGTAAATGACTATTGACTTGTCTTCCCAAGTGTTCATGTAGTAAGTAGCTGTTACATCAAGGAGGTCGCTTCTGTAAGAGACTCCTAAATCCATTGATGTTATTGATTCATTTTTAGCACCTGTGTTTGGCGTATTACTATATGCTAGATATGCATTTGAAAACTTTGGTGCTTTAGACATTTGACCACCTGCAAAGAAAACATTTAAATTATCATTTACATTATAATTAAGGCCAAGTTTTAGTGCGCTTCCAGGAAAAATCAGAACTTTAGAAAACTCATCGCCTTCTGTTTCATTGTATTGTTCTTGTCTTTGATATCTAGAAACGGATCTGGCACCACTTGCGACTACTGAAAATACATCAGTAGCATATTCTAATTGACTCCATCCCCCATACCAATCATGATAACCAGTATTATGGTAGTCAATTAATCCTCCAACACCACGCATTCTCTCTGTTCCTGTTTCTCCAGCCTTTGCATAGTGATGTACATAGTAATCACCACCAAGTAAATTCACTACTTCCCTGTAATGTTCTCCAGCATAAGATCTAATATCAAAACCTGTTGTGAAATTTAGATTTTCACTCAAAGAACGATTATAAGTAGATAACACGCCTGTCCAATCGTGATGATTTACGGAAGCTCGAATGATACGCTTTGACCTGTGCATGGATGAACTGTATGTAGTATCAAATTCTGAGTTAACAGACCATTTCTGATTATTTGCAATAACTTGTGTCCAATCAATTTGTTTAGAACCATCATTCATCTCCGCAGGATTGAAATATTTGTAGTAAGAGTCTATATCGTTGCCTAAAGAATCTTTTTCTACTTCATCACCCATATATGTGGCACGAGTATTCATCGGGCCAGTTCCACCACCGCGACCTTTAGATCCATAAAAAGTCGTAGATAAACTGCTATTTTCATCAATATCCCACTTCCAGTTTAAACTATAAACTGGCTTATGATAATAATTTGTCCTTGTGTTGATAAGATATGAATCACCCACTTGTTTTGTATGCATGATTCCACCGAAGAGCACATCATGTGCCCAATCAGTACTACCTCTATGACCTACAGAATTATCATTAAGTAAGTCATATTCTTGTTCAGTTAAACTACCCCAACCAGAACCATACCTATGTGGGCTTAAACGACGTTTATCTTCACCTGTAGCATCTGCATAACTTTTCCAATCATCTTCAGTATAAATTTGATCTTCATCCCTTTGTCCATGTTGTTGAGGTGCACCTAAAACATTTGCATCAAGAGTGTGTTTACCATTCCCAAATGTTTTGTGAGCAGCAAAATAATATGAATAAGCATCAGACCATGTAGCATCAACATATCCATCCCAAGATTTTTTAGCAACCAATGCTGAAAGAGCAATTCCACCATCTAGTAGACCAGTATTGGCAGTAAAAGTTGTTTTTAAAAAATTATCGCTACCTAATTCTTGTTTGTAGCTTAGTCCCTGTTTGGCTGTAGCTGCACCAGAAACAATATTTATTGTACCACCTAATTGGCCTGCGACAAGGTTTGTTGCACCAAGTCCTTTTTGGATCTGAATTGCTGATGCGATATCTGTCATTCCATCCCAGTTAGACCAGTACATTCTACCATTTTCCATATCATTAACGGGGACACCGTTAATAAGAGTAGCTGAGTTTTCTTGATCAAAACCTCTAATGTAAACTCTAGAGTCTCCAGCTCCTCCCTTTCCTTCAGTAAAGTATACTCCAGGAGCATCAGCCATAACTGCGGTAATATCTCTTGAAGCTGTTCTAAGTTCTAAATCTCCCGCAGTTAAGGAAGAATGTGGGAAAGGAGTTTTTCTATCTTTGATAATAGTTCCTGTAACTTGCAAAGCTTCAATCTCTAAGGCAGCAGGCGTTAAGCTGGCATCCATAGTTGAGTTGGCAGTTACGTTAACATCGAGTTTTAATTCACTATATCCAAGATAGGAAACAACTAGCGTGTAGTTTCCGGTATTTGCATTTACTATAGTATACTTACCATTTTCATCTGTTGCTGATCCAAGTTCAGTACCAGATAAGTAAACATTGGCTCCAGCTAGAGGATTTCCTTCATTATCAGTAACTATACCAGATAAATTTCCTTGAGCAAATAAGGATGATGTTAGTGATAATAGAAGTAGATATACTGCTATTTTTAATGAACGATTCATTATGTTCTCCTTGTTTGGTTAAAATTGAATATCAATTTACAATAAAACGTATATTTTATTATCTCGAATTTCGTTTCTAAGTTTATAGTTTTCCAAAAGAATTTGTATTAGAAAAACCTTAAGTCTTTCACTAAAATAGACCCAAAGTTGATGTATCTTCAGTAGATCGAATGCAGTCTGGTGAATTATTTTTAGGGGAATTTACAAGTGTTGAAACAGAGTGAAAAGATAAGGGTCTTGAATAGGGGACAAGATTCATTATGGCTTGGTTTGAATGCACCGTATCGCAATGAATCCATTCATCAATAGAGATAGGATTTAATATAACAGGCATACGTTGATGGATATGATCGATGTTTTTCTGAGGGATGGTAGTAATTACAGTATAAGAATCAATTATCTGGTTTGTTGAAGATTTCCAGGTATTCCATAACCCGGCCATAGGTAACAGTTTATATTCCGGATGATAAATGTAGTAAGGCTGGCTACTATTACTGCTTCGTTTCCATTCATAATATCCATCGGCAATAATTATACATCTGTTTTGCTGGACTAGATTTTGGAAAGAAGGTTTTTCTAGGATTGTTTCCGCGCGGGCATTAAACATTTTGGCACCGATTGATTCTTCATTCGCCCATTGGGGAATTAAACCCCATTGCATTAATTTGACAATTCTTGAATTATTTTCCCCTATTAGAATAGGAGCCATTTGGGAAGGTGTAATATTGTAATTTGGATATATGTCATTGCTATTCCACATATCGATAGCTAACTCTTCAATTATAGATTGTATATCTCGGGTTAATGTTTTTCGACCACACATAATAAAATCTACATAAAAAATCCTTTTCTCTGAATACAGAGATTTAGAATTTTGATCTCATTATTTTTTGCTTAAACCTTCAATATGGAGACCAATATAGTGCATAAACTTGTTTTACTTCGTCACGGCCAAAGCCAATGGAATTTAGAGAATCGGTTTACAGGCTGGGCTGACGTTGATCTTACACCACAGGGTGAATTAGAAGCTCTTGAGTCCGGTAAATTATTAAAACAGAATGGTTTTCAATTTAATGTTATTCACACTTCTGTTTTGAAGCGGGCCAACCGAACAATGGATATTTGTTTAAATGAAATGGGCTTGAAAGACGTTACAACCCATTATCACTGGCGGCTGAATGAAAGACATTATGGTGCGCTTCAAGGGCTAAATAAGGCAGAAATGGCTATTGAGTATGGCGATGAACAGGTTCATATATGGCGACGGAGTTATGAAACTCCACCTCCCAAATTAAAATTGGATGATGAAAGGCACCCTCGATTTGATGAAAAATATCAAGGTTTATCTCAAGAAGAATTGCCAGCATCAGAATGTTTGAAAGATACTGTAAATCGCTTCTTACCTTATTGGCTAAATAAGATTAAGCCTGATATTGAAGCCGGAAAAAGTGTTTTGATTGTTGCTCATGGGAATTCACTTCGGGCCTTGGTAAAATATTTAGATCAAATTTCTGATGAAGAAATTTTAAAGTTGAATATCCCAACAGGTGCTCCAATGGTCTATGAACTCAATCAAGATTTACATCCGATCAATCATTATTATTTAGGAGATCAAGAAGAGATAAACAAGAGAGCTGCAGAAGTAATAGCTCAAGGGAAATCAAAATAGGGCTATTTAAATATCCGGTTCAACTCTCCAGATAACCGAATGCCACCTTGAAGTAGTCGTTTTTCCAGCAATGCTTTATTTTTGTAAAAATATTCCCATTTTAAATTTTCATCGAAAAAATCATAGCATTGATTCCTCAATTCTTTTGATTCATTAATATAAGTTAATAGCGTATCTCCTTGCCAGGATCGTACATCACCATAATCAATTCCTAACAAAAGATATTCTGTATATTCTGTGTAGCTGAGTTTTTGGTGTTCAATTAAATGGTAATCCCAAATACTATGTAAATTGGTTTCCTCCCCGAACCATTTTACTTTTATATCATTACCTCCTTTATCATTTCCTTTTCCTACATGAAGAGGCTGATGGAGATCACCAATGAGATGGACAAGGAATTTCAATGCAACTTTTTTATCTTCTTTTGATGCTTTGAAATTTTTCAAAACACCACTGAATTCTTTTATTTTTTCTACTGCATCTCCTGTATATTTTCCAGTTTCATAATCTTCGCCATCAGGAATCGTACAGAAATGCCAATTCCAAGCATGCTTCCAATCTGGATCAGATTTAATTTCATCAGCCCAGGTACTTACCCTGGATAGATCATTATGACCTAAAATGCGTTTAATTTGCATTTGAGCATTCTTTGTTAAATAGGTATTGGCAACTTTTCCCACTACACGGTGTCCGGTTTTACCCCAGCCGTAAACTGACTGGCTGAAAAGGGAGAAAATCAGGGTTATGCTAAAAATTTTCATCGAGCTAAAATCTTTTTCATATGATTGAATTTTTCATAAATATTGCTGGCAGGATTTTGATCAAGAATATTCGAAATTAAGAGATAGATATTTCAATTATTCAAAAGGTACATATCCTAAAATCATTCTAGGATATTTATCGGTAGCAATTAAGAATCCTTTATTGTCTAACCGAACGATTCCTTCCCAGTTTCTAGAGTTTTCTTTATCCAATGATAGTTGGATGGGAGAACGATTTGAAAGCTTAATTTGATCATTACGAATTTCAAATTCAATTAAACGTTCCACTGCATCTGATTTTTTGTGAGTTTCACCTTCCCCAAATTTTACTACAATTGAATCTGTTGTTGGTTTTAATCTTTTTGTATCTCCAGGCCAATGGTAATTAATAGCCCAGAATTTATTTTCATGATTTAGACGGGTAACATCCGTTATTCGATATTCTATGTTAGGCTGATAAATTTTCGATTGAGAAAAATCTTTTAAGGAAATTAAATATTGCCAAGGAGACTGGAAAAGGTTTGCACCATTGGCCTCGTAAAAGATTATTACATTACTATTGTGAACAAGTATACTTTCAAATGTCATGTTCTTTATTTGTGTAGGTGTATTTATCTGCAATAAATTTTTTTCCGGAATAATCACATCTTTGGTTTTTGGATTGATTCTTCCCCATGCTAAATAGCTCTCCATTGTATCACCATTTTTGACTTCAAGGGTGATATAGACATTATTATCATTAAACGCAATTGCTTCTAGGCCTTCAAACCCATCAATTGTTTTCGACCAATCAGGGGTAATAAAATTGGGCTGTTGAGGTGTTATTGGTTTTGGGGATTTTTGATTTATGGTAGAAATAATTTTATTTTTTTGAATCATGTATAAAAAACCACCCAAATTTTCAGGAAGCAAAACCAAATGATCACCATACCAGTCAAGGCCTGAAATCTCCTGTTTTGGGTTTAGGATGGGCCCAGAGAGCGGTATGTCCTTATAGGCTATTTCATTGCAAAGTGCTAATGTGATAAAATTTAAAATGAATATTTGCTTTAGTAAGAACATGATTCGCCAAAATAATTAAAATATTTTTAGCCAACTTATTAATAAATGCCTACAGTTTAGTATCATTTTCTAACTTATTAGGTTCAAATTAAGATTCAAGCACTTTACATAGGTTTTTTAGGAATTCAAATGAGTAGATACCTGAGCTGTGCCCGTCTTTCCAAAAAGGTCTGATAGCATAGTAACCAACCGGTTGAATTCCGGAAATAAGATAACTCTCTTTTTTCACCTTTTGAGGTGGACCTTTATACACATTCCCAAAAATATCTTTTTCACCAGCACAGGTTGCGCAAGGGCAATTATCCCGCAATCCCTTTAATGGTACAGCATTTTCTGATTCATCATTCCACTGAAGAAGTAAAAGGTCATTCAAAATCTCATGATGACTTAGTTGTAATTCACTCATTATTTGATCAATAGAAGTTTAGTTGTTTGAGCAATCTTCCCCGATTGAAGTTTTGCAATATAAATACCACTTGGAAAGTCTATTGCATTCCATTGGATTTCATAATTACCTGGCTGTTTTATTCTATTAGCTAAAGATTGAATAATTTTTCCCTTTAAATCATATATATCAAGATTGATATGAGAAACTGATTTTTCTGCTATGGTGAAACGAAGTGTTGTAACAGGATTAAATGGATTTGGATATGCAGGGAATAATGTTATTGATTCGGGAATTATTCCAAAATCATCTACGGTTAAATCCAAAGCATTAATCTGATTAAAATTAAATACTCCATTATTTACCATAATCATATGTGGAGGAAAATAAAATGCTGGTTTGATTAAAGTCGAAGAAAAATTTCCACTCAAACTTGAATCGGAAACATCAAAAATTTCAATTTCTCCAGCTAGTCCTAAATACAGGTTATCTGCTAATTCAACAAAAACATTTGTTAGTAATGAATCAAAATTTACCGAATCTCCAAAAATAGTTGAGTCTGATAAATAATCGAATATTTCATTAACAAATAATGAGTCCATGCCAGGCATAAGTATTACAATTGATTCCAGGCTTAGAGGATTCTCCTGGTTGCCTTGACCTGGGATTTCCCAAGTCCTTGGCTGTACAGGGAAAGTCGTATCCTGAAGAATTGATATAAATAAATCAAAACTATTATTTTCCTGCTCTGTAATAGAGCCCATTATAAAATAGGATGTATCTGGGCCAAATTGATTAAAAGCAAAACCTGTAGGAACGGTATCCTGTACTAGAGAGGTGATGATGCCATCTACAGTACCTGCATAATTAAAATTAATTAACCCGTTATATGAATCTTGAGCAATACAGATAGTAAAAATAAATGGTAGAATTTTTTTCATTTAAAATTCAATAATAAAAGGATTACAGGAGACTCCCTAACTTGAAGGGAAAAATTGGGGAAAAGAGTCCTATTTATTTTAGCGGTTCCGTTTTAAAACTATAATAAAACAAGCACCAAAATTCATAAAACCTGTTTTTAATTCAGGCCATGGTTCACCTTGAGGTACAATATTTGAAGTTGTAAAGAATCTCAAGGCAACAGGGAGATCAGAAAAACGATAATCTATTGTACCACCTATGCTCATTCCAAGTCCGCCATAGTTTGGTTCTCCATCATAGTCCTCATGACTTAAGCCATATGGGGAAGGTTCATTTTTAAATGCCATATTATAACTAACACCAAAATCCAGACAAAGATGTAAGGCTTTTGGCAAAAAGAAAAATACAGGTTGAAAGTCAATACTTAGATTCCCGATAGCCTGGAAAGCACCCACATCTCCCATATCCGGACTATTGAAACCATACGTCATCAGTTTAAAACCTGGAGAAATATCTACTGCTCCAGTTGGATAATAAGGTGCCTGTAATCCGAATCCAAAATTTGGGGACATAGTTGTAGCCCCTAATGAATCTTTTAAAGATGCTAATGCCACTGGCATCCCACCATAAACGGTAAGAGAATAATATTCTAAGTCAGTCTTTTTACTCTTTTCATACTTATATTCTTCTTTCTGAGTTGTATACTCATCGTATTTAAAATCATCATATTCATCCAGCCAATCATCATCATTAGCTAAAAACTCGCCTTTTTGATACAAGTATTTAACCATACTGTTAATGACAGGGTACATGCCATTTTCCATCTTCAGAGTATCTATGTTGCCAGTTAAAACACCTTCAGGTGTATCTAATCCCATGGGAATTATATAAACTGTAGACTCATCCACTTTTGTAACTTTTCCTACAACGTACGTCCCATCAAAAAAAGTTATTTTCCCGTGTATAGCGAACAGTATACCAACGAATAAGGGCAGTATTGCCAGTTTTTTTATATATGAGTTATTCATAATAGAAATGAAATATAGGTGAAAAATTTATAAAATGAAAGCTTAGCTAAATATTAACGATATTACACTAATTGGCCATTTTAAATAATAATTCATTTATTTCCACCTTGAAGATTATAAAAACTTTAGAATTCATAGCCAATGGAAATACCACCGCCAACCCAGCCGGTAGCTCCACCCGCATCATAAGCACTTTTTGCTTTTTGTACAATATTTGACCGACCAGTTATTCGGACTTCCAGATTTTCAATTTGTTCTTCCATCGCATCAATTATTGTCATGTGTCCAAATTTATCCATAATCAGATTCCCGATTGGAATATCAACACTACCTCCTGCGATAAATCCTGTCCCCTCATGAAAAACACCGGTTGCTGCAGTTAAGCTTATGCTCAAATCTCCAATAAATATTCCAGGGCTTAAACCTACTTGATATGCCCAGCCGCCAAATTTTCTTGATCCATCTGAATCCATAAATTTATAGTTGGCAATTTCTATGATAGCATTAACGAAAAAATCACCCATAAAAAAGCCATATGGCGTACCAACAGATAAGCCGAAAACAGGTGATGATTTATTATAAATATCGAATGATGTTGCTTTAATTATAGGATAACCAGTGTAAAAATTTAAACTATAATTGGGAACAATTACGTATTCAACGACATAATCATCCCTGCTTTTAGATCTCGTTTGTTTTTTTTCTCCCGGGCTAATAAAGTTACCATTTTCAAACATAAGCAATACCTCATTGCCGGCAACGAGAATTTTACCATTATCCAGTTTTAAGGTATCGATATTATCCATAAGGATTTCTTCAGGGAAATCCAAGCCGATGGGGGTTATATAAACGGTAGCTTTATCAACAGAGTTGATATTCCCTTCAATGGTTGTCCCATCAAAAAATATAATTGTGCCATCAATAGCGAATAAAAAGCTGATAAGAATCGGTAAGTAAACAGCTTTGTGTATCATCTTCATCTTTAAAGATAACAATTATTCAAAAAAATAAAAAGTGGGCCCGGAGGGATTCGAACCCCCAACCAATGGATTATGAGTCCACTGCTCTAACCGTTGAGCTACAGGCCCAATTGCGGGGCGGAAATTAAGATTTATTTTATATCTCTTTGAGTTTTTTCGATTTAAAGCAAAAAAAATATTATAACCTTTTAATATTGTTCTATTTTGAATGTCAGTGAAAATTCTATACTGATTTAATCAATGAATAAGAAAAATAAAAATTCATTTACTATTCTAGGGATCAATGGAGCAAAATCTATCCTTCAAACGGAACGATTTCATTCAATTAATATTGATATACTAATTGGTGGTCCGGCAGAAAAAAGTAAATCTCTTATGGAAATGATTTTTTCATCAAACTTGAAACATCGGTTTTATGAAAAAAAAGGCTTCTTTCAAAAATATCCTGAAGGTCGTTCACAAGGAATCGCCGTCACATTTTCCGGGCATATAGTTTCCCAAGAACTCCCAGATTTTTCAAATGAAAACAATGCCTGTTTACTGGCGTTGGATCAAATTGAAGATCCCCAGAATTTTGGTCAAATCATTCGAACAGCAGAGTGTGCCGGTGTGCATGGAATTCTTTTTCCAAGACATTCTTCAGCAAGCATTTCCAATACAGTATTACAAGTTAGTCAGGGTGCATTCATCAATGTGCCACTCATCGAAGTAACAAATTTAAAAAATACATTTTCTGAATTAAAAGATGACGGCTTCTGGATAGTTGGCCTAGAAAACAGTATTAAAGCAAGACCCTGGTACAATATCGATTACAATGATAAGACATTAATTGTAATAGGAAGCGAGGGAAGAGGAATTAGAGAAAAGGTATTGGCATCTTGTGATTTTAAGACAACCATTCCAATGCAGGGCATAACTGGTTCATTGAATGTAAGTGCTGCAGTTTCAGCGGTCCTTTTTGAAAGGTTGAGACAAATAAGAGAGAATAATTAATGGCATCCACTCATGATTATGAAATAGATAAACGGAATGAAGATATCCAAATTTATATTAATGGAGAATTCTTTCATCGTTCCGAAGCGAAGGTTTCCGTTATGGATAGTGGTTATTTGTTGGGTGATGGTGTGTGGGAAGGGATTCGTTTACACAAAGGACTTTTGATTCATTTTTCTGAACACATAGATCGGTTATTCAAAGGCGCAGAAAAAATCACTATGGATATCGGGAAATCCAAAGAAGATATATTGATAGCTGTAAATGAAACATTGCAAAAAAATAATATGATTTCTGATGTTCATTTGAGGTTAATTGTATCCCGGGGAATTAAAAAAACGCCCTATCAACATCCTAAAGTCACTATCGGAAAACCAACTATAGTTATCATTCCAGAATATAAAAAAGCTAGTGATTATATAAAAATTAATGGTATTACATTGGGGACGGTTAATACAATACGAGATTTCCAAATCCAGGATCCAACTATAAACTCTCTCAGTAAACATAATTGCATTGCAGCCTGTATTGAGGCAGATAAACTTGGTGTAGATGAGGGGCTCATGTTAGATCCACACGGCTATGTTTCTACATGTAATTCGACAAACTTTTTTATTGTCCGTAGCGGTGAAGTTTGGACATCCACAGGTAAATATTGTTTAAATGGTATAACCCGAGGAAGTGTCATCAATCTATGCAAAAAATATAAGGTTCCTGTATTTGAAAAGAACTTCTCTATTGAAGATGTGCATATAGCTGATGAAGTATTTGTCACAGGGACTTTTGCAGGTATCATCCCAGTACCAAGAGTTGATGGTCTTACAATCGGGGATGGCTTGCGCGGAGAATTGACGAAGAAATTGCAGGACTGGTATGCTAAAGATATTGAAAAACTGGTTAATACAAATTGAATAAAACTCGAATAGCAATGTGGTCGGGGCCGCGAAATATTTCTACTGCCATGATGCGGTCTTTTGAAAATCGACCGGATACAGTTGTAATCGATGAACCTTTTTATGCTTATTATTTAGATAAAACAGGCTTGGACCATCCAGGGAAAAAAGATGTATTCGCTTCTCAAAGTATTCATTGGGATGAAGTCGTAGATATATGCACTGGGAAAATCCCTGAAGGGAAACCAATCTGGTATCAAAAGCATATGGCACAACATAATTTGGAGGGATGTGACTTATCCTGGATTAAAGATGTAACAAATTGCTTTTTGATCCGTGACCCAAAATATGTAATTGCCAGTTACGGGAAACGATTTCCTATAGAAAATGAAAAATTACTCGGATTCGTTCAGCAAGCAGATTTATTGGAACGTGTAGAAAAAATCACAGGGGAAACACCACCAATTTTAGACTCAAAAGACATTTTAGCTAATCCAGAAAAAATGCTATTAAAGCTCTGTGAAAAAATTGGGATTTCATTTACAGAAAAAATGCTTAACTGGCCTGCAGGAAAACGGCACAGTGATGGTGTATGGGCTCCTTATTGGTATAACAGAGTTGAAGAATCAACCGGGTTTTTACCTTATTCTGAAGAAAATGTTGAACTCGATGAAACTATGGAGCCTATTTATGAAAAATGTAAAGAGTATTATAATATTTTATGGAATAAAAGGATTGGCAAAAATTAAATTGCTGTAATCTATTCGGTGCCAAATAACCGATCACCAGCGTCCCCTAATCCAGGGACAATATATTTATTATCATTAAGTTTTTCATCTAAGGCTGCAGTATACACATCAACATCCGGGTGAGCTTCACAAAATGCTTTGGCACCCTCAGGAGCAGCAATCAGACACATGAATTTGATCTGTGTTGAGCCTAATTCCTTCAAACTTTTTGCTGCGGCAATAGCGGTCCCGCCGGTGGCCAGCATAGGATCTATAATAATGAAATTCCTATTTTCTGGTTTATTCGGAATTTTGAAATAATAGTGAACTGGTTGATGAGTTTTTTCATCTCGTTCCATACCTACATAACCAACCCGTGCATTGGGAATGAGTTTCATCAATCCATCTACCATACCTAGCCCAGCACGAAGAATTGGAACAATAACAATATCTTTACCTTCAACTTTTTCACCTTCTGTTTTTGTCAATGGTGTTTCCACGGTTTTAGACTCAACTTTAAAATCCTGAGTAAGTTCAAAAGCAACAAGCATTCCAACTTCATTGACTAATTCTTTAAAAAGCTTATGCCCTGTATCTTTGTCTCGGATAATAGTAAGCTTGTGGCGAATAAGTGGATGGTCCACCACATGAAAATTCTTGTATTTATTCATGATATTATGTTGAAAACATATTTAAATATTTTTGAATATCCCGAAAATCTCCGAAAAATAAAAGTTGAT